>Ga0326727_10002342_pt1 | contig 65307 bp, 52 predicted proteins | sample MB2enrmetagenome_FD_207643 | JGI IMG/M metagenome (GOLD analysis project Ga0326727, IMG submission 207643) | Lab enriched peat soil microbial communities from McLean, Ithaca, NY, United States - MB29MY | ecosystem: Environmental > Terrestrial > Soil > Wetlands > Peat | place: USA: New York...
CGGATTTGGAAGGCATCATCGGCCGCGCTATGGAAAAAGATCGCGGACACCGCTACCCGAACGCGCTGGCGATGAAGGGCGATCTGCAGTCGTTGCGGAAGGAAACGGAATCGGGGTTGACCAAGACTGGGGCACGGCGGCCAGCCTTGCCGTATCGCCTGGCCACGACCACGTTTCGGGCATCGACCAGAGTTCCACCTTATCTTCTGCTGGGAGTCAGCGCGGTGCTGTTCACGGTTCTGGTCGCGGTGGGAGCGTGGTGGTTCAAACAGCGCCAGATGTCGGGCGCCGCTCGGAAGAACACCATTGCGGTACTGCCGTTGCAGAATATGAATGGCGATATCAGCGTGGAGTTTCTCCGCTTCGCGCTGGCCGACGAAATTGCCAACACGCTCACCTACACGCGGACGCTGGACGTTCGTCCCTCCGCGATCACGCGAAAATTTGTCGGCAACGACGTCGATCCGCAGCAGGCGGGCCGGGAATTGCACGTCGCCAGCGTTGTTACCGGACACTTTCTGAAGCAAGGCGACCATCTTCTGATTACGCTCGAGGCGATTCAGGTGGAAGGGAACCGGCTTCTGTGGCAGGCCAACGTGACCGCGCCCGCGCAGGACCTGATCGCGATGCAAGCGCAGATGGCTGCCCAGATACGTCAGGGGTTGCTGCCGGCGATTGGCGCAGAAGGCGGCTTTCTTGATACCGGCACGCGCCCGAAAAACGCGGAGGCCTACGATCTTTACCTGCACAGCCTGGCTCTGACTCACGATCCCGGGCCAAACAAAGATGCAATTGCGGTTCTGGAGCATGTGGTCGCCGTCGACTCCACCTACGCGCCGGCATGGGAAGAACTCGGATTGCGTTGCTATTATGACGCCGACTATTCGGATGGTGGCGAGCCCATGTTCCAGCGCTCCAACAAAGCCTGCGAACGGGCGTTAGAGCTCGATCCGAATCGGATCGTCGCCGCTGGACAACTGATCACCAACCGGGTTGAGCGCGGCGAACTCGGCAAGGCCTACGTGGCGGCGCAGGCGCTGGTGACACGTCGTCCCGAGAGTGCCGAGGCCCATTTTGTGATGGGCTATGTCTATCGCTACGCCGGGATGCTGGAACAGGCGACGAGTGAATGCAACACGGCGCTGGCGCTCGACCCCGGTAACTACGCTTTTCGTACTTGTGCTTGGGCGTTCATGGAGATGGGTAAACCCGAACGGGCCGCGGATTTTGTGCGTCTGGATGCGGGCTCGGAGTGGGCCGCGTATGCGATGCCATCCGTTTTTCTGCGTGAAGGGAAGATTACGGAAGCGCGTGAAGCCGTGACCCACATGCCGAGTACGCCGCGCTATCACCGCGACCTGCTGGAGTCTTGCCTGCAGTTGCGGCCCGCCGCGGATCTGGACCGGATCGCGCACGAAGCGGAAACCAGTCTGCCCAGCGACCCCGACCCGGAGACGTGGTATTACCAGGGAGCGCTGCTGGCCTACTGTGGCAAGCAACAAGCTGCACTGCATCTGCTCCAGAGTGCGGTCGAACAGAACTATTGCGCGTATACGAATCTGCTTTCCGATCCTCTGCTCGCCAAACTCCGTACAGATACAGGTTTTGACAAAGTGTTGAGCGCTGCGGGTGCTTGTCAGGAGGCGGTGCGCGCGGCCGCTAAGACGCAGGGCAAGTGAAATACAGTTCGAAGTTGCGGCGTGCAAGCTGATACAATCCGGATTGTCGAAATGGTTCCGAATTCCGCTAATTTCTCCCGCAAATCTCTCTCAAGAGGATCTCTGATGATATCTATTCGAAGTTTTTCCGCGTACGTGATCGCCGTTTGTGTCATCGGCGGTGCCTGCCTGACGGCGGCGCAAGAAGCGCAAGAAGGCCGCTTGCTGCGTTTCCCCGACATATATAAAGACAAAGTGGCATTCATGTACGGCGGCGATCTCTGGCTGGCGTCAAGTTCCGGAGGCACGGCCCGGCGCATTACTTCGCATCCGGGGCGGGAGCTGTTTCCAAAGTTCTCGCCGGATGGAAAGTGGCTGGCATTCACCGGCCAGTACGATGGCAACTTCAACGTCTATGTCATGCCCTCCGAGGGCGGTCAACCGAAGCAGTTGACCTTCTACCAGGGACAGGCGCAGCAACTCAACGACCGCATGGGTGTGCTCAACCAAGTTATTGGTTGGACGCCGGATGGCAAGAGCGTCGTTTTCCTTTCCCGGCGCGACGCTTCGAATGGCTGGACCAAGCGGCCGTTTACGGTGAGTATTGACGGTGGACTGGCGCAGCCGATGCCCATGGATGAGGGAGGGCTGCTTTCGTTCTCGGCGGACGGCACCAAGATCGCTTATAACCGGATCTTCCGCAATTTCCGGCAGTGGAAGCGCTATACCGGAGGCATGGCGCAGGACATTACGATCTACGACATCAAGAACAATGTCGTCGACCAGGTCATCCCGCATACCGATTACACCGACACGTTTCCGATGTGGCATGGGAACACGATCTACTTCACTTCCGATCGCGGGCCCGGACACCGGCTCAATCTTTATAGCTATGACCAGGGCAGCAAGCAGATCGAGCAACTTACTAAGTTCGACGAATTCGATGTAATGTGGCCGAGCCTTGGCCCGGATGCGATTATTTTTGAGAATGGCGGTTACCTGTATACGTTCGATCTGCAGACACGGCAACCCAAGAAACTGACCATCTATGTTAGCGGCGAGCACGATCAGGCCATGAAGCACTGGGTAAGTGCGAGCCATCAAATCACCGACCTCGATATTTCTCCTGACGGAAAGCGAGCCGTATTCGCAGCCCGCGGGGATGTGTTTACCGTTCCCGCGAAGGATGGAAGCGCCCGCAATTTGACGCATTCTCCGGGCGTTCGCGAACAACACGTGGCATGGTCTCCCGATGGGAAATGGATCGCCTACGTTTCCGACCGCACCGGGGAAGATGAGATTTACATCGTTGCGCAAGACGGACTAGCCGCCGAAGAGCAGATCACCAGTGGACACAAGGGTTTCATGTTCCAGCCGGTGTGGTCTCCCGACAGCTCAAAAATCGCCTGGGCGGATAAGGACCTGAAACTCTGGTATGTCGATCTCAAGGAGAAGAAGCCCGTCGAAGTGGATCGCGGCAAGTACGCCGAAATCCAGAATTACAACTGGTCCCCAGATAGCAAGTGGCTGACTTATGACAAGAATTTAGAAACCGGTTACTCGGTGGTGTATCTGTACGACTTAGCCGAGCGCAAGATCACCGCTGTGACTTCGCCACTCAATAACAGCTATGGCGCACTGTTCGATCCCGACAAGCGGTACTTGTACTTCCTTTCCGACCGGGACTACAACGAAGTACTGGGTAACATCGACTTCGAGTTTGCAAATCCGAAGACGACCCGCGTGTATGTCGTCACCTTGACGGCGGACGAGCCTTCACCGTTTCCGGCCTTGAGTGACGAGGTGAAAGTGAAGACCGAAGAGCCAGCGGCAGTTGCGCCGGCGCCGGAGTCGAGCAAGAACGTGAAGCACCCACCAAATAAAAAGGAAGAGAAGACGGAAGAGAAAGCCGCGCAGACCGAGACCAAGGAGCCTCCGAAAATCTTCAAGATCGATCTCGATGGCATCCAGAACCGGATCGTAGCGTTGGCGGTTCCAGCGGCGGTTATTCATAGCCTGGACGCTTCCAAAGACGCGGTCTATTACTCGACGTCACCGATTCAAGGACTGTCAGGACCGCTTCCAGGAGAAAGCCCTGCGATCCACGCCTACGATTTGAAAGATCGCAAAGACAAAGTACTTTTGGATGGCGCGGATCGTTTCGCGCTTTCCCGTGATGGTGCGAAGCTGCTGTACCGTACCGAGGGCGATGGCCCGGTTGGGATTATCGATGCCAAGCCGCCGGACGCACCCCACAAGGCTGGAGATGGCGCGCTCAAACTGGACGGCATGAGAGTTGAGGTCGATCCTCCGCAGGAATGGAAAGAAATGTTCAACGAGGTTTGGCGGCAGGAGCGAGACTACTTTTTTGAGGCTTCGATGAATGGAGTGGATTGGCAGAAGGTCAAAGATCAATATGCTCAATTGCTCCCCTACGTAGCCGATCGCTATTCGCTGACTTACATCCTGGGCGAGATGATCGGGGAGTTATCGAATTCGCACACTTATGCTGGCGGTGGAGATTTCCCCGACTTACACCCGGTGAACGTCGGATTGCTGGGCGCGGACTATGAAGCCGATTCGGCTAGCGGTATGTACCGGATCAAGAAAATCTTCACCGGTGAGAATTGGGACGCGCGCGCGCGTTCTCCCTTGACCGAGCCGGGCGTCAATATCAAAGAAGGCGATTACCTGCTTGCGATCAACGGACGCGCACTGCGCGCTCCGCAGACTCCCGACGAATTGCTGGTGAACACGGCCAATGAAGTGGTCACGCTCACCGTCAACTCCAAACCCGCGGCGGACGGAGCCCGCAAAGTAATGGTGAAGCCGATTGGCGACGAGTACAACTTGCGCGAGTTGAATATGATCGAGACCAACCGCAAGAAGGTGGACGCGGCCAGTGGCGGACGCATCGGCTATGTCTATCTGCCCGATATGGAAGACGCGGGACTGAACGAGTTCGTCAAGCAGTACTTTCCGCAGATTCGCAAGGAAGGCATCATCTTCGACGTCCGCTACAACGGTGGCGGCTTCGTGGACCAGATTATTTTTGAGCGGCTGCGGCGGGTGCTGGCGGGCATGGACTCGGCGCGTAACTTTGAGCCGGGCCAGATCCCGGGCAACGTTTTCCACGGATACATGGCCTGCGTGACCAATCACTACGCCGCGTCGGACGGAGACTTCTTCAGCTACTTCTTCAAGCATTACAAGCTGGGGCCACTTATCGGCGAGCGGACCTGGGGCGGAGTGCGCGGCATTCGCGGGATGATGCCGCTGATGGATGGCGGCTACATCACGCGCCCGGAGTTTTCTCTTTATGGTCTCGATAGTAAGTGGCTGATCGAGAACCGCGGCGTACAACCCGATGTGGTGGTCGACAATCCACCGGACCTGGTCTTGAAGGGACAAGATCCGCAACTGGAAAAAGCGGTCGAGATGCTGATGGAGCAGATCAAGGCCAATCCCAAGAAACTGCCGGCGGTGCCTGCGGATTTGCCGACGTATCCGGAGGGGCCGGGGTTATAGGGGAACTCTGATTCAGAAGAGGCGCGCAATCGTATCTATTGGCGATGGGCGGGCGACGGAAACCGGGAAGGTTTTCACTCCGGCTTATTTAAAGCCGAGCTCGCCATCGTACTGCCGGATAACCGCGTAGCATTCGCAGGCGGACCTTTCAAGCGCCTTGCGGTTGACGATCTTTACGGCGCCGCGGATGTACTCGATGAGCTTCTTCTTCTGCAGAGCGCGAGCGGCTAAGCTCACGGTAGGTCTGTCTGTCCCCAGCATGGTTGCGAGAAAATCATGGGTGATGGGCAGCGTCCCTGAATCTACTCTGTCCTGAGTCATTAGTAACCAGCGCGCCAGACGCTGCTCAATGTCGTGGAGCCGATTACAGGCGGCTGTTTGTGCAACCTGCATACCTCGAATTGCGGCATAACGGCCCAACATCAATTGCAGGTGCGGAGCGGATGCCAGAGTACTTTGCAAAGCTCCGACCTCTACCCGAAACCCGTCTCCCGTGATTTGTATCACCGCTTGCAGGGTGCTCCTGCTTAGGCCGACAGCGGCCAGTGTTCCTGTAAAGCCCTCATTGCCAACTATGCCAGCTTCGGCCGTTTTTCCATTTTTCATTACGACGACAAGAGAGATCAAACCTCGATTCGGGAAATAGGCAAATTCCAGCTTTCCACCTGCCTCGTGAATGACCAGATGGTTTGGCAAGCTGACGTGTTCTAGATGAGGACGAAGTAAGCTGTAGTCGGGATCGGAGATCGACAATAGTATCTTGTTGCTGACTGGCTTCCCGGCAGCATTCGTCCGCTCGCCAGACTGCACGACTTGGAGGCCCTTGTTCGCCACAATCCAGAACCGAAAAACCTCCCGGACGCGGGGATGAACTCACCGGTCATGGTGTGCGAAACAGGAATTCTGCCTATTCGCACAACTCGGCGCGATTATACATCCCGCAACGCAACGCTTCTGTAGGGCATCCTACATTGGCTTCACCGCTGCGACACAAAACGCGACCGATGCGTAAGCGATTCGCATACTTCAAATGAGGGCCCCTAATTGGGCGTGCGCACGAATCAGACTTCTCTATGTATGTAGGATGCCCTACAGACCATCCGAATTGGCGCGTGTAGACTTCGTCTTCTTTTACTAGTGTTCCGCCACGCTCAGAATGGGTGAGGGTTTTCTGCTGCCATCAAGCAGCACGCCGATGCGAAAGGAGCGTTAATGTCGAACCAGAACGTTTCGTTCCCAGAAACCAAGCGGGTACTTGTTGGGGCGCAGGGACAGAGGCGGCCGTGAGCCGGAGGCTAGTATGGATTGAGCGAGACCGTTTCCGGGGTTTTGGTTGCTCAGAATGTGGCTGGCGGTTTAAACCTTCTGGAGAACCTACCGGCACAACTGTCGATGAAATGATGCGCAACTTCGAACTGCTACGCGACAAAGAGTTTGCGTCCCACGTTTGCGGCGACCACTCCGAACGGGTCAGGTAGTATCAGTCCGAGCAGGTGTGCCGTGCGCCTTTCGGGAATCGCGCCTGGATACGGTCCACCTGGAAATTGACTCATGCACACCCCGACTCCCGCTTGCCAACCGGACGGTCGGTCGGGTATATTATTCTCACATCAACTCTTTGGTGCAGCTGTGACCAATGAACCGAGTCTCCGGCGGATTAGTCTAAAAATGCCCGGAGCACGAGTATGGACGTTTGGTCGCGGTGCGGGGGAAAGAGTGAGCTGATAAACTGGAAATCGTAAGCGCTCCCGAATCCCACCCGCCAGAAACGCTGGCAAGGTGGGCTTTGTTTTTTCGAGTACCATCGCACCCGAATCATCGCGCCAAGACCATTGCAGGGAGGTCGCATGACGGATCAGAAGACTACGTCAAACATGAGCCGGAACAAGATGACAATGACCGGCGCCGGCATTCTCTGGGAATGCCTGGAGCGTGAAGGCGTAAAGCACGTCTTTGGGTATCCAGGGGGGGCCATTCTGCCCGCCTATGACGCGCTCCAGCACAGCAAGATCCATCATGTGCTGGTGCGCCACGAACAAGGCGCAACCCACATGGCCGACGGCTTCGCGCGCGCCAGTGGAGAGGTGGGAGTTGCGGTCACAACCTCGGGGCCGGGAGCGACCAACGCGGTTACCGGAATCGCCACCGCCATGCTCGATTCCTCACCGATTGTCTGCGTCACCGGGCAGGTGGGCAGCAAACTGATCGGGTCGGACGCGTTTCAGGAAGTCGACATCACGGGCGTGACTCTTCCGATCACCAAGCACAACTATCTGGTCACGCATGCGAGCGAAGTGGCGCGCACCATCCGCGAAGCTTTCTACGTGGCGAAGTCCGGCCGTCCCGGGCCAGTGCTGGTCGATATCACCAAGGATGCGCAGCAGGGTACATGCGAGTTCGACTGGGAAGCGGCCAAGCCGCAATTGCCGGGTTACCGGCCCGACCTTTCTCCGGCTCCGCAGGAGTATGAGCAGGCGTTGGAGTTGATCCACAAATCGAAGCGGCCCGTGATTCTCGCTGGCCACGGCGTCATCATTTCCGGAGCGATGCGCGAGGTGCGCGATTTTGCCGAGCGCGCCGGCATCCCGGTTGCCCTCACGCTCCTCGGCCTGGGCGCGCTCCCCGCGTCGCACCCGCTCAATCTCGGCATGATGGGCATGCACGGAGAAGCCTGGGTCAATCACACGATCCAGGAAGCCGACCTGCTGCTGGCCTTTGGCATGCGCTTCGACGATCGCGTTACGGGCACGCTGAAAACCTACGCGCCCAATGCAAAGAAGATTCACATCGAGATCGATCCCGCGGAGATCAACAAGAATGTCAAGGTTGATGTTCCGCTGGTCGGCGACCTGAGGGAAGTCCTGCTGGAACTGTTGCCGCACATCGAGTCGATTGATCGTAGTGACTGGCTGGATTCGATCGACAAGCTGAAGGGCGATTCCGCCGTGCGCGACATTCAGAACCTGCCCGACAGCGGCCATCTCTACGCCGCCCACGTCATCAACGATTTGTGGCACCAAACGCGCGAGGGCAATACCATTGTCGTCACCGACGTCGGCCAGCACCAGATGTGGGAGGCGCAGTACTACAAGCATGAGAATTCGCGCTCGCTGATTACTTCCGGCGGATTGGGCACCATGGGTTTCGCCCTGCCCGCCGCCATCGGCGCCAAAGTTGCTCGCCCTGAGGCGGAGGTGTGGGTGGTGGTGGGCGATGGCGGATTCCAAATGACGATGTGCGAACTGGCGACGCTGGTGCAGGAGAATCTGAAGGTCCATATCGCCATCATCAACAACGGCTATCTTGGCATGGTGCGGCAGTGGCAGGAATTTTTCTACGACCGCAACTACCAGGCGACGCCCTTGCTCAATCCAGATTTCGCCAAGTTAGCCGAGGCTTACGGCATCCGGAGCGCGACTGTCTCGGAGCGTTCGCAGGTCGTGCCCGCCGTGCAATCGGCGCGCGAGCACGAGGGGCCGATGCTGATTAATTTTAAGGTGGAACAAGAAGACACGGTTTATCCAATGGTCGCGGCCGGAGCGGCGCTGCACGATATGATTCGGCGTCCCAGCCCGATTGTCGAGACCGCAAGCGACGAATAAATAAGACGAATGAGAAGAATATGCTGAATACCTTCATGGTGTACGTCGAAAATAAACCGGGTGTGCTCACCCGCGTGGCCTCGCTGTTTCGCCGCCGCGCCTTTAATATCGATTCGCTCACGGTGGGACGAACGGAAAAACCCGACGTCTCGCGTATGACCATTACCGTCGATGCCGACTTCGACCAGGCCCGCCGCATCGAAGCGAATCTATACAAACTGGTGAACGTGCTGCTGGTCGAGAACATCACCAATCAGCCGGGCATCATCCGCGATCTGGCTATGATCCGCGTGGCGGCCACGCACGAAGACCGCTCCCACGTAATGGAACTGGCAAATGTGTTTCGCGGGCGTGTGGTCGATGTCGCTCCCGAATCGTTGACCATCGAAATCACCGGCGCAGAAGACAAGATCGACGGACTACTCGAATTGCTGCGTCCTTATGGTGTATTGGAGATGGTGCGCACCGGCATCGTCGCGATGCGACGCGGCAGCAAGTCCAGCGATGCCGCCGTGACGGAAAACACGTCGAAAGACGCGGCAAATGGCGATGTCTCCTACTCCGTGTAAGACGAACGATTCGTCGACGATTCGAAGAAGATTGGAATCCCGATCTCCGCGCCGGTAAGGCGCTTTCACCTGATTGGTTGGGGGTGATCATTCGCAAGACCCCGAATCCTTTCGGGAGTAGAGTGGAAGTCGCTTCTCCCAACGGAGCGATAGATTATTTTGCCCGGCCTTAGAGTCCAGACGAAGGTCCGGACGGAAGTTCGCACAAAAGTATCATCCGGTGTTTCTGGGCTCAAGCGAGAGAAGAACCGCGTCGATAGAGAGTGTATTCGGTATGAATCACTTCGGCGACACGGTCAAAGATTCTTTTGGCTGTTGCGCCAGCCTTGCCGATCGCGTGTGTCGTTTGGACAACAGCGAGCCGGAAAGTTATGCGCAGCGTGTCGACGCAAAACGCTTTCGCCGTCGCAGCCTGCTCGTGAAGAACTTCAGAATTCACTAAACAATGCCTCTCGAAATCGCAAAAGCGAAGCCTGCTCTAAGCCTGGAGTCAAACCCTGGCGCTTCGGCGTATTTGACAATCCGCGATCTGATTTACCAGACCTCCGGAATCTACCATCCCAACGAAGGGCTTTCTGTTCTGATCTCACATTGTGCACACCGCATGGCCGCGCTCGGCACGACCAGTCCTTCAGAGTACCTGGAACACCTTACTACGCGTCCAAACCGCGCCGCGGAGCTGCGCCTGCTGCTGAACGAAATTGCTGTCTCCGAAACCTACATGTTCCGCTACCCCGCCCAACTAGACGCACTGCGCAACGTGATTCTTCCCCAGATCCTGCAGGTCAAGGGTTTTGTCGGGCCTAAATGTCTTCGCTTCTGGTGTGCCGGATGCGCAACTGGAGAAGAGCCCCACACCCTGGCCATGTTTCTGCTCGAAGAAAAAGAGAGGCTGCTTGCCGGGTGGACCTGGGACATCCTGGCCACCGACTTAAACGACAATTCGCTCGAAACCGCGGGCGCCGGCATTTACGCAGAGCACGCCCTGCGCGCTACCAGCGACGGGATGCGCAGAAAATACTTCAAGGATGTTGGCGACAAGAAACTCCAGGCCAACGATCTGCTCAAAGCGCAGATCCGCTTTGATCGCGTGAACCTCAGTGACGACAGCCAGATGTTGTTTCAGAAAGGGGTCGACATCATTTTCTGCCGCAATGTGCTGATCTACTTCGACCCGGCTTCGAAGCGCCGCGTGGTGCAGCATTTCTATTCCAATCTGTTGCCCGGTGGCTTCCTTTTTCTGGGATGTGACGAATCTCTGTTCCACGTGGACGATTCGTTTCGGCTGGTCCATTTCTCAGGGGCGACAGGGTACTGGAAGCCGGCAGCCGCTCAGGCCGTTGGAGGCAGACAGTGAACGGAGAACGGTCACAACTGCGGGCCCAAATCAAGCAACTGGATTCGCTCGCGACCGCTCCCGCGATCTTGAAACCGCTCCTCGATATGATGCGGTTGCCTTCGGACCAGATCAAACTTGAAAAAGTAATTGAACTAGTCTCTTACGACAGTGCGATCGCTGCGCAATGTCTCCGCATGGCAAATTCTCCTTTATTCGGAACGCGCTATATCGAGACCGTGCGCTCCGCGGTCATGGCTCTCGGCCTCGAGAGAGTACGCTCGATACTGCTGGGTTTGTGCATGAATCGGCTCATCCCGCAAAGTAAGTGGGTGATCGCGCCGGATGCGTTCTGGCGCCACTCGCTTGGCTGCGCGCTCGTGGCGCAAAGAATGGCGCAGAAGATCGAATATTCGGAGCCCGAAAAAGCCTACCTGGCTGGACTGCTGCACGACCTCGGATTTCTGGTGAACTCGGTTCTTTATACCGAGGATTTCCGAGAGTGCCTCCGACGCGCCGCCGAGCAGCGCGCTCCCCTCCATGTCATCGAAGCGCAGCTTCTCGGGTTCACTCATTGCGATAGCGGGCAGCTGCTCTGCGAACATTGGGGACTGTCCAAGGAATTTGTAGACGCCGCTCGCTGTCACCACGATGCCGGCCCTCTGCCGGCTGCCGGACCGCTGGCCAACCTGGTTCGCCTGAGCGATCTGTTGTGCCGGGTGCGTTACCTCGGCTACGGCTATGACGAGATCATGGGAATCGATCTCGGCGGTGATACGGCATGGCAAAGCCTGGTGGTTATTTATCCTGCACTTAAAGATATGGACCTCGTCCGCTTCACGCTCGACATCGATGGCGCCATGGAACAGATCGTAGAAACGGTGGATTCCGTTTTTGCGGCTAAGAGAATCGCCGCGTCTGCCACAAGCTAAGTTGAGGGAGCTTTCTTGGCTGGCCGAGTTAGAGGAAAATAAAAAACGCCCTGAGCGCTTAAGCTCAGGACGTCCTCGGCAGCCCTCCCCCAGAACTGCCAAACCACGTGCCCATCCTATGTCCGATTGGCCGCACTGTAAATGTCACTTTCGTAATGTAGAGCTCACAAATGAGTGCTGCGGGGCCATGCACAAAGGTAACGTTACTTCGCTGAGTTAATAAAGGAAGTCTTGGAAGCCATTTTGCAGTATTAAAACCGATTCAGAGAATAGTCAAAATAGAACATCAAGAACTCCGGATCACTTTCTGTCCCATGTCGTTCCACCGTCTGCGCTGCTCCAGACTTCGTTGTTAGTGGTGGAAACCACAACTTCGGACGGCCCGTGCCCATCGATGCGAGATACGCTAATGTGAGTTACGTCGGAAGTAAGTTGCTGGTCTTTCATCGAAGGTTGCACCCGCACCCAAGTTATGCCACCGTCGACAGAGTGGAAGAGCGTACCCGCCTGCCCGCCCGTCCACACATCCTCGTCGTGAGCTGCGTAGCACAACAATGGATGATCGGCGCGCAAAGCGTCTTGCCAACTCTTGCTGCCATCCAATGACCGTTGCAGAACACCCGCCGTAATTGACCAGGTGAAAGCGCGTGTCCGGGCCGCGCCCGAAGGCGCTGCTAATTTCGCCATCGACGCCATGTTCCTGGCCTGAAGGGGAAGTTCAACGACATTAGCCGAGATGACGTTCTGCTGCTGGCTAGTTTCCGTCTGCGGCGCTGGTTTTGCCTTGGCAATCGCCGGTGTGCTGTTCCGCGCCATCTGGACGTTCACGCTGGAGGCTTCGGTCTCTACTGCGGGCGAGGCTGCAGTAACCTCGACGGTTTCGTTCACCCTTGGAATGGCGGGTGCGTTGTAATCGAGCACACGGGTTCCGGCCGAAGGAGCTGCCGACACCTTATCGGCATCTTTGGACTCGTTCTTGTTGTCGGCAATCTCGTTTTCAGCCAGCAACATCCGCGACTCAGCCTGGAACGATGGCGCCGCCTGTCCAGCTTTGAGTTTCTTGGACAACCGCAATTCCGATTTTGATCGTGCCCCGTCGGCTCGGTCCGCTGCCGGTTGGCCGGTTGGCGCCGCCGCCATTGGCGATGGGAGTGGCGGCGATGCACCCTGCGGGCCGGGAGTTGGCGGCAGGTTAGTGGCGATCTGCGGGTTGACGGAAGGCAGCTTCGCCTGGTTCAGCTTCCCCGGACGCACCAGAAGCACTGCGGCAACCACGACCACGGCCGTTGCCAGCGCGGCCCAGCGCAGATGTGGCCAGGCGAAGATCAGCCCGTGTGGCGCGGGCACGCCCGCCCGCGAGCTTGTTACCCGAGCCGCTTCACTATCGGTGGCAGTTGGGGCTGCCCCAACGTCCTCAGCCGGAAGCGCCAGCGTGATCGCCTCGCGGCAGTCTTCGCAGCGCGCTAGGTGCTCGAGCACGTCATCACGTTCGGCCGCCGAAAGCGCCTGCTCGGCGAAAGCCGTCAGCAGGTCCGCATCCGGGTGGGCTGGCTCGGGCGCAGTTCCCCCCGGCAAAGCACGCCGCAGCCTCGCAGCCCGCAGGCGGTCGTAAACGATTTTGGGCACTTCAGTCATTGTCTTCTTCAGTTCGTACTTCCTTCGCCCGTGTCCTGTGCCGGAACCTTTCCCTCAGGGAACGTTTTTCGACTCGAATCTTGCGCCAAACGCGAGCGCAAATTCAACTGTATGTCACGCACGTCGATTTCCAGCGCCTCCGCAGCCTGGGCATGGCTCATACCCCGCGTGCGCAGCCCCGCCAGAATTCGTTTCCGGAGCCCGGCTGAGAGCCGATCGAGCCGCCGGCTGACGCTCGATTCGTGCAGCCCCAACATACGTGCAATCTCTGCCAGCGTCCGCCCATCGAGATAATATGACGCCAGCGTAAAACGGTCCTCCGGCGAAAGCTCGGCCAGCGCCTCATCGGTGGCCGCTTCCAGCCGTTGATCCGAAGCGCGCGCGGGCTCAAGGACCGCCGCTGCAAACTGCACCCCATCTTCGGTCTGCTCTTCCAGACTGACCGTGTGTTTCTGCTTACGATAGCGATTGATGAACTCCTGCGCCATCACCGTGCGCAGCCAGCCTTCGAGGGAACCGCGGCCGGTGTAGAAGACGAGCTTCGAACTGCGCACCCCATCACGCGCGTTCACGCCGTACAGATCCGCAAACAGCGAATCGGCCAACTCTGCAGCATGTGCGCCATCCCGCGTGATGTGCAACGCCATTCTGTGGAGCTTGTGCCGGTAGCGGCTGATGAAGTCCTGCCACGCTCGCTCATTGCCCGCGGCACATGCGCGTGCCAGCACCAGCTCTTCCAGATGCAAGCGGGCGCAGAAGTCAGCTTGCTGCTCCGCCGAAGCGTGCGCCGAATTGGGGTTTGCCTCGCAATACTTGCACAGGATTACGTGCAGGATGGCAGCGAATTGGTCGGCACTCACGCCGTAGAGGGCAGCCCCGCTGCGCTCGTAAAGAACTATGGCAACATCTGCTCCGCAGCCGGGTTGGACGGACCTTGGCATGTATCCCGTGAACGCGTCCCAGATGATGCTAGCAACTTTTTTGACGCAAGGAAGCATAAATCGTGCGTTCAACGATCAGCGAGCAGAGAAAGACACTCCTGGAAGACTCGCGATTGAGTCCCCCGGCACGCTCTATCTTTGGCGTGCCGGGGATGTGCCGGGGCGGCGCACGCACGCAGCATTGCCCCGCGCGGGAACAGTTGTGTCTTCACTGGTGTCTTTACTGCTGGGAGGCGAAATTATGCGGGTGGTCACAGTAGTTGTTGGGATCGCGCTGTTGATAGTGGCGGCGGTTGTGGTTCCGTGCCTGCTCCAAGCGGGCGAAGTGGCGCCAGCGTCTGGTTACTCGCTGCTCAGCCCGATTCGCAGCGGCAATTTGACCGTGTTTCCCGTGGTGGCCAGTAGGTCGTATGAGACGGCAGAGTTTCTTACCTTAGATGAAGGCCTGCGCAGCGGCGACGTTGTCGTGACGGAAGCCGGCCAGGCGCGTGGCCTCATTCGTCATCGTCCCGGCGACCCGGCAATCATCCATCCCATTCGCGACGCCGAGGTTAACCGGCTGGTTCTGGTTAATAACTCGAAGCGTCCCTTGTTACTTCTCGCAGGCGAGATAGTAACTGGCGGCAAGCAGGACCGCGTTATCGGCAAGGATCGCATCGTCCCGGCGGAGAGCGATCCGGTCGACCTGAGCGTCTTTTGTGTCGAGCCCGGACGCTGGGTGCCGGCGAACGGCAAATACGAGTTCGGCAGCGCCGGAGGCGTTGTTGGCGGTCTTCTCGCCGCTCCTGTGGTGCGCAGCAAGGCGATGGCCGCGAAAGATCAGCAACAGGTGTGGGACAGCGTCCGCAGTTCCCAGGCTGCCATGGCGGCGAACGTACAGGTTACTGGCGAGGCCTCGGCAGTGAACTCGACCACTTCTTATGCGCGCGTTATGGATAACAAGGAAGTTCAAAAGCAGGTTGATGCTGTCGCCGAGCCGGTGCAGCGCAACTACGAAAGCGTCATCCGCCAACTGCGCGATAAAAATGCGGTGGGCGTCGTGGTCGCGGTGAACGGAGAAATTGTCTGGGCCGACATTTTTGCGAGCACCCAACTGCTGCAAAAGTATTGGCCGAAGCTGGTGCGCTCCTATGCCACCGAGGCGGTGGTAACGCGCGCCAAAGGCGGAGAGGCCAGCATCAGAGATGCGCAGAAGTTTCTCGACGATTTACAGGGGCGCCACGAAACGGCCGAAACCGAGCCCGGTATCTATCGGCAAACGGAAATCTCCGGCGACGGCTTCAAGGTATTCGAGTTAACGTCGCTGTTGCCCAAGACCGGCTTCGCAGTGCATGTGGCGAAGATGGCCGACTAGAGTTGTGCGAAAAATCACTCGTCACGCGGAGGAGACTGCGTCATATCCGTGATAACCCCTTGAGCACGACGTCGTTCGCGTCATACGCCAAGTTAAGCGCTGGTAATTCATCGCGAGTGAACCAGCCGACATCTGCTGCATCGCTTCCCGCTTTGAGAACGCCGCTTAGCGGACGACACAAGAAATCAATCAGCACATAGTGATACCGCACGCGTCCCTCGTCGTCTCGGATTACGCGCTCATACACGCCCAGCATCTGGCTGGACTCAACCTTCAATCCCGTTTCTTCACGGGCTTCGCGCACCACTGCTTCTCGCAGAGTCTCGCCGCATTCGAGGACGCCGCCCGGGAGCGACCACTCGCCGAGCAACGGCGGCGTTCCGCGGCGGATCAGCAGGACGCGATGATCATCGAGATGACGATCGACGATCACAGCGCCTACACCCACCAGCGGCGACTCGGGGTATTCACGTTTCACTGGTCTACTATTTCGCTCCCACTTGATACTGCTCGATCTTGCCGTCGGGCATGATCCGTTCCCACACCTCGACCGTTTTCTGCGGAAAGTGCACTTCGAACAAACGGAACGTCATTCCTCCGCGATCCTGCTTGTAGGTTTGCGTAAATTCTGTTGGCGTTCCCAGCGGTCCAAGACTGCTGGCGAAATCCTTGAGTGCTTGGTCGGTGAAGTAGCTGTTGCAGTTGTCGGTGAACAAAGCGCGATTGATATTACCTTGCTGTAGCGCGGCAAAGATCTTTCGGGATTGGTCCTCTTGTTTGCCGGCATCGGCCTCGCGGAAAAGAAGAGCCGCGATCTTGCCGGCAATGTCGCCCGAGGCTTCGACCGAATCCTCATTGACCAGGACGACCACCGCCATGCGCGCGTCGGGAAAAATCATGTTGTGCGCGGTGAAGCCGGAGACCTCGCCGCCATGCTCGATGGTGCGCCGTCCGAATTCCTGCCGCACATCCACCCCCAGCCCATAGCGCGTTCCGAGGCCGTTCTTGAGCACGACTTCTTTCTCCATCTGCGCGTAAGAGGCTGGCTGGAGCACGGTCTGATTGATCAAGCTGATATCCCACTTCGCGAGATCTTCCGCGGGCATGGCCAGTTCGCCTGCGGCAAAGAGCCAGCCCCTGCCCTCTTTCGGGGCCAGTCGCGGCGGTCCTAGCGCATAGCGCAGATAGCCGGTCGCGTCGGTTTCGGCGAGCCGGTTCTGGTCGATGTTCATGACACTCTTCATCCCCAGCGGCGCGAAGATGTGCTCGCTCAGAAATTGCAGCAGAGGCTCGCCGCTGGCTTTCTCTACAATCAGTCCTGCAATTACAAAATTGGTGTTGCTGTATTGCCACTCGGTTCCAGGATCAAAATCGAGCGGTTTGCGCGCCCACTGGTCGAGAATCTTGTCGGCCGTGATGGGTTGCAGCATGAACGGCGGAACGTAGTCTTGCGGCCAGAAATCCTGATAGCCCGACGTGTGCGACAGCAACTCGCGAATCGTAACCTCGTTGCCGCGGGTGAGGTTGGGTACGAACCGTGACACGGGATCGTCGAGCGAAAGCTTTCCTTGTTCCGCCAGCAACAGCACCGCGGCGGCCGTAAACTGCTTGCTGATGGAACCGATGCTGTAGCGCATCGAAGGCGCCGCCGGTGTGTGCGGTTCAATGCGGCCGTCGCCATAAGCCTGGAGATAGGCGATCGCTCCACCTTGCACAATGGCGATCGAGACGCTTGGAACGCCGGTACTGGTCAGCGCCTGCCGGACGGTGGCATCGATCTTCTCCCGCAGCGCGGCAGAAATTGGCGCCGGGGTTTGTGCTTCCAGAAGGGAAGCGGCGAGCAAGATAAGAACAAAAACAGCGCGCGGACTTTCAGATCGCGGCGGACGATTCATGCATGACTCCCCGGAAACCGGAACAGTATACGGCCTTGGGTTAGTATTCTGCCGGATGACTGCTTGCGCAGGAGTTCACCGTGGACCGAGACATCGCGAATCGTAAACCGGAATTAGAATAGCGACCATGTCGCTTGATGAATACAAACGAAAACGGCGCTTCGAGGAAACGCCCGAGCCTCCGCCTAAGGTTGAAAAACAATCGCGGCATCGCTTTTGCGTGCAGCGCCATGACGCATCGCGCCTGCACTACGATTTCCGTTTGGAGATGGAGGGTGTGCTCAAGTCTTGGGCCGTCCCCAAAGGTCCGTCGCTCGATCCCGCCGACAAGCGTCTGGCCATGCAGGTCGAGGATCATCCTGTCTCGTACTTTGATTTTGAAGGCACCATCCCTGAAGGCAACTACGGCGGCGGCACGGTGATGGTGTGGGACGCGGGTACATGGGTTCCGCTATCGCCGATGCCAGTCAATGGCGAGTACGTTCCGGGTACGGAAAAAGAAGCGCTGGCCATGCTGGCGAAAGGCGACCTTAAGTTTCGTTTGAAAGGGAAGCGGCTCAACGGCGATTTCGCGCTCGTGCACATTAAGGCTCGCCGAGCGGGAAGTAAGGGGAACGAATGGCTGTTGATCAAGAAGAAAGACGACCACGTCGTCGCGGGATTCGACATCGACGCTTACGACAAATCCGTTCTTACCGATCGCACCATGGCGGAGATCGCCGGGGACAAAGGCTCCGCGGAATGGAAAAGCAGCCGCCCTGCATCGCGCGGGAAAGTGAAGGCAGCTTGGCTGGCGGACGCAATCGCACGCGCCGATGCGAAGAAAAAGGCTTTAACCGCGGAGGACGCGGAGGGCGCGGAGAAAAATCCCCACTTCTCGAAAAACGCGAGAAGTGGGGCACCCGCGTCCAAGGTTGCTGCCTCGAAAGATGCTGCGTCTAAGTCCAAAAACAAGAGATCCTCCGCGAACTCTGCGTCCTCTGCGGTTGAAGCTCTCCCGGGTGCGGAGGAAAAGCCGATGCCTACGGTCATCCACCCGATGCTGGCGACCCCGGTTGCTAGGGCCTTCGACGATTCCGACTGGCTGTTCGAAATTAAATGGGACGGCTACCGCGCTGTGGCTTTTATCGACGACGGCCGCGTGCGTTTGGTATCGCGCAACCAGAATGACCTCACCGCGCAGTTTTCTGAACTCGGCCGCCTGCCACAATTCGTGAGAGCTCAGCGCGCCATTCTTGACGGAGAGATTGTCGCGCTTGATGACGAGGGCCGCCCTTCGTTCAGCCTGATGCAGCAGCGCACGGGATTCCATCCCGGCAAGCACCGCCTGGCGCGGCGCGAAGGTGTGCCGGTCATCTACTACGCGTTCGATCTGCTCTACCTCGATGGCCTCGACCTGAGGCGCGTTGCGCTCGAGCAGCGCAAGCAGTTGCTGCAAGAGCGGATCAAAGTTGGCGGGGTCATTCAATTTTCCGACCACTATGCCGAGAAAGGTCTTGCCCTTTTCGAAGCAGCGAAGGAGCGCGGACTGGAAGGCATTGTCGCCAAGAAGCGCAGCAGTACTTACGAAGAGAGGCGCTCGCGCGACTGGCTTAAGATCAAAATCACGCAGCGTCAAGAGTGCGTCATTGGAGGCTACACCGATCCGGAGGGCAGCCGCGAATATTTTGGCGCGCTTGTGCTTGGCTTGTACGATCGGCAAAAGCGGCTGATTCACGTCGGGCAGGTGGGCACGGGTTTTGATGAGAAGATGCTCAAGGAAATCTTCGGTCGCCTGCAGCCGCTTAAGACGAAGCAGAATCCGTTTTATGGCGAGATTGGAGGATTGCGGAAGGTTCAGTTTGTGCGTCCGGAACTGGTTGCCGAAATCAAGTTTGCGGAGTGGACTCACGAAAGCGAGGAGGGCGGGATGAAGCTGCGGGCGCCGGTGTTCATGGGGCTGAGAGCCGATAAGTCGGCGGAAGAATGTCAACTGGAGGAAGCGGTCGCGAGCTAGAGAGGCCCTCGGCGGCTAAAGCCGAAATCAAAACGAGGCTGTTACCGCAGCGCTGAAGCGCTGCGCCACCGAAAATCAACTATCGAAAATCGTAAGATGGAGGCGGCCTGGAATCCCACTCATCGCAAAATGCGCGATGAGTGGGGCACCCGCAACCTGAAGATCCAACGCCGATGACGGCGCCTGAGGCGATGCCGAGCTGTGCTCGGCTTGGACGGGCAAGGGCGCCCGTCCCCACGCGAGCTAGAACGCGCTGCCGCCTCCGCCGCCGAAGCCGCCGCCGGAAAAGCCTCCTCCACCGAAACCGCCGCCACCGCCGAAACCTGAGCCGCTGGAACTGGCTCTGGGGGCGGAAACGAAGACCTGGTGCATATCGGTCGCCATGCTGTGCATGGAACTGGAAAAGAAAAGCGGACTGAAGCCGACGTAGCCGTTCGGCGAAACGTACCAGCTGGGCGGATCTTTCACGATTCCGTCGAAGGCTTGCGCCCAGTGGTGCTCGACGCCCAGCGCCATGGCGTAGGGCAGAAATTTCTCGAAGGTGTCGGGCGGCATGCGCTTGATGCGGTCGGCGTCTACGCGGTTCATGAACTCCTGGAATCCGAGGACAGCGACTCTGGTGCGCGCACCGGAAACGGTCTTCGCCGTCATCTGGCGGGCAAAGAGCCACCAGATCAGGGCGGAAACTAGAACGCTTCCGATCACGAGTGGAACGGAATAGAACAGGTTCATCCAACCCATGACCTGCACGGCGACGACGAGGATCGCGATGGCGACGCCGGCGGCGATGCTGTAGCCATTGGCCGATTCGGGGTCGAGCGTGTAGATGCCTTTGTTTTTGAGGGCCGCCATGATGTCCTGACGCACTATGGGAATCACGGTGTAGAAGCGGTTCTTGAGGCTGGACAAGCGGGTTTCAGCGCCGCCCAGGAAGATGTTCTCCAGCATCACGCGTTCATGCGGGGTAAGGTCGGGGCCCCACTGCTCGCGTGGCTTCAACAAGTGGAATAAATAATCCTTGTGGTGAAAGACCAGAAAGGTGTCAACTTTTTCTTCGATCTTGATGTAGCCGCGCACCGCCAGGTCGACGATGGTGCTGGTGATGTCTCGGGGGTGGATGGTGTCGTCGATTAAAGTTCCGGCTTCGGCGGGGCAGATGCCTTTGGGCGGCTCGTACTGCGGCGCGACGGAGACGCCGGGATCGGGGTCGCGTCCCACGGAATACCAGAGGGTGAACATTACGGCCAGCGTCAACAGCGGCAGGAACACGATGGGATTGCTGCCGAGAAACCAGCCAAACTTGGTGAGCGCTGACGGCGGTTTGAGTATTCCTTGGGGGATGTAAATGTCGATGGTGAGGCCGCCGCGCATGGAAAGCGGGCTGGTGGTTTCGAAAAGAGCGTCGGCACCATTTACTGCGGCGGTCGCTTCGCTTTGCTTGGAACCGTAGGCGCCCGTGAAGGCCTGAGCGCGCAGTCCTCCGGCGGCATTTTCGGGCAGGGTTACGAAGGCCGAGGCATGGTCGATGGGAACCGGCCAATCGTTGCCCGTTACATTCCAGTAGAACTCGTCGTAACTATCGAAGAAGCGGACGCCATTGCGAACGGAGTAATCGATGTTGACGACGCGCGTGGTGTCGACCGCGCCGGGGATGTAGATCTTCAGATCGCGGTAGTTTCCGGACTTGCTGGAATCGTACTTCAGCTTGGTTCCGTTTTCGTCGGTCACGCTCATGACATTGACGAAGAGCGTGTAGTTGGTGCCCTCGGGTCCGGGATACTCGACTGGAATGGTGCGGTGAATGCCGTGCCACTCGCCGACGAAAGCGAGTGTGATTTTTTCGCTGACCAGGGCCGTGCCATCCGGGGCGATGGAGATGGTGTCCTTGAAATCGGCGACGCGCCAGTTGCGGGCTTGGGCGGGGGCCGAGCCCGATGTTAGTAGTAGAGCCAGAAGCAAAAGCAAAGGCTTTACCACAGAGGGCACAGAGGGGCACAGGGGAGAACCGGGAGCAGGCTTGCTCGACGGGTTGCGATGGCACGATCGCTGGGGCAACATGTCTAGAACTTCACCGCTACTGGTTCGCGATCGGCGGCAGCGGCTTCGAAGAACTGCTTCTGCTGGAAGCCGAACATCCCGGCCAGAATGTTGGTCGGGAAAGATTGAATCTTGGTGTTGAGGTCGCGCACGACGGCGTTGTAGTAGCGGCGGGCGTTTTGAATCGCGTCCTCGATCTCGCTGAGAGAATTCTGCAGCTGCGTGAATTCCTGCGAGGCCTGGAGCTGGGGATAATTTTCCGCCACAGCAAACAGGCTCTTGAGCGCGCCGGTCAACTGATTTTCGGCGGCCGCCTTGTCGGCCGGGCCGGTGGCCTGCATGGCCATGGAGCGGAATTTGGCGATATTCTCGAACGTACCCTTTTCGTGGGCGGCGTAGCCCTTCACGGTTTCGACCAGATTCGGGATCAGGTCGTGGCGGCGTTTGAGCTGAACGTCGATGTCGGACCAGGCCGAGTCGGAGCGCACGCGCAACTGCACCAGGCTGTTGTACATCGCGATCAGGAAGATGCCCAACAGAACTATGACTGCAAGGACTGCTAAGACCATGTGGACCCTCCTCGATGTGGATTCAAGAGGACGTTAACAGCAAAGTTTCCAAGAAGCAAGGTTTCAGAGAAGCCAGGTTTCAAAGTTTCAGAGTTTCAAGGTTTCAAAGACTCAAAGCAACGTTGAAACTTTGAAACTCTGAAACCCGGACTTTGCTTTATTGCCTGGGAGCGTAGTATCCGCGGCGGGCGCGGACTTGCAGATCTTTTTTCAGGGCAGTGATTTCAATGGAGCGGTATCGCCCGTCGGCGTCGAAGTCGGAGGGCTTGTAGGAGACGTCGTACTGGCTGCGCAGTTCGTCTTCTATGGCGGCGAACGAGTGCGTGATGTCTTTCATCTTGTAGGGGAAGAAGGCGCGGCCCCCGGTGGCGGAAGCGAGGTCTTCGAGAACTTTGTCGCCGCGCAGAATCAGGCCGCTGTCGTCGGTGGAAATGGCATAGATGAGAACATCGGCGCGCTGCGCCATTTCAATCGCCTGGGCACGCGTGTATTCGCTCTGATTGTCCTCGCCGTCGCTGAGGATGACGATGGCTTTGCGAATGGGATGGTCGGAATGTTCGCGCAGCAGCTTTTCCTTGCACGCTTTGTAAATTGCGTCATAGAGCGCGGTGCCGCCGCCATTGCTCAGGCGCTGCACTCCGGCGGCGAGTAACGGCACTTGGTCGGTGAAATCCTGGGTGAGGCGGCTCTCTTTGTTGAAGCCCACGACGAACGCGCGGTCATAGCCGGGACGTATGATGTGCTGCAGAAATCCGGTGGCTGCTTCTTTTTCGAATCCGAAGCGGCCCTGCACGGAGCCGCTTACGTCCATGAGCAGGCCGAGTTCGATGGGCAGGTCAGTCTCGCGGCGGAAGTTGAGGATGGATTGCACCGGCTTGTGGTCGTCGAAGATGGAGAAATCGGCCTGGTTCAGATTGCGGACGAATTTGCCGCGGCGATCGGTCGCGATGAAGATCACGTTGACTTCATCGACGCGCTTCGTGATGGTGAGGACGGGCTCGCCTGCTTCGTCGCTGGTAAGGCCGGGAAAAGCAGCGGCATTGCTGGAGCCCACAGCGACATTGGAAGAGGCGATGACGTAGGGACTGATTTGGGCGCATGCGGAAAGGGACAGCGCAAGAACGGCGGCGATCGCCAAGACGGGTGCCGACCCGCTTGCTAGTCCGAATTGGCTGCGCTTCGTCATTCTTCCTTCAGTCTCTCTTCCAGTCTTCGCTTCATTACTTTTGCGCCGGGTTCGTACATCTTAAATGCGGACGCCGTGAATATCGGAACCTTCGAATACTTCGATGCACGCCGGGGGCCGAAAACCGATGAAGGCGCGGTTCCAATGACTGTAGGCCGTTATGGGGTGCGCATCCAAGTTACAAAAGGAGTACGCAGACGGTGCCTCCTTTAACCATAAGCCCGTCAACATGTTGGGAAGCATGGTTGGGGAGGGTCGAGGGCTGGGCCCAGAGCGTCAGCACGACTTGAGCGCGCGAAGTTTTTTCAGGACTTTCGGGTGCGAGAATTGTCAGGATAGTTTTTTCATGATTGGGTGAACTCCGTGCAAAAACTGCTGAATGCCAGATCTGCGTCTGGAGTTGCACTTTTGCATGGGATAATCTGACAATTGCCGGAAACTGAACCTGGCCCGGAGTCGCGATATGTATTTTGAACAGTTCTATCTGTCCTGTCTGGCCCACGCTTCTTACATGATCGGATCGGAGGGCGAGGCGGCAGTGGTCGATCCGCAGCGCGATGTGGACATCTATCTGAAGGCGGCCGAAGAGCACGATCTTAAAATTCGATACATCTTCGAAACGCATCTGCACGCCGACTTCGTTTCGGGACACAAAGAGCTGGCAGCGCGCACGGGCGCGAAGATCTATATAGGAGCGCAGGCCAATGCGGAATTCCCGCATGTGCCTCTGACCGACGGCTTTGAAGTGAAGATGGGAGCGGTGCGGATTCGTGCGCTGGAGACGCCGGGCCACACGCCCGAGAGTGTCTGCCTGGTGATTACGGATGAAAATAAATCGTCTGAAAGTAAGTTGTCTGAAGGTAAAACAGTGCAACCGTGCGCGGTGCTGACCGGCGATACATTGTTTATTGGCGATGTTGGACGGCCGGATCTTTCGCGCACGCACTCGGCTCGGGAACTTGCTGGATCGCTCTATGACAGTCTGCACCAGAAGTTGCTGGCGCTTCCTGATTCGGTGGTGGTGTATCCGGCGCACGGGGCGGGCTCGCTGTGCGGACGCGCCATGCGGGCGGAGCGCTCGTCCACGATCGGGACAGAGCGGCTGACGAACTATGCGCTGCGGATCGCGAGCCGGGAAGAATTCATCGCGCAGTTGACCACTAACCTCCCGGCTCGTCCCGACTATTTTCTTGAGGATGCCGAGATCAATCGCTCGGGTGCGGCGGCGTTGACGGAATTGCCGCCACTTCCAAAACTGTCTCCGTCTGAAGTGCAGGCGCTGTTGCAGCAGAATGCCAATGTGCTGGACGTTCGTCCGGGCGACGAGTTCGCAGCGGGACATGTGCCGGGGTCGATCAGCATCGCGCTCGCGGGGCAATTCGCGTCGTGGGCGGGAGGCATTCTGGGCATCCACTCCAAGCCGGTTCTGATCGGCGGCAGCGAGGCGCAGATTGAAGAAGCTCGGCTGCGGCTGGCTCGCGTGGGCATCGAAGATTTGCGTGGTTATCTGGCGGGCGGCGTGGCGGCGTGGCAGAAGGCTGCTTTGCCGGTGGCAAAGACCGCGCAGATTTCTGTCCGGGTACTAAATCAAAGGCTGTGCGAGGGGAGCCTGCGTGCGCTCGACGTCCTCGACGTGCGTCGCGAGGGCGAATGGCAAGCGGGTCACATCGCGCAGGTGCCATGCCGGGCGCTCGATACGTTTCCGCAAGGACTGCCCACCAATGAAAGGGAACGGCCTATTGCGGTTCACTGCAAGAGCGGATACCGCAGCATGATTGCCTGCAGTTTGCTGGAGCGCGCCGGCCATCGCAACGTGATCAACGTGGCGGGAGGCTTTGACGCGTGGCATGCCGCGGGCCTTCCTGAAGCTGCGGAACAGCTTGCCAAGACATAACGGGCTGTCAGCTATCGGTCGTCAGCTGTCAGTAAACCCTATTTGTCAGTGGTGGCAGCTTGCGCTTTTGCTATGGGTGCTGCGCGTCGGGTAGGAAGCTGGGGCAGGGCCGACATCAGGCGGCGGGTGTAGGCGTGGACGGGCGCGGTGAAGATCTGTTCGGTTGGGCCGCACTCGACAATCTGGCCTTCGTGCAGGATGGCGATACGCTGGCAGATTCCGGCGACCGAAGGGAGATCGTGCGAGATGTAGAGGATCGACATGCCGGTCTCGCGATTCAGGCGCGCGAACAGCTCCAGGATTTCGGACTGCGTAATCACGTCGAGCGCGCTGGTCGCTTCATCGGCGATTAGAAGCGCGGGGCGGTGCAGGATGGCCATGGCAATGAGTACGCGTTGCGCCTGGCCGACGCTGAGCTGCGAGGAGCGCTTGCGCAGGAAGTCCGGATCATCCTTGTCGCTCGGCAGGCTGACGCTGGCCAACGCGGAGTGGATGGCCCGGTCGCAGTCTTCCGTGGTCGAGCTGTTATCGCTGTGGGCGCGCCATGCTTCCCTTAGTTGCGTGCGGATCTGGAGCGCGGGATTGAGCGAGGCGAGCGGACTTTGAAGCACGAGGCTCAGGGAGCGTCCGCGGAGGTTGCGCAATTCGCGTTCGCTCATGGCGAGCAGATCGGCGCCCTGGAAAAGGATGCTGCCTTCTACGATCGCGCGCTGGCGGCCAAGTAATCCGAGGATGGCCATGGCCAGGGTGCTCTTGCCCGAGCCGCTCTGGCCAACCAGGCCAACGATTTCGCCACGCGCGATTTCGAGTGCGACTCCGCGGAGCACCGGAGCTTTGCCGGGATAGCGTACGGTCACCTGCGCGGAGAGCAGGCTGCGCGAAGAATCCGTCGTCGGTGGCATATGCGACACAGTTATGATCTCGCTCACCTACTTGCCCGTGCGCTTGCGTTCAGGGTGAGGCGCTCGGCGTTCCAGAACGTCTGCGGGGAAAGGATGCCGGGATTCGCGCCTTCGACTGCGCTGGAGACGGCGGAGAGCGCATTCTGATTGACCAGGTAAATAAATGGCGCCTGCTCGGCGACGATTTCCTGCACGCGATCGAAATTCTCCTTGCGCTTCTTCGGATCGGCGCTGGACGCTTGCGCGCGCATCAGCCGGTCAATCTCGGCTTCCCATGTGGTTTCCGGAGACTTCTGTTGCGGATTCCAGGCGTGATCTTCAGCCGAACTCAGCCAGATGTTCATCTGACCGTTAGGATCGAGATCGACATTGCGGAAGCCGAGCATCGCAGCCTCGTAATTGAATTTCTGCGAAATGCGCTCGATGAGCGAGGGAAAATCGAGCGTCACCACGTTGACCTTGATGCCGAGCTTTCCTAGATCCTCCTGCACCATGACGGCCATGCGTTCTCTCGGTTTGCCGCCGGCATTCGTGACGATGGAAAACTCGACGGCGTTGCCTCCTTTATCGAACAACGCCCCGTTTTGCAGGTGGAAACCGTCGGCTTGCAGGAGTTGCAGTGCGGCGTCGGGACGATACGGCTCGGCACTGAGTTTGTTGTTGAACCAGAATTTGTTGGCGGGCGAAACCGGGCCGACGGCGGGCTGGGCGTGACCGTTGAAGACCACGCGACTGAGATCGTCGCGGTTGATGGCTTGAGAAATCGCGCGCCGGAAATTGGTGGAGCGAAACCAGGCGCGCTTGTACTCAGGGATGGGAGCGCTCGCCACCTGGTTGAACCACATGAAATCGGAATCGAGCGAGGGCCCGGCATCGTGAGCGAGTTGCGGCGAAGTGGCGGCCAGGCGGTCGAAGTAGTCGCTGTCGATGACATTGATCAGATCAAGCTCGCCGCGCTTGAAGCGCAGCATTTCGACGTCGCGATTCGGTTGAATGTCGAGCCGGATGGAGTCGAGATACGGCAAGCGGCGTCCCTGAGGATCTTTTTTCCAGTAGTTAGGATTGCGGCGCAGGAGCACGCTTGATCCCGCCTTGTATTCCGCAACCATAAATGGACCGAGCACGGCCGCTTCCTTCTTTGGATTTGGAGAATGCGCGGACATGATGGCAACCTGATCGAACAGGCGATCGAGTCCGGCTAGGGGCGCGGGAAAGGTGATCGAGATCTGGTCTGGCGCAATGATCTTGGTGCTGACGGCGCCGCTGCTGGAACGGAATGCGTCTCCGGTCGAAGAGTGCAGCGCAGGATCCATCAGCCGCTGCATGGTGAAGGCAACGTCATCGGAGGAGAATTGGGTGCCGTCGGAGAACGAAATCCCGCGGCGGAGCTTGAAAGTGATCTGCTTGCCGTCGTTCGATACCTTCCACGATTCTGCCAGTTCGGGTTCGAGTTCTTGCGTGTGCCGGTTGACGCGCACCAGCACGCCGCCGGTCAGATAGCGGATCGACAGGGAAGAATCGTCATCGACCAGGAGCGGGTCGAACGTCTTTGGTTCGGAGCGCAGACAGAAGCGCAGTTCGCCGCCGTTTTGCGCGAAGGCAGAGCCAGATGTCAGCGTAAGAAAGAGAAAAGCGCAACCGGCAAGAAATCGTAAAACTGTGTGGCGTCGGGTGGTATTCATGCGGTCGCCTCCTCATTCGACAGGAGCGTCTGAAACGACGTCATCACAACAATCAGCAGTAGCAACGGCACCAGGCGCCACCATTCTTCGCGAAACGAAATCATCCCTTCCAGTTCTCGCAGAAGGCTTCCCCAGGAAGGCAACGGTTCGGCAACGCCTAGGCCGAGGATGCCGAGATTCGCCTCGGCCAGGATGAAGACGGGAATCGAAATCCAGAATTGCGCGTAGAGCACAGGCTTCAGGTTGGGCAGCACATGAACAAAGAACAGCCGCGGACCGTGCAATCCTGAGGCGCGAGCCTGCAAGACGAAATCGGAATTGCGCAAGGCATCGGCGCTGGTCGAAAGCACGCGCGCCGAAGCGGCCCAGCCGAGCAAGCCGAGAATGAGGAACGTAATCAGAACCGAGACCAGCGGAGATGTGTTCAAGGGCAGAAGCGCGCGAACCGCAATCAGCAGGAAAAGCCACGGCAGAGAAAGAAACAGGTCGGTAAAGCCTCGGGCCAGACGCAGCCAGATTCCGCCCAGATATCCGGCGAGCCCGCCGATCAGCGCGGCCAATGCAGTGGAGACCAGCGCGGCGGCGGGAGCGAGCAGGAGCGAGATGCGCGTGCCATAAAGAACGCGGGCGAAACGATCGCGGCCGACTTCGTCGGTGCCGAGCAGATGCTGACGGGAAGGAGGCGCGCTGGGAGCTTCGCGGAATTGCCGGGCGTATCCGGCGGGCGCCAGCCAATTCGCGGCCAGCGACACCGCGCACACGGCGAGCACCACGACACACGCCAGCTTGCGGGCAGCGTTCATGCTTCCCGAGGCCTCAACATGTAGTTGATTACATCGGCCCCCGAGTTTGCCAGCAAGGTTACCAGCGTAACCAGCACGGTCAGGTTCACCAGCAAGGGAAGATCTCTGGAAAGTGCGGCCTGCCATGCCAGTTGGCCAATGCCCGGCAGTCCGCATAAGGCTTCGACGGGGATGCTCGCGCCCAGGGCTATGCTGACGGTGATGCCGGCGAGTGCGATCATCTGCGGACCGGCTACGGGTAGCACATGCCAGGCCAGGATGCGAACTTCGCCAAGTCCGCGGGCACCGGCGGCCGTGATGTGCGGCAAGGCGTATGCCTTCGCGAGCACGTTTCGCGAATAGCGGTAAATCTTGGGGAACACGATCAGGGCAATGGCGAGATATCCGGGAGCATTGAGGATTACGGAAAGCAAGGCCAGCACTGCTGCCGGAATGCACAGGAAAGCGCCGCTGATGGTGGTACCGAAAATTTCATACGCCGGGCGACGCCAGAGGCAGGCGGTGAAGGCTAGAGCCGAGGCCAGCAGCCATGCCAGCAAAAGGCCGACGCCAGCCACGCGCACGGTGACGGGCCAGCGCTCGCGCAAAAGACTTTGCACGGGTTGGCCGAGGGCATGAGAAGTGCCGAGATCGCCGTGCATGGCGCTCCGGAGGTAGCCGATGTAAAAGCCGAGAATGTTGTGTTCACCGGCGCGCGCCTGGCGCAAGGCGCGGACACTTTCGGCGTTGAGGCTGGGGTCGAGTTGGCGCTCGTCGGCATCGAAGCCGGGAGCCAGGCGCACTAACGTGGCCGAGAGCAGTCCGCCCAGAAGAACGAGCGCGGCGATTGCCCCCAGTTGTCGTGCGAGGCTCCGCGCGATTGTCCACAGCAGCATTTTCCGCAGCAGCATGGCAGCGTCCTAGTTCACCGTCGCACCCCGCGCGCGCGAGGTCGAAGGATCCGCGTCACGATCGGGTTCGGGGGAGTGGTGAAGTTTCTTCATGGAGTACATGCGGCGGTCGGCTTCGGCGAGCAGACGCTCGACGTCGAAACCATCCGCCGGACAGAATGCCGTTCCCATGCTCAGGCCAACCAGGTCGCGGCCGGCAATTTTTCTGCCCGCTTCGACGGCCAGTTGATTCAGACGGGTGGCCTTTTCGCTGGCAGCTTCCGGACTCAACCCAGGAGCGACGATCACGAATTCGTCACCGCCCATGCGGGCAACATAGTCGTAGCCTCGGCAACTTTCCTTCAGGTGGCCGGCAAAGTCCTTCAGCAGATTGTCGCCTTCGAGATGGCCATAAAGGTCGTTAACCTGCTTGAAGTTATCGAGGTCGCAGACCATCACCGTGAGGGGCGTGCCGGTGCGGCGGCAGCGCGCCAGTTCGCGCGACAGATGGACGAACAACGAGCGAGCGTTGGGCAGTCCCGTTAAGTAGTCGGTGGTGGCGGAGTCCTCGGCCTGCTGGTACTTGAGGGCATTTTCGACGGACAACGCAATCTTCGAGCTGATGGCGAGCAGGATGCGCAGATGATCGGGTGAGAAAGCATCGCGATCAGCGCAGTACATGGCCAGCACGCCGACCACTCCATTGAGTCCTTCGAGCGGCACGGCGAGAGTCGAGCGCAGGGTGGTGAATTTTGCGGGATCGCTGACGTATCCGGCCTCAGCCTCGGGATTGCCATTGATGATCGGCTTGCGCTTTTCGGCGACCCAGCCGCACAGCCCTTCTCCAAGGCCGATGTTCAGCGACGAGAGCAGCCGGAAGTTGTCGCCGCTCACCAGTTCTGGCACCAGCCTGCCATCCTTCAATAGAAATACGGCCATCGAATCGTAAGGAATCATTCTGCGCAAGCGCATCGAAAGTACGGAGAGGGTTTCGCCGAGACTGAGCGAGTTGCCGAGATCCTGACTGAGTTCGAACATGGTCTGCGCTTCCTGGCGGGCCGAAGCGATCGAGGAAAGAAAATCCGCGTCGCTCGCCGGGGGCGGAATCGGCGGCGACTGCTCGAATCCGGCGGCCAGTTCCATGCTTGCCGCGACGCCAACGTCGGTTGGGAAAGGCGACTCCTCTACCGTCGTCGAATCCGACTGCGCCCGCCTCTCCAGTTCCCGGTAGCGGCGTTTCAAAACCTCGACAATCCTGGGTTCGAAGGCCGAGCCCGACAAGGAGGCGACTTTTTCCATAGCGGCATCGAGCGACATGGCATTGCGATACTGGCGATGCGAGGCCAGTGCGTCCAGGCAATCGACGGCGGCGAGCACCCGCGCGCCGCTCGGAATCTGCTCACCCTTCAAACCGTCGGGATAGCCCGCTCCGTCCCAGCGTTCGTGGTGTGCGCGAACGATGGGCGCGACCGGATGGGGGAACGCGACGCGCTGCAGGATTTCGGCGCCCACCAGCGTGTGGATCTTCATCTTCTCGAATTCTTCCGGAGTCAGGCGCCCAGGCTTGTTGATGATGTGTTCGGGGATCGCCAGCTTGCCGATGTCGTGCAGCAGCGCAGCCGCACGCAGCGCTTCGATTTCGGCTTCGGGAAGTCCCAATTCCTTTGCGACCTCAATTGCGAATACGCGCACGCGCTGCAGGTGTTGGTGCGAGGTGTGATCCTTGGCTTCGATGGCCAGGGCGAGGGCCTCGATGGTGCGCAAGTGCAGCGCGGCAACGTCTTCGGCGTTGCGTTTTTCGATCTCGACCTGCCTCTTTTCCGCCGCCAGCTTGGCAAGATAGAGATGATACGAACGATAGACCCAGTAAACGAGCGGCAGAACCAGAAGCGAGGTTTGCCATCCCACCTGTTTGCTGACGAACCCCACCCCAAACACCACGGCCGCGCCGACCATGTAGAAAGGGAACGACCAGAAGTGACATTCCGCCCAGACCTTGTGGGCCGGCTTGCCTTCGGTCACTGAGATGATCACGGCAACCGGAACCGTGTTCGCCAGGAAAAAGACCAGGGCAGTGACGATCAGCAGCGGCAGCGTGCCTGCCCCGAGCATCCGCTGCAAATCGTGATAGGCGAAATACGACAGGACGATTGCGTTCGCCATCATGCTGAAGACGTTGAAAACGATCTTGACGGGGACCCGTTTCTGCCGCGTTCCGAAAAGGCATTGCGCCAGCGTCGCCGTGCAACCAATCACCAAGGTCTCGGGAAGATTGAGTTCGAGCACGCTGAGCAGAATGAACAGGAAGTTGACCGACATGGTGCCGTCAATGCCGGGCAATTGAATCTTAAGACTTGAAGCCAGAACCGCGACCAGCAGGTAGCAGACAAATCGGGTCAGATCGACACTCTGCCAGTGCCATAGGCTGTCCGTCAGCGCGCAGATGCCAAGCGCCGCCGTTATTCCGATAAACAGCCTTGCCCGAATGGACATAGGTCGACCTGTGACCTCTAGTTATGCGCGTGCACCTGCACGTCCAAGCCGGTGCTTTTCATTACCTTTGTCAGTGCGTTGAATCCGCTGCAGTTATGCTTGCCTATCTGCCCTTTTCCCAGGCACATTGTCAGACTGCCCGCAAAAGCGGTCCATGCGCTGCCACTTTTTGGCTCGCCAACCGTTTCCAGAGCGGGAGACAATCCTAGTCCTCCCGTTGTAACGGATGGTAGTTGAGTATCTAAAGTTCAGATACTTACCAAAGTAACAGCCGATGTCGCTGGTAGCGCCAGCTAAGAGTGCAAGCAGGGCCGAACTCGTTAGTAAGGTGTATAACTTAGTTACTTCGGTGTGAGACATTGCGCTGTCAACCCCACGAGATGATCGGGGTTGTGTCAGCATCAGGCAGAAGGGCGCGTCCTTGCAACGCCTACAGCCGGACTGAAGTGGTGAACCCGGCGGGCGCAACGCAAAGTGACACTCCCGTTTTAGCCACTGACACAGAAATGCCAATTTCATCGAAGACTCCGCCAGCGGAGAGCTTACCGAGATCCGCAACTGAGAGCCGAGCTTGCCGTGCCTCTACGCGGGCGAGCAAGGCCGTTTTGCAATCCGGCATTCTTGACGAGTTGCAGGAAGCAGTCTTTATCTTTACCGCGGATCTTCATGGCATCATCACTAGCTGTCACCAGGGTGTAGATCGATACGGCTTCGCGCCAAAGGAATTGGTCGGGCGAAACATCGCTGATTTCTATGGCGATGAACGGCAGGCATTTCTCGCCAGCCGGGCGATTGCTTCGGTTATCGAGAAAGGACGGTTCGAGGGCGAACTTCGCTGCCACACTAAGTCAGGCCAGAGCGTCGATGTTCGTTTGTTATTGACGCTGCTGCGCGACGCCAATGCGGCTCCTGCAGGCATTCTCGGATTCTCGATCGAGAGCGCTGGGAAGGACCTGGGGGAGAGTGCGCCGACGCAGGCCGCAGTTGCCGCTAGCGCGGCTCCACTGGCACGGCGTGTGATCGATGGCACACAATTTCTGATTGCCAGCCCGATGATGCATAAGTTCATGGGCATGGTGGATCGCGTGGCGGGGCATACCGAAACCGTGCTCGTAACTGGCGAAACCGGCACCGGCAAGGAGTTAGTGGCGCGAACCATACACGAATCCTCCTATCGGCACAAACATGCATTGGTGGATATCAACTGCGCCGCCCTGCCCGAACACCTGGTGGAGAGTGAGCTGTTCGGCTACGAAAAGGGAGCCTTCAGCGGCGCCGATGGCTCGAAGGCCGGTTTGTTTGAACTGGCGGACCAGAGCACGATTTTTCTTGACGAAATTGGCGAACTGCAGCCGCAAGTCCAGGTGAAACTGCTGCGCGTGCTGGACGGCGCCCCGTATTACCGCTTGGGTGGGAACCGGAAAATCACGGTTGACGTGCGAGTGGTTGCCGCTACCAACCAGGATCTTGAACTGGCGGTGAACGAAGGGCGCTTTCGCAAAGATCTTTTCCACCGCTTGAGCCAGTTCCAATTGCGGGTTCCGCCCTTGCGCGAGCGTCCCGAAGATATTGCCGCGCTGGCTCGGCACTTCCTGTCTCTGAAAGCGGCGGACAAAGTGTTTAGTGGAGACGCGGTCGCGGTCCTGCAATCCCATCCTTGGCCGGGCAATATCCGCGAACTGAGAAACCTGGTAGCAAAACTCGCGATGGCCGCGGAGAACCGGCAGATCACGGGTGCCGAAGTTACCGCCGAGTTGTTTGGCGAACCCGCGGCCGCAACCCATGGCAGCGGGGCCGTGCCGCTCGGCAACCTTGAAAACATGGAAGAGCAGATGATCATACGGGCGCTTGAGCAAACCGGCGGGCATCGCGCCCAGGCTGCCGAGCAGCTTGGAATATCCCGCCGCACGCTCAGCCGCAAGCTGCGCGAGTACGGCATTGACTTGGCTTCAGGCGAAGCCTTGGCAAAGCTCGGCATCATGAGTCAGGACCAGCAGAAATTTTTTCGCGCCAAGGTCAATCTGTCCGTGACCCTGAGAAATGCGCACGGCAAGGAACTGCAGGTGCAGGCGGTCAACCTGAGCACGGGCGGCATGGGACTCGATGTGGTGAGCGATCCAACCGGGTTTGCCGGATTAGTCGACGTCAGCTTCCTTTTGCCGGAGAGCGAAACACTGATCCAATTGAAAGGCCGGTTGGTATGGTCCGACGCTGGAGGAAGAGCGGGCCTGCGATTTGTCGTGATCGACCCCGCTATGTTCGAACAACTGCAACACTGGACGAATCGGAAAATGAAGGACGAGGGGTGGGAGATTCCCTCCTGAGTTCGCAGCAGCGAAGTGCTCCGTGCCAACAAGAGAAACAGACGCAGTCTGAACCAGCAACGGCCAAAAGCTAAGAGCCAAGAACACTAAAGCTCAAGCGGACAACCCCTTCGGTAACCTGTCGTAACACGTCCCTTCGTGCCATTCTCTTCTTGCCGTTAGAAGCCCATCGACCTCAACCGCAGGGCCAACTCCCGCTGCGGTTGCGGATTTCAAGTGAGGTTCATTCATGTTGCAGTCTCCGGAACCGAAGTACTCTCCAAACGCGGTCCCCACCAACAGTTACACTCCGGTCAAGCCGGCCACCTCACCGATGGACCAGGCCAACATCGGACGCTCGCTGGTCATCAAGGGCGAAGTGGCGGGTGCGGAATCGATTTTCATTGACGGACGCATCGAAGGCACGATTAGCTTTCCTGGCAATCGTGTCACCATCGGCCGCAACGGAAACGTTGCGGCGAACATCAACGCCAAAGAACTCGTGATCATGGGCAAGGTGCAGGGCAACGTCGAATGTGCCGACCGTCTGGACATCCGCAGCGAAGGCCTGCTCATGGGCGACGTGGTCACGCATCGCATCAGCGTCGAAGAGGGCGCGATCCTCACGGGCGGCGTCGAAGTGCGCCACTCCGAAACGAAAGATCAGAAAACTCCGGCGCAGAGCCAGAACAAGATCGAAGCACCCAAGGCGCTGGCTGCCGTCGCGGGCAACGCCTAACCTTACGAAATTGAAGGCAACGAAAACGATGGAGGGACGGGCGCCTCGCCCGTCCAGCCGAGCAGGGATGCCCGGCGCTCCATCGTTTTCTGCTTTTCTCTTGATCTATTCTTATTGGATGCTTACTGCTTCGGCTTGAAGTCGAGCGCTGCCGAATTCATGCAGTAGCGCAGCCCGGTCGGGCCTGGGCCATCCGGAAACACATGGCCCAAATGCGCATCGCAGCGGGCACAGCGCGCCTCCGTGCGAGTCATGCCATAACTGGTGTCGGTGTGTTCGGCGATGTTATCTCGGTCGGCGGCGGCAAAGAAGCTCGGCCATCCGGTTCCCGAATCGAATTTTGTTTCCGAACCAAAGAGCAGTGCGCCACAGCAGACGCAGTGGTACGTCCCGTCATCGTGTTTGTTCCAGTACTGACCGGTGAAAGCGCGCTCAGTGCCGCAGGCGCGGGCTACCTGATACTGCTCAGGAGTGAGCTGCTGCTTCCACTCGGCTTCGGTCTTGGCGATCTTTTCGCTGAGTTTGTGGGTCATGGTGTGTCTCCACGAATAAGATGTGGGAAGGCGGCGAAAGTTGCAAACTGCCGCCATGGCAAGGAACTCGTCAGGAGCGTGTCCTGCGTTATTCGCGGAAGAGGGTGCTGTGATCGCGGATGCGGGCTAGTGTGCCAGGGGCTGATTTGCACCGAGCAGCAGGCCGATGCCGGCGCGTTTGCGCAGCTCCGACAGCAGGGCGTTGGCGGCGTTCAAGTAGGTGGTGCTGGGATCGGACGTGTCGGCCCAGACTGCGTCATAGACAATCTTTGCCGCTTCTTTCGCATCCATGTGGAGAGCGGCTTCCATACGATCGGCTTGCTGACGAACCTCGCCGTAGCAGCTATGGCAGACCGCGGCCGGTTCGGTGGATCCGCTGTGCTGGTGGGCGAGAACGCAGCGGAACGTGGCTGCGGTGTTGATCTGAATGTGAGAAGCAAAAGCGTGCGACTTGAGCTCTTTCAGCAAGCGTTCACGTTCGGCATCGATTTGTGCGCCGGTTGCGGGTTGGGGCGCGACAGGCGCCATGGAATGCATCGCCGATTCGGCGGGCGAGACCCGATCCGGCGATTTACAGATCGGGCAGACGCGCATGTCGGCGGGATAGTAGGCGTGGCAGTGCGAACAGGGCAGGCCGTAGCCGATAGTTTTTTTCTCCAGCGCCGGGATGGCCTCGGGCGCGGATCCCTGCGGCATGTGCCGCTCCGCGATGGATAGTACGGCAGGGCTGACGGACTGATCCCGTGCTTGCTTGGTAGCGTTGGATTCGATTGAGCTTTCCATGGTTGGACCCGGCGGCGCTGCCAGCGCCGCGCTTTCTTATTACATTCTAGGTTTGTCGGGGGGCGAAGGCGATACACGTCAGTGCATAAGGAAGAATGCCCGATGGTACATCTTGCTGGCACTCACTCTAATAGTCGCTTTGCCCGTCACGTTGCCAGCTACTTCGAGGTGGTGATCAACCGGACGACCTCCTGCATACGGGCCCGGTAGAGGCTCTGGCTGGGATCCATGCGGGAAGCGATTTCGAGTTCCCCAAGAGCCTCTTCGTATTGATTAAGCGCCATCAGGCAGGCAGCGAGGGAATAGTGGTTCTGGGCGCTAGGCTCGAAACGGAGGGCCTGGCGAAATTCTTTTTCAGCATCCGCCAGTTGTTGTGTATTCACCAGCGCGGTGCCGAGATAGTGGTGCGCCAGGCTGGATTCGGGATTGAGCATAACGGCTTGGCGCAGAACGTCCACGGCTTCCTGATCTTTTCCCGAGAGCAGGAGCGCCTGCCCCAGAACGCGGTGTTCGGCGGCTCCGGCGGGATTGGCAGCGATGGCGGCTTGTAACTCGCGAATCGCAGACGGGTAGTCGCGTTTCGACATGTAGGCGCGGGCCAGGCAATTGTGACCGCCTTCCCACTCCGGGCTCTGGCGATAGAGATCGGTGAATTCCGTGATGGCGCTATCGAAGTCTTCTTTGTCACAGAGAGTATTTCCCAGGTTGTTGCGGACGCTGGTTTCGTCGGGGTTCAGCCGCTTGGCGGAGCGATATTCCGCGATCGCCTCGTCCAACTTGCCCTGATCGTGCAGGACGACGCCGAGATTGCTGTGCGCTTCCCAGAAGTCGGGTCGCAGGCTGAGGGCGTGGCGATAGGCGATGGCAGCGCGGCGCAAGTCTCCCTGATCGCGGTACGTGATTCCCATGTCGAAGTAGACGTCTGCATTCGCCAAAGAACTGGCAGGTTCGCGGGCGAGCGCTTCGTCAAAGGCATGCAGGGCGGCATCGTAGTGGCCATCGGCGTAGAGCGCGAGTCCAAGATAACGGTAAGCCTCGGCATTGGCGGGATCCATACTGAGGGCGGTGCGCGCCTCGGCGAGGGCATCATCGGAGTCTTCCGTCCGGTAGAACAGATAAGAAAGCTGGCTGTGCGTTTCGGGGAACCCGGGCATCAGGCTCGAAGATTCCGTAAATGCGTCGAGCGCATCGTCGAACCGGCCTTGTCGGCGCAGGATGGTTCCGAGGACAAAATGCAGCAAAGCGTTGTTGGCATCATCGTCCGCATGGTCGCGAAGCAGGGTGCGGATCTTGTCTTCGGCAGCGTCAAAGTTCTTATCGTGAACCAGAGCGGCAACTTGTGCCGCTGGACTGGAGCAGGCGCCGGCATCGGAGGCGGCTAACTTTCGGTCGGGACTGCGATCCGGACTTCGGTCTGCACTCTGCCGCACGAGACTGTGAATCAAGTCCGAGTCAGCGCCGGCTTTTTGCAGGGCGCGAGTGCATTGCCTGACGCATGGCGACGTGGCGCCACAGGAAAGCGTCCAGGGCTTACCCGGCGTCTGGGTCAGGCGCTGGATCCTCGCGCTCGAAATTCCGCCCGCCAGCCAGAGGAAAATGGCGTCCGAAGCGGACGTGGGCGGAGCTTGTTCAGCGTGCAAGGAGCCTGCCGCCAGCAGAAGCAAAAGCCATCTCAAGACACAGCGTTTCACGAAGCCCTCCGGCGGTTTTGGTGGTTTGACGCGCGAGAATCGCCCTATGTCCAAAATAGCCCGGCGGCGGTAACGCCGATAGGTCACGGAAGTAATTTTGAGGGACATGCCCGAGCGGGCAGGGCTGATAGTCATCGTGACGGAACCGGCAAGACTGCCAGGGCTCACTTGGGGTACACTACATGTTGGTTGTGCTGCCCGGTGCTCCGGTCCGCACGTCCGGTTCGGAGGCTATATGTTCGAAGGTCTGTTTCAACCCATGCACCTGCTGGTGATCTTCTTCATCGCGTTGCTGGTGTTTGGCCCCAAGAAATTGCCGGAGTTGGGCAAGGGTCTGGGCGAGGGCATTCGCGCACTGAAAGATGGCATGAAGGACAACGATACCAAGGCGGAAGTCAAGCCTGAAGTCAAGCCTGAGAATAAAGCCTGAGTCCGCGGCAGCATCCTGGTTGCCTGCGCGCAGCATTATCGCTAGTCCGATATAATTTCACCATCCAATCTCAGTAGATTGTGCGGAGTCGGGAGGTCTGTGGCTTGCCTCCTACCCGCGGTATTCCATTATATCCGCAGGCTTGAAGTGGAAATCCCATTCTGTTTGTGAATCACTCAGGAGGTTTCTGTGCAAAAGAAAATTGTAGTGGCCCTTCTTCTTTTGTTGGCGATTCCGGCGCTAGCTGACCAGGTCGTCTTGAAGAATGGCGACCGGTTAACCGGTTCGATCACCAAGTCCGACGGTAAAGCACTCGTGATCAAGACCGACTACGCCGGCGAGGTAACCGTGAAGTTTGATGCGATCCAGAGTATTACGTCCGCAGGTGACCTGAACATCACGCTCGGTGGCAAGACTGTAGTTGGTCTCGTGACCACGAATGGCGACGATGTGGTTGTCGCGACCAAGACTGCGGGACCGGTAGAGGCGCCGAAGGCTTCTGTCACCATGTTGCGCAGTCCGGCTGAGCAGGCGGCTTATGAAAAGAGCCTGCATCCGGGCCTCCTGGAAGGCTGGAATGGGGGCGTGAACCTCGGCTTTGCCGTGACCCGCGGCAACAGCGAGGCCAAGAATTTGAACCTGGCTTTCAATGCCATCCGCACGGGATTCCACGACAAACTGCTGCTTTACACCAATTCGGTTTACGCGACCAACGATCTGCCGACGGCGTCGCCCCACACCACCGCGAACTCAACCGGTGGCGGAGCGCGCTACGACCACAATTTCTCCGCGCGTTCGTTCGGGTTTGTGAACGGCGATTTTCTTTCCAATGCACTGCAAGAGCTGAGTCTACGGTCCACTCTAGGCGGTGGCATTGGCGTGCACGCGATCAAGAGCGCGGCCACTACCCTGGACCTGCTGGCCGGTGGGAACTACACGCATGAGAGCTATTCGGCTTTCACTCTTCCACCGCCGCCGCCGGGTGGCACGCCGGTCGCAGCGGTGAGCCGCAGCCTGGGGGCCTTGACGCTCGGGGATGCCTTCACCCAAAAGGTGGGGAAGGGCACAGTCATCACCCAGAGCTTTTTCTTCTACCCCGACCTCAGCGATACGGCGCAATACCGCGGCACATTCAGTTTTGGTACGGTTACCAAACTCAGCAAGTGGCTGGGCTGGCAGAATTCGTTCGGGGATATTTATGTCAGTAACCCGCCGACTGGAACCAAAAAGAATGACCTGCAACTGGCGACGGGCCTGAATTTTTCTTTTACGCACTAGTGGCAGTAAGGTCGCGACATAAATTCAGGTTGTCATCCGGAACCAAGCGAAGGCGCTTCGCTCAGGACGATAGGGTCGATGGCACACCAGCTAGTGTTTATCCCCTTGCTCAACGAAGAACTTCCCCGTTTCCCCCGCGGAGAAATAGCGAGAGGTCACAGTCTTTTTGCGGGTAAAGAATTCGACCGCATCCCAGCCGTGAACGTGCAGATCGCCAAAGAACGAATCCTTCCAGCCGGAAAACGGAAAATAAGCCGGCGACGCGGCCACGCCGATATTCACGCCCACCATGCCCACCTCGACGCGCCGGCTGTATTCTCGTACCGCCGCGCCATTTTCCGTGAAGATCGAAGTGCCGTTGCCGCGTGGGTCGCTATTCACCAGCGCAATGGCCTGCTCCAGCGTTTCCACGTGCATGACGGAGAGCACCGGCCCAAAAATTTCTTCGCGAGCCACTCGCATCTCGGGGGTCACGTGGTTCAGAATTGTCGGGCCCACGAAGTTTCCTCCCGCCGGAACCCCGACCGGGCGCCGTCCATCCACCAGCAACACCGCGCCTTCCTGCAAGCCGCTTTCGATCGCTTCATGAATGCGCACGCAGGCGGCGCTTGAAATCACCGGCCCCAGGCTCACTTTCGGATCCGTGCCATCTCCGGCAATAAGCTTCTCGGCTTCCTCTTTCAGCCGGTCCATGATCGCTGCTTGCGCGGACCCGACCGTGACCAGCACGGATCCAGCCATGCAGCGCTGACCCGCATTGCCGAAGGCGCTCCCAAGGACGTTCGACACCGTCTTATCGACGACTGCATCCGGCATCACAATCATGTAATTCTTCGCGCCGCCCAGCGCCTGCACGCGTTTACCATTTTCCGCCGCGCGCCGGTAAATGTACTTTGCCGTGTTGACCGAGCCGACGAATGAAACGGCGCGAATCTCCGGACTGTCGAGAATCGCATTTACCGCGTCGTGCGCGCCATGCACAAGATTCACCACGCCGCCGGGCAGACCGATCTCTTCGAAAATGTGAAACATCAATTCCGACGTCAGCGGAACCTGTTCCGATGGCTTCAAAACGAACGTGTTTCCGCAAACGATCGCGAAAGGCAGAAACCACATCGGCACCATGGCAGGGAAGTTGAAGGGCGTGATCGCGGCGCAGACCCCAACCGGCTGGCGGATGGTTTCGGTGTTAATTCCGCGAGCCACGCCCTCCAGAATGCGTCCCTGCATGGTCATGGGAGCGGCGCAAGCCACTTCGAGCACTTCAATGGACCGATTGATCTCCGCACGCGCATCCGACAACACTTTGCCACCTTCGCGCGTGACTGACGCCGCGAGTTCGTCAATCCGCTGCCGGAATTTCTCGCGCAACGCGTAGATAAATTCCGTACGCTCACCCACCGAACGGGCACGCCAGTCGGGCAGCGCCGCGCTCGCGGCGGCCACCGCTGCTCCGACCTCGGCAGCCCCCGACAGGGGAACACGCGCCAGAACTTCGCCGCTAGCCGGGTTAGTCACATCGAGAAGCCCGGACGACGATGCCGATATCCACCGACCGCCCACATAGTTCGCGAGAATCCGCGTGGAGGCCGTCTTCTTGGAGCAAGTGTCCGAATTTGCGTCAGTAATCGCGGTCTTATCCGCCGCCGTTAGAGTATTCGTTTCCGTTGCCATAACTATCCTCCCTGCAACCGGCAATCCGCTTTCCAAGCCTGGCAAGAAAGCTGGCTCATTGCAAAAGCGTCAAGCGCGAACCAGTGCTCCAGTTGCTTGGTTTTACCACGTTTTGTGGCGCAGCAACAGCACGGATGTGGCTGAAAGGGCCATGGAACAAGGCCCACGCATGGTTGCGCGAAGACATGTGAATACTTGATTCTCGGTCTTACGGGTTTTAATTTTGTCTAAACGTTGCCGGAATTGCCCGGCCGCCCGTAGAATTGAAACCAGCAGTGGTTCGCGTGCAGGCCCGTAGCTCAGTCTGGTTAGAGCGCTTCCTTGACACGGAAGAGGTCGATGGTTCGAGTCCATTCGGGCCTACCACTCAAAATGGCACCAATCAGTTACGAGCACAAGAAGCGCGATTTCGGCACCCAGGGAATGACGGTCATTCCCGTTTTCTCGATCCGCACTTTGTTGACGCCACCAAGGACTTTCATCTGCGCTCGGATTCTCCCGCGCTCGCTGCGGGCACGACTGACGGAGTGCCGGTAGGAGAACTGGATCTTGAAGGCTCACCGCGGGTCACCTCCGGAAGAGTAGACATCGGCTGCTACCAAAGACAACGGGAGTGATCATGTTGTTGGACGTGAATCGTCACGAATTCCTGAAGATCACCGCGGGATCCAGCGCAGCCTTGGCCACACCAACTTTATGACGTGCTGCTGTTCCCAGTCATGACCTGGGTCGAATCGCAGTCGGTATGCCAAATGGCTGAAGCGTAAGCTTGAGTCTTCAACCAGGTTGACTGTTCGATTGCTTGGATAGCCGCGGGCTTCTCAGGCGGGGCGCAACTCTAGCGCCTAGTTGCGCGCCCACATCTGGGCACGTGCCTAATGCTGGGCAGAGCGATGACATTCGCAACCCGCACGCACCCAGGAACAGCTTGGTATCGGGCTCTTATTCGCTATTCGGAATTGGCATTGAGCTTGCAGTCTCATTGCTGAGCGAGGCGGCAGCCAATTGGTGGCCGAGGCGGACTCCGCAGCCAACCAGTACGGGCGACAGAGAGCCGAAAACCCGCGGCAAACTCCGTTCTTGTGGCCCTTGCCTGCCCCTCGCATTTTCTCGGATCTCTGGAGGCTTTATGGCGACAGTTGACACACTACCGGGCGAATCGATCGCGCAGATCATTTCGTCAATCATCAACTTAGTCTGTCCGCAATGCGGGGGAAGAATGTCGGAATTCCAATGTGAAGGGAGATGCGGCAGAAACTGGCTGGCAGAATGGGAATGGGCAAATCACACGACCGGAAGCTCTAGGTGCAGGCCCTTGGGCCGTGCTGCGCGGGCGATGCGCTGAACTCGCCACTTACACGGATCATTTCCAAGCCTGATGGTGATGCGGGTGACTTCTGCGTCACTTTGAAACCTCGCCCTTCCTGAAGCTAGCTGCTAGGTTTCCCCTGCCGTTCTAGGAATTCCCGCCTATTACACTCTCAATTTACCGGCTCCGCCGGCCCAGGACAGCGTACCAACCTCAAAAGCTGTGATGAATCGGACTCTGGACATAGCCATTAACAAACTGCTTTCTGCGGTCCCGGCGCCCTTGGCGAGTAACCAACATTAGGACCAACGTTACTACAGTGATGCGGTGGTCAGGGCCGGAGCCTGCATTTCGTCCTTCAAAAAGCAGGCTATAACCGGATCTCACCTGCCCGTATGCGGACAATGACCGCATTGCGGCAATTCGGACGGGTCGATCGCGACAACTAGTCAATCACCAGCAATGAGATAGCGGCAACAGCATTGGCACACAACGTGCCTCAATAATGGCAGGGGGAGAGCAGGATAAGGCGGGTCGAGGACAAAGCAATGTTTCGCGCAGAAATTCGGTGGTTGGCGAATGGACCGACCTTGAAGATGGAAGGGACGCTCGTCCGTGACTGGGCAGAGGAGGCAAAGTCGCTGGTCACAAGGGAAGTAGTTCCGCAAGGACTCATCGTTGACCTCAGCGACCTGAGCTATGTGGATTCCATGGGCGAGCAGTTGCTGAAGTGGTTGGCTAGTGTTGGCGCAGAGTTTCTCGCCGGCAATGTCTACGCTGCATGCATCTGTGAACGGCTGCGCTTGCCCCTGCGGGGAAATGGGGCTACCCGGTGCCGGCCGCGCCCTAGACGCATCGGCGAGGGGGACTCCGTTACACGCAGTCGCATGCGAATTGAAGCCGATCCAAACCCCGGCGTAAACAGAAGGAGAAACGATGTCTTGGTTTCAGACGAGCATAAACGCCGCGGATGCTCGTAATCAGGCCTCCGCAGCCGAAGTGGTGACGTGCTTCAGGGATGAAAGACGTCTGCTGACTAAGCTCGCGTTCCTGATCACGGAGGATCAAGCGTCGGCTGACCGGTCCGTTGATAACGCCTGTGACGTGACCCTGCACGGTAATAGTCCCTTCCGTGATTGGCTGCTCGAGTGGGCGAAGGCGGCGACGATTACGAGTGCCATTTCGCAGAAACTGCCGGCTCTGCGCAATTGTGAAGCCGCATACCAACATAAGCGCTGCAACCATGTCGAGCACTCATGGCAGTGCGAGGCTGACGATCGGGAAGCGAGCCTCAATCTCATTGTTAAAGCCGATCCCGGCAAACTGATCGCCGAACTCGATACGTTATGCCGCGCAATCCTGGTACTCAGACTTGCAGTCAGATCGTCCATCCAGGATTGCGTTCTCCGTCTGAATGTGTCCCGCGCAGCAGTGCTGGCCGCCAATTGTCAGGCAATGACGTGGCTTCATGAGTTGCACCTGAAGGGGATGGAGGCATATCACAACGCTTCGTACACCCTCCCAGAAGCGCGGCAGGGCAGCTAAGAATGACGCTGCGGGGGCGTTTCCGAGGTCAGGAAACGCGGTTACGGTTCGGGCTGACCCAATTTGCAGAGGATCTTGTGATGATTCAACTCCATGACGAAGAACGCCGGTTACTGTACAAGGTTCTTCTCGAGCAAGACCAGGAACCTTCGAGCTCTGCGAATACCTCCGAGATAGCCAAGAGGCGATACAAGCTCGCGACCCGTTTCGCGCGTCTTGAGGGAGATTCTGGGAGCTTCCGGCATAGGGCTAAGGGTTCGGACATTTCGGGCTCCAAGTTCAAGGCCGTGATCACAATCACCGCGGCAAAGCGAGTTCGCAGTTGATTCTAAAGCGGTGGACAGATCGCCAAAGTAAAAGTCGTAGGCCAGCATGGGCGGCTTTAGGTGCATACAACTTTGGGCCTGAAACCTGAGAACGGCGAGCATATCGATTCCGTGAGTGAGAAATTAGCGGCGTACCAAAACGACGTTGCTGTTACCGGTGACCTAACCCGTTACCATGCGCTCCTGAAGATCGCTACTTCCGTGGGCAGGCAGGGAACAGTGGATGCGGTTCTCCACAGCCTCGCCGATCTGTTGTCGAACGTGGTTTCATTCGACAACATCGCGCTTCTCTTGTTTGATGATTCCGGGCGACGCCTATCGCTTCGCGCCTTCGAGCGCGGTCAGTATGATCCGGGCATCAAAATCGGTACAGAGATTCCTTACGCGGGCACGGCACTGGGACGGGCGCTCGAAGAGCAAGTCCCAGTCTGCGTTCCGGACGCGAAGCAGGAACTCGCAAATTATCCGGAACTGGCTTCCCGGATTCATCAAAGGGACAGCTTGTACATATTTCCGGTTTCCAGCGCGCGGACGAAGCTTGGTGCCTTGGTTTTTGCCAGGCAAGAGAGGCTTGAGTTTAGTTCCGCTGATGTCGAACTCATGCGTTCCATTGCGGGACATCTCTCCGTTGCCTTAGAGAACGCCCTGGCGATCAGTTCGGTGGAAGCCTACGAGCGTGACTTGGCGCACGAGCGCGATCGCCTGAAGCTTCTCCTGGAGATCAACAATCACGTCGTAACTATTCTCGATATCGACGATCTCTTTCGCGCCGCGTCGTCATCCATCCGTAAGCACTTCTCGAATGATTTCACCAGCTTCATGTTGTTCGAAGAGCGCCGTTCCGATTGTCTGAAGCCTATCGTTTTGGACTTTCCCGGCAGCCGCGGGCTGATGAGCAACATTCCAGTGCAGCCGGTTTCTGAAGAAGTCTTGAAGCAGATGAGGACCCGGAGGCCGACGTTGTTGACGCCCTCCGACAGCGCCATACCAGCGATGATCGCGCCCATGCTCAGGGCAGAGTCGATTACGACTCTCGCGGTGCTGCCCCTCGTCGGGGCAAGTGGCCCGATCGGCGCTATGGTGCTGGGCAGTCGAAAAGAGGATAGTTTTAGCCGGGCAGATCTGGATTTGCTTTCTCAGGTGAGTAGTCAGATTTCTTTGGCAATCGACAACGCCTTGGCCTATGGACGGCTGACTGCATCGCGAGACCACCTGGAAGATCAGCGCTTGTATCTGGAATCGGAAATAACCTCTGAATACAACTTCGAGGACATTATCGGCAAAAGCGCAATTTTTCAGAAGGTGCTGGAGCAAGTGTCTATCGTGGCGCCCACGGATTCCACGGTCTTGCTCCACGGGGAGACGGGAACCGGCAAAGAATTGATTGCACGCGCCATTCATAATCTCAGTGCCCGGCGCCGGCGCACATTTGTCAGACTGAATTGCGCCGCCATTCCCTCGGGGCTGTTGGAAAGCGAAATGTTCGGGCACGAGAAGGGGGCCTTTACCGGAGCCCTGGTGCAAAGAAAGGGCCGATTCGAGCTGGCCGACGGCGGCTCGCTCTTTCTGGACGAGATTGGGGACATCAGCCTGGATCTGCAGCCGAAGTTGTTGCGGGCCGTGCAGGAGCAGGAGTTCGAACGTCTGGGAAGTACCAAGACAATGCATGTCGACGTGCGGATGATTGCCGCCACCCACCGCCACCTTCCTGAGATGATTCAGGAGGGAAAGTTCCGGGAGGATCTGTTTTACCGACTCAACGTCTTTCCCATCGAGATCCCGCCCCTGCGGGAGCGGCGCGAGGACATTCCGCTGCTGGTGAAGTACTTCGCGTCTAAGCTGTCACGAAAATTGCGGAAGCAGATTAAGTCCATCCCTAAGCAAGTGATGGGAATCCTGTCCAACTGTCCGTGGAACGGCAACGTCAGGGAGTTGGCAAATTTCATCGAACGCGCAGTCATCCTCTCGCACGGCGAAGAATTAGAAGTACCCGTCGCCGAGCTCCAAACGCCTTGTTCTGGTGGAGTTTTGTCTCCCGCCTCCACCTTCCATCAGGCCGAGCGCAGGGTAATCATTGATGCGTTGAAGGCGGCGTCGGGGCAAATCTCGGGGAACGGTGGAGCGGCCGAACGTCTTGGTCTGAAGCGTACGACCCTGCAGAATAAGATGAGGCGACTCGGAATCAGTAAAAAGGACTACGAGTAGAGTCGCTTCGTTGAGGCATCTGGCCGTGAAGACGCGGTCATTAATTTCGCGGCGCGCTTCCGTCACCTGTGCGTTCCTTCACCAGGACGACAATGGATCGGGGAGCTACTTGATAGATCGGCTGCTGCAGCGGCAAACCACATTCTGAAAAATCGTCGGGACGCGGGAGGCCGGTGTCCACAATTCTTGCCCAATCTTGGGGCGCACCCTCCTGAATTTCGAACTGCAGCGGTTGCCAATATGCATTGATCATTACGTAGATATCGTCATCGCCTTGTGAAGCGCCATGCAAACAAAACGCCAGGCTGCGTGAATCTGGGGACAGATCGGCCATGGGTCCAACGCCGTACCAGGAAATGTCGTCGCGCCAAAACCTGCTGCGACACAGAGAAGGATGAGACTTCCGGAACGCAATCATGGCTTTAAAGAAACGGAATATGTCCTGATTAGCCTGGAGCTGATTCCAATCCAGCCAGCTGATTTCGTTGTCCTGGTTGTAAGGATTATTGTTTCCGAACTGCGTGTTCAGGAACTCGTCCCCCCCCCGGAACATGGGGATGCCGTTCGAGAGCATGAGGAGACAGCAGAAGTTCTTCACCTGCTTCCGGCGCAGTGCCATAACCTCTGCTGGCGCGCCCTGGTCTCCTTCATGTCCGCAGTTCCAACTGTAATTCGCGTCCATGCCGTCCTGATTGTGATGACCATTGTTCCAGTTATGCTTCTGATTGTAAGAAACCAGGTCGTAGAGCGTGAAGCCGTCGTGGCAATCGATATAGTTGACGGTCTGGAAGGCATGATAGGCATGTTCGCGGCTGTCCGGAAACAAGTCATCGCTGCCGTAGATACGACGCATGAGGTCCGGGACCATTGCCGCGTCGCCTCTGATAAATCGGCGGACATCGTCACGATAGCGCGCGTTCCATTGCAGCCAGGTCGTGCCAGGAAATCCACGTCCGAGCTGGTAGCCGCCGACGTCCCAAGGCTCCGCGATCAACGCCAATCGGCCCAACTCGGGGTCCGCGGCGATTTCACTGAAAATCGGAGCATCTCCCCAATTCAGCGATCCGTCGGCATTGCGGCTAAACACCGACGCCAGGTCGAAGCGGAAGCCATCGATGTGCATCTCGTTCTTCCAATAGCGCAGGCTATCCATGACCATTTTGCGCACGTGAGGCTGGTTGAAATTCAACGTGTTGCCGGTGCCCGAGTAATTAGCATATGGGCGGGTCGGGTCGGAGGACTGCATGTAATAGCCTGTGGCGTCGAGACCTTTGAAGCTGTAGGTAGGGCCGAGGTGATCTCCCTCACAGGTATGGTTGTACACAACATCGAGCACGACGAAGATCCCGGCTTTGTGAAAAGCAGTGACCATATTCTTGAACTCGAGATGTTGCCCATCGTCACCACAGGAGCCATACTGCGCGTGAGGCGCGAAGAAGTTCAGAGGCATGTAGCCCCAATAATCGCCTTCGTGCGGGTCGCGCTGAAAGATGGGCATCAGTTCGACGACGGTGATCCCAAGGTCCTTCAGATATGGGATCTTTTCGATCAAGCCGGCGTAGGTTCCGGCTCGGGATGGATGCACGCCGGAACTGGGATGGCTGGTGAATCCCTTGACGTGAAGTTCGTAAACGATCGCGTCCGATTCAGGCCGGGGTGAAACATCTCCTGCCCAGTCAAATGCATCGCGATGTTCAGGCAACACTCCGAGCGGCGCCCGTGCGTGATTGGGGCCTGGCTCCATCGCCAGCCTGCGGTCAAACCCAGACGGGAAGAAAACACCTTTGGCATAGGGATCGAGGAGGACCTTTTCGCGGTCGAACCCGCTAAGCCCAGCAACTCCATTTCCTGAAACCGAGTAAGCGTAATAGCGAGCATCACGCATTTGGTGGAGCGGGATCCTGCAGTGCCAGATTCGTCCTGACTTATTAAGAAGAAAATCGAACTGGAACGTCAGGATCGGGTTTGCCAAGTCGTGACGCGAATAGAGGAACAGTGTCACACTCTCAGCATCTTCAGCATACAGCGCAAAATTGAACGCCTGCTCGTCTTCGACCCAGCTAGCCCCGAGAGGCAGTGGGAGCCCGTCTGTCTCTGCCCACCTGGGGCGTGGTTGGGATCCGCCTTCTGGTAGTGACAGCGTATCAATACGCAGTCGCTGGCGGTAATAGATCCGCGAAGTCCGTTGTTCACGTGTTGAACAGTCTAATGACATGCAGCATCGTCTTGGAACGTACCGCCGGCGAACATCTGCGCCAGGAATTGACCGCAGCGGACGATCCTTTCGGCCTCCCGATCGTCCTTGAGCGGGCTCTCAGACATCGTCAGGTTGGCGGCGCTCAGGGAGTTCCGAGCTGTCACATATCTGTCAGCCCAGGCCTGTACATTATTGAACTCGTTCCTCAGCAACTCCAGCCCGCGGTAGTCAGCCTCAGTCGATGCTGCGGCCGAGGCTAACGCGACGCTGTCGGCGGCTCGATTCTGGAATTCGACGATTGTGTTTCCGGCCATGGTGTTTCCTACGGGATACCCATTCTGGACAGTCACCAGCAATGTTCCGCCCCATTCTCTGATAGACGCCATTGCCTCGATCGCGGCCTTCATGAAGGCGCCCGAAAAACCTGATTGACCGGCGCCGTCAGCGACAGGCTCGGCAGACTCGCTCCGAGACAGCGTCAGAATCATGCGGCTCTTCTCAAAGCTGAGTGACCCGTTTGTGATTCGCGCAAGGTCCTGCACGTCCACGAACACACGCCCCTGGAGGCGGATGACATTTGCTTGTCCGGCGTAGCCTTCGATGGACAATGTTTCTCTCTGGCGCTGTGTCTGCGCCATTGCCATGACCACCAACATCAACACTGCACCGACCATCACGGTCTTAAGCTTCACGATGCGCAACCTCGAGTGCCCCTGATGAAAATCGCGGTCGAACCGCAGCATGCCTAACGCCCTACTTCGCCGGCCCGATGTACTGTGCTTGTGTAAGCGGAGGAAGGGACGATTCCACTTTCATATCCATCAGCAAGTCGATGCGACGCTCCAACTGAAAGAACTTCGTCACCGTCAATGCCGGAAGAACCTTGTTGAACTTTTTGAAATACCTTTTTTTCAAAGCCGCCAAACGAGAATCGAAGTCGAACATTCGTTCTGCCATGGCTTTCGCCTCCGAATCACTCAGGTTCGGGTACTTCTGGGAGTACTCCTTGACGACGACCACCCGGCTGTCATCCAGAGTGGATCGTTCGTGTTCGTATTGCCGGTAGATTGGCCAGAATGCCGCAGCATCCTTGTCGTTGAAGTCCATCGCCGCGGTGATGATGGTGGCCTTGTCGGCCAGCATGTCGGCCCGCGCTACTTCGATTGTCGAGTCGATACTAGGCTCCTGACTTTGAGCGCGGCAGATAGGGGACAACGCGAGCATCGCGAACGTAATCGTGAGCAATATCAAATTCCTAATCATTGACTGAACTCCTCATGTCTTTTGCCTCGTGAGTCATCCGCGGGCGCAGCGGCGGCGCGCTACTCTCCACAGCTTCGTTGTGAACAGGTGCTCGAAACGACGGAAAGCGCTACACCAGGTGAGTTAGGCACGCTGGCTGCCGAACTCCTCACGCAATCAAATCATTTCTTATGTTGGGGTTCTGTAAGGCAGCCTGTAACACCGGACGACCGTACCTGCCCAATCGCGGGCACGCGGACCTCATCTGGTCACAAAGCGAGCGCCAGATCTAACAAGCCTGGCGCCCCGGCTTATCGCCCGAAATTACTCGCATTGAACCTGTCGTGCATACTTCCGGTCGCGGGCAAGGAGTGAAGTGGCTGAGATGCTCAAGACGGTTAACAGGTCAACGCATCGGGCAGGCACGACATGTTCGCTACTTTGTTAACTTCTGCTCGACCACTCGAAAGCTAAGGATCTTCTCGGGATGGGTGGAGTAAGTCAGTATCCCGTGCATTCCTTCTAGCACCAAGATGTCGTTCGCAGGAGTCCACACTTCGATCAGTTCCCCGCCGTCCGTCTTGTACTTGACCGCGTAGCGCGGCTTCATGAAGGGTAAGTCTAGAAAGTGAACGGACAAAATAGTTCCAGGTCCAACAATGGAGACTGTGCTGGGCTGTCGGATGAAGGACGATTCCGAAGTTGATTTGCCCCAGGCCGGAGTCAGACACACAGTCAAAGCCACTATCTGAAGGAGTTTACTCAGCATTGCAGTGTCTCAACTAGAGGTTTCGACAGCCCGTCCATACTGACTCCGGAATTCCCCTTCCAGTAGGCCTTTGCTTGGTTAGTTGCTGTTTGCAAGCTGGGCAAGGTGTGGTCATTACGTAGATCAAAATCTGGGCTCCTTGGGTTCGCCGTTTAGTTATGCGGCTTTCTCTATGCTGCTGGGGCTGTGTTGCTCGGTTGGGCCGTTGATCTCGTATCTGCGCAACATGCTGTACGTGAGGTTTTCGATCCCGGCGAAAACGCCGCATCGCGGACGCTGGCGCCGATCAATGATAATCATCGGTTGAGTCTTCATCGCAAACCTCCTTTTTTGCCCCTCACCTATCAACATGAATTTGCATGCGAATGTCCATCTGCACAGTTTGCGTAAAGTCTTTGTTTGTAAGACCGAACTGTGGGCGGCTGGGTTTGGTGCTGCCCTCATTCGGGCAGTGCCCTTGACACATGATCCAGGCAAATTCGCACTGGTGCGAGCGGGCTGGTGCTCGGTAACAAGCTCAACTGGTCTCTGGCGAACCAGAGAACACAACTGGAGGTCGGTATTGGTTGTGATCCAAAACAGTTCTTATCGGACCTGAATGTCGAGAACATTGATCAGGGCGATTATTCAAGTATCAATCGCCGCGAGGACTGAATTGGTAGTAATTCTTCGAGTGCCAAATCTGCCATCGGCGTGCCCATGCCTAAGGGCAGTGCCGTAATCCCTTCACTCGTTGTTGATTTCCAGAGACCGGATCCCTGAAGCCAATGCTCACTCAGACGGTGCGCTCTCGATCTTCATCTGTTTCCGAACAGCCCAATAGCCCCAGGGCGCTGCAACCAGCAGCCACGCAAGAAGAGTCAGGAAGTGTTTTGCGAGCAGGGTTGGCCGCGCTCCCATGAGTGATACTTTTCTGACGATGCTAATCATGTTGAACACCGGAATAGAGTGTGAGATATATCGAAGCCCATCGGGCATTCCGAAGGATGGCCACGTGTAACCTGCGAGTAGCGAGAGAAGAATAGCCGTGAAGATGTGGTATTGAGTGCACAAGGTCGGGGACTGAAACAGGCCGTAATACCCATATGCGATACAAACCTGAAGAATCACGTAAAGGCAAAGAGCCAGACCGATCAACCATGAGCTTCCGTGGTTTGGGGCACCGAACAGCGAGAATACGAACCACATGGCAGTGACTGCTACTGGAATCATCAAAGCTGCCGTGGCGACCACTTTCGAAAGAAAAACCAACAGGACGGGAGGTGCATCATCTCCGGTATCGCGACGAATCTGCTCTGACCCATCCAAGCCTAGCGCAATTCCACAACCCATTCGCGTAACCGATTGGATTGCGAGGCAAACCAGGCACATCAGCATGAAATAGCTGTAGTTTGAGGTGGGATTGAAAAGAGGTCTAACCACCGTCTGAAGCGGTCGGGCGATGATACGGTTCTCAGCCGGCGGGACTCCCGCCATCGCCAGTTCTATTCCGTCTACTCCGACCTGAAAGCTGGTAACCACGTCGCGAATTGCACGCAGGGCGGTACCCGCAATGAGGATGTTGGTGCCGTCAAATAGGGCACCGACCTTGGGCCCTTTTCCTGCCAACACGTCGCGCTCGAAGTGCGGCGGAAAAATTACGCAGGCGTACGCGCGTTCCCGCCGCAGCAGCGGGAGAAATTCTTCCCGGGAGTCGAGCCATCCCGCAACTGACACGCTGTCGGACGATTGCAGTGCCCGGGTTATGTCACGGGATAAGGCGGAGTGGTCCTCGTCCACAATCACGATGGGGATGTACTTGGTTCGGCCCTCCCAGTAAACTCCGCCGAAAATAAAAGCGTAAAAGAAGGGTCCGCCAAGCAGCAGCACGTATATGCGCTGGTCGCCGAGTATCCTTCTCAACTCTCGCCGGCACAGATGCATGAACGCGCTACGCATTAGAAGCAGCTCCGTTTTTGGCAGCGTTTAGTACTTGCCGTGTTCCGTGCCAGGCACAGAGGACGGCGACAATACTCCAAGCGGTCAATATACGAATCTGGCTGCCACAGTCGGCAAGGGACCCTCCCATGACAGTGATCTTCTTGATCATGAACGCGAAGGAATTCATGGGGAATCCATAGGCCAAGGGCCAGATCACTTTCGACATCGCAAACACCGGCCAGGTTGCGCCCGAGAGCAGGAAATTTGGCAAGGTGAGAATGGCGCACGCTTCAGTCGCCTTCAGGGTATCTCTGGTGATGGCCGACAGTCCGTAGCCGAGCGTTGCCATGGTGGCCGCAATCCATGTGAGGGCAATCCAGAATGACGGCCGGTTGGCCAGAAACGGAGCACCAAAGAACCCGTGCGGTATGGTGAGCACAGCCGCTAGAACCGGGATCAGGATGACAACATACGCCAGTACCTTGCCACTTACTATGACCCATAAATTCTCAACCAGCGCCGGTTGGAACCGTCTTCCTCCATATTCGGAAGACCCCGCGCGGATGGGTGCAAGAAGCGCTGCCAATTGAAATGGGACCATTGCAAGCGCCGGTACCATGAAGTTCAGGTAGTTCGAATTGAATGCCGGATTGAACAACATTCTCTGGCCCAGATCCAGCGGCATGGCGTTATGGATTGCAGAAGATTTTGAGATTCCATGGATGAATTCGATTACGCGAACATTAGCCGCAATTGAATAGCTGGCCAACACTGCCGATACGTTCGCAGTCTCGACACTTCCCACCAGGTAGTCGGAGTTGTCCACCAGAACCTGGATTCGGGCCTTCTTGCCTCCCTTCACTGCGTTCTCCAGGCCACGCTCGAATACGAAGCAGACGCGGGCTCGGTCGCGGGCCGCGAAATCTGAAAACTCCGCGGCCGAATTCGCATAACCAGCCAGCGAAAAAGCCTCATTCGCGAGAATTGCGCGGGTCAAGTCCCGGGACAACGGCGTATGGTCCTGATCGACGATGAGTATAGGCAGGCCAGTCAGTTTCTTGTGGGAGTAGATCCATGAGGCCACAAGCACAAACAGAATGGGCGCGATCATCACCAGCGCGATGTATTTCTTGTCCCGAAGCATCCAGTCCCATTCGCGCCGACAGATTCTGAATACAGATCGCATCACTTCTCCCGCACATCAAGCACGACCCGGGCGGTCATGCCATTGCGAAACCGGCTGTCGTCATCGAGATGAATCACCAGCTGCAGGCCGCGCACATCGAACGTTCCCTGCTCATTCGTGGCGCGCTTGGTGGCGAAATCGGCGGCTTGCGAAACGCGCATTAACCGGCCCCACACTTCCTGGTTCCCGAGGGCAGGAACGATCACCTTAATCTTGTCTCCGATTTGCAGGTACCCGAACTTCGACTCATCGACGTACACCTTGGCCTTAAAGTCATTCGCCCTAACGACGGTGAGCATGGGAAATCCGGGCGCGACCATTTCACCGACGTTGGAGATCTTTTCTGAGACGTAGCCATTGGCGGGCGACAAAATTTTGGTCTCGGACTGCAGCGCTAGAGCCTCATTCATCTGGCCCTTGGTTGCGGCCGCCTGCTGGAAGACGGCTGAATGTTCTTGCTGTCGGAGGTCAACCTGCAAAGACGAGTCTTTGGCTTGTTGCAGAGCCGCAGCAGCTGCTTTCAGCCCATGACGAGCTTCCTCCACCTTTGATTCAGCCGCACCGAGCATGGCCTTTGCGGCCAGGTACTTGTACTCGTAGTCGTCTTCGGTCTGCTTGGGCACGACTCCGTCTGCATACAAGCCGTGGAACCGGTTGTAGGTATCGGTTTGCGTTTTGTAATTCGCTTTCGCCTGATTCAGGTTCTCTTCGGCCTGTCGAATCTCCTCTTTGCGCGCATCATATTGGGCCTGCGCGCCAGCCAGTTGATCGGAGAAGGACAACCCCTGAAACTTCAAGGCGGTCTCCGCCTGCGACACGCGGGAGAGAGACGACTGATATGCCGCCGCAGTCTGTTCCACCTTGGCATCTATCTCCTTGGACTCGAGCGTAACCAAAAGCTCTCCCGGTGTTACTTTCATGCCTTCATCTACACGCAGATCGAGAATGCGGCCAGGCACTTTCGACGACACATTGATCTCGTCGCACTCGATGGTTCCATCGACGATCATTTGCTCTGAGCGATGCCCATGCGACCGCACTGCAAATGCAACACCTATGCCGATGACGAATAAAACTGGAGCCGTGATGACAAACGTTTTCTTCATTTTTGAATCCTTATAGCAACCTGAGCGACATCGCCTTCGTAGCGATGAATCGTGAGATAGGCCAAATCAATTCCGTAGAGCGCCTGTTGCACTCCGACGAGTGCTGCGGTCAGCGAAACATTTGCGTCCAGTACTTCGAGGCTTGTTCCAGTACCAACTTCGAATCGTTTGGTGGCGAGCCGAAGACTCTCTTGCGCAAGTTCGGCTGTTTTTCGGGCTGAAGCGAGAGCGGACTCTTGAGAACGCATATCAAGGTAGGCGCTCCGGACGGCCAGTCGAAGCTGATCCTCAGCATTGTGATACTCGAGTTCTGAGCTTCGCATCCGAGACCGCGCCTCCGATACTCGCGCGTGACGTTCTCCGCCATCGAAAAGCTCCAGTGTTACTTTTGCGCCGACAAACCAGGTCGGATCGGTCTGCGCGAGTTTGTTCGTCACCAGTTCGCGTCCGCCAACCCCTGTGATCTGCGGTAGGTAGTCGCCCTGTTGCACGCGGACCGAACTTCTGTCGGCAGTGATCTTCTCATGCAACGCTCGCAGCATAGGATTGGAACTGACGGCCCCATCCATGGCCTGATTCAGGTCGACGCGATCGTCGATTTCGAACAAAGTTCCCGCAATTTCGATAGACGTAAAATCGGTCAGGACCAACGCCGTGCGCAATGCTGCGAGGGCGAGATCGAACTGATTCCGCGCTTCGATCAGGCGCTTTTCCTGCTCGGTGACGGCAGCTTCCGCGCGAATCACGTCATATTTCGCGGCGATTCCTTCGCGAAACGCCGACTGGGCATGATCCAAGTGCTCTTTATAGGAGTCGAGCGCACTCTCGTTCAACCGCACAATGTCGGACGTCAAAAGAACCGATAAGTAATCGCGTTCGGCCTCAAACACCACTCCTGCGTCCGTGTCGTTGGCAACGTCGTTGGCGGCTCTGGCGCCGGCTTTTGCTTCACGAATTGCATTCGTGATCTTTCCACCCGTGAAAATTGGCACTCCGGCTTGCAGATTCACGTGTAAGTTGTCCTGAGGAGCGAGCGGCGTGGTCAGCGAACTTAAACCAAGCACCGGCACGAGGTTTGACGGGATCGGCGATTCGATATTGATCCGGTCATTTAATCGCAGGTATTGACTTTGAAAATCCACTCGCCCCCAGCGCATGCTGGCTGCTCTCTTGGCTATCGAATCGGCGGTGACTGCGTCTTGATGTGCCTGCTTAGAACTCCAGCCTGAGGAGAGGGCCTCAGTCGCGACCGTTGCCATGTCAAGCCGGAGTACTTGCTGCTGGGCCGCAACCGAAAGAGCAAAGGCGAACATCACTGCTGCGATGAACACTGTTCGCCAAAGACAAGCTCTACTTTTTGCGAAACGAATCTGCTTGGGGTATAGAGCCGGTAGGAAAGGTAGAGCTGCTGTCTTCGTAACTGGGAGCTTGGTCTTGGTGGGCATAAATCGATTCCGTGAAGCAGTAGCGCAATCCGCGTTCCAACGCAGAGCGCTTCTAAGGTTGTGAAAACACCCGCGGTATACAACAAGGATGCTTAGAACAGATGCCCACATTCGGGCAGTGCCCAGGTCGTCAGAGTTTTGGTTGGATGGGCGCTTCCGCCTAAAGTGCGAACCGGGAAATGTAAATCGCCAAACTCCACATACTCATCCGGCTCTCTTCAAATGTTCGGTTCCGATCGATCCGCTGGTATGATCCCCACAAGTTGAGATCCACGTAGAGAGCGATGCCGCCGAACTATCTTGCGTAGCCCATAGATAAAGAGTCCAGCTAATGCAAGACTTGCCAAAACCGTTCCTGCTTTGCCAACGTAGTCAGCCGCGCGGTCCAGATCATGGCTGAAGATATGGCCGAGCCCGGCATAAACGCACGCATAGAGACTGACGCCCAGGGTTTCAAACGCCAGGAAACGGAGTCGGCTGGTACCGGATGCTCCGGCCAGCGGAGGCGTTACAGCGTCCAGTCCGGGGACGAACTTGGCAACGATGAGAATCGGGGGCCCATACCGGGCAAAGGTCTCTTTCGCCCTACGATCATGGGCGTCAGGGTCTCGCGTGAGTCGGTGAATGAAGTGCAAAACCTTATCACCCCAGCGCCGGCCCGCCTCATACCAGACCCAGTCGGCCAGCACACCTGCGCTGACGACCAGACCGAGCGCGGGGACGAGGCGCAACTTCCCGTCGGCTGCGAGGGCCCCGGCAGCAAGTAGAAACAGAGGTCCCGGTATCGGCAGGCCTATCTGGTGCGCGAACATGGCAGCGAACAGAATCGAGTAGCCATGCTTCAGAATGAACTGGACGATAGCATTCATATTGAAATCGGCTCCAGGCGATGCCCGTCGATTATTTTGAGCTCGCGGCTAAGCTTGTCTCTTTCGAAACGTCATCACACGTGGTCGTGGCCGAGCTTTCCTGAACCTCCCACTTAATCCACTAGGAACCAGGAGCAGCGTGACAAACGATTGCTGCAAGCGGACCCAGCAGCGCAGACGGCCGGTTTTGGCCTTCGGCACTCCCCAGCTGCAAAGATCCGATCAACGCCGAGGTTTTCACGAGTGTCTGCGACGCGGAGAAGGCCGACCGAGGAAGGACTCCGCAACGATACGCGCGTCTTCATGCGGGTCGTCCAACCCCGCCAACAACTCCTGAAATGCACGAAGATTCCCTTCATTTCGCCATTCGAGGTAACAGGCAAACAAGTAGAGTGGGTCGCGTTTAGGAGCCAACTTGAGGCTCTCTTTGCTCTGGATCTCCGCGGCACAGTGCTCAGCCATGCTTGGAACTCCCCGGGTCTGGGACAACGAATGTTGGAATGTCCGCGAACGCTCCCGTCTCAAGCACACCAGCGGCGCTTGCCGGCAAGACTAAGAGCATTCGCGGGCACCGGGGCATCGGAGCTGTTTGACTCTGAGATGCCCCAACTTTGACGCATCGAATGTGGCCCCGCGACCACCCAGCACTCGCGGGATACATCAGTTACATATCGCTGCAAAATCGTTCTGCCGCTGGAACTGCTCGCAGCCGATCACCTCCAGGAACTTCATCGCGGTGCAATACGCCCCTTCCACACTCGTCGCATCGACCCCAAGCAGAAGCGCGGCTTCATGCGCCGAGCGCTTTTCCAGGCCGCAGATCACGAGGGCAAAACGACAGAGGACATCGAGTCTGGCGATAAGTACGTTTGATTCCTCCACCAAAATTTCCCGCCAATCGGAAGATAATGCCGTGTGCCCTCCGTGCATGCATGGCCGCTGCTTGTATGCGGAGGCAAGTTGAGCGATCCTTCGTTGCTCGATTTGTACCGCGGAACGGATGGTAGCCAGGCAGGCCCATTCCGAAAGCCACTCTTGAAAGCCAGGATTTTCCGATTCTGCCAGTGCGCTGGCGTCGATCACGCAGGCCGCCGCTATCAGTTCGTCGCCTGTGAGAAAATTCGCCAGCCATTCCAGCTCTTCGCGATGCTGGTTGAAAACTCTTCCAATGCTTTCAGTGGCCACTGGCTCCCGAAAACTGTCATTGGCTGTGCTCATCATGAGTGGCTTCCTTTGTGGGCTTGCGACCACATATCCGATTAGGCAAGGCTCGTGCCAAACCTCGAAAGTACCTAACTTGTTGAGTTCAGAAAGCAAGTGGCTCATGCATAACAATGCAAACGGAGTGAAGCCGCCCGGATGCGGGCACTGCCGGTGTTTTCGGTCAGCGATGCAGTGAGGCCCGCGGACAAAATGCCGTTTTGGCGGAATGAACCTGATAAGTGGAGGCTAAATCTGTAACCATCAGCGCTCCCAATGACATCCTGTCCAACATTCTGCCGTGTAACTACTGAACTTGAGAGTTGGTTTGGTGTGCTAATTCATCGGCGGCGAGGATCAGTGGGTTGATGATGATCCTTTTCCGTCTGAACCACTTAACAAGTGGATGGTCGATTTATCCTTGGCGAACGAGAGGGAGACGAAGCCGTTCGCAAACGTCCCGGGAATACGAAGTCTCGGCCACGAACTGCGCTCCCAATCTCTTAAGAAAAGAGAGCACCCCTTCACCTAGAGCGTCGACAAACAGTACTTCCGTCAGATCGATCACTAGTCTCATTTCGTTGGCGCACCTTGTGACCAGCGTGCGAACGTGTTCAGCTCCCTCACCGGTGAATCGGCCTTCGAGTCTGAAGATCAAAGCATCGACTGATTCTTGCGTTTCGACGCGCAGCATGGTTGGGCTCCTTCTGCCATTTGCGGTGCAGCCTCAAATGACTTGCCAGTTGGAATTGCAGGCATCGTGCCGGAGTTTGTTAACGCAACTCATTGAGATTTAAGGATTTTTCGAGCAAGAGACGCCAATCAGAACGGGCAGTGCCAGCATGCGGGCAGGTTCGCGGCAGGCAGCAAGCCGGCTGAATCGGCCCTCTTTCGGAGTTGAGAGAAGAGGAATGCCTGACTGTCTGAAATGCAAATACCAGACTGGCACGGGCGGCACCGGCCGAGTGAGATTGGCTTAATGGAAGTACGAGCACATTAAATGCCCATATGCCGGCGAATACGGTCAGGCTGAATAATCGGCGCGAGCGATATTTAGCCGGCGCATCTTGTTCTGCAGCGTAGTTCTCTTAAGGCCGAGGCGGTCTGCCGCTCCACCTTTGCCGGCTATCCGTCCAGACGCAGTTTTCAAAGCGTCGACGATCGCCTGCCGCTCAGCCTGCTCCAAGGTCGATACTGCTGGTACCACCGTGCGGCCAGCGGATCTCCTCAGTTCGGTGAGTGGCACATTTAGTTCGTCCCCTTGCGTGAGAATCACACAGCGCTCAACGAAGTTCTCCAGCTCACGAATGTTTCCAGGCCAGTCGGCATTCACGAGAGCCTCCATCGCGGGTCTGGGGACAGACCGGATGCGCTTTTGCATACGGCGGGAGAGGCGCGACACAAAGAAGTGCACCAGCAGTTGAATGTCCTCACGCCTTTCGCGAAGTGGCGGAATTTCTATCGGGAACACATTGAGCCTGTAATAAAGGTCCTCGCGAAACTGATTATTGCGGATCATGCCCCCCAAATTACGATGCGTAGCCGCAATCAAACGAACATCGACATGAATGGTCCTTGCGCTTCCCAACCGCTCGAACTCCTGCTCCTGCAGGGCGCGCAGGAGCTTCGGCTGCAAATCCAGGGTGATGTCCCCGATCTCGTCGAGAAATAGACTTCCGTGATCCGCCAGTTCGAACCGGCCTTTTTTTTGTATCAGGGCTCCAGTGAAAGCGCCCTTTTCGTGGCCGAAGAGTTCGCTTTCCACCAGTCCGGAAGGGATGGCCGCGCAGTTCAGCCGGACAAAGGTACGCTCACGCCGCGGGCTGAGATTATGAATTGCCCGGGCAATCAGTTCCTTGCCCGTACCGGTTTCGCCGTGCAGTAACACGGTGGAACTGGTTGGCGCCACAATCGCGACTTGGTCCAGCACTTTGCGCAGAGCGGAACTCCTACCGACTATGTCTTCGAAGTTGTATTCCGAGCTGATCTCGGATTCCAGATACAGCCGCTGCTCTTCCAGATCGTCGCGCGACGCGCGGAGGTGTCCATAGGCTAAAGCATTATCAAGCACCAAAGATACCTGGGTGCCGATTTGAGACAGCAGATCGATATCCGCTTCACGGAAGGCATTCTCCTTTCGACTGCACATGACCAACCCGCCTAAGGGGCCGTTTATGCCCACCAGCGGCACCGTGACGCGCGAAAGGAGCGATTCAGCGATAACCGCCTCGCGGAGCGCCGGAGGTGATTCTGGGTCTGCCCATGGAGAAAACTGCGGCGTGCGATGGGTCCACCACTCATGATGAGTTTTCGTGGGCACGAAGACGTCGACCTTCTCCAGAATGCCCTTGCCCGTCGGGAAATCGAGGAACTTACGTTCCAGACAGCCCTTCTGCTTGTTAAGAAGCCACAATGAAGTGAGATCATTGCCGAAGTGCTTGCGCATGGACGCGGCCACAGCCTGAAAGAGTTCGTTCGCTTCAAGCTTGGTGATAATGTGATTGTTGATCTCCAGCAACAGGCTGAGCTGATCTCGCTGCTTCACGACTTCCCGGTGGTAAAACTCTGCAGTGTCCCTTGCCAACGCGCACTCGAGCGCGACCGCGACGTGCGACGCCAAAGAACGGAGCAACTCGACGTCTTCGGGGGCGAACGTTTCGCCCTGCAACTTTGTCACGTGGAGAACCCCGTATCGTTTCTGGGCGGTAGAGACTGGAAACAAATACGTGGGTCGTCCGGCAGCTTCGGCTGCAAACGGAGCCAACTCAGGATGCTTCAACATTTCCTGTGATGAGTCTGGGATGAAAACTGGTTTCTGTTCCTCAAGCGCCCGCGCCGCCGCGCCAATTCGCGACACTTTGATTCCGCTCTTGAATGCAGGTGCGTCCGGGTCGTGATCTCTCTCGAACAGGCGCAGACTGTCTTGCTCATCGTCTAAGACGTAGAGCGCGGTTCCGTGCAACCTCGAAGTGCTGGATAGAACGTCACGCAGGCTGTGCAGAACGGCTTTGACCGTGGGCTGATCGGCCAGGGTGCTGGACGCATCCAGCAAGGTTCGATATCGATCTTCGGTGATCGTCATATGCTCCCGCGATCTTTGGACAAGGTTGGCAGACTTTTTTTCCGATTTTGCCTGTTCACGTCCCGTTCTCAAGCAGTGCGAAACCTGGTCAACACCGGAACGACAGGAAGACGGCGCTCGACGGACATGGTTTTCAGCGAATACTCAAATCTTGCTCCGCAGTCCAAACACACACAATAGGTGTGGCCGTCGAGCGTGAAGACGCGGCTCAGATTCTTGTGATGACAACCAAACACGAAATCAAGTGCAGCTAACAGGATGTTCATAAGCCCTCCTTACGCGCTGCTGGTGTACAAGCGGCGTGCCGGATCTGGGAGCGAGTCGTAACGAGCACAATGAATATGCAGGTTGCCTGCCAATCCGCGTTGTCCTTAAGTCCTTAGTCCTCTATGTCCTCAGACCTCCGCATTCCCGAGGCTTTGCCCGTCGGCTGTCTGACCTTTCGAGGGCACTGCCGCAATGCGGGCACAACTGTTCGGCGCGACATACGTCTATGTCGCCGCTGTGCAGCAAGTTGCTGCGACTCGGTGTTTGGCGAACCAAGTGCCCTAGGCATTAGCGCCGAGGTGCGCGGTGGGAATCGTCACAATAGGACGAACTAGGCTGCTGACCGCGCTTGCCGCGGCAACGCCCGCTTAACTGCCGGCGAAGGACTAGATATGTACTCCTGGCATCGGGATGCTGCCATTGCGCTCCTGCTCGCGGTTCTGGCTTTTGCAGTTCGTGTTGACCGTGTCGGTTTTAACAGCCTGTCCGAGGATGAGGTGGCAAAATGGGCGGCCATTCAAGAGTATCGTCACGGACATTTCGTGGGCGTCAACAGTGAACACCCGATGATGCTGAAGATGCTGGCCTGGGCCAGTGTTACAGCGGGCGAGCGATGGAGCCGCTTGGCCTCACGACACAGCTGGCCATCTATGAATCCTGAGGGCTGGCTACGATTTCCGAACGTGCTTTTCGGTGCCGCTACGGCCGCAATCCTTTTTCTGTTTTGTCGTCGCATGATCGGGTTTGCAGGGTCTTTCGCAGCGGGCTTTTTCTGGGCAGTGGCGCCATTAGCAGTCGCGTTGAATCGGCTCGCCAAGGAGGAAACGCTGCTCACCTTCTTCACCCTTCTGGCTTGTTACTTCTACTGTCGGGCCCAACTGGCGGATGCGGACCTGAGCGCACGGCGATGGTATGACCTGAGTGCGATTGGATTTGGATTGTCTTTTGCCTCGCAGTATATTCCTTACCTTTTTGGCATGAACGCGCTTGCGTGGTTTCTGGCCGGCAGAGCCGGGCTTGTTCCCAAGCCGTCGCGGTTCCGATACACGCGATTTTTCCTCGTGATATTCCTCACTTTCATTCTGGTGAACCCGGTCGTTCTCTCTCCAAGCAACTTCAACGCTATCCTGCATTGGCTGCACCATGACGGTGTCAAGCACAGCGGCTACGCCTTCGATGGCACGTTATATGTGAACTTTCCCTCGCGTCTGTTTGCTGGAGTCCCCTGGACGTTCTACTTGTGGCTGCTGCTCACCAAGACCCCCATCCCGATGCTGGTGGCGATTGTCGCGGGAAGCATTTTGCTCCTGCGGGATCGCCGGACGCTCGCCTCATGTTTTTTCCTGGCTCTCGGAGCGCTCCACCTAGCGGGGCTGTCGATCAGCGGTGCAAAGTGGATACGTTATTCACTCTCAATGCTGCCCTTTTTCTACCTTGCCGGCGGTTATGGCGTGCAAGAGGCATGGAAGCGCTTGACGGAAAAGAAGGTGTCGCTTGCCGCCATTGGACTGACGGCTGTCACTCTGTTTGGGTGGCCGCTGGTTGAATTACACACATGGTCTCCCTACTACTCCTTCTATTTGAACTCCCTTGGCGGAGGAAGAGGAAACATCGCTCGCTATTTTGCGCCAGATGAGGTGTCGGAGTTCGATACCCGTGAAGTGGCACAACAGGTCTGCCCAAGCACACCCGGGGCTGCCAGGTTGGCAACCGCCAGGCCGATGAGCATGACCTACTACCTCGGAAGCTGTGGGCGCTCCGACATTCAAGTTGTGCCACTCTACGACTCGCATTACACACCTCGGGACGGAGATCTAATCATTCTTGAGCCATCCCGTCGATTTTTTGAGACGCAGAGATTCTTCGATGTTCTAGGAGACTCTGGCATGTCCCACCGAGAAGTCCGTGTTGGACCGGTGCTCGCGAGCACGATCTATGCTTTCGACGCGTCCACGCCGAAGCCAGAAAGGGTTCAGGAACAATGGGCCCTTGCTCAACTGCAGTACTCCCTGCCTAAACTCGAAGAAAACACGAGAAAAGCAGAATCAGCAAACAAAAAAAATGTTGTCGCTTCCTTGCAGTTGCCCTGGAGGAGCACACCATGAGCCGGCTTCCCGGAGCGATGAACTCCCATGCGCATTGCCTTTTGTATGCATTGGCTTTTCTGGCTGCCTGCTCTTCGGCAGTAGCACAGCCGGCAACAGTATCTGCGCCCCTGAGCGCTGATGAGGTGATGCGGCGTGTAGTTGCGATGAACGAACTGCGTGCCAAGGCACTCGAAAGCTACTCCAGCCTCCGCAGCTACCACCTGGAGTGCCACTGTCTGTCCCACAAGAAGGCAGAGATGGTGGTTCGCGCTGACTACCAGGCGCCGAATAGAAAGCAATTCACCATCGTGTCGGAGAGTGGATCCGGCACGGTGCGAGACCGGGTTTTTAAGAAGCTCCTGGAAGCGGAACAAGAGTCCATGCGGGAAGAGAATCAGCAGCGTTCCTCTATCACTCCGGAGAACTACGCGTTTCAAGTTTCAGACTACCAAAAGACCGATACGGACGAATTCTACGTGCTCGATGCCCAGCCACGGACTAAGAACAAGTTTCTGTTTCGTGGCCGAGTTTGGGTGAGCGCAAAAGAGTTTGCGATAACTCGAGTGGAGGGTGAGCCGGCTGTGAACCCTTCATGGTGGACACTGAAGACTGACTTCAAGCGCAGCTACCAAAACATCGGTGACTTCTGGCTGCCTGAATCAAACGAGAGCGAAACCAAGGTGCGCGTTTTGGGCACAGCGGTCTTGACCATTAGCTATGAGGATTACCAGATCACACAGGCTCCCGGCATAAGCCCGGCTTCGTCTTTGGAGAAACCGGCGAATGAACAATAGCCGAAGAGGCACCGCAAGAGGATTTCCGTGTGGGTTGCATTTGAGGCTCGACTCATAATACACGGAGTGCAGTCTGAACCAGTCTGTGCCCAACCTCTACATCTGATCATGACCTTCCGTAGGCAAGTGCCTGAATGTGGGCGACGAAGCGCGATTTCAATCGTCTATGTCCATTGCCTGCAAAAAGTTGACGGAAAGCGAGTTTGGCCGACGAAATGCCTTTGTGGAAGTGGCAAGACACGGCGCGTGACGTTTTGGCCTAGTCCATATAGCAGTTCACGGATAGGGAGAGCGGTACTGCTTGAAAGGGGATCAATGTGCTATGGCAACCTGTGACCATCCTTCGGACTTATTTCATGGCATCGCATACCCGACCGTTCAGAGACCAGGGTTGCGAACTGATTGGCGGTTTCCCGCGTTGGCGCCGGAGGATGAAAAACAATCGT
>Ga0326727_10002343_pt1 | contig 65262 bp, 50 predicted proteins | sample MB2enrmetagenome_FD_207643 | JGI IMG/M metagenome (GOLD analysis project Ga0326727, IMG submission 207643) | Lab enriched peat soil microbial communities from McLean, Ithaca, NY, United States - MB29MY | ecosystem: Environmental > Terrestrial > Soil > Wetlands > Peat | place: USA: New York...
AACGCTTCGCGTGCGGCCTCACGACCGCCTACGCACGACTCGGGGCCAGGATGGTTCGCTACTCCTTTCCTGTGCGACTCTTTCATTCGCGACTCCATGCCGGTTTATCCCGACGCTTCCAGGCCGGAGGCCCGCTCTACGGGAATCGTCGCGGACCACGAAGTGACTGCGGGATTGTGATGAATGGAAGCTCAAATCGAATAATCCTCGGTGAACACGCGGGCGTCGCGGAGGCCCACGAAGACGTCGTCGCCGGCCTGGATGCCGCTTTCGCGGAACTGATTGTGCGGCATTTCCACCACCACGGCTTCTCCGGTTTCGGCCTGCAGCTCGACTCTCACCTGCGGGCCGGCCGCTTGGATGCGCAATACGCGGGCGCGCAGGCTGGGAGTGGCGCTGCCGGTGTGGCGAATGTCCAGGTCATAGGGGCGCACGAACAGGCGCGCGGGCTGCCCTTCCACGGCGTCGCTCGAGAAGTGGTCCAGCACCAGCGGTCCGAAGACCGCTTTGCCGCTTTCGATGCGTCCGCTGAAAAGGTTCACGCTGCCCATGAAGTCCATGACGAATTCCGACGCTGGGTGGTGGAAGACCTGCTCGGGCGTGCCGGTCTGCTCGATGCGCGCGTTGTTCATGACCACCACGCGGTCGGCCACTTCGAGCGCCTCCTCCTGGTCGTGGGTGACCAGGAGGCTGGTGACATGGACGGTGTCGTGCAGCCGCCGCAACCAGCGGCGCAGTCCCTGGCGGACCTTGGCGTCGAGGGCGCCGAAGGGCTCGTCGAGGAGCAGCACTTTGGGCTCGATGGCCAGGGCGCGGGCTAGCGCGACCCTCTGCCGCTGGCCGCCGGAGAGCTGGCTGGGATAGCGGTCGGCGAAAGATTCGAGTTGGATCAGCGCCATCAGCTCCCGGACGCGCTCGCGGACGGCGCTTGCGGACGGGCGCACCTTGCGCGGGCGGACGCGCAACCCGAAGGCGATGTTCTCGAACACGTTCATGTTGCGGAACAGCGCATAGTGCTGAAATACGAAACCCACGCGCCGTTCGCCGGCGCCTTCCCCGGTGACATCGCGACCCTCGAAGAGCAGGGCGCTAGCCGGATCGGGGTCCGGCGTTTCGAGACCCGCGATGATGCGCAGCAGGGTGGTTTTGCCCGAGCCGGAAGGGCCCAGAAGGGCCAGCAGCTCGCCATCGTTGACCGTCAGGCTCACGTCGCGCAGGGCGGTGAAGCGGCCGAAGGTCTTGGTGATGTGACGCGCCTCTATGGACAACTCATGCCTCCGGGTTCGCCTCCACCTGCAATTCCGAGTAGACTCGGCGCATCTTCCATTCCAACAGGCTTTTGGCCGCCAGCGTCACCAGCGCGAGGATGGCCAATAGGCTGGCCACCGCGAAGGCGGCGGCGAAGTTGTATTCGTTGTAGAGCACCTCGACGTGCAGGGGCATGGTGTTGGTCTGGCCGCGGATGTGTCCGGAGACCACCGAAACGGCGCCGAACTCGCCCATGGCGCGGGCGGTGCACAGAATGATGCCGTAGAGCAGGCTCCATTTGATATTGGGCAGGGTGATGCGGTAGAGGACCTGCCAGCCTCCGGCCCCGAGCGAAATGCCGGCTTCTTCCTCATCGGTCCCCTGGCTCTGCATCAGGGGGATGAGCTCGCGCGCGACGAAGGGAAAGGTGACGAAGATGGTGGCCAGCACGATGCCCGGCACGGCGAAGACGATGCGGATATCGTGGGCGTCCAGCCAATCGCCGAACCATCCGCGGGCCCCGAAGACCAGCACGTAGATCAGGCCGGCGATGACGGGGGAGACGGCGAAAGGTAGATCGATCAGGGTGACCAGGACGTTCTTGCCGCGGAACTGAAACTTGGCGATGGCCCAGGCCGCCGCCAGTCCGAAGGCCAGGTTCGAAAGCACGGCGATACCCGCCACCAGCAGGGTGAGGCGAATGGCCGACAGCGCATCCGGCTCGCGGATGGCCGCCAAGTAGGCCTGCCAGCCCTTCGCGAGCGCCTGGCCGAAGACGGCGGCCAGGGGCAAAGCCACGAAGAGCCCGAGAAAGGCCAGCGCGAGAATAGTCAGTCCCCAGCGAAGCGGGGCGGGATCCGCGATGTTACGGTTCATGGGCTGCTCCGCGAGGCCGGAGCAACCCAGCCGCAACCAATGAAGAACGTCGGCGGGGACGCCGACGTGGCAGGCCGGAGGCCCGCTCCACGGGAGTGACTCATTGCGCCTCCATGTACTTTCGGCTGTAAGAACCGAGTAAGTTGATGGCCAGGAGCAGGACAAAGGAGGCGGCCAGCATGACCACGGCCAGGGCCGCGGCGCCGGTGTAATCGAATTGCTCGAGCTTGGCGACGATCAGCAGCGGAGTGATCTGAGTGCGCATGGGCATGTTGCCCGAAATGAAAATCACCGAGCCGTATTCGCCCAGGGCGCGGGCGAAGGCCATGGCGAACCCGGCCAGCAAAGCCGGCCGGACAATGGGGAAGACCACCCGGCTGAATATCTGCCAGCGGTTGGCGCCCAGGCTGGCGGCGGCCTCCTCAATCTCGCGGTCGGCGCCTTCGAGCACCGGCTGGACGCTGCGCACCACGAAGGGAAGGCCGATGAAAATCAGCGCCACCAGCACCCCCAGGGGAGTGAAGGCCACGCGGATGCCCCAGGGCGCCAGGAGCCGGCCCACCCAGCCGTTTTCGGAGTAGAGAGAGGTGAGGGCGATGCCGGCGACGGCCGTGGGCAGGGCGAAGGGAAGGTCCACCAGGGCGTCCACCAGCTTCTTGCCGGGGAAGCGATAGCGCGCCAGGACCCAGGCCACCAGGAAGCCGAAGAAGGCGTTGACCAGGGCCGCGCCCAGGGAGGCGCCGAAGGTCAGCCGGTAAGAGGCCACCACGGCCGGCGAAGTGACGGCGCTCCAGAAGCGCGGCCAGGTCATGGACGCGGTCTTCAGGAAAATCGCGCTCAGGGGAACCAGCACAATCAGGCTCAGGTACAGCATGGACAGCCCGAGAGACGGCCAGAAACCCGGCAGAATGCTGTAGCGTTGGAACCAGGCGCCCCGCATGTCACCTTCCCGGCTGGTAGATCTGGTCGAACGTTCCGCCTTCGTCGAAGTGCTTCTTCTGCGCCTTTTGCCAGCCGCCGAACACCTCGTCCACGGTAAATAGCGTGAGATGGGGGAACTGCTTGTCGTACTTGGCCGCGACCTCTTTCGAGCGCGGGCGGTAGTAATTCCGGGCCGCGATCTCCTGCCCCTCCGGCGAATAGAGGAACTCCAGGTAGGCCTTGGCCACGGCGGCCGTGCCATGGCGCGCGGCTATCTTGTCGACCACGGCGACGGGTGGTTCCGCCAAAATGCTCACCGAAGGCGCAATCAACTCGAGTTTGTCCTTGCCGAGCTCGTTGATGGCCAAGAACGCCTCGTTCTCCCATGCTATCAGGACATCGCCGATGCCGCGCTGCACGAAAGTGGTGGTGGCGCCGCGCGCGCCGGAGTCGAGCACCGGGACGTTCTTGTACAAGCGGGCCACGAAGTCCCTGGCCTTCGTTTCGTCGTTGTTGGACTGGCGCAAGGCGTAGCCCCAGGCCGCCAGATAGTTCCAGCGGGCTCCGCCGGAGGTTTTCGGATTGGGGGTAATGACGGAGATTCCGGGGCGGACCAGGTCGTTCCAGTCCTTGATGCGCTTGGGGTTGCCTTTGCGGACTAGGAAAACGATGGTCGAAGTATAGGGAGAGCTGTTGTCGGGGAGGCGGCTTTGCCAATTCTTGGGGAGCAATCCGGCCTTTTCCGCGATGGCGTCGATATCATAGGCCAGCGCGAGAGTGACCACGTCGGCCTGCAAGCCGTCAATCACGCTGCGGGCCTGGCTTCCCGATCCCCCGTGCGACTGGCTGATCACCAGATCGACTCCGGTCTTGGCTTTCCACTGCTTGACGAAGGCGGCGTTGATATTCTGGTATAGCTCGCGGGTGGGATCGTAAGACACGTTGAGCAGTTTGACGGAGCCGGCAGCTAACGAAGCCGACCCAACCGCGACCATGAGTAATGCTGTAAGTTTCATGCCGTTGCCTCCTCACGCGTCTGGAGCAGTGACCGTCCGATTCGTTCCCTCGCCGCGGGCCGGGCACGCCCGGCCCGCACACGCCTAAATGAAGTTAATCTGGAAGCGGGCAATCAGCACCCTTTCCGAGAGCCGGTTCCCGAGAACGGCCCCTCCCCCGAAGTTCGTGTTTCCGTAATCCACCGAGATCCTGACCAGGCGGTTGAGGTACCAGTTGACGCCTCCCACCACCTCGTGCGCGTGGCGCGGCGAGGTGTTGGAACTCGCAAAACCGTAGTTGTAGATGCCCTTCTCGGCGCTGAAGTCTCCCACGCGAGCCGCCAGTTCCACCGCTCCCCATCCGTGGTTGTGCGGATCGAACGATTTCCTGGGAGTGGGACTGGCGAAGCTCTTCTTCTCTCCGGTGAGAATCCAAGTGGCCGCCACCTGCCAGGCCCGGAACGCGATGTCCTTTTGGACCAGACCCTTCTTGAAGCCCTCCTCGGTGAGAGTGTACTCCGAGAGGAGTCCGAACGGTCCCAGATAGTAGTAGCCTTGCGGGGTAAGGCGCGTGCGGTGGCCGGCCGAGGTCACTCCCGAGGCGAAGGTGAAGAAGGTGGTTTGGCCGAAGGTCTTGTAAGCCGGCAAAGCGATGCCATCGACGCCTCCGCCCGAGATACCCGACCCGAAGCCGAGGCCGCTGAGGGGGTTCTTGGCCGCGCTGCTGAAGGGCGTCAGAAACAGCCGGGCGGTGTAATCGCGGTGGCTGCTCACGGCCACATCGCCCAGTCCGTTGTCCGGCACTCCGTTGAATACGCCTACGGCGTAGTTCACCAGTTGGGGAACCGCATCGCCCGAAATCTGGTAGCCGATGTCGCGGCTGGGAACCAGCAGGGTCGGCAAGCCGCGCTCGACGAAGCTGGTATCGTCGTCCGATTGCAAGCGCTCCAACCCCACCGGGGGTTTGAACTTGCCGACGCGGACTTTGGCCGCCGAAACGTACTTCAGCTCGAGATAGGCGTCATAGATGACGGTCGATCCCAGGCCGAAATCGGGCCGGAAGAAGAAATCGACGAACTTGTAGACGCTTCCCGAGAACGTGGGCCGGACGCGGCGCAAGAGGATGGTATCGGCGCCCGCGGCGGCCCCATCCCCCACGTAGGCGCGATTGTCCACCTGCAAGTCGGCGCCGATCTTCAGCAGGAAATCGCCATCGTTCGATTTGATGGTGAATCCACCGGTATCGGCGGTGACCGACGCGGCGTTCTGGGCCTGGCTGGCGGCGTCCGCATCCTGCAACTCCTTGTTACGCTCCGCAACTTTGACCTCCTGATCCAGTTGCTCGACCTTTTGTTCCAGGTCCTCGATCTTCTGGTCCGTGGACTGGGCTCGCGCCGGCATGGATGGCATGCCCAGAATGAAGGCCAAGCCGATAAGCAGCTTCGGTTGTCGGGACATATCGTCGAATGTGCTCCTTCGCGTGAAGACCAACGACCTATTGGATCGCGATTAGTCTACAAGTTCAATAGAAATATGCTACACGCGAATCGGACTTATTGTCAAGTAAATCTATCGAGATTAAGAATTTTGGCTTCGCGTGGGTTGACAGACGAAGGAAAGCGATCGTCTGTCCCACCTCACACCACTTGGCGGCATCTCAGCGCGCCAGTGCTTGGGCCAAGTCCGCGATCAGGTCTTCGACGTCCTCGATGCCGACCGAAATTCGGATCAGGTCCGGGGTAATTCCCATGCTCGCCAGCACGGCCGGGTCCACCGAAGAATGGGTCATGGTCACGGGGTGCTCGATGAGCGATTCCACCCCGCCCAGGGATTCGGCCAGGGCGAAAACGCGAACCGCGTCCAGGGTCTGAAAAACCGCATCCTGGCCGCCCTTCAAGCGGAATGAGAAGGTGCCGCCAAAGCCGCTCATCTGCCGCTTGGCCAACTCGTGCTGGGGGTGCGATTCCAGGCCGGGATGCAGGGTTTCGGCGACCTGCGGCTGGGCTTCGAGCCAGCGCGCGATGGTCAGAGCGTTGCGGTTGTGCTCCTCCATGCGCAGCGCGAGCGTTTTGATGCCGCGCAGCACCAGGTAGCAATCCTGCGGGCCGGCGCACGTGCCCATGGCGTTCTGGAGGAAGGCGATTTTCTCCGCCAGGGCGGGCGAATTGAGCATGGCGGCGCCGCCCACCACGTCCGAGTGGCCGTTGATGTACTTGGTGGTGGAGTGCACGGCGATATCAACGCCGCAATCGAGCGGCCGCTGAAAATAGGGGGAGAGGAAGGTGTTGTCGCAGATTGAGACGGCCCCAAAGCGGCGCGCCAACTCGGCCACGGCCCGCAGGTCCACCAGGTTCATCACGGGGTTGGTGGGCGATTCGATCCAGACGGCTTTGGCGCCGCGCTCGAGCTCGTGTTCGGTAGCCGCAAAGTCCCGCAAATCCACATAAACGGCTTCAATGCCCTTGTTGCGAAACACTTTTTGAAACAGGCGGTAGGTTCCACCGTACAGGTCGCTGTGGACCACCACCCGGTCGCCGGCCTCAAACATCATGAGAATGGTGGTTTCGGCCGCCATTCCGGTGGCGAAGGCGAAGCCGAAGGCCCCGCCTTCGAGGGCCGCGAGGCAGGTCTCGAGCGCCTTCCTGGTAGGATTGCCGCTGCGCGAGTATTCGAACGGCCCGGGCCGGTTGACTCCCTGGAAAACGAAAGTCGAGGTCTGATAAATCGGCGTCATGACGGCCCCGGCGTGGTCGCCCGGATGGTGGCCGGCGTGGACGGACAGAGTCTTGAACTTCATGGTCGGGATTCTACCGCAAAGGCCGCTGGCGGGCCTACTCTATACATGGTAGATGGACAAATCGGAAATCGCAAGACCCTGCGTTCCATTCACCGCGGAGATGTGAAAGAAGTGGTTGGCAGGCGGAAGCGCCTGCCCCACAAGGTGGGACGGCCAGCGGCAGGATGAATCCTGCCCCACCTCAATGGCCGGCGCCGGCGATCTGTAGTAGTCTGATGGGAATCATGTTATACGATCTGAAAATCGTCAAATGGCCGGCGCTGGTTCTGTTGGCCGCGCTCACGGCCACGGCGCAGACAGCGCCGGTGGTGCTCAAATCGCCGGACGGGGCGCTCGAGATTTCCATCGCGACCGTGCGCGGCCAGGCGGTGCAAGCGGCGGGCGGGCAACTGGCGTATCGCGTAGACCTCGGCGGCAAATCGGTACTTGGGTGGTCGAACCTCGGGCTGCTGCTCGATGGCGCACCCGCGCTAGGGCCGGCCGTGCGGATTGAGTCGTCGCAGGCGTCCACCCAGGATGAAACCTGGACATCGCCGCAAGGCAAGGCCAATCCCATACGCAACCACTACAACGCGGTCGCGGTGCAGACGGTGGAGACGGCTGCGAACGGCCGGCGCCTCATCGTGGAAGCGCGCGCTTACGATGACGGCGTGGCCTTCCGCTACGTGGTTCCCGAGCAGCCTTCGGTGAAGGAGCTGCGCATCCTGAACGAATCGACGCAGTTCCGCTTCTCCAAATTCGCCAACACTTTTTCTCTGATCTCGCGCGGCTTCCAGACCAGCAACGAAGACGATTATCACGAGCTGACGATTGGCGGCCTGCATCGCGAGTACCTGGTGAACCTTCCGGTGCTGGTGGAAGTGCCTGGAATCGCGTGGGTGGGTCTGACGGAAGCCGATATCGAGGACTATTCGAGCATGTTCGTGACGGCGGCCGGCGGGCAGGCTTTGGCGGTGCGGCTTGCGCCTCGCGTGGAGGACATCAACACCAACGCCGAGGTCGCGCCCTCCTTCGATCCCAATGTGGACGCGAAGAAGGTATCGGTGATCGCGCAAACACCGGTGAAGTCGTCCTGGCGGGTGTTGATGATCGCGGACCAGCCCGGCCGGCTGGTGGAATCGAACATGGTGTTGAATCTGAATCCGCCCAACGCCATCGGCGACACTTCCTGGATCAAGCCCGGCAAGACGTCCTGGGACTGGTGGAACGGCGGCCAGGCCAAGGGCGTGGCGCAACCCGGCAAGAACAACGAGACCATCAAGTATTACATCGATTTCTCCGCGCGGAACAAGTTCGAATACATGCTCATCGACGGCGGCTGGGAACTGCCGCTGCCCAAACAGGACGGTCCGAACATGTATTCCGGGCGCGCCCTCTACAGCGACTCCAAGTCCATCGCGGCGCTGGATATTCCCATGCTGGTGCAATATGCCAAATCGAAGGGCGTGGGCATGTGGCTGATTACGCATTTCCGGGACTTGCACAGCCAGGTGGACGAAGCCTTCACGCAAATGGAGAAATGGGGCATCGCGGGCGTAAAGATCGACTACCTGGACCGCACCGACCAATGGATGATGAACTGGTACCGGACGACGGCGAAGAAAGCCGCCGACCATCACCTGATGGTCGATTTCCACGGCGCGTCCAAGCCCGACGGGAGCGCCCGCACCTTTCCCAACGTGCTGACGCGCGAAGGCGTGATGGGCGCGGAGTACAACCGGTGGAGCGCGCGAGTGACTCCCCGGCACAACGTGACGCTGGCCTTTACGCGCATGTTAGCGGGGCCCATGGACTATACGCCTGGCGGGTTCGGCAACGTGACCAGGGAAGGATTCACGCCGCGCACCACGGCGCCGGTGGTGATGCACACACGCGCACACGCCACGGCGTTGTTCGTGGTCTTTGAGAGCGAATTGCAGATGGTCGCGGATTCCCCCGACGCCTACGACGGGCAGAAGGAGCTCGAATTTCTCAAGGCCGTCCCGTCGAGTTGGGACGAGACCCGCGTTTTGAACGGCGTGCCGCCGAAATACATCACCGTCGCGCGGCGGCGGGGGAACGAGTGGTTCGTGGGCAGCATCACCAACGAGGACGCCCGCGAGTTGGATATGCCGCTGAGCTTTCTGGGAAGCGGGGCCTGGGATGCGGAGATTTACTCCGACGGACCCAACGCGGCGGCGCAGCCCAAGGATTCGGTGGTGGAAAAGCGCAGGGTGAACGCCCAGACGGTATTGAAATTGAAGCTGGCGCCGGCCGGCGGTTGCGCCATACGGCTGGCGCCGGCGCGCTGAATCTGTGGGGCCAAGCCTTCGGGCTTGCCGCCGGGCTTCGGCCCGGCGTCCCACGCCAGGAAACGCCGGCCAGAAGGCCGGCGGCAAGCCAGAAGGCTTGACCCCACAAGGATCCGTCTTGCACTAAGCTAGGAAGTTATGACCAAGTGGATTGCCGCTCTTATGATGTCGGGCCTGACGCTGGCCGCGGCGCCGCCCGACCCCGCCGCCGTCAAGGAAGTGCTGGCGGCGAATGACGCCTTGAAACAGGCGATGATGAAGAAGGATACCGCCGGAGTAGAGAAGTACCTGCACGACGATCTGATCTACGAACACTCCCACGGACAAAACCAAACCAAAGCCGACGTGGTGAATGCCACCAAGGGAACCACGACCATCGAAGCGATCGACTTCAGCGAAGTGAATGTCCGCGTCTATGGCAACACCGCGCTGATCAAGGCCAACTGCGATATGCGGAACAAATCCGCGGGCAAGGAGGCTGTGACCACGCATCTGAACGTCTTGCTGGTCTGGCTGAAAGGGCCGGGCGGCTGGCAGCTTCTATCGCGGCAATCGACGCTGCTGACTCCTACCCCGTAGGCGCGCAGGTCTTCGGCGCTGCACGCCTCGGGCCGGGCGTGCCCGGCCCCTACCGTGTTATTCCTCGCGCCGGCGCCAGACGCCGGCCAGAAGGCCGGCGGCAGGCCAAAGGCCCGCCCCACCCCGGCGGCTGAAATCCCTGTTGAATTGTTGTAGTCTGTTGGGAACCATGCTTTGCGATCTGAAACTCGTCAGGGTTTTCGCACCGGTTCTGTGGGGCGCGCTTACGGCCGCGGCGCAGACAGCGCCGCTGGCGCTCCAATCCCCCAACGGGGCGCTCGAAATTACGATTGCCACCGTGCAGGGCCAGGCCGTGCAGGCGGCGGGCGGCCAGTTGGCGTATCGCGTGAGCTTTCGCGGCAAGCCCGTGATCGAGTGGTCTCACCTCGGGCTTCTGCTGGAGGGCTCGCCCGCGCTGGGGCCGGCCGTCCGCATCGAGTCGTCGCAGCCATCCAGCCAGGATGAGACCTGGACGACAGTGCAAGGCAAGGCCAATCCCATACGCAATCACTACAACGCTGTCGCGGTGCAGACGCTGGAGACGGCTGCCAGCGGCCGGCGCCTGACCATCGAAGCCCGCGCCTATGACGACGGCGTGGCTTTTCGCTATGTGGTCCCCGAGCAGCCTTCGGTGAAGGAACTGCGCATATTGAATGAAGCCACGCAGTTCGCCTTCGCCAAGGACGCCAGCGCCTTTTCTCTGATTTCGCGCGGTTTCCAAACCAGCAACGAGGACGATTATCACGAGCTGGCGATCGGCGGCCTGCATCCGGAGTACCTGGTCAACCTTCCGATGTTATTGGAAGTGCCCGGAATCGCCTGGGTGGGTCTGACGGAAGCGGACCTCGAGGACTACTCGAACCTGTACGTTACGGCCGCTGGCGGCCGGACCCTGGCGGCGCGGCTCGCGCCCCGCGTCGAAGACATTAACACCAGCGCGGACGTGGCTCCCTCCTTCGATCCCAAGGCGGACGCCAAGAAGGTATCGGTTATCGCGCGGACCCCCGTGAAATCGGGCTGGCGGGTGTTGATGATCGCCGACAATCCCGGCCGCCTGGTGGAATCGAACCTGGTGGTCAATCTGAATCCGCCCAGCGCCATCGCGGACACTTCCTGGATCAAGCCCGGCAAGACCCTTTGGGACTGGTGGAACGCCGGCAAGCCGAACGGCAAGAGCAATGAGACCGCGAAGTATTGCATCGACTTCTGCGCGCGGAACAAGATCGAGTACATGCTGCTGGACGGTGGCTGGTCGAAGGTGGTGGGTACGATGCCCGGCGACGTCGGGTATTCCTTCCGCGGGCGCATGGACCTTACCAAGTCCATCCCGGCCATCGATATTCCGATGGTGATGGATTACGCCAAGGCGAAGGGCGTCCGCATCTGGGTGTGGGCCCATTTCCGGGACGTGAACGACCAGATGGAGGTGGCTTTCGCGCAGTTCGAGAAATGGGGCATCGCCGGCGTGAAGATCGACTTCCTGGACCGCTCGGACCAATGGATGGTGAACTTCTACCGGAAAGCCGCGAAGACAGCGGCCGAACACCACCTCATGCTGGATTTTCACGGGGCCTTTAAGCCCGACGGGATGAGGCGCACCTACCCCAATGTGCTGACGCGGGAAGGCGTCATGGGCGCGGAGTACAATACCTGGAGCGCGCGAGTCACTCCCAAGCACAACGTGACTCTGCCTTTCACCCGCATGTTGGCGGGGCCCATGGATTACACGCCTGGCGGGTTCGATAACGTGACCAAGGAGGATTTCACCTCGAAGCACGAAGCGGCGCTCACGGTGATGGGCACGCGCACCCATCAAACCGCGATGTTCGTGGTCTATGAGAGCGAGTTCCAGATCATTTCGGATTCCCCCTCGGCTTACGAGGGGCAGAAGGAACTGGAGTTCCTGAAGGCCGTCCCGGCGAGTTGGGACGAGACGCGCGTGTTGAACGGCGCGCCGGGGAAGTACATCACCATGGCGCGGCGGCGAGGAAACGAGTGGTACGTGGGCAGCATGACGGATTGGGACGCGCGTGAACTGGATGCGCCGCTGAGTTTTCTGGGGAGCGGGCCTTACGATGCGGAGATCTACTCCGACGGTCCCAACGCGGCGGCGCAACCAAAGGATTCGGTGGTGGAAAAGCGCCGTGTGAATGCCCAGACGGTATTGAAGTTGAAGCTGGCGCCGGGCGGCGGCAGCGCCATGCGGCTTGTTCCGGCGCGCTGAACCGCGCGGTCGAAGATGTAATTTGAGGGACACCATGCTTTTCGATCTGAGAACCGTCAAGATATTCGCGCCGGTTCTGTGGGGCGCGCTCACGGCCGCGGCGCAGACGGCGCCGGTGGCGCTCCAATCGCCCAACGGGGCGCTCGAAATATCGATTGCGACCGTGCGAGGCCAAGCCGTGCAGGCGGCGGGCGGCCAGTTGGCCTATCGCGTGAGCTTTCACGGCAAGCCTGTGATCGAGTGGTCAAAATTGGGGCTGCTGCTGGAGGGCTCGCCCGCGCTGGGGCCGGCCGTACGCATCGAGTCCTCGCAGCCGTCCAGCCAGGACGAGACATGGACCTCGGTGCAGGGCAAGGCCAATCCCATACGCAATCACTACAACGCCGTTGCGGTGCAGACGGTGGAGACTTCGGCCGGCGGCCGGCGTTTGACGATGGAGGCGCGCGCTTACGATGATGGCGTGGCCTTCCGCTACGTTGTCCCCGAGCAGCCTTCAGTCAAGGAACTGCGCATCCTGAACGAATCCACCGAGTTCCGGTTCTCCAAGGACGCCAGTACCTTTTCTCTCATCTCGCGCGGTTTCCAAACCAGCAACGAGGACGATTATCACGAGCTGGCGATCGGCGGCCTGCATCCGGAGTACCTGGTCAACCTTCCGATGTTATTGGAAGTGCCCGGAATCGCCTGGGTGGGTCTGACGGAAGCGGACCTCGAGGACTACTCGAACCTGTACGTTACGGCCGCTGGCGGCCGGACCCTGGCGGCGCGGCTCGCGCCCCGCGTCGAAGACATTAACACCAGCGCGGACGTGGCTCCCTCCTTCGATCCCAAGGCGGACGCCAAGAAGGTATCGGTTATCGCGCGGACCCCCGTGAAATCGGGCTGGCGGGTGTTGATGATCGCCGACAATCCCGGCCGCCTGGTGGAATCGAACCTGGTGGTCAATCTGAATCCGCCCAGCGCCATCGCGGACACTTCCTGGATCAAGCCCGGCAAGACCCTTTGGGACTGGTGGAACGCCGGCAAGCCGAACGGCAAGAGCAATGAGACCGCGAAGTATTGCATCGACTTCTGCGCGCGGAACAAGATCGAGTACATGCTGCTGGACGGTGGCTGGTCGAAGGTGGTGGGTACGATGCCCGGCGACGTCGGGTATTCCTTCCGCGGGCGCATGGACCTTACCAAGTCCATCCCGGCCATCGATATTCCGATGGTGATGGATTACGCCAAGGCGAAGGGCGTCCGCATCTGGGTGTGGGCCCATTTCCGGGACGTGAACGACCAGATGGAGGTGGCTTTCGCGCAGTTCGAGAAATGGGGCATCGCCGGCGTGAAGATCGACTTCCTGGACCGCTCGGACCAATGGATGGTGAACTTCTACCGGAAAGCCGCGAAGACAGCGGCCGAACACCACCTCATGCTGGATTTTCACGGGGCCTTTAAGCCCGACGGGATGAGGCGCACCTACCCCAATGTGCTGACGCGGGAAGGCGTCATGGGCGCGGAGTACAATACCTGGAGCGCGCGAGTCACTCCCAAGCACAACGTGACTCTGCCTTTCACCCGCATGTTGGCGGGGCCCATGGATTACACGCCTGGCGGGTTCGATAACGTGACCAAGGAGGATTTCACCTCGAAGCACGAAGCGGCGCTCACGGTGATGGGCACGCGCACCCATCAAACCGCGATGTTCGTGGTCTATGAGAGCGAGTTCCAGATCATTTCGGATTCCCCCTCGGCTTACGAGGGGCAGAAGGAACTGGAGTTCCTGAAGGCCGTCCCGGCGAGTTGGGACGAGACGCGCGTGTTGAACGGCGCGCCGGGGAAGTACATCACCATGGCGCGGCGGCGAGGAAACGAGTGGTACGTGGGCAGCATGACGGATTGGGACGCGCGTGAACTGGATGCGCCGCTGAGTTTTCTGGGGAGCGGGCCTTACGATGCGGAGATCTACTCCGACGGTCCCAACGCGGCGGCGCAACCAAAGGATTCGGTGGTGGAAAAGCGCCGTGTGAATGCCCAGACGGTATTGAAGTTGAAGCTGGCGCCGGGCGGCGGCAGCGCCATGCGGCTTGTTCCGGCGCGCTGAACCGCGCGGTCGAAGATGTAATTTGAGGGACACCATGCTTTTCGATCTGAGAACCGTCAAGATATTCGCGCCGGTTCTGTGGGGCGCGCTCACGGCCGCGGCGCAGACGGCGCCGGTGGCGCTCCAATCGCCCAACGGGGCGCTCGAAATATCGATTGCGACCGTGCGAGGCCAAGCCGTGCAGGCGGCGGGCGGCCAGTTGGCCTATCGCGTGAGCTTTCACGGCAAGCCTGTGATCGAGTGGTCAAAATTGGGGCTGCTGCTGGAGGGCTCGCCCGCGCTGGGGCCGGCCGTACGCATCGAGTCCTCGCAGCCGTCCAGCCAGGACGAGACATGGACCTCGGTGCAGGGCAAGGCCAATCCCATACGCAATCACTACAACGCCGTTGCGGTGCAGACGGTGGAGACTTCGGCCGGCGGCCGGCGTTTGACGATGGAGGCGCGCGCTTACGATGATGGCGTGGCCTTCCGCTACGTTGTCCCCGAGCAGCCTTCAGTCAAGGAACTGCGCATCCTGAACGAATCCACCGAGTTCCGGTTCTCCAAGGACGCCAGTACCTTTTCTCTCATCTCGCGCGGTTTCCAGACCAGCAACGAGGACGATTATCACGAGCTGACGATCGACGGCCTGCATCCGGAATACCTGGTCAACCTTCCGGTCCTTCTGGAAGTGCCTGGGATCGCCTGGGTGGGTCTGACGGAAGCGGACATCGAGGATTATGCCAGCCTGTTCGTCACGGGCGCGGGCAACCAGACGCTGGCGGCGCGCCTGGCGACGCGCGTGGAGGACATGAACACCAGCGCGGACGTGGCTCCCTCTTTCGATCCCAAGGCGGACGCGAAGAAGGTATCGGTGATCGCGCAAACCCCGGTGAGATCGTCCTGGCGCGCGCTGATGATCGCGGATCAACCCGGCAAGCTGGTGGAATCGAACATGGTGGTCAATTTGAATCCGCCCAGCGCCATCGGAGACGCTTCCTGGATCAAGCCCGGGAAGGTCGCGTGGTGCATAGGCTGGTGGAACGGCATCCAGGCGAAGGGCGTCGCGAAGCTGGGCACGAACAACGAGACGGCGAAGTATTACATCGATTTCGCCGCGCGGAACAAGTTCGAGTTCATGTTGATTGACGGCCCCTGGTCGGCGCACGCGCCCACGCCAGCCGGTCAGATCGGGTACGGCACGGGCGCCAGCCGCGAGGTCCTCACCAAGACGGCCCCGGACATCGATATGCCGATGCTGATGGATTATGCGAAGTCGAAGGGCGTCCGCATCTGGGTGATCACCCGCTTCCGGGACACAAGCGACCAGATAGACGAAGCCTTTTCGCAGTTCGAAAAATGGGGTCTCGCGGGCGTGAAGATCGACTTCATCGATCGCACCGACCAATGGGTGATGAACTGGTACCGGACGGCCGCGAAGAAAGCCGCCGAGCACCATCTCATGATCGACTTCCACGGCGCGGTCAAGCCCGACGGAAGCGCGCGCACCTTCCCCAATGTGCTGACGCGCGAAGGCGTAATGGGCGAGGAATACAACCGATGGAGCGCGCGAGTCACTCCCCGGCACAACGTGACGCTGGCCTTTACCCGCATGCTGGCGGGGCCCATGGATTACACGCCCGGCAGCCTGGATAACGCAACCAAGGAGACTTTCACGCCGCGCGCGGCGCCCATGGTGATGACCACGCGCACCCATCAGACCGCGCTGTATGTGGTCTTCGAAAGCGAGTTGCAGATGCTTGGGGATTTCCCCGACGCCTATGACGGGCAGAAGGAGATTGAGTTTCTGAAGGCGGTCCCTACAAGCTGGGACGAGACCCGCGTTTTGAACGGCGCGCCGTCGAAATACATCACCATGGCGCGGCGGCGTGGGAACGAGTGGTTCGTGGGCAGCATCACGGACTGGGACGCGCGTGAACTGGATGTGCCGCTGAGCTTTCTGGGGAGCGGGGCTTACGATGCGGAGATGTACTCCGACGGCCCCAACGCGGCGGCGCAGCCCAAGGATTCGGTGGTGGAGAAGCGCCGCGTGAATGCCCAGACGGTCTTGAAGTTGAAGCTGGCGCCGGGCGGCGGCAGCGCCATACGGCTGGTCCCGGTTCGTTGAACCGGGACTGAGGAAGTGTCCCGAGGTGAGAGTATCGACGGATGTTGTGGCGAAGAAGAATGCCGGCACAAATGCCGGCATGGCAGGCCGGAGGCCCGCTCTACGGCGCCCGGGCCGGCGCATGCGCCACTCTCGAGGAGAATGCCAATGAGAGCACGAATTATCTATCCGCTTGTCCTTTTCTGCCTGTCGCTTCCGGCGGCGGCGGACGTGACCGTGGCCAGCCCGGATGGCAAAGTGCGGTTTGTGTTGGCGCCGGGCGCCCAGGGCCACCTGGAGTACACAGTCACGTTCAACTCGAAAAACATCATCGATCCATCCCCGCTGGGCATCGTGGTAGATGGCGTGGATCTCGCCGGCGGGGCGCAGATCGGGAATGCGGACACTTATAAGGTGAATGAGACCTACCCCTGGTACGGTCCGCACTCCACCGCGGTGAACAACTGCAACGGCTCTAGAGTAGCCCTGACGAACCCGAAGACGGGAACGTCCTATACGCTGGAGATCCGGGCCTATAACGACGGCGTGGCGTTCCGCCACCTCGTTCCAGGTGCGGGCGCGCGGACGCCCGACGAAGCCACCGTATTCCGCGTTCCGGCGGGGAGCGTGATCGCGCCGCAGAATTACGTATCGGGCTACGAAGGGCTATACCCGTGGCGCACCACCACCAATACGATCGAGGGCATGATGGACGGCGAATGGACCAACCCTCCGTTCACCTTCGTGCTGCGCGACAAGAGCGCGTATGCTTCCATCACCGAGGGCGCGCTGGTGAATTACAGCGGGATGGTGTTCCAGGCGGATGCCAACCAGGCGCTGCACGCCAGGTTGGGCCATGCCGAGCCGGCGAGCTTCGGGTTCCGCTCGCGATACGGCAAGGATACCGAGCGCCTGAGCCATCCGGCGGTGATCAACGGCCCCATCACCACGCCGTGGAGAGTCATCATGATCGGCGCGGACCTGAATGCGCTGGTCAACTGCGATGTCATACACAATGTGTCGTCGCCGCCCGATCCCAAGCTCTTCCCGAACGGTCTCAAGACCGATTGGATCAAGCCCGGCCGGGCGGTGTGGAACTACCTCGACGGCATGGATCAAACCGTGGAGGGTCAGAAGGAGATGGCGCGGCTGGCTCAGGAACTGGGATTCGAATACAACGTGATGGAGGGCTTCTGGCGGAACTGGGGGGAGGCGCAGTTGAAGGACGTGGTGGAATACTCCCGCGCGCGCGGCGTCAAGCTGATCATCTGGAGCAGCCGCGCCGAGGTGCAGGACCCGCAGAAACTCAAGGAATGGTTCGACATGTGCAGCCGGGTGGGCGTGGCGGGCGTCAAGATAGACTTCTTCGACCACGAGAACAAAGAGGTGATCGATCTCTACGAGATGATGGCGAAGGCGGCCGCGGAGCATAAGCTGCTGGTGGATTTTCACGGCGCCAACAAGCCAACCGGGCTGGAGCGAACCTATCCGAATATCGTGGGAATCGAAGGCATTCGCGGGATGGAATTCTATCCGCCGTATGCGCAGCACGATGTGGTGCTGCCGTTCACGCGCATGTTAGCCGGTATGGGCGATTACACGCCGGTGCACTTCGGCTCGCGTCTGGCCGATACCACCTGGGCGCACCAGGTGGCGAACGCCGTCATCCTCCAATCGCCGCTGCTGTGCTATGCGGCGCACCCGGTCAATATGCTGGCTAACCCGACGGTGGACGTGCTGAAGAGCATTCCGAGTTACTGGGATGAGACGGTGGTGCTGCCGTTTTCCGAAATCCGGCAAGTGGCGGCCTTCGCGCGGCGGAGCGGGGACACCTGGTTCCTGGCGATCACGAACGGGTCCACGGCCCGCAACGTGCATGTCGACCTCTCCGCCTTCCTGGGCAGAGGTTCGCAGCAGCAAGGCGGGCGCTCGGCCCCTTATCACGCCACGCTGATACGCGATACGGTGGAAGCGGCGGCGGTCAAAATCGAGCATCTTACGCTTGGGCCGAGCGACTCGCTCTCCGTCGATCTGAGTTCCGGCGGCGGCTTTGTGGCCAGGTTCAAGAGATAGCGAAATGACAGGGAAAGGAGAAATTCCAATGGCGAACACAACACAGGGCGCGCAAGCGACCCGTCGAACTTTTCTGGGCGGCATGACAGCTCTAACCGCGGCATCTTATAGCCGGATCCTGGGGGCGAACGATCGCGTTGGCATCGGCTTCATCGGCTACGGACTGATCGGTAAGCAGCACATCACCAATTTCAAGAGGTCGTTCCCGGACGTGGACCGGGTGGCCATGTGCGACGTTTACAAGCCGCGTCTGGAGGAAGGCCTGGCGTATCTCGAAAGCCCCAATGCCAAGGGCTACGGCGATTTTCGCAAGATGTACGAGAACAAGGACATCGATGGAGTGGTGGTATCCACCCCCGACCACTGGCATGCCATGCTCACTATCATGGCCTGCGCGGCCGGCAAGGATGTCTACGTGGAAAAGCCGCTTACCGTGTTCATCGACGAAGGTAAGTGGATGCTCCAGGCGATGAACAAGTACAAACGCGTGGTGGTGGTGGGCACCCAGCGGAACCACAACCCGGGTCACCAGGAGGCCAAGAGAATCATCGAGAGCGGCGAGCTGGGCAAGATCCAGCAGGTCAGGCTGGGAAACGGCGCCCGCAACCTGTATCCCGGCTTCGGAAAGACGCCGGTGGAGAATCCGCCCGCCGATTTCGATTACGATCTGTGGCTCGGGCCGGCGCCCAAGAAGCCTTACCAGAACCACCGCGGGTTGTACCATTTCCGCTGGTTCTGGGACTATTCCGGCGGCCAACTGACCAACAACCACGCCCACACCATCTCCGCGTTTCTGTTGGTCATGGGGGTGAAAGGGCCGACCAAGGTGGTGTCGTTCGGCGGCCGCTACACGCTCGAAGACGACGGCGAAACGCCCGACATTCAGGACGTGGTCTGCCAGTTCCCAGGGTTCATGATGACGGTGGGCGTGCGGGATGCCAACGCGTACCGCGACTTGAGCTCGCCGGTGGTGATGGGGAACAAGGGCAACCTGCTGCTGGGCAGCAACCAGATCGTTTCCGAAATGCACGGCGATCCGCTCAACGCGATTCCGCGGTTCATGGGCCATCCCACCGGCGGCGTGGTATACAGTAATACGCCTTCCGTGCCGTGGATTGAGGGAGCGGCTACAGCGGCGGGCGGCGGCGGGCGGGGCCAGGCTGAAGGCGGCCGTGGCGCCGGCGGCGGCGGAGCGCGCGGTGGCGGAGCGCGCGGTGGCGGAGGCGCGACTGCGGCGGCTGGCGGCGAATCGATGGAAGATCAGATGTTCAACGCCAACAAGCGCGACTGGATCAATTGCATCAAGTCCCGCAACAAGCCGTTCTGCGATCTGGAAGGAGGCCATCGGACGGCGATCATCTGCAACCTCGGGAACATCTCGCTGCGCCTCGGCGGACGGACCATTCAATGGGATCCGGATAAAGAAGTGGTGGTCGGCGATAGGGAAGCCGCCGCCATGTGCGTCAGGCCGTACCGGGCGCCGTGGGATGGCATCTTGCGCGGCATCCTCAAGACGTAACCCGCGGTCATCCGAGTTGTGGGCGGCCGCCGCAAACGGCCGCCCGCTAAGTGGGCGCGCTGGGGCACGCCCGTACAGGCGAATGCCGGACAATGTCGCATTCGAGGTTCGACAGGCCACCAAAGGCGATGGTCTGTCCCACAACAGCTACTCCGGGGACATCCATGCAACCAACTGACAAAAGCAGCCTCACGCGCAGGACTTTTCTGCAAACCTCGGCGGTGGCCGCCAGCGCCACGCCCGCTTTCACGATTGCGACCCCTCAGCAGGTGCGCGGCGTGGGCAAGGAAATGTTGAAACTCGGCATCCTCGGGGTGGGGATGCGCGGGTCCCAGGCGGTTCTCGACACTTGGGCGGGAAACGACAACGTGCAGCTTGTGGCCATCGGCGAGCTTTTCAAGGACCGGCTGGATGGCGGCATCGCCAACATGAAACAGAAGGCCCCGCAGCAATTCGAGAAGAAGTTCAAGGTGGATCCCGAGCACATGTTTCTAGGCTTCGACGCCTATAAGAAGGTGCTGGCGACGGATATCGACATCATCATGATCTGCACGCCGCCGGCCTACCACCCGATGCATTTCATCGCCGCGGTGGAAGCCAGGAAGCACATCTTCTGCGAGAAGCCGTTCGGCACAGATCCGGTCAACGTGCGCAAGCTCATGGAGGCCGCCCGGAAGGCGGAGGAATTGAAACTGGTGGTGGTCTCGGGCGCCCAGCGGCACTCTCACAAGCAGTACCTCGAGACCATCCCCAAGATCCAGAACGGCGCGATCGGCGATATCGTCGCGGCGTACGCCAACTGGGCCGTCAACAGCGGGGCGATCCTGCATCTTCGCCGCGACGTATCCCCCGCGCTGAACCACGCGGCCGTGCGCGATCCCAAGTGGACCGACATGGAGTTTCAGCACCGCAACTGGTACGAGTTCGTTTGGATCTGCGGCGACCAGGTGGTGGAGCAGAACCTGCACAACATCGACGTGATCAACTGGGTCATGGGCACGCACCCGGTAAGCGCCATCGCCTCGGGCGGCATAGCATGGCGGCCGCGCACGGAGGTCTACGGCAACATCTACGATCACAACGTGTGCGACTTCGAATACGCCAATGGCATGCACATGGTCAGCCACGGACGCCAGTATCCGCCCGCGACCCGGGTCAACGAAGTGACCGAGCTGGTGGTGGGAACCAAGGGCCGGAGCAACTGCCATGACATGTCGAACGTCCGGGTGGTGGGCTCCGACATGGCCATGGGTGAGTCGAGCCCTTACATCCAGGAGCACATCGACTTGGTGGACAGCGTCCTGGGGCGGCGTCCGTACATCAACCAGGGAATCATGTGCGCCGAAAGCACGCTGACGGGGATTATGGCGCGGGAGGCCGCTTACACCGGCATGAAGATCACCTGGGACATGATCATGAAGTCGCAGCAGGACCTGTTCCCGAAGGCGCTGGACATGAACGCCAAGATTGACGTGCCGCCCGTGGCCGTGCCCGGCGAGTACAAGTTCGTCTAGCGCGCGGAGGACAAGATGCCGCCCAGAAGGTTGAGCGCACTGGCTCTGCTCGCTCTGTTTCCGCCTTTGTTCGCCGCTTCCCCGGAGACGGCAAAGCACATCGACGGTGAGTGGTTTCGGCAAACTTTGGCCGGCGAGACAGCCCATTGGCGCGAAGCCGCCTTCCGCCCCAACGGCTTCTTCGCCGTATCGCTCGATCGCCAGTGGAGCCCGGTGGGCAGCCAGAACGGCACGCTGGTCACCCAGGGCCGCCAGATCTTCGTCATGGCGGCCGGCTACGACCTGACCCATGAGCCAGCCTACCTCGACGCCGTGAAGAAGGGCGCCGACTTCCTGCTCGAGTACTTTCGAGACAAGGAGAAAGGTCTCTTCTTCTACAGCGTCACGCCGGAAGGCAAGGTGGTCAGCGACTTTAAGGATACCTACGGCCTGGCCTTCACCATCCTGGCCTTGTCGCAGGCGGCCCGCGTGACCAAGGACAAGCGGTACAGCGATGCCGCTCTCGAGACCTGGGCGCAGATGAAGGAACACCTGCGCGAGGAAAACGGCTTGTTCAAGCCGAGGATGGACCGCGATTACACCAGGGTCACCGACCAGAACACGCAGAATCCGATGATGCACCTGTTTGAGGCCCTTCTGGCGCTGCACGACGCCACGGGCTCGAAGGCGGTGTATCGGGACGCCCAGGCTCACGCCGACAACATTTTCACCAAGCTGTTCGATGCGCGCGAGGGGCGCCTGCCGGAGTTGTACGACAGGGACTGGAAACCGGCCCCGGCCGAGCAGAGAGGTTACTTCGAGCTGGCGCACCAGTTCGAGTGGGCCTATCTGCTGAGCCACGCCGTCGAAAAAGGCTTTCCCAAACGCTACCTGGCGATCGGCCAGCGGTTGCTCGATTACGGCATGAAAGTGGGCTACGACAAAGAAGAGGGCGGGGTCTTCTCCCGCGGCGACTACCAGGCCAACGCCGTTCGCGGCCCCAAGGGCTTTTGGGAACAGTGCGAATCTCTGCGTACCATGATGCACTACGCCGCGCTGCGCGGCCGGAAGGACCTGTGGCCGGCCTTCGACAAGTCTTTGGATTTCGCCAGGAAGAACATGATCGATGCGGAATACGGCGGCTGGTATTATTCCTACGATCCGAAGACTCCCCGGCAGCGGACCAACAAGGGCGGCGTCTGGCAGGTGGGCTACCACGTTTGTGGCATGTATCGCGAGGCGCTGCGCCTGGCGGGCGCCTGGCGCTAGCGGCCCTGGGGCGCTTTTCAAGGCGGGGGCCGGGCATGCCCGGCCCCTGCAGATCCCCGCAAATGGGTGTATTCTTCATGAAGGCCGGGAAGGCAGCCAGCTATTCCGGCCAAGGAGTAGAACCTCGATGTCAACGAGAAGATCCTTCCTGATCGCTTCCTCGCTCACCGCCGCCGCGTCGCGGTCGGCCGTGGGGGCCAACGAGAGAATCCGTGTGGGCTTTATCGGCGCCGGCACGCGCGGCAGCTACATGGCGACCGTTGCGGAAAAGAACGAGGATTGCCAGATCCTCGCCATGTGCGACGTCTACAAGAAGACGCTCGATGCGGCCGTGGGCAAGCTGAAGGTGAGCAAACCGGATACCTACGGCGACTACCGCCGCGTGCTGGACCGCAAGGACCTCGACGCCATCTACATCGCCACGCCGGACCACTGGCACTCCCCCATGATCGTCGAGGCCACCCAGGCGGGCAAGGATGTTTATTGCGAGAAGCCGCTCTCCAACAGCATTGAAGGCGCCGTGAAGGCGGTGGACGCGGTCAAGAAGTATAACCGCGTGGCGCAGATCGGGTTGCAGCAGCGCAGTTGGGACCACTTCCAGAGATGCGCGGAGCTGGTGCAGAGCGGCATGTTCGGAACCATCTTCCACTGTCAGTTGCACTGGTCGGGCAGTTACACGCGCGCCGCCGAGGCGTCCACGCCGGTTCCCGAGGGCCTCGACTGGGAGATGTTCCAGGGTCCCGCGCCGCGCCACCCCTTTTCTCCGAATCGCCTGTTCTGGCGCTCCTTCTACGATTACGGCGGGGGCATTATCACCGACCAGGGCGTGCACGTGGCCGACGTGGTGTGCTGGTATATGAAGAACCGCGTGCCGATCAGCGTGTCGGCCGAGGCGCAGTATTCCCTGGTGCTGCCTCCCAACCCGGAATGCCCGCCGGATTCCGTCCAGATTGCCTGCAAATACGACAAGTACCTGATGACGTTCACCAACGCCTACTTCCCGCAGACGGATTACGCCGCCGACCAGGGTAATTACTTTTATGGGAGCAAGGGCGCACTGCACGTGAACCGCCAGAGCTATACCTATCGGGTGATGCCCGGCCGGGGCCTGGCGATGCCCAGCCGGGACGAGCCCCGCGGCGGAGCGCCGCCGGCGCCGGCGTTCGAGCCGGTCAACGAAAAATTCGCCTACGTGGGCGGCCCCTCCGATTCGGCCCACATCCGCAACTGGCTGGACTGCATCAAGTCCCGCGAGACGCCCAGGACCGGCGTCGAAACCGGCTTTTACTCGACGCTGCCGCTGCTCATGGCGTTACTCGCTATCCGGAATGGCAAGACCTACGTCTGGGATGACCAGAACAGGGTAGCCAAAGCCTGAAGCGGCGTGGATCGTCGCGATCCACGCACCATCCTCGTAATAGTGGACTTGTGTGGGGCCAAGCCTTCGGGCTTGCCGCCGGCCTTCCGGCCGGCGTTACTCGCGCCGGTGCGTGACGCCGGCCAGAAAGCCGGCGGCAAGCCCGAAGGCTTGACCCCACCACGCTCCGATTCCGCCGGTTTTGCCGGTCAATCACGCCGCCACTCGCTTATGTCGCGCGCCTGTAATCGGACTTCCGCGTCCCGGCGGAATTGATTCATGCTAGAATGCTGATCCGAGCCGGCGGCCAATTAGGATATGCCTTGCAGGCTGGCGGCCGGCCATTGATAGGAGGAAAGTCGTGAACATCCGGTGCGTTCTCATTGGAACTATTCTGCTCTCATGCTCGGCGGCCGTGGCTGCGGCGGCCGGGCCGGCGCACGAGGTTCGTTCGCCCGACGGAAAGATCGCCATCACCATTCACGCCGACGCCCCTCTGGGCTATAGCATCACGGTGGATGGCAAGCCGGCGCTGCTGCGGTCCCGCCTGGGGCTGGAGCTGGCTGGCAACGTGAAACTGGGCGAAAAACCCGTGGTGCAGAGCGAAACGCGGAAATCGGCCGACACGCATTGGGTAAACCAGTGGGGCAAGAACCGCGACGTGCGGGACCACTACAATGAGCTGAACCTGGCGCTGAAGGATGGCGACCGCAGCTTCGGCGTGGTCGCGCGGGCGTACAACGACGGCGTGGCTTTCCGCCTGGTTCTCCCCAAGCAACCCGGGATGGATTCCTTTACCGTCGTGCGCGACGCCACCGAGATGACGTTCACCGACGACGATCCGGTCTGGGCGGGCTGGAACAACGGCGAGGGCGCCGCCCGTCCCGAGGGCGGATTCATCGGCTCGCAGGAATGGCGCTACCTGCCCAACAAACTTTCCGGGCTGAACCCCAAGTTCAAGCATGGGCTGCCGTTCCTGGTGCAGACGCCGGCGGCGTATGTGGCCATCACCGAGTCGGACCTGCTGGACTGGTCCGCCATGTGGCTGGTCACCAAGGCCGGCGCCAAGAACACGCTGGAGGTGCAACTCGCTCCGCCGATACCGGCGCAGCCGTGGCCGGCGCGCTCGCCATCGGCGGCGAATGGGGCGGCGGTAAGCACCGCGGCGGCGCCGTTGGGCGAGATGCAGAAGGGCCTGGTGGTGGCTACCACTCCCCACAACTCCCCCTGGCGGACGTTCATCATCGGCCGTCATCCTTACGACCTGATTCAGAGCGACCTGGTGTCGAACCTGGCCACCCCGAGCAAACTGGCCGACACGTCCTGGGTCAAACCGGGCATGTCGTCCTGGGGTACCTGGTGGCCCAACGTGGGCAGGAACGACCTCCCCACGCTCAAAGGGTTCATCCAGCTTGCGGCCGACATGGGCTGGCCGTATCAATTGTCGGAAGTCGGCGAGAAGGCGATTTGGCCCGAGTTGATTTCCTATGGCAAGGAAAAGGGCGTGGGCATCTGGTTTTGGTTCCATTTCAACGACTTCATCGACAGCGCGGTCTACAAGAGAGACTTTCCCATCTACTCGAAAATGGGCATTGTGGGGCTGAAGATCGACTTCATCGATCGCGACGACCAGTTTGCGGTCAAGTGGTACGAGGATGTCGCCAAGACGGCGGCCGAGAACCACCTGATGATCGATTTCCACGGCGCGTTCAAGCCCAGCGGCCTGGAGCGCACCTGGCCGAACCAGATCACGCGCGAGGGCATCCAGGGCAACGAATACAACAAGTGGAGCCCCAAGGAGACGCCCGAGCACAGGGCCACCCTCCCCTTCACGCGCGTGCTGGCGGGCCCCGCCGATTACACGCCGGGCGGGTTCGCCAACCGGCAGCCAGCGCAGTTCAAGACCGCCCAGAAGCCCACGCAAACGCAAGGTACGCGCGCCGCCGAGCTGGCCATGTTCATCCTCATCCAGAGCCCGTTCACGGTGGCTTGCGACTCGCCCGAAGACTACAAAGACAAGGACGGCAAGTATTTGCTCGGCATGGATTTCCTCAAGGGTCTGCCGACCGTCTGGGACGAGACCCGCGGGCTGGCGGGAGAAGTAGGGAAATACGTGGCCGAGGTGCGGCGCAACGGGAACAAGTGGTACCTGGCCGCCATCTCCGACCGCAACGGCAAGGAACTGCCCTTGCCGCTGAAGTTCCTGGGCAAGGGCGATTGGAAGGTCAGCCTGTGGGAGGACGCGTCCGACGCCGGGGAGAATCCCGAGCACCTGGTGAAGAACGAAAAGACCGTACACCCGTCCGACACGCTGCAACTGAAGCTGGCGCCCTCGGGCGGAATGGTGGCGATTTTCTCGCCCGCCAAGTAAGACGGCGGCGAACGCTTTCGGGGGTTGCAAAGCCCCGCGTTTTCGCTCCATACTGGTTGTGGAATCGTACGAACTGTGCGAAGAGTACATAACCATGACACGCCTCAATGTTTCGAAAGCGCGGGAGGAGTTTCCCGAAATCGTAAACCGCGCCGCTTACGGGAAAGAGCGGACTATCGTCTCCCGCCGGGGGAAAGATTTGGCCGCCGTCATCCCCATGGAAGACCTCCGCCTGCTGGAGCTCCTGGCCCAGGAGGAAATGGACCGAATCGACATTGAGGATGCGCTGGCTGCCTTGGCGGAACCTGGAGAGAACATTTCGCTCCGCGATCTCATGCAGGAACTGGGGGACTGAGCCCTGGCGTACCGCGTTGAAGTCAGTCCCGCCGCTCAGAGGGATATCCGCAAACTCGATCCTCACGTTCGAAAGCAGGTGAACCGCGATATCCTCCGCCTGGAAGAGAATCCGCGGCCGCATGGGGTGGAGAAGCTTGAAACGAAGCAGAAGCTCTACCGCGTCTATGTGGGGCCGGGGAAGAACTGCCGCGCCATTTACGAGATTCGGGACGAAGTTCTGCTGGTTCTGGTCGTGAAAGTGGGAGACCGGAAAGCGGTGTATCGCCGGGTGCAGTGAGGGTCCCGCCGCCCGTGGCACCTTCGGCTTTCGCCTTCCTGATATACTCGGGGTTCTCGATATGGCCAACCCGAAATACGCAGTCTCGGACAAGCCCGTGCCCGTGGCCGAGCTTCTGGCGACCCTGAGCGACGGCACGAAGGTGAAGCGGCGCATTCCCCACATGCGGGCGTGCAACGAAAAAGACGCCAAGGACAAGCTCTGCGCCGGCCATTTGAAGCGCTGGTTCTTCTTTGGCGAAGAGGTCGGACGGAAGTTCGGCGCGGGGGCCGAAGTCTATCGTTGCGAGCACTGCCAGACTCTGTACCTGCCGAACCCCGAAGAGCAGCCACGGACGCGGACGCTGGCTTACTAAGGGTGGGACAGACCATCGGTTTTCGTGGTCTGTCGGGATGGGCCTTTGGTCCGCGGAATTTCATGAAAACCCGAGCAGTGGGCAGGCGGAACCTCCTGCCCCACCGGGCCTTTGCCTGTAATGGTGGGGCAGGTGGTTTCGACCCTGTCGGGTCTCGACGGGTTGACAGACGACAAACCCCGATCGTCTGTCCCACTGCTCCACTTACTTCACCGGAATCACTACCGGCGTGGCGCTCGAGCCAGTTCCGTAGGTGGCCGCCGAGGTCACTCCACCGACGGTGATGCTGATGGGCTGGTTCCCGGGGCTGATATTCGACGGTACCAGCGCGTTGATCTGGTATTCGCCCGGAAAACCAGGGGCCAGCCCGCTGAATATGACCGGCGCGTTCTGATTGCCGATCATGACTGTCACCGGGGTGGTAGTAGTGGCCGAAGCGTCCGTCACGTAGCTCCCCGAGGCCGGCTGGTTGTTGACCGGGCCCAGGCCGTGCGCGAACAATTGAACATAATTTCCGCGCACGGCCGGGTTGGAGGCGCTGATGACTTTGTAGCTCAGGTCCAGAGCGTCCACCGTCGCGTGGAAAAAGGCCGGCGCGTAATTCGCCACCGGAACCGTCACCACGTTGCCATACTCGGATTCGTCCAGCGTCACTTTCATTTGCGCCGAGGTCTGGCCCTGGAGTTCCCAGGGGAGCTGAATATCGATCTGGTCGTAGCCGATAAGCTGGGTCAGGTGCAGGAGACGCGCCGGCACGCTGAGGTTGGCCGAGGGAACGTCCACGCTAACGGTCACGTCGTCCAGGGTGAGGGGGAGGGTCGCGGTGGTCACGGAATCCGTGCAGTTGGACCCGGTCGAGGAGCTTGAGGTAAGGTCCGGGCAGGTGGTCAGCGAGGTTCCGAAAATGGAAACGTAAGACCCGGGAGCGACGGGAGCCGTGAAACTGCCGTTCATCACCACTCCGCCGGCGCCGATGGTAGGCGGATTGCTTACGTAGATAGGCACGTAGCCCGAGAGCGCATTGGCGGCTGTGACGTCCACGTCCGTCTCGCCGATCGGGGTTGGCGTGGACGAACCACCAACCAGGTTGACGTCGGCCCAGGCAAAGCCGTAGTTGTCCGTGTTGCAGACCACCTGCGAAGTGGAGCTCGCCGGCGAGCACGGGGGCTCGCCATAGCCAACGGTGCTCCCCAGCGTGAGGGCGTTGTTGGCCACTGAAAACGTGACCGGGGCGCCGGTTACAGGCACGCCGCTGGCATCCATCAACTGCACGTATATCCCGCCCGCGTCCTGGCCCGCGAACCAACCGATGCCTTCGGAGGGAATCAGATTCCCGGCGGTGGTAAGGGTGTTGTTGCCCACCAGGAAGAGATAAGGGATATGCATGGCCACATTGGTAGCGGTCAGGGTGATCTGCCCGGCATAGGCCCCGACAGCCGGCAGGGACCCGGTGATCGAAACATTTAAGATGGCGCTGGCCGAGGAGCTGCCTGCGACGCCCAGGCTGAGGCTCGGTTTGTCCACCGTAATGGTAGGCCCCGCGATCTGCGGTATGACCGACACGGCGAGAGTGACCGCGCTCGATCCCAGGTTGGTGATGGTGACCGGCTGCGCGGCCGGCAGGGAGGACCCGGCCATGACGGCCCCGAAGGAAACCGTGGTTGGCGAGGCCACAATGGTGGCGTTGACCGCTGCCGCGGCGTCCAGCAGGCCGGCGCCCATCCATTGCGTATCGATGACGTCGCCAAAGTCGTCGGCGGTGACGATGCCGGCGTTGCTCCAGTTCACCAGGGCCGACTTGATCTGCGCCGCCGTATAGCCCCTGTGCGCCTGCTTCACCAGGGCCGCGGCTCCGGCCGTCAGGGGCGCGGCGAAGCTGGTGCCGTCCGCCGCCGCGTATCGGTTAACGCTGTATAGTTCTCCCAGCGGGTCGTAGTTTTCCGCCGCAAGGTACATGCCGGGAAACCCGAGGAGGTAGTAGGGGTCGTTGGGGTCTGGATCGAGGTTAGGGTCTCCGCCGCCAGTGGCCACCAAGTCCGGTTTGAGCCCCAGAGGCGCGCATCCGGAGCAGGACGGGAACGCACCCATCGAAGGCCCGAATGAAGAATAGCTGGCCAGCAGGTTGGCGGCGGCGTCGGGCGAGCGCAACGCTCCAGCGGGATCGATGGTCACCTGCGTCCCGGGGTTGCTATCCACGTAGTTTTTCAGGGCCAAACCATTGGCGTTGGACATGCCCACCAGCGGGCCGTAGAAATCCTCAACCGTCTCCACGTACGCGTTCGGAAACGAAGATCTGTCGGGGGCCAGATAGAGGATCGCGCCGATGGCGCCGGCTTGCTGCGCATAGTAGGCCTTGTCCGCGAACGAGCAGGCGCTCGTGCCCTGCAAGCTCCTTTCAATCAGCGCAATCGAACCATTGAGCGAGCCCGCGGGGAACGCCGAGCAGGCGTACACGTCGCCTATCTGCGACACATCCACCAGCGGCGCCGTGATGGTGACCACGGGGAGGCCGCACAAGGCGACGCACGAGTCGCTGGCAAGGGCGGTCATGTTCTGCAAACTCGACGGCGCGCCCGGGCCCGCAACACTCACGCTGGGGCCGAAAGCATGCGAATTGAGGGTAGCGCCCACGCTAATCACCGAGGGCGCGATGGCCGGCGTTTCGATGGAATTAAAGACCGGATAGTTGTTGCCGGCGCCGTAGTTCGTGCCATCGTCGCCCGAGGCGACGACGATCACCGTTCCCGCCCGGGCCGCCTGCTCGAAGGCAAAGCCCACCGGATCGCAGTACTCGCCGGCGCTGTACCCGCAGGTTGCGCCGATATCCGTGGCGCCGGTAAAGGCTTGGAAGCCCGAAGAGAGATTCACGATATCCATTCCGTCATTCACGGCGTCGTCGAGAGCCTGAATGGCGACATCTTCATACAGGCTATCGTTGACCTCCGGCGAACCGTAAACCTTATAGTTCCCGAGGTACGCCTTGGGCGCCACGCCCCAAATCGGCACGGTTCCACCGCTGACGGGGTAGCCCGCGGCGGCCGAGGCCACAGCGGTGCCGTGGCCGTCGCGATCTCGCGCCGAGTAGTCGTCCGGTTCCGAACTGGCCGGATCGGGCGGCCCCGTGATAGTGTCCAAAGCGGGCGGGGGGTTGTATTGGAAGCCGGCGATCTGGCGAACGTAACTGCGCGCCACGATCACCTTATTGGTGGTGAACGGGCAGGCCGAGGGCAGCCCGCTGGAAATCGTCCCGGTGGCGGTGGTGCAGACCGGAAAGATGCCGCCCGGCGCCGGAAGAGACGGGTCGATGAACGCCGGGTGGGTCTGGTCGATGCCCGAATCGAGAATGCCGATCTTGATTCCCAGGCCGCCGTTCAACTGCCCGCCGATGGCCGGCAGCGCCCAGGCGGCCGGCGCGTTCACCAACGAGGTGGCGGCATTGAGCGCCGGCTTCCCGACGCGCATGCGGATCACGCCCGCCACGCCGGGCAACGCCTTCAACTCGGCCACCCGATCCGGCGACGCGATCACGAAAATGGCGTTCAATAATGTGGTGACCGAGCCGATCGCCACGATCTTCCGGGATTGCAGCTCCTGGCGCACGGCCTGCTGCCGCGATTCCAGGGTCTGCCGGTAGGTCCGGGCCTCCGCCGCGGCCATGCTCTCACGCGTCACATAGCGCGAAGCGACCGGCGGATCGGAAAGTACCAGAGCATAGCGATTCCGGGCGAACTGCGCGAACCCCGGCGCAACGCCTAAAAAGAGCGACGCGATGGCGCAGGAAAGCGCCCACGTAGAATTCCGACGAAACATGCTTATGAGACGGTTCAAACGTTTCCCCCGTTTCCGGCGCCTTCGGATGGAGTCCCACCCGAGGCATGACACGAGAAGTGGCGTCCCACCCGTTCCCGAGGAGTTAGTGTCCTGTCGCGTGCCGGTTTCTCCAAGAAATGTACAAACTCCGGGCCGGAGCCGCCTGGGTTAGGCCGGCCGCACTGCCCCCTTGGCCACGGCATCGCGAAAGGCCGCGAACAAACGGGCGTCCGCGCCGTCCATCCGCGCCTCCGGATGCCACTGCACCGCCAGGACGAATCTCTTGGCCGGCGCTTCCAGCGCTTCGACCACCCCGTCCGGGGCCCTGGCCGTCACCAGCAGCCCGTGCGCGGTGGCCGCCGCGCACTGGTGATGGCGGGAGTTCACCACATATTCGCCCGCGCCCAGAATCGACGCCAGCCGGCTCCCCGGAACGATGGCGATGGAGTGGGCGTCCCTCCGCTTCCGTAAACTGTGGCCTTCAATATGCTGCTCCAGCGTTCCTCCCAGGGCCGCGTTGAGCAGTTGCAGGCCGCGGCAGATGGCCAGCACCGGCAGATCGCGCTCGATGGCCTCGCGCAGCAGGGCGCTTTCGAGCGCATCGCGGTCCGTGTCCGGGTCCTGCGTTTTCGGATGGCGCGCCTGGCCATACATCGCCGGGTCCACGTCCGCGCCCCCCGCCAGGCACAGCCCCGCGGCGCCAACGAGCGTCGTCACGCCTTCCAGCGGGCGAAGGCCCACGCCCAGCAGCGCTACCCGGTAAGGGACGCGTTTTTCCTCGGGAGTGCTGGCTCCGAACGGTAGGACAACGTCCATACTGCCAGTGTAATGCGCCGCCGGCGGATAAGAAGATCGCCCAGGCCGATGCGGGGTCGCGATTTCATCCTGCCGCCGGCTTTCTGGCCGGCGTTCCGCGGGCTGTCGGGACGCCGGGCAAAGCCCGGCGGCAGGCTAAAGCCTGACCCCACTTTTGGAGATTGGCGTTCCCGGCGTTCCCGGTGCGTTTTGATACCATAAGGATTGCAGATGTTGAAGCGGTTCATCCTGTGGGACTTCCCGCGAGGCGGGTGGCAGTACGACGTGATGGTTGGCATCATTGTGGGGTTCATCTTCCTGACGCCGCGCAGTTGGTTTCGCGATCAGCCGCGGGTGCCCAACGCCACTGATATCGCCGTGTTGCCCTCCGAACACGGCAGTTCGGTGTTCTTCATCGACAAGGAACTGCTCCCCGGCGCCGCCGCTCCGGAGCAGCAGACTGTCCAGGCCACCCGGGCGCTGCGGTCGCGCCTGGGGAACCGCCTCACCGTCACGCGAGTGGAACCGATCCGCACAGCCGAAGGCGAATTGCAGGGGTACATGGCTTTCGCCCGCCCCTGAGCGGCCGGATTTTTGCCGGCCGGGTAACCCATGAAGCCACGCTCATCGTCAACCATATTGGATCCGGTCCGGATGCTCACGCCGTTGTGCGTATTACTACTGCCATTGCCGCTCCAGGCCGCGCCGGCGGACCAGTTCCAGGAGACTCTGGCCAGGATCGACGAAGCCGCCGCCTCCTTCAAAGCATTGACCGCGGATGTGCGCAAGGTTCACCACACCACCATATTCAATGAAGACGAAGAGACCAGTGGGAGCGTGGTGGTCAGGCGCCCCAGGCCGAAGGAACTGCAAGTACTCTTCAACATCAAGAAGCCCGAGCCGATGCAGTTCGCCTTTTCGGACCACACGGTGGAACGTTACAATCCCAAGTTGATGCTCATCGATGTGTACGATTTGGATAAGAAACTCGGCGCCGGGGTGAGCCGTTACATGCTGCTGGGATTCGGCTCCAGTACCAAGGACCTGGAGCAAGCTTACACCATTGGGCCGGGCGGGCCGGAAACCATCGACGGCCGCAAGACCACCAGAATCGTGCTAACGCCCAAGAAGCCCGACCCGGTGATGCACCTATCCAGGGTGGATCTCTGGATTTCCGATGAGACCGGAATCGCCGTGCAGCAGAAACTTTACACCGACCCGGACTACGATTTGGCAACGTATTCGAACATGAAGATCAACCCCAATATCTCAGAGTCGGCGGTCAGGCTGAAGGCCCCGGAGGGCGTGAAGCGGCAGCGTCCCCAGAAGTAGGATGAAGACCAAGACCAGCGCAAATCGCCTTCAATACCTCGACTGGCTGCGTGGAATCGGAGCCGTGATCATGCTCCACGGCCATGTCTGGGACTCGTTTCTGAGAAACGATCTGAGAGCGCGCGGGCCGTACATCCTCTCGCAGTTCCTGGGCGGAATGCCGCCCGCCATCTTCCTGTTCCTGACGGGCGTTACGCTGGCCTTCCTCATGGACAGCGCGGAGCGCAAGGGGCTGGGGCCATTCGAGCGCGTAACCACCGCCCTGCGCCGCTCCGGCTACCTGTTCCTGCTGGCGTTCGCTTTTCGCATCCAACTCTGGATCTTCGGCCTGCCGGCCCCCTGGACGGACCTGTTGCGCGTGGACATCCTCAACTGCATGGGGTTCGCCATTGCGCTCTTGTCGATCATGGCCGTGTTTCGCACCGCCGAGCGCGTCCGCTTCTGCGCCGTGCTGGGGTTGGTGGTGGCTTTCGCTTCGCCGCTGGTGACGCAGATGGACTGGTCCGGCGCGCCGGCGCTCATCCGCGCTTATATCGTGCCCGATCTGCGGTCTTTCGGCTTCTTCCCGTGGGGCGCGTACCTGGCGTTCGGGATGGCCGCCGGCAGCGCCATTCGGGTGATCCCCCAGGAATCCATCGAGCGCGCCATGCAGTGGGGCGCGCTGCTAGGTGGGGCGCTGATTCTGGCGTGCCAGTACTTCGCCAACCAGCCCTACACCATTTACGCCCGATCGGACTACTGGCTGAACAGCCCCGCGCAGGTTCTAACCAAGCAGGGCGTGACGCTGCTGATGCTCTCCTTCGCATTCCTGTGGACGCGTTACGGCGCCAAGGACGGCTGGAGCTGGGTGCGCCAGTTCGGAACCACCTCTCTGCTGGTCTACTGGGTGCACATCGAGCTGGTCTACGGCCGCGGGTTGTGGTTTCTGAAGAACAACCTGACCGAAGGGCAAACCGCGGTTGCTGCGTTTTACGTCATCCTTCTGATGCTGGGGATTTCCACTCTCAAGACCTATCGCCACCGCGTCAGGGCGGTTCTGGAAGAGATCGGCTGGTCGTTCGGCCCCAAGGTCGATCGCGTTCCGGGGGATTAGGCGGCATGCGGGGTAGCTCGGATGGACACCGGCGGCAAGACCGCCGGGGTTACCGGTTCAAGAACTGTCCGATGGCGCGTGTGGCCTGGCGGATTCTCTGCTCGTTCTCCACCAGCGCGAAGCGCACATATCCTTCTCCCAGCGGCCCGAAGCCGATCCCCGGGGAGACCGCCACGGCCGCCTTTTCCAGCAGCAGCTTGGAGAATTCGAGCGACCCCAGCGCCCGGTATCGCTCGGGCAGCGGGGCCCAGGCGAACATGGTTCCCCGCGGTTTCTCAATTTCCCACCCCGCCTGGCTGAGCCCCTTCACCAGCGCATCGCGCCGGCTTTGGTAGATGGCGCAAATCTTGGCCGGCTCTTCCCGGCACTCGCGCAGGGCGATGATAGAGGCGATCTGGACCGGCTGGAAGACGCCGTAATCCAGGTAGCTCTTGATGCGCGCCAGGGCGGCGATGATCCGGGCGTTGCCCAGACAGAAACCCACGCGCCAGCCGGCCATGTTGTAGCTCTTGGACATGGAGAAGATCTCCACGGCCACCTCTTTGGCGCCCTCCACCTGCAAAATGCTGGGCGGTTTGTAGCCGTCGAAGCCCAGGTCCGCGTAGGCGAAGTCGTGCACCACCAACGTGCCGTGGGTTCGCGCCAGCCTCACGATCTGGCGCATGAAGTCCAGATCCACGCAGGTGGTGGTGGGGTTATGGGGGAAAGAGATCAGCAGGAACTTGGGCTTTTGGGAAGTGCGGTACAAGTCCTCGAGACCGTTCAAAAAGGTGGCGGCGTCCGGCATGGGGAGCATGCACGCCTGGCCCTCGGCCATGATCACGCCGTACTGATGAATGGGGTAGGCCGGATTCGGCGACACTACCATGTCGCCCGGCCCCACGGCCGCGAACAAGAGGTGCGCCAGGGCGTCCTTGGCGCCGATGGTGACAATGGCCTCCGTATCGGGATCGAGCGTGACGTCGTAATTGGCCTGGTAGCGCTTGGTAATTTCCTCTCTCAGCTTGGGAATGCCGCGCGACTGCGAGTAGCGGTGGTTGCGGGCGTTGCGCGCGGCCTCGACGAGCTTCTCCACCACCGGGCGAGGCGTAGCGCCGTCGGGGTTGCCCATGCCCAGATCGATGATGTCGATCTGCGCGGCGCGGGCCTTGGCCCGCATCTCGTTGATGACCGCAAAAACGTAAGGAGGCAGCTTCCGAATTCTGTAGAAGTCCTGGGCCGAATCTGGGCTCATTCGTCCATTGTAAACGAGGCGGGAAAACCCGCTAAAGCGAAGATTCGTTTTCGTCTGCGACTCGGACGTTCCTTTTTTCCTCCCTTGAGCCTCCTCCGCGTCTCCGTGTCTCCGCGTCAAAAAAAACAGGCCGGCTCCGCTCCTCCCGTCTACGGTCAAAAAGTCTACACTGGTATTTCCTATGCCATTTCAGGAAGTCGTCGAAGCCGAAGGCCACCTGATCGATTCGCACGTCATGGAAAACGTCTTCGACAAGGTGGTGGAATTCCACGGCCGGTTCGAAGTCGATCAGTTCCGCATCGGACGCACCAACAGCGAGCCGTCTTACCTCCGGATGCGGGTGGAAACGCCGGACGCGGATTCGCTCGAGCGCTTGCTGGAGGCGCTGCTCGAGTTGGGCTGCTCGCCGGTGGCTACCAGCGACGCCGCGCTGCGCGAGGTGGAGCGCGACCGCTGCGCGCCGGAGGATTTCTATTCCACCACCAACCACCGCACCTACGTGCGGCACGGCCAGCAATGGATCGAGGTGGAAGACCAGCGCATGGACGCCATGATCGTGGTGGGCGAAGGCCGGGCCCGCTGCCTGCGTCTGCGCGATCTTCGTAAGGGCGATTCCATCGTGGTGGGGCTGCGCGGCATCCGCGTGGCGCCGGAATCGAAGGAGCGCGACCGTCTCTCCTTCGCCTTCATGGCCAACGGCATCTCGTCGGAACGCCAGGTGGAGACCGCCGTCCGGCAGACCGCCGCGCTGGTCCGGCAGGCGCTCGATCTGCATTTCAAGGTGGTGGCCGTGGCCGGGCCGGTGGTGGTTCACACCGGCGGCGTCGCGGGGCTTTCCTCGCTCATCCGCAACGGCTGCATTCAGGCGGTCCTCAGCGGCAACGCGCTGGGCGTGCACGACGTGGAAGCGGCCCTGTTCGGAACGTCGCTGGGGGTGCGCCTGTCCGACGGCCGCCAGGAGGAGCACGGGCATCGCAACCACATGCGCGCCATCAATGCGGTGTACCGCGCCGGCTCCGTTCGCCAGGCCGTGGAAAGCGGCCGGCTGCGCTCCGGCATTCTCTACGAGTGCGTGAAGGCGGATGTGCCCTTCGTGCTGGCCGGAAGTCTGCGCGACGATGGCCCCCTGCCCGATACCATCACCGACATGAACGCCGCGCAGGACGCCTATGCGGCGCAGCTCAAGGGGGCCGGGCTGGTGCTGTGCCTGGGCTCCATGCTGCACTCCATCGCCACCGGCAACATGCTCCCCAGTTGGGTGAAAATCGTGTGCGTGGACATCAACCCGGCAGTGGCCACCAAGGTCAGCGACCGCGGCACCGGGCAGGCGGTGGGCGTGGTGGCGGACGTGGGCCTGTTTCTCGACCTGCTGGCGAAGGCTTTGGCATGAAACGCGCTTACACCGACGAACACGCGGCAGCCGGCGTACACGCCGCGTTGCCCGAAATCGAAACCTGGCCCAACCAGTATCCCGGCTACGAAATCGAAATCGTCATGCCGGAGTTCACCTCGGTGTGCCCCAAGACGGCGCTGCCGGATTTCGGCAAGATCGTGCTGCGCTACATACCCGATAAGCTCTGCCTGGAGCTGAAATCCTACAAGATGTACCTGCACGCCTACCGCGAGTTGGGCATCTTCCAGGAAAACGTGGTCAACCGGGTGCTGCGCGACATCGTCAAGGCCGCCAACCCCATCAGCGCCACGGTGGTGGGGGAGTTCACGCCGCGCGGCGGACTGAGCACCGTGATCACGGCCGCCTGGAGCCGGGCTGGGAGGGCGCGCCGTGGAAAGCGCTGAGCTGATCGAGATCCTGCGCGAAGTCCGCGACCGGGTTCGCGCGCGCCATCCGCAAACCGCGGGCGGAGCGGCCGAGATTCCGCTGGCCGATCTCACCGCGCTGGTGCACGCGCGCGACGCCGCGCTGGGGAAAGTGGCGGCCATCGGCACGGTCAATCCGCGCCGCGGCGGGGTGGGGAACGCCCTGGTGCAGGCATGGAAGCGCTTCCTGGCCCGGGTGCTGGATTGGCACGTTCGCGAGCAGATCGTTTTCAACCGCGAGGTCATGGCCTGCTTCGACGCGACCATCGAGGCGTTGGCCGATACCAACCGCGCGCTGGCCTCCGCCACCGCGGCGCACAACGCCGCCCTGGAAAACGCCCTTTCCGATATATCCGGCCACCTCGCCGCCATCGAGAAGCTGGTGGGAGAACAGATTGCCGCCGAGAAGGTTGTCTGGGACCGGATTACGGCCATCACCGCCTCCATCGAGAGCGTCGAGGTGGAGTTCGGCGACATACGCAAGCACTGGGTGGAGTGGCGCGCGGGCTGGGAATATAAGCTGGGGCAGAACGAGGTGCAATTTCTGCGCGGCCTGGCCGATCTCCAGTCCGCCTTCGCGCACCGCGCGGACCTGATGGACGCCAACTACCGGGACACCGCGCGCGGCCAGCACGCCGATTTCCGGGCCGCGCTGGACACTCATACGGTCGATATTCAGCGGCGGCTGTGGGCCGACCTGGAGAAGGTCAAGCTGGAATACGAGCGCCTCATCTACACCGAATTGCGCGTCATCCGCCAGCGCCTGTGGGCCATGGACGCGCGCGGCGGCCCTGCCTCGGCAGCCGGGGGCGCCGGCGCGCCGGCCGCTCCGGAAGCGCTCGACTACTCCCGATTCGCCGAACGTTTCCGCGGTTCCGAAGAACATACCCAGGCCGGCCAGCGGATCTATCTCGACTATTTCGCCGGTCGCGCGGGAGTGCTCGATATCGGCTGCGGACGGGGCGAGTTCCTGGACATCATGCGGGAAGCCGGAGTGACGGCCAGCGGCATCGATCTGAGCGAAGAGTGCGTGGCCGTGTGCCGCGCGAAGGGTCTCGAAGCCCAGGTGGCGGATCTGTTTGCGTACCTGGCGGCGCTGCCTGAGAGCTCGCTCGACGGCATCTTCTGCGCGCAGGTGGTGGAGCATCTGCCGCCGGCCCGGCTGCCGGAGATGATCCGCCTGTGCGCCTCGCGCCTGGCGCGCGACGGCGTGCTGGTCATCGAAACGCCCAACCCCGAATGCCTGGCCATTTTCGCCACGCATTTCTATCTCGACCCAACACACGTGCGCCCCGTTCCCGCCCCGCTGCTTGGATTTTACTTCGATGAGAACGGCCTGGGAGTCATCGAGATCCGGAAGCTCTATCCGGCGGTGGAAACCGTACCCGCGCTGGCGTCGCTATCGGAAGACCTGCGCACGGCGCTCTTCGGCGGCCTGGACTACGCCATCATCGGCAAGAAACTATAGCGGGAACGGCCTTGTGGGACGATAGGTTTTCGTCGTCTGTCAATTCCGGAGCCTGACTCGCGTCTGACAGGGTTGGAAAAGCACCTTGGGCCTGCCATGCGACCACTATTCCAACCGCTCCCTGACGGTCGCGGCTCGCCAGACCGATAACGAGCCGCGACCGTCGGGGAGCGGTCGGGCGACGCCAGACGATGCTGGCCCCTCAGGTTCTTCATGAAATTCCACGGGCGCAAGGCCCATCCCGACAGACCACGGAAAGCGATGGTCTGTCCCACCGCTTTCTCTCACCCTTCGGGGTTCGTCGGATCACCGCCCGCCGGCCGGCGGCGCCAGAGGGTGAGCCGCGTGGGTATTCTCGACGAAAATGAGGCCGTCCATGTCCTTGAGCAGCGAATCCGCCTCCAGGTTCGAGTCTTCGCCGCCGATGGCCACGAAAGCGCCGATGTAGTGGAACAGGTGAGGCTCGGCCAACCACCCCGCGAGAGCTCCGCCGGGTGGAAGCCTTCTCATGTTCAGGAAGAACAGCGGCATGCCAGCGGCGCTCAGAATGGCATCGCCGGAACCCTCGGGAGAAGCCTGCACGGGCCAGACGGCGTAACCTCTGCTCGCGCCGCTCTCCAGGCCGAAGGCCTGCACTTCACCCCTCCTTAACGCGAACCCCACCACGTACAACCCTTTTCCGAAACGCTCGCGCAGCCAGCCTCCCATCTTTCGGCTGTCCCTGCCGGTGTCCGCGCTGACATGGAGGTTATGCGCCCAGAGGATAATTTTCTCGTTCGGATGCGCTTCGTCGGCGAGCCATTCGGCATTCCTCGCCATCATCTCGTCGCGGTAGCCTAGCCCCTTTGCCGCCACGCGCATGTTACAGGCCTGGACTACCACCGCCGCGGCCTGCCGCGCATCCCTCCATGCGTCCTGGGAGGAAGACTTACTCCATTCCGCGCGGTGGGCGTCGAACTTAGCCAGCACCTCCTCCGCCCGGCTGGCGGCCTGGCCGGCGCCGGGCAGAAACAGGTTCGATCCGTCGGATCCGATCTTGCTTGCTTCGGCGTAGGCGGCTTCGGCGCCGGGTGCATCCTTCGGGGAATAGCGTTGCAAGTAGGCCAGCGCCGCGTCCGCCGCCGCGGGAATGGCCTGCATGTCGAACGAAGTGTAAGTCAGCAGCTTGCCGTCGGCCGCGGTCCGATTGTAAGTGCGCATCCATTCCACCATCTGGCGCTCTTCGTCGAAGTTGAGACGGTGTCGCGGGTCGCCTTCCCCGGTTTTGATGTAGCGGTCGACAAGCAGAGAATCGGGCCAGTTATCTTCCCGGGCCAGCACCGTGAATCCCTTCTCCCGCACCAGGTATTCCAGAAGCCGGGCCTTCATCTGAAAGAACTCACGAGTTCCATGGGTGGCTTCTCCCAGGGCCACGATGCGGGCGTCTCCGACCGCGTCCCCAAAAGCCTTGAGGTCTTCGAAACCGTTGCCAGCCTCGACCGTGGCGAGCTTATGCGCCCGCAGTTTCAACTCATCGACCACTGGACGCGCCGCTTCCGCGCTGGTGAGAGGAATGTCCGAACGCAAGGAGGTCTCGGCGGATTCCTTCCAGGCCCAGCCGTCGCCGCGGCGGACCCAGGTATCGCGGTACGACGCCACACTCTCGTGCTGGGTCCCGTTCGACGAGGTGGTGATGTGGACGCGCACCACGGCGATGGCGTTCTCTCCGGAGACGCGAACTTCCGCGACCTCCGATCTGGAGGTCCGGCCGGGCTGCTTCATGGCCCCCGTTATCCATGCGAGCAGGGCGAAGTGGACTTCCCCGACGCCGAGGAAGGCGTCCGGCGTCATCAGGCCGCCGATCTCGCCGGCGTCCTGACGGGCCATGGCTGCGTCCAACCGGGCATACATCTTCTCGATGGCGGCGCGCGCCGCGCCATCGTCCGGCTGCGCCCAGCCGAGGGCGGGCAGGGACAAGGCGGCCAGGATCGTCCAGAGCGTCCTCATGGGGAACCTCCTAGATCCGTTTATTGCAATATGTTATCACTATATTGCAATTTGCAATTGAAGTCAAGGCAAAAATGCGCGCGAAAAGAATGCCCGCAGGATGCGGGCATGGCAGACCGGAGGTCCGCTCTACGGGGCCGATTCGCCGGGCGCTACGTCGATCGAGAATTCCATTCGCATCCCCGAAACGTGTCCCCAAGAGTGGGGACACGGCAGACTGAGAGTCCGCGCCACGTTCGGGCTCGATGTCAGATGGAGCGCACCGGCATGGCCACGATGTCGCCTATCTCGATGGCTTCCTTCACCACGAAGGGCTCGCCGTATTTGACGCCGATGAGGTTGCCGTAGAAGCGGGCTATTGCGCCCAGGCGCTCGCGGATTTCGGCTTCGCGCGGGAACAGTCCCTCGCCCTGGGTGGTCTCACCGTATTGCGAAGCGTAGCTCAGCAGCGCGGCCATGCGCCGCTCGAACTGCGCGCTGATATCCACCACGAAGGAGGGCTTGACGTCGGCATAGACGCTGGAATAGAGAATCTTAAAGGGCCTGTGCGGAGTGGAATACTCGTCCAGCTTCTTGAGACCGGCCAGGAAGCAGGCTTCATAGCCCATTTCGGCGGCGCGGTAGTGGTCGGGGTGGCGGGCCTGCCAATACGGCAGGATGACCACGCGCGGCTGCAACTCGCGGATTTTCAACGCCAGGGTCATGCGGGCGGCGATGTTGTTTTCCAGGCGCGCGTCGGGCATGCGCAGGTTTCCGCGCCAGCCGAGCAGCAGGTGTTTGGCGGCGGCTTCGGATTCGGCGATGCGCTCCTCGGGCGTGCCGCGGGTGCCCATGTCGCCGGCCGTGAGGTCCAGCGCGCCGGTGCGGTAGCCCATCTCGGCCATGCGGACGAGCGTGCCGCCGCAGGTCTGCTCGATATCGTCGGGATGGGCGGCGATGGCCAGGACGTCGAGGCTCATGGGCGGGCCTCGGGCAGGCAACCGGCAACAGATCGGTGGTCGGTCGAGACGCGGGCATAGCCGTGTTTCATGCCTTCATTGTGTCTTGCTTCCCAGCCACGATGCTCACTCATCTTTATCCTGTGCGCTGAAGATCGCCGCATCAAGCACACACGGAAACGTATTGCACTCCGCGCAGAGCTTACAAACGGCATCCAGAATCAACCTATAACAATGCCTATCAGACAAAGCCGTGGGGGTCACCCTAAACGGGAACTTAAGCTCGTCGTTCAACCAGTTGGTGACGCGGCTGTCAATTGGAATCTCGAAACGGGTTAGCCCGAGTGCCTGTAGAAGATTACGGGATTGCTTCGGTCCAAAGCCTTCAAATGTGTCGTCAATATAGTCTGCTACGTCAGCCTCAATTTCTTGCCGCTCCGAGCGAATAGTAAGCCGATTGCATCGGTCAAGGGCATGCGGCCATTCGCCGTCTTCAAGGCGTTTGAAGTTGTTCGCCAGCTCCTTCGATATCCTCTTGCGATACGTTCCGACCCGGTGCGCGCTGACCGTGCTATAAATAAACTCCTCACGGGATTGTTGCCTGCCCATCGTGTCGTAAGCAAGGGGGAATGGAGACAGGCATTCAAACGTGTCAAGCTTGTCCCCGGGGCTCTCGAGTGCAAGCGTCGTTAAACGCGTGCAGACCATTTGTTTCCAGAATTCCTCCTGCGTCACCTCGGGCTTGGTCTCTGCGAGGTTCCGTTCATAACGATCACGTACAAGCCATGTGTTGTGCTGCTTCTCTAGGATCGCTTCGACGCAAGCCTTGTCATCCGCCGTAATGTGCCAGTTGATGTCCATGGTTTTCATTAGCCGAAGGTGGGCGCTTTCACAAGGCTCTCACTGACAAAGCGCAGAACGGCCTTTACTTCCTCCGGCGTCACGTGAAAGACTTCGGTGATCTCGTCGACGGACATCCCGGCCTCGAGGTTTTCGAACACCGTCTGAACCGGCATCCGCGTTCCCCGGAATACCCACGCGCCGCTGACCTTGCCGGGGATGCTCTCCACGGCGGGGCATTGCGACCAATCGAGACTTGCCATGATCCGCCCTCCTTCTCTCAGAATACGCCGTACGCCGCCGCGCCGGGAGCATCATCACCAGTACAGATCCCTGCGCCGCGAAAAACGGGCGCGCGCGCCCATGAGATTGACCAGGGCGATGCCCGCGACGAACCCGCCGACGTGGGCGAAGAAGGCGGTGCCGCCCTGGGAAGCTTCCGTGATGCCGCCGAAGCCGCCCAGAAGCTGGAGCGCGAACCAGTACGCCAGCATGAACCACGCCGGCATTTCGAAGCGGAAAAAGAAGAGGGCGAAGAAAAACATCTGCACCCGCGAACGCGGGAATTTCACCAGGTAGGCCCCCATCACGCCGGCGATGGCGCCGCTGGCGCCCACCATGGGAACGCGCGATAGAGGGTCGGCCAGCACCTGGGTGAAGGCCGCCGCCGCGCCGCAGAGCAGGTAAAAGAGGAGGAACTTGCCATGCCCCAGGATGTCTTCCACGTTGTCTCCGAAGACCCACAGAAATAGCATGTTCCCCGCTATATGAAACCAGTTGGCGTGGAGGAACATGGAGGTGAACACGTTCTCCAGGTGGAAAATGTATGGCCGCAGGCTATAGACCCTGACAAACTCGTTGAGCGAATACGGGTCGAGCGAAATCTCGTGAAGGAACACCAGGATGTTGGTCACGATCAAGGCGACCGTGACCACCGGCCGCGAGTAACTCGGCTGAGTGACCTTGACTGGAAACAGCATTTAGGTGCGGGCCGCCGAACGGGCGGCGAAATCCGGATGCGAGCGTCGTTCGGCGCGGGCCATGAAGGCTCGGATTTCGTCCATCCCGCGAATTCCGCCGCGGGCGCTGGGCGCGGTGCAGTTGAGCGCGGCCATGGCATTGGAAAAATCGAGTGCGTCGCGCATGGGCATGCCTTCAAGAACAGCATAACAAAACGCCCCGTGAAACACGTCTCCGGCGCCGGTGGTATCGACCGCATGTACGGCGTAGGCGGGCGCATAGAAGAACCGCCCGTCACATCGCGCGAGCGAGCCGTGCGCGCCCAGAGTCATGGCCGCCACCTTCATGCCGTACTCGTTCTGCAGGGTTTCGAGAGCCTGGAAGGGATCCGGCTGGCCGGTCCAGGCGGAGGGGAATTCCGAGCTGGCGACCAGGTAATCCACCAGCGGAAGCACGCGCTCGAAGCCTTGGTAGATGGTGTCCACATCCACCGTGACGGGGATGCCGTGGGCGCGGGCGACGCTGGCGGCGCGCGCCACGGCGCCGGTGTCGTGGCCATCGATGTGCAAAAGGCGGCCGCAGGCGATCATCCCGTCCGCGATCTCGGAGGGAGCGATGCGCAGGCCGTCGTCACGCCGCCAGAAAACGGTGCGCTCACCGGTGGAGGCATCGACGATTATGTATGCCGATTGGGTGGCGCAATTCGGGCGTACTTTCACGTCCGTGCAGTCGACGCCGGCCGCGGCCAGGCTCTCCAGTTGGATGCGCCCGCGTTCGTCGTCGCCCACCGCGCCGATATACTTCGTGCACAAACCCAGGCGCGCGCAAGCCGCCATGGCGCTGGCCACCTGCCCGCCGGGCATCACGGTTTCCTCCCGAAAAGGAGCCTTGCCCGCGTAGGGCGGAAAGTGCGGCACGACGATCAGCGTGTCGGTGGCATTGAGTCCCACTCCCACGACGTCGAATTGGGGCATTGGAACCATTGTAAATAGGGGCCAGGCCTTTCGGCCTGCCAACGGCATTTTGGCCGGCGTCCTGGTGTAGACTGAATGAGTATCCCGGAGTCCAGGATGGGAATCTCGGAATACTCCGGGAACAGGAGCTTCACATGATATCCTGCCGCTCCCGCGCCTTGGCATCCGCAGTCCTGATGCTGCTCCCACTCTTCGTGCTGCGCGCCGACGTAACGCTGCGCTACAAAGTGGAAGTCAAAATGAACCCGACTCCGCCCGCGCAGATGACGGCGGCCTCCACGCAAGGGTTGGGTTCGGCCGTGCCTCGTGAAATGGTGCTCCGCTTCAGAGGCGGCAAGGGGTTTTACGAGTCCACTGGGCTAATTCGGATCACCGACTTCACCACGAAGGAGATCACCTGCCTCGATACCGCGGGCAAACGCTATGCGAAGCTGGCGTACAGCCAGTTCGTCGATGAAATGGCTCGCGCCATGCCAGGGGCGTCGGCCGCAACCCCCACCATGACGTCCATTAAGGTCGACGTTTCGCCCGCCAGGGCGACGGGCCGTACCAGCGTCATCCAGGGCGTCGAGGTTGAGGAACGCGAGATCGTCATCTCGGTTGAAGGGACATACGCGCCCAACACGCCCGCCGGCCCCAGAGGCAGAATGGTTATGCAATTGTGGACCGCCAAGCCCGGCGAAGTCTTGCGCGTGCCCGCCATTCGCGAGTTGGCCGGGTATTCCGTGTGGTCTTACGCCACCATGAACCCGATTGCCGGCGTGGAAGCGATGATGGAGGGGTTGCCCGGTGTGGCAAAAGCGTTCGCCCCCCTCACGAAGGAAATGCAGGGCGCCCAGATGCTGCGGGCGCACGTCGACATCTTCATGCCCGCCATAGCCGCGGCGCTCGAACGGTTGCCCGCCGGAAGCAGCCCGCTCGGCGCGGGCTTCAATCCCAATGCCCCCCTACTTCAGATAGATCAGGAGGCGGTGGAGCTTTCGAGCGAACCCGTGCCCGATAGCTTCTTCCAGGTTCCGGAGGGCTACCAGGAGGCGCCCGTGGCCGATTTGCTCAAGGGCATGGCCGCGAAGACTCAGACGGCGAGCACGGGCGCCGTTCCCCGGACGCCGCCGGAGACCGCGCCGGCCGTTATCCCCGAGATCGCCTCGCCGCGAAGCCGCGAAGAGGCCGCGAACCTGGTGAGACTGGGCCGCCAGGCGCACGACCAAGGCAAATCCGCATTGGGCGACGCCTACTTCCGGAAGGCCATAGAGTTTGACGACAGCGGCGCCACGGCGTACGCGCTGGTAGCTCTGGGGCTGGGCGCCTTCGCCACGGACAAGCCCGCGGCCGCCACCTATATCGAGCGGGCTTACCGGGCCGATTCCACGGGCCCCATGGCGGGCACGGCGCTCACCTGGATGGCCCATCTGCGCGAAGACGACGATCCGCGCACCGCTGCATCGTTGTATGACCAGGCGCTCGGTCTGGAGCCGGCATCCTCGCCCAACCGCGCGTTCACTCTGGAGATGCTGGCGCGTTTCACCAGCGTGCAGGCCGCTCTCCACGACGACAAAGCGCAGGCGGCGCAGGCTCAGGATCTGGCGGCGGAGGCGCGGCGCATCCGCGTGCAGCACGTGGCGCAGATGTCCACACCGAGGCCGGAGGGCGGGCCGGCTCTGCGGGTGGGCGGCGGCGTCTCGGCGCCCAAGCTGGTCGCCAAGCGCGAGCCGCTATACCCGCGGGCGGCGTCCGCAATGAAGGTGACGGGCACGGTAGTGCTTCTGGCGGTGATCGATGTCGACGGTTCGGCCCACAATATCCAACTCCAGCGCGGGTTGGGGTACTGGATGGACGAAGCGGCGGCCACCGCGCTTTCTCAGTGGCGCTTCGAACCCGGCCAGCGCGATGGAGCGCCCGTTCCGGTTCTGGCGACCATCGAAGTCAATTTCCGGCTGCTCTCGAAGTGAACTTCCGGCTGCTGTAATGCCGGCGCACTCCTTCGCTTTACGATTTCTCTTGACAGGCCCGCCCCTCAGTGCTAGATTTTTAGCATAATGCTAAAAACCCAGCAGGAGAAGCGAAGGTGAGCGGGCTGGCGGGATTGAGCCGGCGGGAGCGCCAGATCATGGAAATCCTGTACCGGAGCGGGAAGGCCTCCGCCGGCGAGGTGCGCGAAGCCATGCCGGACGCGCCGGGCTATTCGGCCGTGCGCGCCATGATGCGGGTACTGGAGGAAAAAGGGCACGTTCGCCACCAGGCGGAGGGTCTCAAATACGTGTACGCGCCGACGGTGGCGCGCGACAAGGCCAAGCGCTCCGCCTTGAAGGAACTGGTGGATACGTTCTTCGCCGGGTCGCCGGAGCAGGCGGTAGCGGCGCTGCTCGACGTATCGGCCGCGCGGCTGACCCCCGCGGAGCTGGACCGCATGGCGGAGATGATTGAAAGGGCGCGAAGAGAGGAGAAGTAGATGTTGGGATGGAATGGGTCGGCTTGGTTTGCGGTTCTGGCCGGCGCGGCGCTCAAGAGCGCGGTGGCGGTGGGCCTGGCATGGGCGGCGGCATTCCTGCTTCGCGGGCGGTCGGCCGCGGCGCGCCACCTGGTGTGGACGGCGACGGTGGCGGCGCTGCTCGGGCTGCCGATCCTGTCGGTCTGCCTTCCGGCCCTGCCCGTCCTGGCACCAAACAAGCTGCTGGCGGAGGCTTCCGGAGCGGTCTTTCAGACCACCGTGGTGGCGCATGACGGGCCCGCGGTGGTGGACCGGCGCGCTGCGCCGGCCACGCGCGCCGCGGGGCAGCCGGCGCCGCGTTTCGACTGGCGCACCGGCTTGGTCTGGCTCTGGGCGGCGGGGTTTGCGCTGGCGCTGGCGCGCTTGCTGGCCGCCTGCTTCCGGGCCCATCGCATCCGGCGCGCGGCGCGGCCATTTCGCGATCCGGAGTTAGCCGCCGAGCTGGCCCGCGAGCTGGGTATCCGCCAGCCGTTCCGCGTGCTGGAAACCGCTGGCGCTGTTATGCCCATGACGTTTGGACTGTTGCGTCCGGCGGTACTTTTACCCTCGGATTCCGCCGGCTGGCCCGATTCGCGGTGGCGTACCGTGCTGTTGCACGAGCTGGCGCACGTGCGGCGCGGCGACGCGGCTACTCAGCTTCTGGCGCGCGTGGCGCTGGCCTTCCACTGGTGGAATCCGCTCGCCTGGACCGCCTGGGGCGAGTTCCTGAAGGAGCGCGAACGGGCCGCCGACGACCTGGTGCTGAACGCCGGCGAGCGCGCGCCGGATTACGCCGGCCACCTGCTGGAAGTGGCCCGCGGGCTCCAGAGCGCACCCGCCACCGCCTGGGCGGGAGTGTGCATGGCGCGGCCTTCCCAACTGGAAGGCCGGCTGCTCGCTATCCTCGATGCGCGCGTGAACCGGAAATCGCCGGGGCGCGCGGCCGCCGTTCTGGCCGCGGCGCTGGCCGTAGCGGTCATCGCGCCGCTGGCGGCGCTGCGCGCGCAGAACGCCCAGGTTCCGCCCGACGTGGATGCCACCATCCGGGCGGCCAATTCGCAGAAGAATCATGAAATGCTGGAGCGCGCGGCCTCGGCTTACGAGAACCTCAGCCAATACGACGAAGCCCGGAAGCTGCGCGAGGCGGCGCTGGCCATAAGCGCCGAAGTCTCCGGGGAGCAGGGTCCCGATTACGCCGCCAGCCTGGTGAAACTGGGCGAACTGGCGCACCGGCAAGGGAAGCATGAAGAGGGCGATGCTTACTACACGAAAGCGATAGCGCTGGGCGACAGCCCGGCCACCGCGCCGGCGCTGCTGGGCCTGGGGATAAGCTCGTTTGGCAAGGACAATGTTACCGCTCAGGGCTATTTTCAACGCGCTCTCAACGCCGATGCCAACGGCCCAACGGCGGGCCCGGCGCTCACCTGGATAGCCCGCGTCCGCGAAGACGACGACCCGGCAGCCGCCGAGGCGCTATATCACCAGGCACTCAATCTGGAGACCGCTCCTTCGGCCGATCGGGCGCTCTCCCTGGAACTGCTGGCGCGTCTCACCACCGCGCAGGCCGCGCGCGCCGACGGACCTACCGGCGCCACGCTCCAGGACGCAGTGGAAATGGCGCGGCGCGAGGCGTTGCGCGAGAGAATCGACGAGCTGCTGCCGGCGCAGAAGGCCAAGGACACGGCGACGCTGGTCCAGGAACTGTCGGCCGAAGCGCAGCGCATCCGGGCGCAGCGCGTTGCTGAACTGTCCCGGCCCCTGACGATGAGGGATACGGGCTTACAGATCAGCCGCACCGGCAGCGGAACCGTGCCCCCCAAACTGCTCGTCAAACGCGAGTCGGCATACACTCCGGAGGCGCGGGCCCTGAAGGTTGCGGGCACGGTGCTGCTCCAGGTGACGATCGACGTCGATGGATCGGCTCGCGATATCAAGCTCCAGAAGGGGCTGGGGTACGGCCTGGACGAAGCGGCGGCCGCCGCGCTCTCCAAGTGGCGCTTCGAACCCGGCACGCGCGGAGGAGTACCCGTCGAGGTTATGGTCACCATCGAAGTGAACTTCCGGTTGCTGTAGGTAGTGGCACAGACAGACGACAAAAACCGATCGTCTGTCCCACCTTGACCGGCGTTACCGTGCATATACGCGGAAATCGTCGAAGTAGGTGACCGAGTCGCCAACGGTCCACAAACCCACTTTTCCGGAGCCGCTGAAGGTGGCGTCCCAGGCTTGCAGGATGCGGCGGTGGTCCACGTAAACCTGCAGGCGGGGGCCGCGGACGGAGACTTTGAGTATTTCCCAGACGTTCAAGGGCAGGTCGTGCTTGGCGACCGCAATCTGGGTCCGCTCGCCGTTCGCCACCTTGAACAGCGCAACGTTATCCTGGAGGGCATTGGTGCGGGCCAGGTAATAATTGTTGGCGTCGAGGTACCGGAAGACCAGGCCGCCGGCCTCGTCCTGACGTCCCGCGACCGGCTTCACACGGACGCTCACGTCGCCGTCGAGAAACTGAACGGAATCGAGTATGGCCAGCGGGAAGCGGTTGCCGGTGGGATCGGTGGAGAGCTGCGCCAGGACGTAGGGCTGGGTTGGCGCCGAAAGGTCCCGGAGAACCTCCCATTGGGGAGCCGCGCCACGGTTGGTCATGGCGACGGTCCATCCGGGCGGTACTCGGCCCAGAGGCGCCGCATCGAAATTGAAAATCCTCACTGTAGGGCTAACCAGCCCGAAAGCCATCAGCCATGTGAAAGGTCTCATGCCTTAGTCCCTCGGCGGAGACGCCACAGCCCCGTCACCCTATTACCTTTTTAGCACATTGCGGCTCGCGGAATTGTCCGATACAAGACAATCCTGAGAACGCCAGCCTTTAAAGCCAACGCCAGGACCCGGAAGAGCAATTCGGCGCGCGGAAGCTGGTGGATGAGCTGCTGGGCAATTGAAAACCGGAGGCGGGCAAGCAAAAACATGCCGAAGCCCGTCGCCGTGGTTGCGCCGGCGAATTCGTTTCGATGCGCACCCAATACGCGGAAACGTCAAGAAACATTCACAATACTGTCATGTCGAGCGACTAGACTGAGGACGATTGCGGGACCCGAGGCCGGCGTCTGGACGCCCGGATACTCGAGTCCCGGGAGTGGGGAGGGTGAGGCTCCCGATGGCCAAGCGCAGCCTTGATACTCTTCGCATCGTGGTCGACAGCGCCGCGACTTCGGCTTCGCTGTTGCTTATTCTGGTCGCCTACTGGCCGTATCTGTTCGCGGTCAGATGCAGGCGGGTTCTGTTTTAAGGGCTTATCACAACTGCTCCCCGACGATCGCGGCTCGCCAGCGGTCCTGGCCGACCGGAAGCGTCACATCCTCTCCCCGAGAACGTGTGAAACACCGGTTGGCAGGGCAACCGCCTGCCCCACTTTTGACGGCAAGGTGGGACAGGCGCTTTCGCCTGTCAATCCGACATCCCGCCCGGTAATCTCACGGCTTCCGACGATCGCGGCTTGAATGAACAGAGGGTAAAGAGCTCGCCGGCGCGGCCCACGAGCCAAAACATTTTCGGGCGCGCACGTTTTCACGGGAAGATCACATCTCCGCCAAGGCTTTGTAACCGATTGCGGCGCAAGCTTGAGGTGGCAGCAGCCAAGGAGGGTTTGTGAAGCCACCTAACGTGCATCCGCTCTGGCGGGATCCGGCGGTGATCCGGAAGTTCCGCACGGCGGTCTCGCTGCATGGACACACCATGCATTCCCAGGAGTGTCTCTCGTTTCTGCCGCGCTACCTGCGCCGCATCCCCGGCGTATCCCAGTTCGTCCGGCGGCGTCAAAGTCAGCCGCCCGGCGGTTGTGGGAGCCTCGATTTCGCCAGAGCCTGGTGGACGCCGCCGCTCAGCCCGGCGGCCGCTTTGCAGGTGGAACGGGAGCAAATCGGCGGTCTGGGGCTGCACCCACTGGTCTCGCTCACGGATCACGACGACATCGAAGCCGGGGCCGCGCTTGAGGTGACGGCGGAACGGAGCGAAGTTCCAATCTCGGTGGAGTGGACCGCGCCGTACGGCCAATCGATTCTGCACCTGGGGATTCACAATCTTCCGGCGGGCGCGGAACGCTTCTGGATAGCCGCCATGCGGGACTACGCCGCGGCTCCCCAAGAGGCGCGCCTGCCCGAGCTGCTGAGCCCGCTGTCGAAAATCCCCGAGACGCTGATCGTGCTGAACCATCCGTTCTGGCGGGAGGAGGGGGTTGGCGAGGCCGCGCATCAGTGCGCGCTCGAGAAGTTCCTGCGCGAATGCCGAGAGTGGATTCACGCCTTCGAATTGAATGGTACGCGGCCGTGGAGGGAGAACGCGGCGGCCATCGCCCTGGGGGAGGCGCACGGGCTGCCGACGATTTCCGGAGGGGACCGGCACGCCTGCGAACCCGCCGCCTGCCTCAATTTGACGAATGCCCGCACCTTTCCCGAATTCGCCGCCGAGATCCGCCGGGGATTGAGCGTTCTGCTTTTCATGCCGCAGTACCGGGAGCCTCTCAGCCTCCGCTTCCTGGAAGCCATGTGGGACATTCTGCGGCCTTACCCCGAGTACCCCGGGCGGGAACGGTGGACCGACCGGATTTTCTATCGCGGCGAAGACGAGGTGGTCCGGCCACTCTCGACTCTCTGGCGGAACCGGGCGCCGTGGATGCTCAACGGGGCAGCCGCGGCCGTACAGCTTTTGGCGACCACCAGGCTGCGTGCGGCCCTTCGCCTGCTGCTGGCGGATCGCGGACAGGTGTTCCCGTGACCGTGGGCGCGCGCGTCCGGAAACAACTCCGCCGCGGCATTGGTTCCACCGATCGGCTGTGGAAACCAAGGTTGATGCCGCCGCTGCTCGGCCTCGCGCCGCGCGGAATGTCCCCCGAGGCCATCGCCCTGAGCGTCGCGCTCGGCTTTGCGCTGGGGCTATTCCCGGTACCCGGCTGCCCCACGTTGCTATGCGCCCTGGCCGCGCTGGTTCTGCGCTTGAAGGGGCCTGCGGTTCAGGCGGTCAACTACCTTGTGTATCCACTGCAATTGGCGCTGTTGGCGCCGTTCATGCGCCTGGGAGGACGGCTGTTCCATGCGCCCGCGGGCCGGGCATCCGCGCTCCATCTCCCGGCGATCCTTCACGGCGGCGCGTGGCGGGCGGTCCCCGGCGTCCTGGCCGCCGCGGCGCACGCCATCGCCGGGTGGTTATGCATCGGAGGCCCGGCCGGTCTGCTTATCTACCTGCTGCTGGCTTACTGTCTCCGAAGGCCCCTCAAATCGAGCGATGGTCGCCCCGCCTGCCGCCACGCCGGCGGGGGCGTTCGAGAGGAAGGCCAAGCGCGCCATCCCGCCGCTCTTCCCGCGTAGCTTCGCTAATTCGCCATAGTCTGTCCCGTCACCGAATACGGCAAGATTCTCAGCCGATAGGAACCGCCGAGGCTGGTCGGCGTACTTCAGCTACGGGACCCGGACGGCGGCGTATCGGGCGGTTGACCACTACGTCTACCAAAGTGTGCGGCATTTTCTGCGGAGGCGTCACAAGGTGCAATCGCGCGGCGCCCGCCGCTTCAGCGATGAAGTGGTGTTCGGGAAGCTGGGAGTACTCCGGCTTCGCGACGTACAGTTGGGGCCTCGTTCGTGAGTCTACGATGAAACCAGTCGGAAAGCCGGATGCCGAAAATCGGCACGTCCGGTTTGACAAGGGATACTCCTGTTTCCAAGGAGGGGGTATGTAGAGTTGTTGTCCGCTGGCCGATAAGATCCTCAGCGCGGTAGATAGCAGCCCCGCGGCCGCCGTAAATCCGAGGCGCGGTTGAGACAAAACGCGGCGTCACCGCACTAAGGGACCAGCAGGGAACCGCTTTTCGGCTCCGTGGAGAACATGCGCATGCAAGATGAGGATGTGATTCGTGAATTCCTGATCGAGAGTCATGAGAACCTCTCGCGTCTGGATCAGGAACTCGTCGAACTCGAGAAGCACCCCAAGGATGCGGAGTTGCTGGCAAGCATCTTCCGCACCATTCACACCATCAAGGGCGCCTGCGGCTTCCTCGCGTTTTCCACTCTGGAGAGAATCAGCCATCAGGCCGAGAGCCTCCTGAGCCAGTTGCGCGACGGCCGGCGGGAACTCACTCCATCCCTGGTATCCCTTGTCCTGGAGACGGTGGACGCCACGCGAAAAGTGCTGGCTTCCATCGAAGCAAGCGGGAAGGAAGGGCCGGACTGCTATGAGGACCTGACCGAACGCCTGCGCGTGGCGGCGCAGTTGAAGGCCGATCCCGGGAGCCAGTCCAGTCCAGGGGTGTTGCCGGCTCCCCTGGCGGAACCCACGGACGGCAATGGCGCCGCCGAGCTTCTTGAAGGCAGGCCACCCGAGGGGGACGCCGCGAGGCCTTCCGCCGTGGTGGACGCCAATATCCGGGTCGGGGTGGGGCTGCTCGACAAGCTCATGGACCTGGTGGGGGAACTGGTGCTGACCCGCAATCAGATCCTCCAGTTCAACACCGAGCGCGAGGATGCCGCCCTGAACGCGACCTCTCAGCGGCTGAACCTGATCACCACCGAGCTGCAGGAAGGCGTCATGAAGACCCGCATGCAACCCATCGGGGTGGTGTGGAAGAACCTGCCGCGCGTGGTACGCGACATGGCAGTGGCCCTGGGGAAACAGATCCAGTTGGACATGGACGGGGAGGAGACCGAGCTCGACCGGACCATCATCGAGGCCATCAAGGATCCGCTAGTCCACCTGGTGCGAAACTCGTGCGACCACGGCATCGAGCAGCCGGATGCTCGCGCGCGCGCCTGCAAGCCGCCAGAGGGCAGACTGACCCTTCGCGCCTATCACGAAGGCGGGCAGGTCAACATCGAAATCGCCGACGACGGGTCGGGGATCGACGTTGCGCGCGTCAAACAGAAAGCCATCGAGAAAGGGCTCTTGCGGCCGGAACAGGCGGAGAAACTGAGCGATCGCGAAGCGCTGAACCTGATCTTTCTGCCCGGGTTCTCGATGGCGCGAACGGTGACCAACCTTTCCGGACGCGGCGTCGGCATGGATGTGGTGAAGTCCCACATCGAGAAAATCGGCGGCATCGTCGATGTCTTCAGCCGGCCCGGCGAAGGCGCCACCGTAAAGCTGAAAATCCCTCTCACCCTGGCCATCATTCCCGGCTTGGTGATCACCAGCGGAGGCGAGCGCTTCGTCATTCCCCAGGTCAGTCTGCTCGAGCTGATTCGCCTGGAGGGGGATTCTTCGGACAAGCGCATCGAGCTGGTGCACGGAACGCCGGTATATCGCCGGCGCGGGAGTTTGCTGCCCGTGGCCTACCTGAATCAGGTGCTGGGGCTGAAATCGGCCGAGCGCGCCGAGGCGGTCAGCATGGTGGTATTGCAGGCGGAAGACCGGCAATTCGGCCTGGTAGTGGACGGCACCAACGACACCCAGGAGATCGTGGTCAAGCCCTTGAGCAAGCAACTGAAGGGGCTGACCGTCTACGCCGGCGCGACGATTATGGGCGATGGCCGGGTAGCCCTCATCCTCGACGTGCTGGGCATTGGCCAGAGTTCCGGAGTATTGGCCGAATCGCGCGAGCGGGCGCGCGCCGCCGCCGAGCAGAAGACGCAATCGGGGATCGAGCAGCAGCGGCTGCTCCTGTTCCGAGCCGGCTCCTTCGAGCGCCTGGCGGTTCCGCTTTCTCTGGTCGCCAGGCTCGAGGAGTTTCCGCAGTCCTCCATCGAGCACGCGGGCGGAAGCCAGGTGGTGCAATACCGCAACCGCATCCTCCGCCTGGTTCCTCTGCGGGCCGTACTCGAATCCGAGGCGCCCGGCTCCCTTCAGGCGGCCGATCCGGTGCAGGTCGTGGTTTTCAACGACGGCGACCGCAGCGTGGGTCTGATAGTCGACCAGATTCTGGATGTCGCCGACGAGGCGGTTACGGTGCGGCAGCAGTCGGGCCGCAAAGGACTCCTGGGCTCGGCGGTGGTGGGCAAACGGGTCACCGATTTCCTGGATCTCAACCATGTGATCCACGCGACCGCTGAGGATTGGTTTCAGGGCGCGGGCGGGTCGTCGAGCGGCAAGCGAGTGCTCGTGGCCGAAGCCTCGGCGTTCTCGCGCGGCCTGATCCGCAGCGGCCTGGACATGGCGGGCTACCACGTCCTGGAGGTCGCCAGCCTGGATGAGGCGATTCGCAAGCTGGAGCAGCACCCGGTGGACGTCGTGGTGGCGGCGCTGGATCTTCCGCCCCGTGGCAGCGCCGCTCTGCTCGACGCCATGCGGGGCCGGCCGGAGTGGCAGGCGATCCCCATCCTGACGCTGGCCGAATCGGCCGAGCAGGTTCAGGCGCAAGCCGGCCAGCCGGCCGATTCCCAGGATTGCCAGGTGAAGTTCGACCGCGAAGCCATGCTCGAATCGGTCGCCCGGCTGGCCTCGGCGCTGGTGTCCGCGGAGCCGGCCCCGGTATGCGCGGCAGAGGAGAGATAGCCCATGGCGACCGATGCCTTGAACCCGAAATCCGAACTGGCGCAGACCAGCGGACAGTTCTCCACGTTCTTCGTGGCGGACCTGTTCTTTGGCGTGGATGTTCTCCGCGTCCAGGAAGTTCTGCGCTTCCAGCATATGACCCGCGTGCCTCAAGCCCCGGAGGTCATCGAGGGGCTCATCAACCTGCGCGGACAGATCGTCACCGCCATCGATATGCGGCGCAGGCTGCGTTTGCCGCCGCGCGCCGGGGACCAGACGCCCATGAACATGGTGGTACGCACCGAGGACGGCGCGGTCAGTCTGCTGGTCGACGAGATCGGAGACGTGCTCGATGTGGACGCCGCCACCTACGAGCGGCCGCCGGAAAATCTCGATCCCGCGGCGCGGGATCTCATCCGCGGCGTTTACAAGCTGAAAGACCGCCTGCTGCTGGTTCTCGATGCGGAGCGAACGGTGGACCTCGCCAACGGGAGGGTAGCGTAGTGGCCAGTCCCGCGACGCGCGACTGGGGCAATGCATTGCAACCCCGCTGTGTCTTGGCGAGCGGCCACCACACCGCCGCCCGTAGAGCGGGCCTCCGGCCTGCCACGCCGGCGTCCCCGCCGGCGTCCTTCCCGCCGGCGTCCTTCCCGCCGGCCTTCTTCCTGCCGGCGCGTTCAAAACCGCGCCCTCACCCAGGGAGGTCCTGAGATTGGCTTTCACCTTCTTCTTCCGGGACTATCAGGTGCTGGAGCGGGTCGTGGAACATAGCCTCCCTATCCTCGCCGGCCGCAGCCATCCCCGCGTCTGGGACGCCGGCGTGGCCATGGGGCAAGAGCCTTACACGCTTTCCATCATGTTCGCCGAGCGGATGGGACACTTCGCCTTCGACAATCTTCGCATCGATGCCACCGATGTAGAAAGCACCGGCCAGTTCGCCCAAATGATCGAGGCCGGCCTGTACCCGGCGGATGAGTTGTCGCGCCTGCCCGAGGGCATCCTCGATAAGTACTTCGAACCGAATGCCAAACCCGGGTACTTTCGCGTGATCGACAAGATCCGGAGCCGTATCGCCTTTCAGCGGCACGATCTTCTGTCGCTCCAGGAAATCGGCTCTGGATACTCACTGGTGCTTTGCAAGAACGTACTGCTCCACTTCCAGGCGCTCGAGAGGATCGAAGTGCTCAAAATGTTCCACCGGGCGTTGGCGCCCGGCGGCTTCTTCGCCAGCGAGCAGACCCAGGAGATGCCGCCCGAGCTCGCTCCGCTTTTCCAGCGAGTGATAACCGATGGGCAGTTGTTCCGCAAAGTGGAGGGCGGAGGATGCGGATCCTGATGTTGGAAAACAGCGGCCAACGCTATACCTCCGAAGTCTACCTGGTGCTTGGCGGCGCGAGCCGGGTAGAGGACGTAAACACGCTGGTGGACGTGGGTCAGGATCCGGCCATCCTGGCGAGCATCGAGCGGGCTCCCACCGGGGTCGGCAAGTTCCCGGTGGAACAGGTGGCGCTGACGCACTGCCATTCCGATCATTGCGCCCTGCTGCCGCTAATCCGCGAGGCGTTCCACCCCAAGGTGTTCGCGTTTTCGCCGAACATCGAGGGTCTCGATGGTCTCCTGCGCGATGGCGACGTCATCAAAATGGGCGACGAGAGTTTCGAGGTGATCCACACGCCGGGCCACAGCAGCGATTCGGTCTGCTTTTACAACCAGGCGCAGGGCGTGCTGTTTGCGGGCGACACCCCGCTGTTGATCACCTCGCCCACGGGAACTTATGAGGCCGGATTTATCGAGGCATTGGAGAAACTGTGCGCCCGCGATGTGCGGCGCATCTACTTCGGGCATGGCGCTCCGCTGACCGAGCGCTGCAACGAGAGGCTGCGTGAATCGCGGAGGATGGCCGCCGGAAGTCCGGTGGTTATCTAAAGACAAATCGGATCGAGAATCGGGCGCCGGGCAGCGGCGTAGTAACGCAACAGGAATACAAAGGAGCAAAGACAAATGGCAAGACAAGCAAGCGACGGCCGGCGAGTATCTCCCGGCCGAAACGCGTCCGCCGGAGCCGCGGTTTTGGACCGTCCGGAATATTATGCGCCAGAGACGCAAACGAAGAATCTGCTGCAGGAGGAAATACTCCGGGTAGCCTCCGCTCTCCAGCAAGGCCAACTCGCGGAACGGGGGCGAACCGACCAGTTCGAGGGCGCCGATCGTGCCGTCGTCGAGAGCCTCAATGGAATGTTGGACTCGGTGATCAAGCCGTTGAACATGTTTGCCGAGTGCATGGACCGCATCTCTGAAGGCGACATTCCGCCCAAGATCACCGACACCTATGTCGGCGACTTCAACAAAGTCAAGAACAACCTGAACGTCTGCATCGACGCCATCAGCATGTTGGTGACCGACGGCGTGACGCTGACGAAGGCCATGTTGGACGGCAAGCTGGCGGTAAGGGCCGACGCGGCCAAGCACCAGGGCGACTTCCGCAAGGTGATCGAGGGCTTCAACGTTTCGCTCGACAACGTCATCAAGCCGTTGAACGTGACCGCCGAGTACATGGACCGCATCTCCAAGGGCGATATTCCGCCCAAGATCACGGACGTCTACACCGGCGACTTCAACGAAGTCAAGAACAACCTGAACGTGTGCATCGACGCGATCACCCAGGTGGTGACCGACGGCATTACCCTGACGAAAGCCATGCTCGATGGCAAGCTGGCGGTACGCGCCGACGCGGCCAAGCACCAGGGCGACTTCCGCAAGGTCATCGAGGGCTTCAACGTTTCGCTCGACAACGTCATCAAGCCGCTAAACGTCACCGCCGAGTACATGGATCGCATCTCCAAGGGCGATATTCCGCCCAAGATCACCGACGTCTACACCGGCGACTTCAACGAAGTGAAGAACAACCTGAACGTGTGCATCGACGCCATTAGCCAGGTCGTGGCCGACGGCATAACCCTGACGAAAGCCATGCTCGATGGCAAGCTGGCGGTGCGCGCCGACGCGGCCAAGCACCAGGGCGACTTCCGCAAGGTCATCGAGGGCTTCAACGTTTCGCTCGACAACGTCATCAAGCCGCTAAACGTCACCGCCGAGTACATGGATCGCATCTCCAAGGGCGATATTCCGCCCAAGATCACCGACGTCTACACCGGCGACTTCAACGAAGTGAAGAACAACCTGAACGTGTGCATCGACGCCATTAGCCAGGTCGTGGCCGACGGCATAACCCTGACGAAAGCCATGCTCGATGGCAAGCTGGCGGTGCGCGCCGACGCGGCCAAGCACCAGGGCGACTTCCGCAAGGTCATCGAGGGCTTCAACGTTTCGCTCGACAACGTCATCAAGCCGCTAAACGTCACCGCCGAGTACATGGATCGCATCTCGAAGGGCGATATTCCGCCCAAGATCACCGACGTCTACACCGGCGATTTCAACGCGGTCAAAAACAACCTGAACGTTTTGATCGGCTGGCTGAACGACCTGGTCGCATACATAACGAAGATGGCCAACGGCGACATGACGGCATCGATCGCCAAGGCTTCCGATAAGGACCAGGTTCACGAGTGGCTGGTGCTGTTGAAGACGAACATCAACTCGCTGGTGGGCGAGGCGGCGCTCCTGGCCAAGGCGGCGGCCGACGGCAAACTGGCCACTCGCGCCGACCCCGCCAAACACCAGGGCGACTATCGCAAGATCGTCGAGGGAGTGAACCAGACCCTGGACGCTGTGATCGGACCGCTAAACGTGTCGGCCGAGTACGTCGATCGCATCTCAAAAGGCGACATCCCGCCCAAGATCACCGAGACCTACAAAGGCGACTTCAACGAAATCAAGAACAACCTGAACAACTGCGTCGACGCCGTCAACGCGCTGGTGGCCGACGCCGGCCTGCTGGTGAAGGCGGCGGTGGAGGGCAAACTGGCCACCCGCGCCGACGCCACCAAGCACCAGGGCGACTATCGCAAGATCGTCGAGGGAGTGAACCAGACCCTGGACGCTGTGATCGGACCGCTAAACGTGTCGGCCGAGTACGTCGATCGCATCTCGAAAGGCGACATCCCGCCCAAGATCACCGAGACCTACAAAGGCGACTTCAACGAAATCAAGAACAACCTGAACAACTGCGTCGACGCCGTCAACGCGCTGGTGGCCGATGCCGGCCTGCTGGTGAAGGCGGCAGTGGAGGGCAAACTGGCGACCCGCGCCGACGCCACCAAGCATCAAGGCGACTACCGCAAGATCGTCGAGGGCGTCAACCAGACCCTCGACGCGGTGATCGGACCATTGAACGTGTCGGCCGAGTACGTGGATCGCATCTCAAAAGGCGACATCCCGCCCAAGATCACCGAGACCTATAAAGGCGACTTCAACGAAATCAAGAACAACCTGAACGCCTGCATCGACGCTGTCAGCCAGTTGGTTGCCGAAACCGGCTTGCTGATCAAGGCATCGGCGGAAGGGAAACTGGCCACCCGCGCCGACGCCGCCAAGCACCAGGGAGATTACCGCAAGATCGTCGAGGGCGTCAACGAGATGCTGGACGCCATCCTGCTGCCGATTGGGGAGGGCAACCGCATCCTGGCCCAGGTCTCCAACGGCAAGATCGATGAGCTGATCGCACAGACCTATAAGGGCGACCACGAGAAGATGAAGCAGGCCATCAACAACGTGGCCGTAGTGCTGCAAGGGTTGCAGAAGGAGTTGGGACGGCTGACGGAGGCATCGCGTGAAGGGCGCCTCTCGGAACGCGGCAAGCCCGACCAGTTCCAAGGCGCCTACGCGGGCATCGTGAAGGGCGTCAACGAAATGCTGGACGCCATACTACTGCCCATCGGGGAAGGCAACCGAATCCTCGCGCTGGTCCGTGGGGGCAACCTGCGCGAGAAAGTCGAGATCGCCTGCAAAGGCGACCACGACAAGATGAAACAAGCCGTCAACGGCGTGCGTGAGTGGCTGAACGATCTGGTTGCTTACGTGACGAAGATCGCCAACGGCGACATGACGGCATCGATGGCCAAGGCCTCCGACCAGGACCAGATTCACGAGTGGCTGGTGCTGTTGAAGAATAGCGTCAACGCGCTGGTGGCCGACGCTGCGATGCTCGCCAAGGCGGCTGCCGACGGCCGGGTGGGCACGCGCGCCGACGCCAGCAAGCACCACGGCGCTTACCGCATGATCATCGAGGGCGTCAACCAGACGCTGGAGGCCATCGTCGAGCCCCTCAAAATCACGGCGCAAAACGCTTCGACGCTGGCCTCTTCCTCCGAGGAACTGACGGCGGTGAGCCAGCAGATGGCCGGCAACGCGGAAGAAACCGCAACGCAAGCCAACGTAGTGTCGGCGGCCAGCGAGGAGGTCTCGAAGAACGTCTCATCGGTGGCTTCGGCCTCCGAGGAGATGCAGGCCTCCATCCGCGAGATCGCTAAGAACGCCAATGAGTCGGCGCGGGTGGCGAAGAATGCCGTCAGCGTGGCGCACACCACCAATGAAACCGTGAAGAAGCTGGGCGAATCCAGCCAGGAGATCGGCAATGTCATCAAGGTGATTACGTCGATCGCCCAACAGACCAACCTGCTGGCGCTCAATGCCACCATCGAGGCGGCGCGCGCCGGCGAGGCGGGCAAGGGTTTCGCCGTGGTGGCCAACGAAGTCAAGGAGTTGGCCAAGCAGACCGCCAAGGCCACCGAAGATATCGGCCAGAAGATCGAAGCCATCCAGGGCGATACCAAGGGGGCCGTCAAGGCGATCGAGGAGATCGGCGCCATCATCAACCAGATCAACGACATCTCCAACAGCATCGCCTCGGCGGTGGAAGAGCAGACGGTGACCACCAATGAGATAGGCCGCAGCGTGACCGAAGCGGCCAAGGGGGTCGGAGACATCGCCAAAAACATCGGCGGCGTGGCCGTGGCGGCCAAGAACACCACGCAGGGCGCCAACGACACGCAGAAAGCGTCGAAAGAGTTGAGTCGGATGGCGGCCCAACTTCAGTCGGCGGTCGCGAAGTTCACGTTCTGACCGAATCCACGGTTTGGGACACGGCCCGGCGGTTGCGAAACCTCCGCCGGGCCGCCCCCTCAATCGACGAACGCAGGTGAAACGATGGCCAAAGCGCTGGTTGTGGACGATTCGCGGGCCGTGCGCATGATTCTCTCCAGGACCCTGAAGGAACTGGGGTACGAGGTTCGCGAAGCGGCCAACGGAAGAGAAGCCCTGGAGGTGATCGAAGTCGAGAAGAGCGCGGTGAAGCTGGTTCTGGCGGACTGGAACATGCCCGAGATCAATGGGCTGGATCTGCTCAAGCGGTTGCGCCAGGACCCCGAGCTTGCCTCCCTGGTGGTGGTCATGGTTACCACCGAGACCGAATTGGACCAGATGGCGGCGGCCCTGGAGGCGGGCGCCAACGAGTATGTCATGAAGCCATTCACCAAAGACATCCTCCTAGAGAAGCTCCAGCTTGTGGGGCTTCATCCCTGAGGAGGGAGCAGTCATGGCGCCTCTGAACAAGCGATGGCTCCAACCCGGAGAGCGGATTCGCGTGCTGGTGGTGGACGACTCGGTGGTCATCCGGCGCCTGGTCACGCACGCCCTGGAGCAGGAGCCTGTGATCGAGGTGGTGGGGGTGGCGTCGAACGGCGCCATCGCGCTGCAACGGATCCCGCAGTTCAATCCCGACGTGCTCACGTTGGACATCGAGATGCCGGAGATGGGCGGCCTGGAAATGCTGCGGCGCGTCCGGCGCGAATATCCGCATCTGCGGGTCATCATGTTCAGCACGCTCACCGAGCGTGGCGCGGCGATAACTCTCGAGGCATTGACCCTGGGGGCCGACGATTACGTGGCCAAGGTGTCCAACGAAGGGTCGCTCGATCGCTCGATGATCCGCCTGCGGGACGATTTGGTCCCCAAGATCAAACAGTTCTTCCACCTGCCGGAACAAAACGGCGCCGGGGCCCGGCCGCAACCGGCTCTTGTCCCGGTGGCGCCGCCGGTCTGGAGGAGTATGAAGGCGCCGCCCAAAGTAGTGGTGATCGGCGTTTCCACGGGAGGGCCGACCGCATTGGGCGCCATCCTGCCGGAGTTTCCGGCGGGGTTCCCGCTGCCCATACTTCTGGTGCAGCACATGCCGCCGCTGTTCACCCGGCTGCTGGCTGAGCGTCTTCACGCCACCTGCCGGCTGCCGGTCGAAGAGGCGCGCCACGCCGAGCCGGTGACCGCGGGCAGGATATTGATCGCGCCTGGAGACTTTCACATGAAAGTGGCATCCAACGGCGACGGAGTGTGTGCACAACTGGATCAGTCGCCGCCGCAGAATTCCTGCCGTCCTGCGGTCGATGCGCTGTTCGCTTCGGTCGCGGAGGTCTATGGCGGCGCCGCTATCGCCGCGATTCTCACCGGGATGGGGCAGGATGGGCTGCGAGGCGCGGAGATTCTCAAGGCGCGGGGGGGCAGCATCCTGGCGCAGGATGAGGCTTCGAGCGTCGTATGGGGGATGCCCGGCGCGGTGGTGAATGCCGGCCTGGCCGACCGCGTGTTGCCGCTCGATCGCGTCGTTCCGGAGATCCTGCGGATGGTGTAAGGGAAACTGGATGCAAAGCCAAACGCCCGTCGCGGAAATCTACTCGGCGAACTACCGGTTCCTTCAGGAGCATGTCTACTCCCAGGCGGGGATCGTGCTTGAGGAGGACAAGCACTATCTGTTCGAAAGCCGCCTCACGCCCATCGTCAGGCAACTCGGCCTGGAGTCGATCAACGACTTGTGCGCACTCCTCCAGGCCACCCGCGAGCCGGAGGTCGGCCGCCAGGTCGTCGAGGCCATGACGACCAACGAGACCTATTTTTTCCGCGATCCCTCCCATTATGAAGCCGTACGGACCGTTTTGTTGCCCCGGCTGCGGGAAGAGCGGCGGGATAACCAGAAGCTGCGGTTCTGGTCGGCCGCCGCATCCACCGGGCAGGAAGCCTACAGCTTGGCCATGCTGCTCCTGGAGGACGGGTTCGGCGATTGGAACGTCCAAATCCTGGGCACCGACTTTTGCTCACCGATCGTGGAACGCGCCCGCTCCGGCAAGTTCCGCCAGATTGAGGTGAACCGGGGGTTGCCGGCAGCCCTCCTGGTGAAGCATTTCCGCCGCTCCGGCGTGGACTGGCAGTTGAGCGAGCCGGCGCGCCGGATGGCGACGTTTGAGACCATTGATCTCCGCAAAAGCATGCGCGCCCTCGGGCCTTTCGACCTGGTGTTCTGCCGCAACGTCATGATCTACTTCGACGCCGAAACGAAGAAGAGCATCTTGCAGGAACTCCACGGCACGCTGTTCCGGGGAGGCTGGCTGCTGTTGGGCGGCGCCGAAACCGCGTTTGGCGTCGAGGATCGGTTTGAAAGACAAACCGTGGGAAGCGCGATCGTGTATGTTGCCCGTTGAGAAGACGCTTATGCCAACCCAATTGAGCATAGAGATACTGCCGAGCGAAGTGGCGCAGATAGTAGAGTCCGTATTCGAGAACATGCTGAGCCTGGAAGCGGCTGCGAGCGGGGCGCCCTGGTTCCCCAGTGGGGACCGCATGACAGCGGCGGTCCACATGACGGGCGATTGGAGCGGAGCGGTGCTGCTGGAGTGCGACCGGCGCCAGGCTTGCCGCTTCGCGGGCCGCTTCCTCTCCATGGAACCGTCCGACGCGGTGGACGACGTCGTACGCGACGTCCTCGGCGAACTGGCCAACATGATCGGCGGCAACATGAAGTGCGTGTTGACCCGGGGGATCCGGCTTTCCATGCCCTCCGTGGTGGATGGCGGCGACTACAGCCTGCGAATCTGCAAGGCCGAGATCCGCCAGCGGCTTGCCTTTCAATGCGCCGAGGGCCTCTTTTGGGTCACCATCCTGGCCACGCGAACCTGAAGGCGGATACGGCGCGGAAGCGAATCCGCTTCGATGCTTCATCGGCGCCTCGGTCCGCCGGCCAACGCAAACGCCGCAACGATGGCGATCGGCCGATCCCCTTCTTCGCCGGGTGCGCGACATGGAAGTGGGGTCAAGCCTTTTGGCTTGTCCTGCATGGGCCGGCGGCCCACGGAAACTCATGAAAACCAATTGATCATCGCCAGTGTGACTCTCACGAGCGAGCGGGCGGGTTTTCGACCCTGCCGCCGGGCTTTTGCCCGGCGTCCGGCGCCGGCGCGAAGAACGCCGGCTGAAAAGCCGGCGGCCAAAAGGCTTGACCCCACATGGGCTCGGCCTTGCGTACACGCTCGGATTTCGTGCCCTTGCGGGGCAATCTCACGTCGCCGTCCACTCTTGTGTTGCGCACCCTTGCCAGTGGCCTTGACTCCCTGAGCGTTGTACGGATGCTAGAATCGGCAACGCGGATCTTCAGCCATAGGAGGAAAGCATGGCTCGTTGCACGCAATGGCTCCTCGCAGGCGTCGCCGTGTTGTTCTTGTCCGCGCTGGCGAGCGGTCAAGGAAAGCAGTCGGTCACGGCGGTCCCGTTCAGGTGGCCGCCGGATATCATCATTTCGCCTGGGCAGTACGCCCTGGAACTGGACAACGCGGAGATGGTCGCCTTGCGCGCAAAAATCCCCGCCAAATCGGTCCTGTCCGGATTCGGCAGCCGCCGCGGACTGCTGGTTGCCATCACCGAGGTCCAACTTCGGCTAAAAGCGCTGGGCGGGCCGAACCGCGACGTTCGCATGAGCGCGGGGCAGACGCGATGGAACGGCGAAGCGTTCCGTCAACGCTCCGCCGGCCTTGACAATGCGGGGACGGACATTGCGGGTCGCGGCGCGTGCGTTGCCGCTTCCGAGGCCGCAGATTGTAGTTGCTCATCTTGCGCTTCACGCCGCGGAAATTGACCCGGTTTCTGCTGGAGACGACGCGCTCTTGCAGGATCTCCCGCAAAATCGCCTCATGCAGGATGT
>Ga0326727_10002344_pt1 | contig 65252 bp, 52 predicted proteins | sample MB2enrmetagenome_FD_207643 | JGI IMG/M metagenome (GOLD analysis project Ga0326727, IMG submission 207643) | Lab enriched peat soil microbial communities from McLean, Ithaca, NY, United States - MB29MY | ecosystem: Environmental > Terrestrial > Soil > Wetlands > Peat | place: USA: New York...
TGGTCTCCGAAAGGGCCTTCGGGCCGTAATTCACCTAATTCGACATAACCCTCCAAAACAATCTCGGCGTGGGCCGGGACCTCAAGATCGACGGTCTCGCACTTGACGATCTCGACCGGCTTGCCGCGCAGAAATCCGGCGATCATGAACTCTTCCACTTCAGGAGGAGCGGGCACGATGGCCGCAAATGTGGTGGCGGGATCGGTGCCAATGGCAACGGCGACCTCAAGCCGCGAGCCTTTGAGATTGCCCATGGCCACCTGTGGCAATCCGCCGATGGGACCATCGGGAATGGAGACCGCGCCGCCGGCTGACTCTGCCATGGCCGCAACGCGCGCGGTACTGGGATTGGCTTCAGACGCTGACGATGCAGCGTTGCGGAGAGCTTCGCGATAATGCTCTGCGGCCACTTTTTGGCGCTGCCAGTGCATGCCGGTGGTCTGGCTGTCGTAGACCTGCATCCTGTACATGCCGATGTTGCGCTTGCCGGTGCGCGGGTCTCGCGTATGCACGCAGGGCAGCGTGATGAAGCGGCCTCCGTCATGCGGCCAGCACTTGAGAATCGGAAACTGGTTCAAGTCAAGATTGTCTTTCCCGTTGTTGTCCTCTGATTTCAGGATGGCTTCCTTACAGCGGGCGTCCTTGGCGCTCACGGTCTTGGGAAATGCACTGGTCAACGCGCCTAGTTGCGGCAGCATCTTGAGCTTGTCGAAGAGGCCCTCGGGAGCCTTCACATTCATTAGCCCTCGGATGCGCTCTGCAATCTCGTCTAGCCGAGCCACATTTAGGGAAAGCGCCATTCGGCGCTCGCTGCCGAACTGGTTGATAAGGACCTTGTGGCCGGGATGGCCTTTCACATTCTCAAACAGCAGCGCGGGACCGCCGGCTTTCGAAACGCGGTCGGTGATCTCGGTGATTTCAAGCTCGGGCGAAACCTCTTCGTGGATGCGCTTGAGTTCGCCGTGTTTTTCGAGGGTCTTGATCCAATCGCGCAAGTCGTCGTAGGCCATGGGAGTGCTCCCGTGCGGCAGGTGCCGCGGTCACCCCTACAGCTTAAAGGGTTCAGGCTAGTTCAGGAGATGGCCGGGACATTTTCACCGGATCCAAGGGAAATCCCAGCCGCTTCCACTCGTCGTAGCCGCCGCGCAAGGGGCGCACGCGGTCGATGCCCAGCTTGTGCAGCGTCATGGCGGTTTTCGCCGCGGTGGCCTCGCTGGGACAGGTGCAGAAGAGCACCACATCGCGGTCGCGAGGAATCTCAAGGTGACGCGAGGCTAACGCATCGGGCGAAAAATGGAGAGCGCCGGGGAGCGTAAACGGATCGGCCAGCAGCTCGAGCGGATGGCGCAAGTCGACGATGAAGGCCTCCAAGCCGGCTTCGAGCTGACGCTTCAGTTCTTCCGGCTCCAGGCGCGCGGCTCTCAATTCCTTGAGCTCCATGCGCTGGCGGATGAGCCGGGCCACGAAGAATCCCAGAATGCCCAGCACCAGCAGCGCCCCAGAGAAACGGCCCGCCCAATCGAGCAGTCCGGAATCGCGCTTGAGCAGGTCACCGAAGAAGCGGCCGGCGGTAAGCAGCGCCCCGATCCAAAGCGTGGCGCCAATGCCGTCAAAGAGCAGGAAGCTGCCGTAGCCCATCCCGTTCTGCCCGGCAACAGGCGGCGCGAGGGTCGCCAGACCGGGCACGAATTTGGCAATCATCAGCGTGACACGGCGGCGGCGGCCAAACGAGTCTGTGGTGCGCCGGACACAGATCGTCGGCTCCATCGAAAGCTTGCAGAGAAGGCGCAGCACGTGATGACCGTACCTGCGGCCGATATGGAACCATGCAGTATCGGCAATCAGACATGCGCCAAGCGCTGCGGCATATGCCAGCGGGAAACTGAGCTGATGCTCAGCGGTAAGAGCGCCGGCGGCCAGCAGGACCGGAGTGGCGGGGAGCGGGATGCCGAACTGCTCCACCAAGACCCAGGCGAAGAGCAACAGGTAACCGTAGAGGAGCAGAATGTGTGTCGGCAGTTCCATGGGAAAAGATCCTGTCTTTGCTTCAAACGGAATCGGGCCGTTATCTCGTCTGCCGGCAAGCGACGGTGAGAGATTGGGGAAGGCCTCATTCTATCGGATGATCGCCGGAGGAATTCGCTTCAGGCAATGATCTTTATCGGATCTCGCCTCAAAGAACCATTTCAACCGTCTTCATCGGATAGAAAAGCCGGTCGTTGTTAGTCTCGAGCGGTATGAAGCCGTGTGTGAGATAGAATTCTCGCGCCCCCGCTTTGGTGTCGACGACAACAGCCCAGGAAGCAACTTGCCGCGATGAGCTCGAAGCTCGATCCAGTGCGTCCAACAGAAGAAACTCACCAAGCCCCTGTCCTTGCAGTGATTGAGCGACGGCCATGCGCCCCAGCAGCGTAACCGGCAGCGGAAACCGCGGCATCCTCTTTCCAAATTCAACCGGCAAATCCGCTGCCATGATCGACTCGGCCGAGAGAGTATAGAACCCGGCCACCGATTTGCCATCCGCGGTGGCAATGAAAACGGCTGCAAGCTTGCGCTTCGAATCCTGTCCTGCTTGCTGCCGTATGTAGCGATCCAATTCTGGATTCCCACAGGAAAAAGCCCCCCGATCATGATTCGGTCCGATCGGTTCTATCCTGTATTCGGTTGACAGGGTCTTCCGGGCCACTGTTTCCCTACTCGTTCCTTGTAGCGTTTGGCCGCCGCTTTCATACGTGCATTCGGCTCGGGTGGGTTGAGCAGTGCCTGTACAAAAATATCGCGGTCCCGATCGTTCAGGACCCAACTTGTGTGCTGCTGAATGGTCTTGATAGCTGCTTCATCGGCGTGTTGCACGATGAAATCCGAGATCGAGAGTCCCCTGAGGCTGGCGGCTTGCTCAATGCGCTTTTTCTGTTCCGGAAGCAGACGAGCCTCAGCCCGTTCCGTGCGTAGGGCCTGTGCCATTAGGGTTGTCTCCATTCATGTACGCGAATTTACCGTACATAGTGAAATCATACGCCGGAAGCCAAGCCTGCACAAGTCTACGCCAGGCTCCCCGCTCGAACACAGCAAAAGCCGCCCGAAGGCGGCTTCAGTGTGGATCGCTGCAACCTGTTTGGTCTATTGCGCAGCTTGCTGCGTGGAAGGCTCTGAAGTTGGAGCCGGAGTGAGGGCCGCGGATTGCTGCTGGCCCTTGTCGGCAAAGTAGTTGCGGTCCCAGAGATTCTTGTAGAAGGCGCCGGTCAGCTCGGCGGCGCGCGGGCCGAAGGTGGCGCGGCCACCCTCAAGAAGAAAGACGGTGACCAGACTGCCCTGCGGCGAATCGGAGAAGGAAGCGAACCAGCCTAAGCGGGTTCCATCGTTCGAGCAGGTGCCGGTCTTGCCGAATACCGGCAATTCCTGGAAGCTGGTGCGCAAGCGCCGTGCGGTTCCATACTCCACCGCGCCGGCCATGCCATCCTCGATGTCGGGCAAGTAGCGGGCAATATCCAGGGTCCGCTTGACCTTGGGCTGAAGGGCCAATGCTTCCTCGGGTGTGGTGGGGTGTTGCAAATAGTAGAGGGTTCCACCGTTGGCGAGGGCGGCGACGTACGCGCCCAGTTGCAGCGGGGTCAGCGAAACGCCTTGGCCGAAGCTGCACATGCGTCCTACGCCTCCCTCGGCGGCGGGCAGTTCCGTATCGGGATAGATTCCCAACTGTTCGCCATCAATGTTGTAGCCGGCCAGCTCGCCCAATCCGAACTGATTGGCATAATGGCGCACCCGCTCAAAGCCCAACTCACGGCCCAGTTCTTCAAAATAAAGGTTGTTGCTCTTGGCCAGGGCCTGAGTCATGTTCATCCGGAAGCCGTCCAGCTTGACCATCGTGTCACGGGTTACCAGGCCCTCAGCGAGCGCCGCCATGGCAACGGTTATTTTGATGGTCGAGCAGGGCTCGGCGCCCGGCGAGAGCGCAAGTTTCTGATTGACCATGGCCAGGATACGGCCATTCGATGGATCGATAACCACTGCGGTGCCGTTCATGCCCGCCATGGCATCGATAGCGGCCTGGCGTACCACCGGGTCTTCGCCGGCGGTTACATCGCCCGCAAATATATCGTTGGTGGCAAAGGAGTTGGCGGTAAACCGCTCATAAGAGTGGTGGCGGCGGGAAGTGACGGCGACCCGGCGCGCGCCGGCTCTGGCATGTCCTCTTGCGGTCATTTTGGCCAGCTGCCTGGCTGGCGCTTTATGGGCTGCCGCGGCGTGGGCCGTGGTCTGCCTTGCCGCAGAACTGGGAGGGTGCGCGGTTGCGCGATTGCCGGCGGCGCGATGAGACTCGGTCAAATGAGGCTCCGTTGATTTCGCGTGACGAAACGAGTGCGGAGCGTTCAACCCCGCCGCGGCAACCGATACCGCGCAACAACCGACCAGAGAAACTCCGACAGCCTGAGCCCAAGACAACCTCATCCAGTCAACATCCTCTCAACAACGGATTTCGAACCGTACGCCTGCCGCTCAGAAAGCGCACTTCTTGCTTATCGGACTCTCCGCGGCCGCTTGCAGTCAATACCACGGATGGGTGTTGCATCCAGGCCACTTTAATCAACGCGTTCCAATTCGGGTCTGACCTCAAATACCCCGGAAAAGCAACCGTTGACTCTTTACACAATATCCTAAATGACGACGAAATTCGTCTTCCCAGCTGGTCAAACCGATGTCTTTTGGACTAAATGGAACTATACAACGGTGCGGCCCTTTTTGGGAAAGTTACCTCCTTAGAACTGCAACCGGCGCATAAAGGTTGGGGTATCGAGCTCGCGCAGAGAGTCTTCGTCGGGCTCAGTGAAGAGAGCGGCTCCCGGCTGGGGGCGGTGCTCGTCGAGCGCCGTCAGCGCGGGCAGGCCGGTGTCGAAATCCCTGGCGAAGTCTCTGCCGAACGGAGCAAACATCGGCTCGCCGTTCAGCTCGTCGAACTGCGACCTTAGTGTCGCGAGCTCCGGTTCTCGTTCCGAATTTTGGTTCGGGGTGGGGTCAAGGGCGGAGGAGTTCAATTCCGGCCTTGCGGGCGAGGCCGCAACGTTGACCGTTGTGGAGACGGAGGGAGTCGATGCCGAGAAAAAAAACGCTTCTTCCGCATCCGCCTCCTCTTCGGCCGGCTCTGCCTCGTCATCCTCCTGGCTCATGAAGCGAGCCGGTTCGGGCTCCTTGGCAGCCGGAGGTTCCTTGAGCCAGTTCTCCGAGGCCACCACGGGCACTGAAACCACGGGCGCCTCTTCCACGCTCAACATGCGGGCGCGCCGCTCGGGCATCTGGTCGCGGAAGCCGGTGGCGATGACCGTTATCTTGATCTCGTCGCCCATCTTCTCGTCCTGCACCGCGCCGAAGATGATGTTGGCGTCTTCGTGCGCGGCGGACTGAATCAGCGACGAAGCCTCGTTTACCTCGGACAGCTTGAGCGTGCTCGAACCCGTAATGTTGATGAGGATGCCGCGCGCGCCGTCGATGGCGCCCGCCTCGAGCAGCGGCGAAGCCATGGCCGCCTGCGCGGCTTCGATGGCGCGGTTGGCGCCGGACCGAACCGCAGTGCCCATCACTGCGTGGCCCATGCCGGCCATGGTCGTCTTTACGTCGGCAAAGTCGCGATTGATGATGCCGGGAATGGTGATGATGTCCGAGATGCCCTGCACGCCCTGGCGCAGCACGTCGTCGGCGATGCGGAAGCTCTCGAAGAATCCGGCGTCCTTGGCCACGGCGAGCAGTTTTTCGTTGGGGATGACGATCATCGTGTCGACACTTTCGAGCAGTTCCTTCATGCCGCGCTCCGCCTGCTGCAGCCGCCGCTTACCCTCGAAGCCGAAGGGCCGAGTAATTACAGCGACGGTCAAAATGCCCATCTCGCTGGCCAGCGAGGCGATGACCGGCGCTGCCCCGGTACCCGTGCCGCCGCCCAGCCCCGCGGTGACGAAGACCATGTCCGCTCCTTCCAGCGCTTCGATGATCTTCTCGGAGTCTTCAAGCGCCGCCTGGCGTCCCACATCGGGATTGGCGCCCGCGCCCAGGCCCGAAGTGAGCCTGACTCCCAGTTGTAGCTTGATGGGAGCCTGGGAAAGCTTGAGCGCCTGCACGTCGGTGTTGGCGGCAATGAATTCCACGCCCTCCATGTGGGCCTGGATCATGCGATTGACGGCGTTGCCGCCGCCTCCGCCCACGCCGATGACCTTGATGCAGGCGCCGCGAACGGGTTGCTCGTGATATTGAATGCGCATCCCACCGGTTTCGTTTTTCTGCTGGTCCGATTGATCCATAACGGCTCCCGCCCTCCTGATTATTGTGTCGCTAAAAACTGGCTGCAAACATGGCGCGCAGCTTGCCGCGCAATGTGGTGTTCTCCGCCGCCCGAGTCTGGCGCGTGCGGTGGGCGTACAAGATCATTCCGATGGCGGTGGCGAAGCCCGGATGAACCAGCTCTCCCGGCATTTGCGAGAGCCGCACCGGCATTCCCGTTCGCGCCGGAACCCGCAACTGGCTCTCCGTCACATCCAGCATACCGGGCATCATGGCGCCGCCGCCGGTGAGAACGCAACCGGCACCAAGTGCGTCAACCACACCTCCCTGGCGCAGGTTCTCCTTGACGAAGTAGAGCAGCTCGCGCGCACGCGGCTCCAGAATCTCCGCAATGGAGCGCAACGGCAGCATCCGCGGCTGCGGGTTGGCGATTTCAATAGCCGCCTGCTGAGGCACGGCGGTCACCACGGCGTTGCCGAACTGGCGCTTGAGTTCCTCAGCCTGAGCCATCGGCATCTTGAGCCCCACCGCCAGATCGCTGGTGAAATGCTGTCCGCCGATGGGCACCGATGCGGTGTGAGCCACCGCGCCCTCGAAGAAGACGGCGAGATCGCTGGAGTGCGCGCCGATATCGAGCAGGCAAACGCCCAGTTCGCGCTCGTCGACTGAAAGCGTGGACTCGGCAGCGGCGATCGATTCCAATACTGCTTCGGAGACTTCAAGTCCGGCGCGGTTGGCGCAGGTTACTGTGCTCTGCAGCGCACTGCCCGAGCAGGTGGCGATGTGCAGGTCCACCTGGAGTTGGGCTCCGATCATACCCACTGGATCGAAGATGCCGGGCTGATTGTCGAGAATGAACTGGCGCGGCAGCAGGTGCAGAATCTCCCGATCGGGAGGCCGCTCGATGGCCCGGGCCCGATCGACAGCATAGCGCACGTCCTCGCGGGTAATCTCCCGCATGCGCGTGCCCAGGGTCATTCCATCGCTGGTATTGAGGCCGCGGATATGCGGTCCGCCTACGCCCACCACGCATTCGTCGATGTTGACGCGCGCCACCCGCTCGGCCTGTTCGTTGGCTGCCTTGACCGCTTTGACGGCGGGCCCAAGCTCGGCGATGAGCCCTTTGCGCATTCCCGCCGACTCCACTATGCCGTGGCCGCGATAGCGCAGTGCGCTCTCGTTCAGGTCGGCGGCGAGCACCCGCGTCCACGCGCTGCCGATATCCAGCACCACGATCAGATTGTCCTGTTTCTGGCTCATGGTTCCGGACTCACTGACCCTCCCTTGCCGCAAGCGCCGCGGGAGTTGGTGGGGCGGGTTTACCTTTAGCGCCGTTCAATGCTGCGCCTTGGGCTGCTTCCCGCTTCTTCCTTTCCTTTTCAGCCTTGTCTTTCGCCGTCAGGTCTCGTATCAGCTTCTCTTTTGCGGCCTTTTCTTTGGCTGCTTTAGTCTTTGCCGGGTTGTCTTTGGCCGAAGCGGACTTCTGTCCGGCCGGTGCATCTGCGCCAGGCTTTGCCGCAGGTTTCAAAGGCGCGATGCTGCCGGTTGTGGCCGGAGTCGCCTTGTGCTCTTCCGCAGGCTCCGCGGCGGACGGCTTGGCGCTGCTCGCATCGGGTGCTGCATCCGTGCCGGGCGTGGTCTCCACAGCGTTTGCGCCATGGGCCATCTCCAGCACCACCTGCCTGTCGTAGCGCAGATCTACTGCCGCCAGTTTGGGATATTGCTGCCGCCACTCAGCGATGTGCGCCTTGTAGCGCTGGTAACGCTCGAGGAAACGGTCCTGGCCAAAGTGAGCCAGAATGTCGGCGCCCTGTTCCGGCATCAGCACCCGGGCGTCTTCGGGATCGGTGAGGTCAATTTCCGATATTTGATCGGAAAGATGCTGGTTGTTGGCGTCCAACTCGGCCAGTAGACGCTCGTATACGGCCATGCGCGCCGAGCGCGACGCCAACGGATCGCCAGGATCGATCCCCGTCAAAACCGGAAAGGAGTAATGCTGCTGGGCCATGGCCGCGGCCGGCATCGACAGCAAAACGCCGTTCGCGTCAACCAGTCCAACTTGTTGCCCCTGCCGGGTAAAGGCCACCGGCTTGCGCTCCACCAGCGCGATGCGGATCTGGTCGGGAAGCACGCGCATCACCGTGGCCCGCTCCACCCAGGGAATCTCTTCCAGTTGCTTGCGCCTCAGGCCGATAGGGACATGGAAGATGTTGCGCCCGATGTCTTCGCCGAATACAGGCAGTACGTCGGCCCGGCTGACCTGGGCAAGCCCTGTAGCGCCAATGTTCTCGGTTCCGGCGATGCGGAAGCGGGCGTCGCGCTCAAGGTAAGTCTTCAGAACCAGACCGGCAGCTGCGAAGCCGCCCAGAACGACCATCGCGCCGATGCCAAGAAAAACACGCCCCACGGTGCTCGACGGTCGCCACCATGGGGTCCGCGGCGCACTGAAGGGGGCAGGGCCGGCGTCGTCGCCGCCGGAGTCATTCATTTGCAGCGGCATGCCGGGTAGGTTCCGTCCCGATGGGGACACACCCTCCCGCACGCGCCGGAAGCTGGGCTCCGGGTGCGCTTCGTCCTCCCATGCAAATGGGCGGTTTGTGGGGTCCTGTCTACTCACGCCTGAGCAAGGTCGTGAGAATCGCCAGCTTTCAATATAGCCCGGGAGCGGGCGGGATTCTCCTCGACCGGCTGCAGAGGAACCCGTGCCGTTACGGGCGGGGACGGAGGAATAGGGTTAAGAGATGAGATTCATGTAACGCTTGACATATAATGTAAAGCGTTATATCCATATTTCGAATGATTCGGAGCTTCAAGGACGCCGATACGAAGGAACTCTATGAGACGGGTTCGAGCCGACGGTGGTCAAGCATTCAGGCAGTCGCGTGTTGCAAGCTGGACCAGATTGAAGCTTCCACTAACTTGGACAACCTTCGCGCGCCTCCGGGCAATCGGCTGGAGCCGCTGCGGCGCGAGCGCGTCGGGCAGCACAGCATCCGAATCAACGATCAGTACCGCATCTGTTTCGTCTGGCGAGAAGACGGAGCGCATGAGGTTGAGATTAAGGATTATCACTAACGGGAAGGTATGGAAGGGAACGCATGACTATTGAGAGACCGGCATCGGGATGGAATCTGCAAAGAGCAAGCACTCATCCCGGCGAGATGCTGCGCGAAGAGTTCCTTGTCCCTCTCGGCATCACCCAAAATGCGTTGGCGCTGAAGATCAGGGTGCCTGCGACACGCATCGGCGACATTATCCACGGCAAGCGGGCGATCACGCCCGACACCGCACTGCGCCTGGCTCGCTTCTTCGGCAACAGTCCGGAGTTCTGGCTGAACCTGCAACAGATGCATGACCTGTCGAAGGCGCGGCTTGAATTGGGCAAGAGGATTGAGCGCGATGTTGAGGGGTACGCCGGGGCCTGAACGCCGCCGAGTCGCGGCCTTTACCGCGAAGGGCGCATCGGGTTGATGAATTTGAGACCGGCGAAGTGCTTTTCGTTGTCGGTGACCAAAACGCATTGGTTCGCCTCCGCGACGGCGGCAAGGATCATGTCCAGAGCACTGCGCGGGCGTCCGGCCCTTGCACCTTCGGCCATCAACCTTCCCCAGATCAGGCTAGCCTTCCCGTCAAATGGCAGAACGCGACCGGCGAAGAGCGATTGTGGACCCTCCCTACCGGCAAACCATCGTTCCAACTGCGCGCGCTTCTTGCCCGCCGGCTTTTCCAGCACCCCCGCCCAGATTTCAGCAACGGTCAAAGAAGCAATGAACAGATCTTCGTCGGCTTGCTCTGCCATCCAGGCAAAGAGCGACTTGGAAGGCGCCTGCTTGCTGGCGTTGCTGATGATGTTGGTGTCAAGAAGGTAGCGGGTCACAAATCGACCTTGCGTCCGGCGATTCGTGGACGAACCAGGTTGAGATCCGCACCAACCATGGGCGAACGGCGCAGAGCGGCCAGGATGCCGCCCTTCTTGAGCGCGTCTGCTGCGATTCTCCGATGGATGGAGGCGCGAATCTCCTGTGCTTCGGAACTGTTATCGGCGAGCCGCTTGGCCAGAGTACGGATCAAGTCGCGGTCCGTTTGGAGTCCCAGAACCTCAAAGCGGGCCATTCCGCGTTGGTTGAGGCGCTTGCGGTAATTCTTCAATGCGCGCGCTTGGGAGGGGCTGCTCATGATCGCCCTCAATTTATATCCAGTAATATATCCTGAAATAGTGCGGCGCGCAAGCATCAAGCCCACTGCAGCGTATGCACCGACTCCGCCGGCATCTCTACATCGAGCGTCTTCGACCCCAACAGCAATTGAACCCGCTTCTCCGCCCCGCGATTGGCCAGCACCACAACCAAGCTGCCATCGGGATTGCGGAAGCCGGTGTGAGACACGGGGCTCGCGGTTCCGTCCCCGCCGCCGACGCCATCGGTCTGAAACACTTTGGCGCCGCGGCGCACGTGTTTCGAGTAATGCGCAAACGCCCAGTACTGTCCGCTCCTGGTGACCTTGTGGGTTGCGTTGTCCACGGTGACCACTCCGCCGCAAGAGAACGGCCCGATATTCGGATTTCCCTTTTCGTCGAGTGCCAGATTCCATGCTGTGATGGACCGTGCCCAGTTGCGAAGGACGCCGTTGTAGGTCTCCGCCCAATTGGTAAAGTCGGTCTGATAGTCGGGCGACCTGACGTCAGGCCCGCCCTCGGTCCAATAAGCATTCTTCTCGGGAAATGCATCGTGGACACGGGTCATAGCCGACGGCTCGCCAACATAGCCGTGCCACGCGATGCCATCGATGTACTGGTAAGCTCCAGGCACGCTCAACTCACCGATGGCCCGGCCCCACAGGTTGTAGTTGTGGTCAAGCACCCAGATCTTGGTCGGGACGCCCGCTTTGTGCAGCGCCGGGCCAAGGTGGTTCTCTACAAAATTGATCTCGTACTCCTGTCCCCAGAGGCAGGCGGGCATGCGCCCGTCCTGATCGGTGTCGACTTCGTTCTGCACCGTCACTGCGTCGATGGGCACGCCCTCCGCCTTGTACGACTCGAGGAACTTGAGGAAGTAGCGCGCATAGGGCTCGAAGCTCGGCTTGCGCATGGCTCCGCCGAGCATTGACCCGTTGGACTTCATCCACCCCGGCGGACTCCACGGAGAGGAAAAAAGAAACAGCTCGGAATTCAGTTTGCGAGCTTCGCGGAGCACAGGCAGTATGTACGCCTTGTCGTGATCGATGGAGAACTTCTTAAGCTCCGGATCGGGCTCGGGGCTCTCGTCGAAGCTATAGACCGTCCGCGAATAGTCGCTTGCCCCTATGCAAGTGCGGCAGACATTCAGAGCCATCTCCTCGGGAGCGAAGAAGTCATGCATCACGGCCTGCCGCTCAACATCGGAGAGCTGGCTCAACACATAGCAGGTGGCATCCGTCAGCGCCCCGCCAAAGCCGAGAATCTGCTGCCGTGTCGCGCCCGGATCGAGGGCGATTGCGTCTGCTGCAACGTCAACGGCTGGCTTCCACGCGAGCGGCTCAGACGGCGTATGCCGCTGGTCGCGGAAGGTGGACCAAACCCGCACCGTTTGGGATGACGCGATGGCATCGGCCCATGCCGGAACTCGATGGGAGACAGCCAACGCGGCAGCCGTAGCCGACGCCGCCTTCAAGAACCCTCTGCGTGAACCTTGCGCCATATAAACTCCCCGGAACAACTTGCGTGCCGCGTCGGGAATCATAGCAGCGGCATCGAGATGTCGTCTAAGAGGATATTCGTAAGTAGGTAGCGCCGGCCTCCAGGCCGGCTGTCGTGCGGGTCTCCTGACCCGCGCTTCGTTCATGGCGGCGAGGACGCCGCCAGTACAGCCGGTCTGGAGGCCGGCGCTACCTCAAGAGTTCAGTTACGGATTGGTTCTAAGTGTGTTCAAGCGCGGCCAGAATCTGCGGAGCCAGTTGACTGACGCTGCCGGCGCCGAGGGTGAGTATCAGGTCGTCTTCCTGGATGTCGGCAACAACAGCGGCAACGGCGGCGGCAAAGTCCGGGACAAACTGTGTCCGCGGGCCGGTTATCTTCTCGACCAGGCGCTCGGCGGTGACACCGGGAATGGGCTCCTCGCTGGCGGCGTAGATGGGTAGCACAATCACGGCGTCTGCTTCTCGAAATGCGCCGCCGAATTCTTCCAGCAGATCGAGGGTGCGGGTATACCGGTGAGGCTGGAAGACGACGAAGACGCGCTTGTGGCCGCACTCGCGGGCAGCGGCCAGGGTGGCGCGAATCTCGGTGGGATGGTGGCCGTAGTCGTCCACGACGGTGACGCCGCGGGCCTGGCCGCGCTGCTGGAAGCGCCGGTCGACGCCGCGAAAGTTGTTGAGCCCCTCGGCGATTTTCTCGGCGGGAATCTCGAGTTGGCGGGCTATGGCTATGGCGGCGGTGGCGTTGAGAACGTTGTGGCGGCCGGGGACGTGGAGTTCGAATGGCCCCAGCGATCCTTCCCTGGTATTGACCTGAAACCGCGCGAAGCGACCTTCGCCCGCTACCAGGAATTCAAGGCGAAAGTCGGCTTCTGCCGATGTGCCGTAGGTGAAAACGCGGCGGCGCGCGCGGGGCAGGATCGCCGCCAGCAGCGGATTGTCGAGGCAGGCGGTGACGGCGCCGTAGAACGGCACTTTATCCATGAAGTCAAGAAACGAGCGCTCCACATCGGCCATGTTTTGGTAACAGTCCATGTGCTCGCGGTCGAGATTGGTGACCACGGCAAGGATGGGCGAGAGCTTGAGAAAGGAGCGGTCGCTTTCGTCGGCTTCGGCCACCAGATATTGAGTGGTACCGAGTCGGGCGTTCGAGCCCAGCGCGTCCACGCGGCCGCCAACTACGACGGTCGGATCGAGACCTCCGGCAGTGAGCACGGAAGCAACCATCGATGTGGTGGTGGTTTTGCCGTGCATGCCGGCGATGGCGATGCCGTATTTGAGGCGCATGAGTTCGGCCAGCATCTCGGCACGCTGAATGACGGGGATCTTGCGCGCGTGCGCTTCGAGCACTTCAGGATTTGCCGCGCCAACAGCCGAACTGGTAACAACCACTGTCGCGCCCGCGACGTTGCCGGCCTGGTGGCCTTCGAATACAGTTGCCCCCAGGCTGGCCAAACGGTCGGTCACGGGCGAGCGGCGCAGATCGGAGCCGGAGACCTTCATGCCCAGGCTGAGCAGAATCTCGGCAATGCCGCTCATGCCGATGCCGCCGATACCGATAAAGTGCGCGTGCTGAGAGGTTGTGAACATGGATCCGTGACACTCAACTTTAACATTCGAGCGCGTTTCGGTTTGGCGTGAACCGCCGCCTGGCAGCACACAAGCCAGATTGACCGGATAATTGGCCTTGCACTTTAATCCGCGACAAACGATTCTTTGGGAGAGACCGCAACTTTAGCGGGGGAACGTTGTTCTAATACACAGAAGCCGGACGGGATGAAAGCCCAGGGCCGGCGGGTGCTGAAGACGGAGGTCGACTCCGGGGCCCAGGCCAGGATTGAATGGGGCGGGCAGGAAAGAATGGCACCGAGGAGGGTTTATGCGGACGATGCGTCTGGTTCTGTTTGCAATGCTTCTGGCTTTGCCATTCACGATGGCGGCAAATGCCCAAGTAGCAGTGGGAGTTGGCCCCGCTGTTGCTTATGCCCCTGATGTTTACGGTCCTCCGGACTGCCAGTGGGGCTACTATTCCTACTATCCCTATGCCTGCGCGCCGTATGGCTATTACGGGCCTAACTGGTTCTACGGCGGCGTGTTCCTCGGCGTCGGACCGTGGTACGGCTGGGGCTGGCGTCACGGCTGGGGACACGGCGGCTACGGTTATCGCGGCGGGTACGGCTATCGCGGCGGCTATGCAGCCCGTGGGGCCTACGGCGGCGCGGCGCGCGGATACGCCGGTGGCGTGGCACGCGGATACGCAGGCGGAGCGGCTCGCGGCTACAGCGGTGGAGCGCGCGGTGGATTTAGCGGCGGAGCTCGCGGTGGCGGGGGATTTGCACGCGGGGGCGGTGGCGGCGGCCACGGCGGCGGCGGTCACCGGTAAACGCTGAGGCATTCCGCAGAACCCCAGATCTCATATTCCTGCGGTTTTCCTCAGAAAGGCCCGTCTGCTTCGGCAGGCGGGCTTTTCATTTGGGCTTTTGCGAGACATTTTGGGCAGCCAGCGTGGCAAGCCGGTCGGCAATCCGCTCGGCCGCGCCTGGGTGAGCCTGGGTGCGGGCTGCGGCGGCCATGCCGGCCAGCCGGTCGGGATCGGTGAGCAGCCGGGTCAGCTCGCCAAGCAGCTTGCCGGGTAGATCGAGATCGCCTTCCTGCAGCATCACGGCGGCGCCGGCATCCACCATGGCTTCCGCATTGCGCTTCTGGTGTTCGTCGGCGGCGGCGGCAAACGGTACCAGAAGGCTTGGCTTGCCGGCTGCAGCCAGCTCCGCCACAGTGGAAGCGCCCGAGCGCGCCATGACCAAGTGTGCTGCGGCAAAGCGTTCCGGCATATCGTTCAGGAAGGGCAGGATCTCGACTCGCGCGGGATCGGCGCCGCTTGCAGCATACGCTGCCTGAGTCTGTTCAAGGTGACGCGTACCTGTCTGATGCAGCACGGTAAGCTCGGGAACCGCATCGAGCAGCTCAGGAATTACGCCGGGTACGCGCGTATTGAATATGCGTGCGCCCTGCGAGCCTCCAAAGATGAGCAGGTGAGGCGGGCGCGGCGGCGGCGGGTTGAGACGAAAGAACTCCGGACGCACCGGAATGCCTGTGACTTCGCAGTTGTTGAACCACTTTACCGCCGCGGGAAAGTTTACCGCCGCGGCCTGGACTTTCTTGCCGACCAGGCGGTTGGCCAGTCCGGGCATGGCGTTGGGCTCGAAGGCCATGGCCGGCACATGGAGCCGCAGCGCAGCCGCCATGGCTGGACCGGATGCATATCCGCCCACGCCAAGGACGACGCTGGGCTGGAATTCGCGAATCAGCGATTTGCAATCGGAGATGCTGCGCGGCAGGCGCAGCAGCGTGCGCAGCCTGGTCATCAGCGAAACATTTTTGAGCGGGCCGACGTCGATGAGGCGCAGATTGAAGCCGGCTTCGGGCACCAGTCGGATCTCCATGCCGCGCTGGGTGCCGACAAAGAGCACCTCGGCTGCGTGCCGGGTAACCAGTTCGCGAGCCACGGCCAGCGCTGGAATGATGTGGCCGCCGGTGCCGCCACCGGCAATTAGAACACGCAGCTGGGCCACGAAAATACCTTTCAGGACGGTTCGTTCGGTGAGCCGGAATCGTCCGTCTCAGAAGCCAATCCATAGGGAGGAGCAAAAGCAATCAACCCAGCTATTCCAACGCACAGGATCAGCCAGTGGGGACCCCGAACAGATCGTGAGTGAAGAATGATGGGCACAAGAGAGCCCAAAACATTTGTAAGGCTTGCGCCTATTCCCCAACCTCTCGCTCCGTGCCTTTCTTTCCAAACAGTCCACCAAGTCACAGTGTAGATGATGGCCATCGCGGAAAAGATCGCTGCGACAATCAGGTTGGGGAGAGGCGGAAGGGCGCCGTTTCGATTCACCGCATTCCGAATTTCCCAAAGGACTATCCAACAACACACCAAGGCCGTGAACCCAAAACACCAGGCCATGATTACTCTAAGGTCCCGCATAGTTTGAGCCGCCATTCCGTTGCTGTTCTCTACTCCCTATTCCCTGCCCCTACTCCGCCTCTCTGGAAATATTCAGCAGAATGCCTATGCTGGCCAGGGTGAAAAACAGCGACGTTCCGCCGGAAGAAATCAGCGGCAGCGGAATTCCCTTGGTGGGCACCAGAGACAGCACCACGCTGATATTGAAAAAGGCCTGCAGCAGGATGCTTGCGGTGATGCCGAATGCAACCAGCCGCGCAAATGGATCGTGGGCGCGGAATGCGGCGCGAAATCCACGCACGCCCAGCAGCACAAAGAGCAGCACAACGAAGAGGGCGCCGATGAGCCCCAGCTCTTCGCCGATGCTGGCGTAGATGAAGTCTGTCGACGCCTCGGGCAGGAAGAAGAGCTTCTGCATGCCTTCCATATAGCCCACGCCGGTAAAGCCGCCGGAGCCCACGGCGATGAGCGACTGGCAGATATGGTAACCGGCGCCGCCGGCTTCCTTGCCATCGCAGTTGGGGTGGAGAAAAGCCAGAACGCGCTGCAAGCGCCATGGCACCATAAGGAGGAGCCAGGCCAGGCCGGGCAGCGTGGCGCACACCCCGGCGATCAGGTATTTCCACTCCATTCCAGCCAGCATGAGCATCATGGCGGTCACACCGAGCAGAACCAGCGCCGTACCCAGATCGGGTTGTTTGACGATCAGCAGAACAAAAACGGCGGGCATCACGAGGGCGCGCAGCAGCGTGTGTCTCAAGTCGCGCATCTCGTCGAGGCGGGTGTGCAGAAACCACGCCAGAAAAAGCACCAGCACCGGCTTGGCCAACTCTGAAGGCTGAAACGTAAAGTGGCTGCCGAAACGGACCCAGCGATGGACGTTGTGGGAGCTGGGAATGAAGAAGACAAACACCAGCAGCAGGGTGGTGACGCACAGAGCCGGGTAGATGAAGCGCGGGGACTTGTAGACGCTGTAGTCGAGATTCATGAGGGCCAGCATGGCCAGCACGCCGCCCAGCGCCCAAAGGGCCTGCCTGCCGACATCCTCAAACTCGGAGTGGTAGCGTTCCTGAACCACCACCGCCGAGGCGGAGAAAACCATGGCCAGCCCTACGACAATGAGCAACAGCGTGGTAAAGAACATCCACTTGTCCACCCCTATCCGTTTTGCCATGGCTTCCATCCCCGCCGTTCGCCGACGAGTTCCTTGAAGACGCGGCCGCGATGCTCGTAATTCTCAAATTGGTCGTAGCTGGAGCAAGCCGGCGCCAACAGGACCACATCGCCGGGACGCGCGGCATTGGCGGCTGCGCTGACGGCAGCTTCAAGCGTCTGGCAAGAATGTATAGAGACGACGCCGCGCAGCTGCGACTCGATTTTGGCCGCAGCGGAGCCGATGGTGTAGACGGCGCGCGCGCGCGCCCGCAGCAGCGGCGCCAAAATGAAGTAATCGGACCCTTTATCTTTGCCGCCGAGGATGAGGTGAATGCCCGAATCGAATGCGGCAACGGCCTTGGCCGTGGCATCCACGTTGGTGGCCTTGGAGTCGTTGTAGAATTCGACGCCGTTGACCCGGGCGACAAATTCGAGCCGGTGCTCGACCGCCTGAAAGCTCTCGATCGCTCTACGAATGGCCTCCGCGGGCGCCCCGGCCAGCCGGGCAGCACACAGCGCAGCCAGCACATTCTCCACGTTGTGCGTGCCTTTAAGCGGGATCCCGCTGAGCAGCATCACATCTTCCGCCGGCACATCGGGCGCAGACCGGTAGACCAGATGCCCGTCTTCCAGCCACGCCCCCTGCGGCACCGAATGCTCGACGGAAAACCAATACACCTTCGCTTTGGAACGGGCCGCGGCTTCAGATGCGCGGGAGTTATCGGCGTTGAGCACTACGAAATCGTCCGCGTCCTGCTCGGCGAAGATCCGCTCCTTGGCCAGCGCATAGTTTTCAAAGCTGCCGTGCCGGTCAAGATGGTCGGGCGTAATGTTGAGGATTACGGCAATGCTGGGATGGAACTCATAAGTGCTTTCAAGCTGGAAGCTGGAAACCTCAAGCACCGACCAGGTCTCGTCCGTGCTGTCATCGACCAGCCCGATCACCGGCACGCCGATGTTGCCACCCACCAGGGTGGGCATGTCGGCCGCTTTCAGAATTTCACCCACCAACGCGGTGGTGGTGGTCTTGCCGTTGGAACCGGTGATAGCCAGGATGCGGCCCTTGATGAAGCGTGCAGCCAGTTCAAGCTCGCCGATCACCGGCAGGCCGAAGCTTTTCACCTGCGCCAGTTCGGGCGTATTCAATGGCACGCCGGGACTGACGACAATGAGGTCCTGGCGGCGGAAGGTGAGCAGGCCGTGACCGCCTGTCTCGACCATGATGCCCTCGTCGAGCAGGGCGGGGATGTCTTTCGCCAGGGCTTCGGCGCTACGCACGTCGGAGACCGTGACCTGTGCGCCGCGATGGCGCAAAAACAACGCCGCCGCCAGACCGGATTTCCCCAGTCCCACAACCAGAACTTTTTTGCCTTTGAGTTCCATCACAGGGTGTTTCCTCAGCTTGGCGCGACATCTTTATTGTGCACCGCCGCTTGCTCCGCGCGGAGCCAGGTTAACGGAGTTTGAGTGTCGTGAGTGCAAACAATGCAAACACCAGCGCCAGAATCCAGAATCGCACGATGACCTTGGATTCGCTCCAGCCCAATTGTTCAAAGTGATGATGCAGCGGCGCCATCTTGAAGATGCGCCTCTTATTGCGCAGCTTGTAACTGCCCACCTGGAGAATGACCGACAACGCTTCGAGGATGAAGATGCCGCCGATAAAGGGCAGCAGAAGTTCCTGGCGGATGATGATGGCGACCGTGCCGATGGCTCCGCCCAGCGCCAGCGAACCCACGTCTCCCATGAAGATCTCGGCCGGATGGGCGTTGTACCAAAGGAAGCCGATAGAAGCGCCCACCATGGAACCGCAGAAGACGGTCAGCTCGCCGACCATGGGCATGTGCTGCAACTCGAGGTAGTCGGCAAAGACGACGTGGCCGCTGACGTAAGTGAGCACCGCGAGTGCGCCGGCGGCGATGATGGTGCAGCCGATGGCGAGTCCGTCGAGGCCGTCGGTCAGGTTGACGGCGTTGGACGAACCCATTAGCACAAAGACGACTAATGCAACAAAGGGCAAAAAGATCAGGAATCCAAGATGAGGGATCGTAGCTGGCCACCAATGCCATAGCAGGTCGGGGCGCAGGCTTTTTACAAAGGGAACCGTCAATTGCGTGGAGAAATACTTGAACTGTTCGAGCACTACGAGGGCACTTGCAACCAAAGCGCCGGCCAGCGCCTGCCAAAGCAGCTTGGCTCGCGCCGTGAGGCCCAGGTTGCGCCGCTTCACGACTTTGATATAGTCGTCGGCGAATCCGATGGCTCCGAACGCGAGCGTGGCAAAGACCGCGATCCAGACGAAGGGATTCGAAGGCACGGACCATAAAACCGTGGGCAACAGAATCGCAATAATGATTAGAACCCCGCCCATTGTTGGCGTGCCTGACTTCTTCAGATGGGATTGCGGGCCGTCTTCGCGGATAAACTGGCCGATCTGGAACTCGCGCAGCTTCTCGATCACCCAGGGTCCGATGAACAGCGCGATCAGCAGCGCCGTGCCCGAGGCGAAGGCGGTGCGAAAGGTGAGATAACGGAAGATCCGGAAAGGGTGAAAAAACGGGAACAGCTTTTCGTAGAGCAGCCAGTAGAGCAAGTGGCCTCCAGCGCCGGAACGAGGCAGGTTTCAGGGTTGATTTTACAGTGCGCGGGGATCGACGAGTTGTGAAATTGGGCTCTACCGTTTTTGAGCCGCCTGCCGCGCCAACTCCGCCTCGAATGCCTGTTCGCGATCGGCGATGTAGCTCTTGTAGCTGTCGGGGTCGATGAAGACGTCGCGCTCTCCCTTCTTCCTGCGCGCGTATTTCTCCTCCAGCCCGTAATAACCGCCGTGAGCGCCGAGAAAAATGTCGCATGGCAGGCTTTTAAGCACTTCAAAACCGTGCTTGTAGTCTCCGGCAATCTGCGGGTACTTCTCGTTTCCAACCAGCTTGTAACCGGGATTTACGTTCGGACTGCCAACAATGACGACGTGGAGCGTCTCGCCATGCTGTGGCAGATCCATGGTCCAGGTTGTCGTCCCCTTGGTGTGGCCGGCGGTCTTATGCGCGATTAGAACCACGCCGCCCAGCCTCACAGTATCGCCGTCGTGAAGCACGCGATCCACTTTAGCAGGCGGGAACTGCATCGACGGATCGCTGCCATATTGAAAGTCCGCCTTACCGCCCGACTCGACGACAGGCACGTCCGCATCCATGACATAGTATTTGGCGCCCGTTATCTGCTTCACCTTTGCGCTGCCTGCGCAATGGTCATAGTGCGCATGACTGATGAGCAAAATCTTTGTGTCGCTGAACTTGAATCCCAAGCCCTCGACGCTTCTCCGGATCAGCGGAACCGAAGACTCCAGGCTGCTGTTGATCAGGATGTTTCCCTTGGGCGTCACAATCAGGTAAGACGCAAGATCTTCGCTGCCGACGTAATAGAGATTGCCGGCAATGCGAAACGGCGGAAACGGCTTGGTCCATGTTGGGTTGAGCGCGGGCAATTGTGGCGCAATCGCCAGCAGCAAGGCGAAGATCAGCAGCTTGCCGCGCCAGTCACGGCAACTCAGCGCACCGCGAAGGGTCATTCGCCCTCCACTGCTGCGATCCTGCTTGTGACGGCCTCGATCACCCGCTCCAGATGCACTCCGCGCGAACCCTTCACCAGCACCACATCGCCCGGCTGCATGGTTTGCTTCAGCCAGCGGCCGGCGGCCTCGGCATTGGGCAGAAACAGCGATGCGACCCCTCCCGTGCAGGCGGCCGCGGCCAAAAATCCCGCGTTGCCTTGCACGCCTGCCACCAGATCGAGCCCAGCCTGGGCGGCGGCTTGACCGCACGCGGCGTGCAGGGCGGGCCCTTGCTCGCCCAACTCGAGCATTTCACCGGCCACAAGGATGCGGCGGCCCGCAGGGCGCGCAGCCAAGGTGTGAATCATGGAGCGCAGCGCCTCGGGGTTTGAGTTGTAACTGTCGTTCAGAATCGTAACCCCGTCGATCTCGATCACCTGGCCGCGCTTGTCGCCCGCGGTGAGCGATTCGAGCGCGGCAACGGCCTCATTCAGTTCGACTCCGGCTTCCAAAGCTACGGCCAAGCCGGCGAGCGCATTGGATGCATTGTGCGCGCCCAGAAGGTGAAGCGTCAGCTCGCCCCTTTGCTTGCCGGCGCGAAATTGCACATGAAGACCAGCCAAGTCCTCGGTCGCTTCAAGGAATTGCGGATCGGCGCAGGGCCCGGCGCCAAAGTAGACCACTTGCCCCATAAAGTCGCGGCCAAACTGCGAGACATATGGATCGTCGCAGTTGAGAAATGCTACACCGTTCTGGGGCAGCGCCTCTACGAGTTCGAATTTCGCGCGCGCAATCCCGGCCTGGCCGTCGGGAAAGTTCTGAACGTGGGCCGTCCCCACGTTGGTGACCACACCCCAGTCCGGCGAGGCAATGCGCGCCAGCATGGCTATTTCGCCGGCGTGGTTCATACCCATCTCGACCACGGCGAATTCATGCTCCGGCTGCAGGCGCAACAGTTGCAGCGGCAGCCCGAAGCCGTTGTTCAGATTGCCCTGCGATTTAAGTACGCTGAACTTCGCACCCAGAGCGGCGGCTACAGCTTCCTTGGTGGTGGTTTTGCCTGCCGATCCGGTAATGGCCACGACGTGGCGTCCCCATTGGCGGCGAACATGGGCGGCCAGAGCCTGTAGGGCAAACAGCGGGTCCTCGGCGATCAAAAGCGGTACGGCGAGCACCGCGTCAGGCAGCGTGGCCACCCGAGCGCGCGAGACCACCGCGGCAACGGCCCCACGCTCGAGCGCCGACGTTACAAAGTCGTGGCCGTCGTGACGCTCTCCGCGCACTGCGAAGAACAGCTCGCCAAGTTGAACGGTGCGCGAGTCGATGGAGTAGCCGCTCGCCGTCAACGCGCCCGCGTTCGCAATGGCAGCCGGAGCCTCAAGCACAGCTCCTGCGCCGATTGCCGCCTCTGCCAGTGTGAGATTCATTGCTCCCTACGATACTCCAATTTGGATGCGAATCAGGAGCCCAATTCTGCCAAGGCTGAGAAGGCGACTTCCGCATCGTCAAACGGGATGGTGCGGCCGGCCAGAATCTGCTCTCTTTCGTGGCCTTTGCCGGCGATCAAAACCACGTCGCCGGGCTTGGCCTCGCGGAGCGCAAGTGAAATAGCCATGGCGCGATCCGGCTCAATGGCATAGCGAACGCCAGTGGCTTTCAATCCCGGTTCGATCTGAGCCAGAATCGCCATCGGGTCTTCCGAGCGCGGATTGTCGCTGGTGGCAACCACAAAGTCGCTCCCCTGGCCAGCGGCCAGCCCCATCTTCGGCCGCTTGGTGCGGTCGCGATCGCCGCCGCAGCCGAACAGCGTGATAACGCGCGTACCTCGCTGCGCCGTTATTTGCCGGGCCAGGACAATCAGGTTGCGCAAGGCGTCGTCGGTATGGGCGTAGTCCACAATCACGGTGAAAGGTTGGCCAGCATCGACCGATTGGAAGCGTCCGGGAACCGGCTTGAGATTGGGGATCGATTCAACAAGTCGGTCAAAGGGAACGCCGCGCGCATTGGCTGCGGTGAGGGCAGCCAGCAGGTTGAGAATGTTCACCTCGCCAGCCAGGCGCGAGATGACTTTAGCCGAGCCGACCGGGGTTTCAAGCTGCAGCTCAGCCCCGCTTGGCCGGAGCGAATAACTTGCCACACGCCAGTCGCACTCATCAATTTGCCCGATTCCGTACAGGCGGACTTCGGCGCCGGCGTCTCTCGCGGCAGCAGCCAACTCTCGCCCGCGAGCGTCGTGCGCATTGATGACGGCCACGCGCGGAGCGGGATAGACGGCACCGTCAAACAACAGACGCTTGGCTGCGAAATACTTCTCCATTGTTTGGTGGTAATCGAGGTGATCTTGCGTGAGGTTGGTAAAAACTGCAACGTCAAAGTTCAAACCAATCGCCCGTCCTTGATCGAGCGCGTGGCTTGAGACCTCAGTCACCAATTCGGTAGCTCCGCAGCTCACGCCTTCGGCCATCAACTCAAACAGGTCGCGCGACTCCGGTGTGGTGTGCACGGATGGGCGTACTTCGCCGGCCACGTGATATTCGATCGTTCCAACCAGAACGGTCTTGCGCCCCGCCGCATTGAGCAGCGCTTCAGCCAGAAAAGCCGTGGTGGTCTTGCCGTTGGTGCCGGTAATGCCGGTTACCGCAAGTCTCTGTTCTGGATGGCCGAAGAATGCCGCCGATGCTTGAGAGAGCGCGCGGCGGCCGTGTTCGACTTCAAGGATGGGCAGGCCCGGCTGAAAAACCAGCAGGTGGTCGAAGGTCTGCGCGGAGTCGGTGATTATGCCCCGCGCGCCCGCGGCGATGGCCTTCTCCACGTAGCGATTGCCGTCGGTGGACCCGCCCTTCATGGCGACAAAAACTGAGCCGGGCCGCACTTTGCGCGAGTCGTATTCGACGCCCGTCACGGATTGTTCTGCACCTCCGCCCGCGCCGACGGCTGTTATTTCTTCTGCTAATTCTTTCCAGTTCATCTCGTAGTTGATTGTAGATTGTTGCGCTTCGGTCTACTGGAATTGGCGGTAACATACTCGCATGGATGAAGAAAGAAAACGATACCTGTTCGAGGCAGTTCGCGAGGCCGTTCGGCGCAGGTTGCACTTGCTCGGCACGGCCCCCCCGACCGACGACGCGTCGGACCCCGGCGAGCCGGATGCGCTTGTTGGCGCGCCCATTAAGCCTCGACCAAATTTGGATTCCGGGACCATCGCTCTCCCAGAACCGGACCCGGAGGAGTCCGATCACTGACAGCCTAGCGACCCGTGAATTAAGGAGCCCAGGCTCGATCCGCCCCTCCGGGGCGATTTCATCCTCCTGAAACGCTTTCCCAGGGTTTCGCCCTGGGCTATTCTCACCGCCTCCTGCCGGGAGGCCCACGAAGACTAACCCACCACTCTTGACATGCAACTAATCAGTTGCATAATATGACTGCCATGAGCGCAGACGTCGACAAGGTGTTCAAGGCGCTCGCCGCTTCGGAGCGCCGGGTTTTGCTTGACCGGCTCCATGCGGACAACGGGCAGACACTTGGCCAGCTTTGCGAGCGCATGGGTATGACTCGCCAGGCTGTGACCAAACACCTCAAGGTGTTGGAAGAGGCAACGCTGGTCGCCACTCGCTGGCGAGGCCGCGAAAAGATGCATTACTTGAATCCAATGCCGATCCATGAAATTGCGGAGCGCTGGATCGGCAAATACGAGCGGGGGCGTTTGCGCGTCCTCGCCGAACTTAAAGCGAAACTGGAGGGAGAGAACAATGGCTGAATCGCAATTTGTATATGTGACATTCATTCGCACAACGCCGGAGAAGCTTTGGCGGGCGCTAATCGAGCCCGAGTTCACGCGGCAGTTCTGGATGGGGACAACACAGGAGTCGGAGTGGAAGCCCGGGTCGTCCTGGCGACTCGCAAAACCAAATGGCGACTCGGCGGACAGCGGCGAGGTGATTGAGATTGAGCCCCATCGCAGGCTTGTTTTGAGGTGGCAGAACCAAATGTTTCCCGAGATGACAGCCGAGGGCTTTTCGCGCCTGACTTACGAAATTGAGGAGAAGGGCGATTCGGTCAAGCTCACCGTCACGCATGAGATGGACAAGAGCGAATCGAGGTTCATCAAAGCTGTTTCGAACGGGTGGCCGATGATTCTTTCCAGCCTGAAGAGCCTGCTTGAGACAGGCGAATCGCTGCCTGGAACAAGCAAATGGCCCGAGGGCCTCTGAAGAATCCCGCGTGAATCGGGAATCAAGTCACCGTTCACAGCGGACGACGATCTGAGTTCCGCGTGCAACCATGGTGCCCGCAAGAGGCGCCTGTTCCCGCGCGGTTCCGTTGCCGGCAACTTGCACTTCAAGGCCTGCCGCGGCGGCCAGTTCGATGACCTTGCGCACCGGCAGCCCAATGAGCGATGGAACTTGAAGCTTCCCGCTGTCGCTGACCATGATGGCTGAGGACAATTGCTGCCCGGACGGCGTCTGCTGTGTAGCGGCCGAAGGCGCGGCGGGTTGAGGCCCAGACTGGGCAGCCTGCGCGCCCCCGGCAGGCACCCTGGAATCCGCGGATGAATTCGCCAGCTGCGACGCTGCGGGGGACGGGGCGGCGGAATGGGCTTGAGTGAGCCCTGCGCGCAGCGGGTCGTCAGTGGGCAGATCGTTGGCCGCGGCATAGAGCGCCTCGATATTCGTCGCGGGCCGCGCCGCATCGTCCTCGGTAAACGGCGTTCGCATTGTGGCAATGGCCTTGGGCGGGAGCACATCGATGTCGTGGGGAACGCCCAGGTACTCGAGCACTTGCTGCGCAACCTCGGCAAAGACTGGCGCGGAGACCGCAGTGCCGTAATAGGAGCCGTTTTTCGGATCGTCGATGACTACAGCAACAGAGATCACCGGGTTGTTCACCGGAGCAATGCCCGCGAACGAGGCGATGTGCATGGTCTTCGAGTAGGTGTGCGTTTCAGGATTGATCTTTTGCGCGGTGCCGGTCTTGCCTCCCGACGAGTATCCGTTCAGTTGCGCCGGCCTACCGGTGCCGAAAAGCACAACGCCTTCCATCATCTTGCGCATCTGGGCCGCGGTAAGCTCCGCCAGCACGCGGTGCGCTCCAGGCGGCAGCGGGTTAGGCAGTTCCTCGCCGGGCTTGATGGGCGACGGCGTCGGAGGCGCAGCGGACCCTTGGTTGTTACTGGAGTCTATCTGGGCGGGCATCAGAACATGCGGCGGAAGGTAAATGCCTCCATTGGCAATGGTCGAAACCATCGAGACAAGTTGAATCGGAGTAACACCCACTTCCTGCCCAATCGCAATCGAGCCGATCGATGAAGGGCCCCATTTCTTCACTGGCTGCAGCAGGCCGCGCGTCTCCCCAGGCAACTCGGCGCCGGTGCGCGAGCCGAAACCGAAATCGCGAATGTACTGGCTGAAGCGCTCCGATCCTACCTTGAGGGCCAGCTTAACGGCGGCCACGTCGCTTGATTCCTCCAGCGCCTTATGCACTGGAACCACTCCCATGTGTTCGCCCTGATTGTCGTGAATCACGCGGCCGGCGAGGGTGATCTTTCCCCCTTGGCAGTCGATCGGGTCGTCCGGCGTGGTGACGTGCTGGTCGAGCGCAGCCGAATAAGTCACCAGCTTGAACACCGATCCCGGCTCGTAAACATCGCTCACGGCGTGGTTCTTCAGCAACTCGGGCGTGGTGCGGCGAAACTGGTTGGGATTGAACGTGGGGCGAATGGCGAGAGCCAGAATCTGGCCCGTGTGCACGTCTTGCACGACCACAGTGCCGTTGTCCGCGTGGGTCTGCTCCATGGCGTGATCCAGCGCGCGCTCGGCCATGAACTGAATGTTTTCGTCGATGGTTAGAACCAGGTTCCGGCCTGGCTCCGGCTCGTGCTCCGTCGATCCCAATCTGCGTGCGTGCGCGTCAACGGCAGTGAACATCTGGCCGGGCACGCCGTGGAGCTGGTTCTCGAATTTCTGCTCCAAGCCGCCCAGGCCATTGTCGTCTACACCTACATAACCCAATACCTGCGCGGCAATCTCGTTGTCCGGGTAGAACCGTTGAAACTCCTTTTGGAAGTAAATTCCCTTCATCCCCTGCGCGGCGATCAGTTGGCGCACGGCGGCGGCAACCTCGGGCGTGACGCGGCGCGCCACCCAGGCAAAGCTGTGACCGTTCTCCAGCCGGTCATCAATCTGATCTTCGGTGGTTTGCGCGTCTGCCGGGTCGGTGTGCACCAGCGCAGCCAGCAGATGCGCGGCAGTCTTCTTGTCTTCTATCTCGGGAGGCACGGCGTAGATTGAGTCCGCTTGCACCGTCATGGCCAGCTCGTGAAGATTGCGATCGAAGAGCACACCGCGCCGCGGAGCTACTTCAAAGGTGCGCTGCTGCTGCTTCTGAGCGCGTTCGACGAACTCCTGGTGGCGGGCAATCTGCAGCCAGAAAAGCCGGCCGCAAATGGCCATTGCCCAAAGCAGAAAGAAGAGGCAGATCAGCCAGAAGCGCGCCCGCTTGAGAGGAATGGCGCGCGCCGAACTGCTGCGATTCCGGTTGGCTGCGGGAACTGACGGCATGGGGACTTGAACTCCTCGGATTCTCGCTGCTAGCTCTTAGCTTTTAGCTCTTAGCTTTCAGCCAAAAGCCAAGGAGTCTCCGACCGCCCCGTCCAATATCTCGCCTTCTTGCATTGCATTCCGAACTAACTTCGCTTCGTCTAAAATCTAACTGCCCGCAATGCAAAGCTGGAAGCTAAGAGCTAAAAGCTAGAAGCTGTTCTACTGGCCTGGAGGAGTTACCTGGGCCATCGTGGGAGTTGTGCCGTCAGGGCGAACATTGGCATGAATCACCTGGCCCGGCTGGGGCTCAGTGAATCCCAATAGGCGAGCCATCTGGTCGATCCGGCCGGGCTGCGAAAGCTGTGCCTCGGCCAGCCGCAACTGGCGATTCTCCTCGCGCAGCTGGTCCCGCATCTGCTTCTCCGACTCCACGCGATAACCACCCTCGATGGCGTAGAAGTGCTGCAATCCATAGATCATTACCAGCGAAAGCAGCAGCGCGACTGCTACTGAGAACACGCGCATCTCGCGCACTCGCACCGGATCGGTAGCCTTGACCAGGCGCGAATTATCAATATGTTTTTGGAAGTGGAACTCCGGCGTGCGCACCCGGCGCCGGTGCAATGCCTGTTGCGCAAACAGCTCGGCGTTCCGCTCGGCAACCTGCGCAGCCCAGCCGCGGCCTACTTCAAAATATGTTGTCGTGCATGCCGCCATGGTGTCCTCCGTAGCTTCTAGCTGTTAGCTTCTAGCTCCTAGCTCCGTATTCCTTGCTTGCGCTTCTCGGCTCACCAATGAATTGTCAATGTCAAACCGAAACAGCTTCCTGCCCGCATCCGAAGCTAGTAGCTAAGAGCTAAAAGCTAGTAGCCGATCTTTCCCCCGCCCTCAGCTTTGCGCTGCGCGAACGAGGGTTGCGTTCGATCTCTTCTTCACTTGCCGTGACCGGCTTCTTGGTCAGAACCTCAAAAATTCCCTTCTGCGCGCCTTCGCGAAAACAATCCTTTGCGATCCGGTCTTCCAGCGAATGAAAGCTGATGACGACCAGCCTTGCTGAGGGCTTAAGCAACATCGGTGCGGCCTCGAACAATGCCCGAATCTCGTCCAGCTCGCGATTTACAAAGATACGAAGTGCTTGAAAAGTCCTGGTTGCCGGATGAATGCGATCGTGTTTGCCTGTTCCTTTCATTGCCGGGGCTGCCGATCGAACAATCCGGGCCAACTGCCCAGTGGTTGTAATCGGCCGCCCCCGCACAATGGCTCTGGCGATTCTCCGCGACCTCCTTTCCTCTCCGTACTCGTAAATGAGGTCTGCAAGCTCTCGCTCGTCTGCCTCATTTACCACTTGTTCGGCGGTCGGGCCCTGACGCGTATCCATACGCATGTCCAAGGGGCCGTCCGCCTGAAAACTGAATCCTCTCCGCGCCTCGTCCAACTGCAGGCTGCTCACTCCGAAATCGGCCAACAAGCCGTCCAGCGAACCCGGCTGCACATGCTCTCCAATGGAGCTGAACGCCTCGGGCAGTAGCGTGACTTGCGGCGCCTCGCTGCCCATCTCGTTCATCACCCGCGCCAGCCGCATCTTGGCCAGGTTCAGCGCCTCGGGGTCCCGATCGAATCCGAACAGGCGCCCCTCGGGTCCCAGCCGCCGGACGATGCCCTCCGCGTGTCCTGCCAATCCCAGCGTGCAGTCCACATACGTGCCGCCCGCGCGCACTCGAAGAAAATCGATCGCTTCCTGAAAAAGAACACTCGCATGCCGTTCGGTCGACATCGTCATGCGTCCCCCTGGGGGGTTTTACGACTCACTCTGCTGCTTCAACACAGCCGCCAATGCCTGCTTCTTTTCCCGCGTCATTTGCTTCCCAGGCTCGCTGCTCTCGAAGGTTTCGCGGTTACGGACTTCCAGGTGGTCCAGCTTCCCGAATACCGTCACTTCCGCATCCAGCTTGGCCGCCTCGCGCAAAATCTGCGGCAGCAGCAACCGCGCCTGGTTATCGATCTCCACTTGCTGGCCGTAGTAGCTGGTCACATCCAGGTAGGTGTCCACTGCATCGTCCAGGGTGCTGAATGCAACCAGCGCCTTTTCCCTTTTCTCCCAAGCCGGCAACGGCCAAATCTCCGCGCGCTCCCCATCCATGCTGGTGATGTAGAACTGGGTGACGTTGGCAGCATCCACAAGTTGCTTGAATGCCGAGGGCAACTTGAGCCTGCCTTTCTCGTCGACCTTGGTCGGATGATTGCCGCGAAACATTGTTTTTGCCTCTTCGCCTTCCGCGGCTTGATGCCACTTCCCGCGATTGAATCTCTGCCCTGAACTTCCCCGCCTCCATTGCCTGAACTGATTCCTCAGGTGTTTTGGCGTCCAAACTCAGCCACAAGAAAAGCGGATTCGGTTACACTTGCCTTGAATGTGGCTTGAGTTTCGCCTTAAATGTTCCATTTGTCCCACTCAAGACCACTTTTGACCACTTGACTCGTGAGTGAATAGTACAGCCGTTTCTGGCTCTCGCCAAGTAGAAAATGGGTAAAAACAGTCGTTTTTATTGGGTCAGTGTGGAAATGTCTTCCAATCGGATCAGGGAGCTTCTATGACTAGATTAGACAGAGCCCTTGACCACAAGATGTGGTGTTTACCTCTTTGATTCACCCACTGGACAGAGGCTGGAGGGTGTGATAGGAGAACAAAAAGCGAAACTGCCCGCGTTTGCCAAAGCCTCAAGACATGGGTCCAACGAAATTGTCTAGCCCTGCCCGGCCACGCGGCGATCCCTTCCACGCTCGACCACTATCTTTAACAGATAGAAGAAGACCAAGGCGTTAACCACCAGCAGGCCTGCCCTGATCCACGTCACTCTGCGCAGCACTTCGAAGATCTCCCAGGGCAGAAACGAGGCGGTGATGGCCAGTGTCAGGTACTCGGCCCAGACCTTTTCCAGATACAAGCCCGTGCCCTCAATCAGATCGAGGGCGGCATAGATGAAGCCCACCTCGCCGATTCGCCGCAGGATGCGATCGGTAACCAGCGACGATTTGTCGAGGACGAAGTTGACGAAGCGCGACTCGGGGTTGAAGCGCAAGTGCTCCACCAGCCTGGTTAGCAGGTCGCCAATGTCCTTATGCAGAAGCCGAAACGCGCCCACGCCGACGGCAATGAACAGCAGCGCCTGGCTGAGCTTGAAGGCCGCGATCAGTATGAGCCAGCGATTGCGGTGGCGCGGCTTGGTTACGGCCTGGGCAGCGGATTCGATCATGGTCGTGGGGGAACCTGTGTTGTTCTTACGTTAAACGATGCAGGGCGGTTCTCCTAACGGCGCTTGAGTTGCTATGTCCCGCTTTGAAAGGGCACGGCTTCGGACGTGCCACAAACAGCCACAAAATGGACGTGGGCTTTAGCCCCTGAGGGAACGCATTCCCAACCCTCGGCCTGCTCACCGGCGCGCCCAGATATTCGATCCGCGCAGAGCCGTCACCTTTTCAGATTCAGGAGCGCGTCGCGATCCATCACGTTGCCGTCCACGATGAGACCGGAGATCCTGCGCGCATTCCAGATGCTCACCGTCGGATCGCCATCGACGACCAGGATGTCGGCGCGGCGCCCTGGGGCGATCTGGCCCAGTTCATTCCAGCCAAACTGGATAGCGTAATTATTGGTGGCCGCGGCCAGGGCCTCGCGCGGAGATAGCCCCAGGCGAACCAGCAGTTCAAGCTCGGTGTGCAAGGAGATGCCGGCCATTGTGCCTCTGGACGATGCGCCCGATGCGGCCAGGTAGTGCGGAAATGCCGAGAAGATAGTTTCGTTGGTGCGCCACATGCGCATTGCGGACTGATCGGCTTTCTTCTGCTGACTTTCTTCCAGCCAGCGCTGTGTCGACAAGGGGAGATGCCGCGACCAGGCTGGGAGGGGATAGATAATTTCTCCCGTGGCCCGATCCGACGGCTCGTGCATATGGGCAGGGTCAAGAAGCTGGGCCGCCGCCTCTTTCCAAAGGTTGCGATGTCCCGGCAATTGGAGGAAATAGAGGCTAAAGGCCGGCATAAGGGCCGCATGGTGCGAGGCCAAGAACTGCGCGTAGGCGCGCAGGTGAGGGTCGGTGGGCGGCAATCGCTCAGCGTAATCGTAGGCGGTGTTGGCTGCCGGACCCTCCGAGTTTTCAACCAGCGGACGCTGCAGCTCATCGGGAATGACTCCCAGATCGTAGCGGTTCATGTGCAGCAATGCATCCACGCCTGCCTCAACGCCGACCCGGTAGGGCGTGGAAATGAACTCCCCATATGTGACCAGCCCCAACTGATGCGCGTGAGCAATGATCCACTGCGTATTGGCCGCGGTCAGATTCCAGCCCAGCCACAGCACGCGGGTTCCCAATCGGGCCGTGTCGTTCATCTGGTGCAGCGTGTCTTCCGGGCTCAGCTCGGCGGGGTGCGCGCCTTCACGCAGCTTGGCGGCCCAGTCAGGGCGACTGGCCAGAAAGCTCCAGTTGTCGGTGGCGCCGATGGAATCGATCAGGTAGAGATGGGGAGAGGGGCGGGCGCCGAGATCGATCAGTCCATGGTGATCGTTGCTTGAGGCTACGACCGTAGTGACGCCCATGTAGAGGTTGGCATTTGCCTCGCCCTGGCTGCTCATGCCGGCAAAGCCATCCACCAGGCCGGGAAGAATGTATTTCCCCGTGCAGTCGATGACCCGCGCGCCCTTGGGAATGGGTAACTCGGCGATGTTGCCTACGTCGGTAATCCGGCCATCGCGCACGATGACGACGGAATCCTGCAGATCTCTTGCGGAGTGGCCCCATTCGGTGACGTCAACAACAGTGCCGCCGAAGAGAACGAGCGGGATTGAGCCGACCGGCTTGGGAGTTATCTGGGGCTGCGACTGCGGCCAGGCCAGCGAACCGGCCAGAGCTGCTCCACCCACACCCGTAAGGACAATATGAACAAGTCGCATAGGAAAGCTGGCCTGTTCAGGATTGTCGCACAGCGGGACGAGCCGTCCAGGTGGACGGGACTAGCCGCCCAGGCGGACGGGACGAGCCGTCCAGGCGGACGCGCCCTATGGGCGCAAAGACGTTGAGTTAGTCCCGCACCGGCGTTGCCAACCCCGCGGGGGATGAAACGGGTGTTTACCGATCGGTCTTTCTCTGATTTGTTGGAAGTTGGATTTCCTAACTCGTTTAGAAGTGATGGCATCTTCGTCCTTGTTTCGCGGTAAGACATATGTAACATATGTTGTTTCAATGCTTTACGCAAAAAAGTGGCAAAAATGGGCAACTGTCGATGGGCATGTCGGAGAATTGAGCTTTCAATCCGCGATGCGAAGGCAGTATTGAGGTCAGTTAGAGCGAAACCAGAGTTACTGCGTCCTTACTAATCTCGTGAGGGGTCGCCACTCCCTGTTGGTCGCGTCAACTTGATTTTTGTTTCATTCTACACTGTTCGGAATCGAACACTCCAACATCGGAAGCGGTCACTAAAACCGGCGATGCGAGGCTGAAAACAACTGTAAGGCGCTTATTTTCAATAGTTCCTTTGAATGCTTCTTTGGCACAACAAGTGCTATATCGAGGTGTGATGGATATCGCACGCCCAGATTTATTGCAAAAGAGGAAGCGCCGCCTTTGGATCGTCTCCGGCGTCGCAGTGGTGTTGGTTGCGGTCGCGTTGCTGGCTGTGTCGCGGCTCAAACCCGCGGCCCCCACGGTCGACCGCTCCACAATATGGCCGGACACGGTCAAACGCGGAGACTTGACCATTCAGGTGCGGGGCTCGACCGGGTCTCTGGTTCCGCGCGAGGACTCGATCGAGCTCATTCCCGCGCAGACGGATGCCACCGTGACGCGGATCTTGGCCCTGCCTGGCGCCAAGGTCACGCCGGACACTGTGGTGCTGGATATGAGCGATCCCCAACTGGAGCAGCAGTTGCTGAGCGCGCAATCGGCGCTCAAAGGAGCGCAGGCCGACTACAAGAGCCTGCAGGCTACGCTCAACAGCACACTCATGGATAAAAAGATAGCCGCCGCGCAGGTGGATGCTTCCTATACCCAGGACCAGCGGCAGGCGCAGACGGACGAGGCGCTCTACAAGCTTGGCGTGGTCTCCGGGCTGGTTTCAAGCGCGTCGAAGAATACGGCTGACCAGTTGACGGCACAGAAGCGGCTGTCTGAAGAGCAGCTCGACGTAAACGCCAAGGCCATCGAAGTCCAGTTGGCCTCCCAGCAGACCAAAGTCGAGCAGGCCAAAGCCCAACTCGATCTCTACCAGAAACAATCGGAGGCGCTTCACGTGAGGGCCGGAATCTCAGGAGTGCTGGCACAGCTCCCGGTTCCGCTGCAAGTGGGCCAGCACGTCACCGCGGGAACGTCGGTGGCCAAGGTCATTCAGCTTGACAAGCTCAAAGCCGCTTTGCAGATCGCCGAGACCCAGGCGCGCGACATTCAAATTGGCCAACCTGCCTCCATCGATACCCACAACGGGGTTATTCCCGGCCACGTCTCCAGAATCGATCCCTCGGTATTGAACGGAACGGTCACCGTTGACGTAGCATTGGATGGGCCTTTGCCGGTGGGCGCGCGTCCCGACCTCAGCGTGGAGGGGACCATCGATCTGGCGCACCTGCCCAATATTCTTTACGTTGGCCGGCCGGCGCTGGGCAATGAGAACTCGACGCTCAGCCTGTTCAAGATCGATCCCGACGGCAAGGGCGCGGTGCGCGTGCCGGTCAAGGTGGGCCGCGCCTCGGTGAATGCAATCCAGGTGCTTGAAGGTTTGAAAGAAGGCGACGAAGTGATTCTCTCCGATATGTCGCGCGAAGACAGTGTAGACCGCATCCGGCTGGAATAAAGGCAGGGATCAGGGATCAGGGGTCAGGGATCAGATAATGCCCGCGACCACGGATCGCTGATCATTGATAACTGACAACCGATCTCTGATCTCTGATCTCTGATCTCTGACAACTTACGAGGGGGATTGAATGGCATCGAATGACACTCTGATTGAAATCGAGGATCTTACCAAGGTCTTCTACACCGACGAAGTGGAGACGCACGCGCTCTCCGGCATTCACCTCACCATCTCGCGCGGCGAGTATGTTGCCATGTCCGGTCCTTCGGGCTGCGGCAAGTCCACGCTGCTCTCCATCCTTGGCCTGCTCGATACGCCCACCGGCGGCCGTTATCTGCTCAACAACAATCCCGTTGAGAACCTGAGCTTCGGCGATCGCTCCCGCATCCGCAATCAGGAGATCGGGTTCATCTTCCAGAGCTTCAATCTCATCGGCGACCTTACCGTTGAAGAGAATGTCGAGCTTCCGCTCACCTATCGCGCCGGGATGCCGTCGTCGGAGCGCAAGGGCCGCGTCAAGGAAGCCTTGGAGCGCGTCAACATGGCTCATCGCATGAGGCATTATCCCGCGCAACTCTCCGGTGGTCAGCAGCAGCGCGTGGCTGTGGCCCGGGCATTGGCGGGTTCGCCCTCCATCCTGCTCGCCGACGAGCCCACCGGCAACCTGGATTCAAAGAACGGCGAAGCTGTGATGCATCTGCTCTCCGATCTGCATCGCGAGGGCTCGACCATCTGCATGGTTACGCACGATCCCCGTTTCGCCAAGCACGCACAGCGCGAAGTGCATCTCTTCGACGGAAAGGTGGTCTCGGAAGACGAGCTCAAAAAGCTTACCGAAGAAGTGGAGGCGTAGCCATGCTGCTGCAAGACTTGCGTTATGCGCTGCGGCAGCTGCGCAAGTCGCCGGCGTTCACGCTGACGGCTGTGATCACGCTTGCGCTCGGCATCGGCGCGTGCAGCACCATCGCCAGTTGGATCCGCTCCACGCTGTTCAATCCCATCCCCGGCGCTGCTCAAACCGGGCAGATGCTCACTATCATGCGCGGAGAAAGAAGCGAGCATCCCGGTCCGCCGTTTTCTTTCCCGGACTTCGTCGATCTTCGGGATCACGCGACCACATTCACCGGGATGCTGGGCTATCACGACGACTTTATGTACATCACGGGTACCGGCAAGCCGGAGCGCATCTATGGGGCGCTCACTTCGGCAAGCTATTTTGAGGTACTCGGCGTCCGGCCCATCCTCGGTCAGTCCCTCGTCTCCAACCTTCAGAATGAAAGCGCGGCGAAAGCACAGGCCGTGCTCGGATACGATTTGTGGCAAACGCGCTTTGCCGGCGACCCGGCCATCCTGGGCAAGACAATTGAAATCAATCTTCGTCCTTATACGGTGGTTGGCGTTGCGCCGCGCGGCTTTCAGGGATGTAAGTCTGGATTGCGCACCGATATATGGATACCGATCGGCATGGAGAGCCAGATTTGGGGTTCAAACCGCCTGCAACGGCGGGACGCGGCCTGGCTCAACGTGCTTGGCGTGCTTCGGCCGGGAGTGGATCGCCGCCAGGCCGAGAATGAGCTCAACCTGCTCATGCAGCGCATTGTCGATCGCTACCCTATCGAACATCAGGGAGCGAATCAAATCTCCACCGATCCGCTCTGGCGCTCGCCGTTTGGCGCCAACGTCTATCTCGCGGGAACTTTGCCCATCCTGCTGGCACTGGCTGCGGTGCTTCTGCTGCTGGCCTGTGCCAACGTAGCCAACCTGCTGCTCGTGCGCTCCGTCGCACGCCGCCGCGAATTCGCCATTCGATTGTCCTTGGGCGCAACCCGCTGGAGGCTCGTGCGCCAGCTCATGATTGAAAACCTGCTCGTCGCTCTTGCAGGCGGCGCAGTGGCGCTCATCGGCACCTTCTGGACAGCCCAGACCCTGGCTGCATTCTTACCGCCGACCACCCTCCCCCTTTCCATCAATGGATCTCTCGATAGCACGGTGCTGCTTGCCACCATGCTCGTTTCCGTGTTTACCGCTGTAATCTCCGGCATCGTTCCGGCTCTGCGCGCCTCCGCGCTCTCTCCCATGACAGCCTTGAAGGACGAGGCGCTCAATACCTCAGGAGGACTCCAGAAGTCCCGTCTAGCCGCCAGCTTCGTTGTGGCGCAGGTTGCGCTGTCTCTGCTTCTGCTGGCCTGCGCCGGGTTGTTTGTCCGCAGCCTCGACAACGCGCAGAAGTCTAATCCTGGATTCGATCCCGACCACGTGCTCGTTGCCTCGTTCGACCTCGATCCATTGGGCTATAACGATAAGACGGGCGCCGAGTTTCAACGCCAGTTGCTGGCCCGCATCCACCAGCTTCCCGGCGTTCAGTCCGTGGCCATCGGCGATTTTTCTCCGCTCAGCTTTTCTATCCATTCCAGCGGCGTGCTGCCCGAAGGATACGTCCGCCATGCGCATGAAACCATCGAGGTCGATCGCGGCGATGTTTCCCCCGGCTACCTCCAAACCTTGCGCACTCCGTTACTCGCGGGCAGGGATTTCACCGATCAGGACAACGATGCTGCTCAGCCTGTAGCCATCGTCAACCAGGCGTTTGCGGATCGCTATTGGCCCGCGCAAAACGCGCTTGGCAAGAGAATTGAACTTTACCCCGGTCATTGGTTGACCGTTGTCGGCATCGCCGCCAATGGGAAATACCGCCGGCTTGTCACGGAACCTGAGCCTCTGGTCTTGTATCCCATTTATCAAAACTTCGAAGGCGAAGCCATCCTCCATGTCCGCGCCACGGGCAATCCTCAGGCTCTTGCCTCGGCGGTTGAAGGCGCAGTGGCAGAGCTCAATCCCAATCTCGCTCTCTTCAACATGACCAGCCTCCGCACGAGCATGGGCATGGGCAGCGTCTTCCAGCGCATCGCAGCGGTGTTTGCCGGGTCGTTCGGCTTGCTGGCGTTGATTCTTGCGATCGTAGGCATCTACGGTGTCGTTGCCTATACAACAAGGCAGCGCACTCATGAGATTGGCATTCGCATCGCGCTCGGCGCGAGCAAGGCAGACATCTTTCGCCAGGTTGTTGGCCAGGGGCTCCGTCTTACGGTCGCCGGTCTGATCGTCGGCATTGCTGTCTCGCTTGTCCTCACACGCTTCCTGCGCGGCATGCTTTATGGAATTGGCGCAACGGATTGGCTCACATTCTCGAGCGTGGCAGCCTTGCTTTGCCTGGTAGCGGTGCTTGCATGCTCAATTCCCGCCCGCCGCGCCGCATCTGTCGATCCCATGCAGGCTTTACGAACTGAGTAGGAGAACCCGAGATGAACACGCTTCTTCACGACTTGGGTTACGCAATGCGCCAACTGCGCCGCGCGCCCGGCTTCGCCTTCACCGTTTTGCTTACCCTGGCCCTTACGGTTGGTGTGGCCACGGCGGTTTTCTGTGTTATCGACAATGTAATTCTTCGCCCGCTGCCCTTTGCGAACCCTGACCGAATCGTTTCTCTCGAGACCCGAAGCGGCAGCGGCTACCAGCAGCCGGCGTCCTGGCCGTCCTACCAGGACGAGCGCGCCCAGGTTACTTCATTCCAGGCATTGGCCGGCTACTTCCGCTGGCGAGATGCGGCCATGGAGACGACCAACGGGCCTGTCGTTCTTCACCCCGTGCGCACCACCGACAACTTCTTCGATGTATTCGGCGTCCGCCCCATGCTGGGCCGCAGCTTTCTGCCCGGCGAACAGGAGCCGGGAAAGAACGATGTTGTTGTCCTCAGCTATGAAACGTGGCAGAAGCATTTCAACGGCGCGCGGGACGTAATCGGCAAGGCAGTCCGTATGGACGGGCGCTCTTACACGGTCATCGGAGTGATGCCTGCGGGCTTCCGTTTCCCGCTGAGTACCCGTGACGCCGTTTACACTCCAGTCCATCTCGATGCCGAACCGTGGATGAAAAACCGCGGCGCGCATTGGCTATGGACCGTCGCGCGGGTCAAAGATGGAGTAACCATCGATCAAGCGCAAGCCGACCTCGCGCACGCGCTCAACAATTTGACCAAGTCGTACCCCGATACGGATGGCGGCCGGACAGTGCGCCTGCAACTGCTCGCGCAAAACGTCGACAGCCAAAGCAAGGGGCCGTTGTGGACGCTGCTGGGCGCGGTGCTCGCGGTGCTGGCCATCGGTTGTGTGAACATAGCGGGCCTGCTGCTGGCTCGCGGCGTAAAGCGTGAACGCGAGATGGCCATGCGCGTGGCCATCGGCGCGGGCCGCCGCCGTCTGCTCGCACAGGTGCTCACCGAGGGACTGCTGCTGGCGTTGCTGGGCGCCGCGGCGGGAGTGCTACTGGCCTGGACGATGCTCGACCTGATGCGTGCGTTCCTGATCAAGGCTCTCGAGCGCGGCGCGGACATTCATCTCAACTGGACCGTTCTCGCAGCGGCGATTGCCGTGGCCGTGGCTGCCAGCCTTGCCGCCTCGCTCTATCCCGCGTTGCGGCTTTCGGGCATCGATCCCAATCGGGCTCTCAAGGCCGGCGGCAGCGCCGGTACGCAACGAGCACAGCATAACCTCCGCTCCGGATTCGTGATTACTCAGGTTGCGCTTACCCTCATGCTTCTGGTTGTGGCAGGGATGCTCATTCGCAACGTGACGCGCTATCGTCATGTGGACCTTGGGTTCGATCCCGCGCATATCCTCGCCGTCGATCTGCACATTGCCCCCGTCCGTTATGAGGGCCGCGATGTGCTGGCCAACTTCTATCAGCCGCTGGTCGATCGCGTGGCGCACATTCCGGGCGTCCGTGCAGCCGGCCTCATCGACATGCTGCCTGTTGAGTCCTGGGGATCGAACGAGGATGTCCACATTACCGGCCAGCCGCCCTACCCACCCAAGCAGGAGATGCTGGCCGAAACTCGAATGGTCAGCAACGGCTACTTCGACGTCTTCGGTATTCCGTTTCAACAGGGGCGAAAGCTCTCGCCGCAGTTGGATGGAAGCTCCACCAACGCTCATTCCGCGGTCGTCAACGAAGCCTTTGTGCGCAAATTCCTGCCCGCCGGCTTTGGTCCCGCCACGCCGCACATCGACGATAGCGATAAGCTTGAGGAAAAGACCGCTCTCGTTGGAGTCATGGGGAACGTCCGCCAGGACATTCGCCAACCTGCTCTGGCGGAGATGGACTTTCTGCTCGATCAGGTCCCGGCAAAAGAACGCGCCGCCTTCATGTCCACCATGGTGCTGGTGGTTCGCACCAACGGCGATCCCAACAAGATCGTTCCCGCGCTCCGCAACGCGCTGCATGAAATCGATCCCACCGTGCCATTGGCCGATCCGCGCACCATGACCGACGTCGTCGCTGAAACGCTGGTCTTCGAGCGCATGGAGAGCTGGCTGTTCGGCATCTTCGCGGGCCTGGCGCTGGCGTTGGCCCTGGTCGGCCTTTACGGCCTCGTAAGTCATGAAGTCGAGCAGGCCACACACGACATCGGCGTGCGCATGGCTCTCGGGGCCACCCGCAACCGCATCCTGGCCATGGTGCTTCGCCGCGTTAGTTGGATGCTGGTTGCCGGGACTGTGGCCGGCATGGTGCTCACCGTCTTGGCCCGCAAACTCATTGGCATGGTCATCTACTTTGAAGCGCAGAAAGAGGCCGGCGGCTTTGCGGTGTTGGCGCTGCTGCTCATCGTTGCGGGACTTCTCGCGGCGCTCATTCCGGCCGTCCGCGCCGCGTCCATTGAACCCATGCAAGCGCTCAGAAACGAATAGCCCTGGAGGAGCAGGTTAGGATGACAGCCTTGTGGCAAGATCTTCGCTACGCATTGCGCCAGTTGCGCAAGTCGCCGGGATTCACGCTTACCGTGGTCATCACGCTGGCCCTCGGCATCGGCGCCAACACCGCCATCTTCACGCTGGTTCAGGGCATCCTGCTGCGCTCTCTGCCGGTTACCGATCCATCCCGCCTTTATCGCATCGGCGACAAAGACGATTGCTGCGTCGAGGGCGGATTCCCCGGCGATGCCGGCGACACCGGCGATTTCTCTATCTTCTCCTACGACCTATACCTGCACCTCAAGAACTCGGCGCCGGAGTTTGAGCAGTTGGCGGCCGTGCAGGCAGGCGAATGGCCCTTCTCGGTGCGCCGCGGCAGCGCATTGCCTTCTTTGATGCACGGCGAGTATGTCTCCGGAAACTACTTCTCGACCTTGGGTCTCGGCGCTTATGCGGGCCGAGTGTTTGCAGACCGTGACGACACGCCGTCCGCTCCTCCCGCGGTGGTGATCAGCTACAAAGCTTGGCAAGGCCAATACGCCTCCGATCCCGCAATCGTTGGATCGACAATTTTCATTCAGGCCAAGCCCTTCACAGTTATCGGAATTGCTCCGCCCGGTTTCTTCGGAGACCGTCTCAGAGATACTCCCCCGGATTTGTGGATCGCGCTGAATAGCGAGCCGTACGTGGCGGGTTCGACGTCGTTCCTGCATCATCAGGAGTCTCATTGGCTCTATCCGCTGGGCAGAGTTCGCGCCGGAACCAACATCGGCGCACTGCAAACCAAGATCACAGGATTGCTGCGCCAATGGCTTTACACACGACCGTTGCTGAATGCCAACGGCGGAGCGGCCATCATTCCCAAAATGTATGTCGTTCTTTCGCCCGGCGGCGGCGGCATACAGAATCTGCAGTTGGAGACGGGCAAGGCCCTGAAGATGCTGATGATTCTCTCCTCGGTCGTCTTGCTCATTGCCTGCGCAAACATCGCCAACCTGATGCTGGCGCGCGCCACTACCCGGCGTGCCGAAGTTGCAGTCCGCATGGCGCTCGGAGCGGGCCGTCGCCGCGTTATCCGCCAGATTCTTACCGAGAGCGTACTGCTAAGTTGCATCGGCGGCCTCGCCGGCCTGGGCGTTGCCTACGCGGGATCGCGCACGATTCTGGCTCTCGCATTTCCCGATGCGACTAACCTGCCCATCGAAGCCAACCCATCTCTTCCGGTTCTCGGCTTCGCATTTCTGGTATCGCTTTTGACCGGCATTTTGTTTGGCGCCGGGCCGGCGTGGCTCTCGTCGCATGCGCAGCCGGCCGAGGTTCTACGCGGCGCCAATCGCTCCACGCGCGATCGCTCTTCGCTGCCTCAGAAAGCGCTCGTCGTCTTTCAGGCTGCCTTGTCCCTGGTGCTGCTAGCCGGCGCAATACTGACCACCAAATCGCTGAACAATCTTGAGCACCAGAAATTCGGCGTCGTAACCTCCAACCGTTACGTGCTCCACTTCGATCCGCAAGGCGCAGGCTACACCATTGACAGGGTGCCTGCGCTCTATCGCCAGATTGAAGATCGATTCGCGGCGCTGCCCGGCGTGACCCATGTCGGGCTCGCCCTTTATAGCCCGCTCGAGGGCGACAATTGGGGCGAATGCGTCATCCAGCAGGGGCATCCCGCTCCGCATCCCGGCGACAAGTGCGGCGCCACCTGGGATCGCGTCAGCAGCGGTTTCCTCGATTCCATCGGCGTGCCCATCGTCCGCGGCCGCGGATTCAACCAACAGGACACGGCCGCATCGCCGCAGGTGGTCATCGTCAATCAGGCCTTCGTGAAGCAGTTCTTTCCCAAGCAGGACCCTATCGGCCGGCACTTCGGCATTGACTTTCCACAATACTCGGGAAGCTGGGAGATCGTCGGCGTCTTCGCCGACTTCAAGATGAATAACCCGCGCGGTGAAGTGAATCCGGTCTATCTGCGACCGCTCTCGCAGCCGTTCACCGGCTACAAGGAGGCGGACATGATCGGCGGCGAAACTCAATCCATGTTCATCAACGCCATGGTCATCGACTTCCACGCGCCGCAGCATAACGTGGATGCGCTGGTTCGCCGCACCCTCGCCGGCATCGATCCCAATCTGACCGTAATGGATCTTCGCTCATTCGACGCGCAGGTGGCAGGCAACTTCAATCAGGAGCGGCTTACGTCGCGCCTCACCAGCCTGTTCGGTATCCTTGCTCTGATCCTCGCTTCGGTTGGTCTCTACGGCGTCATGTCTTACTTTGTGGCCCGCCGCACCAGCGAGATCGGCATCCGCATGGCCCTTGGCGCCACGCGCTCGAGCGTAGTGTCCATGGTAATGCGCGGCGCGCTCTGGCAGATTCTCATTGGCTTGGTTCTTGGCATTCCCGCGTCGCTTTACGCCGGCTATCTCATGAACAGCTTGCTCTATGGCGTAGACAGCTACGATCCGATGGCTATTGCCGGAGCGCCCATCATGCTGATCCTTTGCGCCACCGCCGCCGGATTCATTCCCGCCCGCCGCGCTGCTTCAATTGAGCCGATGCAGGCGCTGCGTACCGAATGAGAAGCCTCCGTAAGAGTCGACCAATTTGAAGGGTACGGGCTTCAGCCCGTACATCGAACTGAATGAATTCGCGGGGCTTTAGCCCCTAAGGGGTAGTTGATGAACACCGTGCTTCAAGACGTTCGCTACGCGCTGCGCCAGTTGCGCAAGTCGCCGGCATTCACGATCACCGTGATCGTTACGCTGGCTCTCGGCATCGGCGCCAATGCCGCGGTCTTCACGCTCTTCGATCAGGTTCTGCTGCGCATGCTGCCCGTCGAGCGGCCGAAGGAACTTGTCCGCTTTGAATGGAGCGGCGGCTTCTCAGGTTCCGCCAGCAGCTTCGGCGGCGACGAATACAACTTCTTCTCCTATCCCATGTACAAGGACCTCCGCGACCAGAATCAGGTCTTTCAAGGGATACTGGCTGCGGACCGTTCCAATGTCGGCGTCAGTTGGCATAACCAGGCCGAGAACAAGGATGCGGAGGTGGTGTCCGGCAATTACTTCGAGTTGCTGGGACTCAAGCCGGCACTCGGCCGCTTGCTCACGCCGCAGGACGACACCGCCAAGAATGCCAACCCCGTTGTCGTTCTGAGCTACGACTATTGGAAGACGCGCTTCGCCGCCTCGCGCGACGTGGCCGGCCAGATCGTGCTCATCAACGGTCGCCCCTTCACCATCCTCGGAGTCGCGCCGAAAAACTTCTCGACCGCCATCGGCGGCTACAAACCCGGAGTCTTCATTCCCGTCAGCATGGTCGATATCGCCATGCCATGGATGGAATCTGAAAACAACCTCACCAACCATCAGTCGATCTGGCTCACGCTGGTGGCGCGGCTCAAGCCTGGCGTAACTCCCGCTCAGGCCCAGGCCAGCCTCGGCCCGCTCTGGCGTTCGCTCCGCGCCTATGAACTCACCCTCTACAAATCGCGGTCGGAACGTTTCAAGCAACACTTCCTGGATACGAGCCTCAAAGTTCTGGATGATTCCACCGGTTTTTCGCCCGAGCGCACTGAATTGAAGACTCCGCTCATCGTCCTCATGAGCATGGCCGGCCTCCTTGTCGCCATGTGCGCCATCAACGTCGCCACTCTGCTGCTGCTGCGCGCCGCCGGACGCGCGCGCGAAATGTCGATGCGCTACGCTCTCGGCGCAAAACGCAGCCGCATCGTCTCGCAATTGCTGGTCGAAGGCGGCTTGCTTGGCCTGGCAGGAGCTGCCGTTGGCCTTGCGCTCGCGCCTCTAGTGGCCACAACGCTGGTGCGCCTGATGACCAGTTCCGATCCCGGCCAGGAGCCGTATTCTTCTTCGCTTGACACACGCGTTCTGCTCTTTACATTGGGAATTTCACTGGTCGTAAGCTTGCTGTTCAGCATCGCGCCAGTGTTCCACTTCCTGCGTCCCGATCTTGCCCAGGCCTTGCGGCAGAATGCCGGTACAGCCTCGAAAGCTTCGCAGCGATTCAGAAAACTGGCCGTCGGCGCGCAGATTACCCTCAGCGTCATGCTCATCGCCGGCGCTGGCCTTTTCGTCCGTACCCTCGACAACCTGCGCCATCAGCCGGTCGGCTTCGACACCACCCATCTCGTCACGTTCTCGCTCGATCCCACCAACTCCGGTTACGGCGAAGACCGCACTCCGCAGATCGAAACGGCCGCTCTAGACGCGCTGCGCCGAATTCCCGGGGTCGTCGAAGCTGCCGGCACGGAAGACGCCGAGCTGGCGGGCAATACAAACACCTCGAGTTTTTCCGTGCAGGGATATAAACCCGCCGAAGACGAAAGAATGAATTTTGAAGAGCCGTGGATTACGTCCGGCTACTTTGCCACCCTCCATCAGCCTCTCCTGGCCGGGCGCGAGTTCACGCCAGCCGACGCCAAGGGGCAGCCCAAAGTGGCAGTCGTCAACGTCTCTTTCGCAAAGCGTTTCTACGCATCGCCGCAGGCCGCGCTCGGTCGCCAGATCGGCTCCGGCGATAAGAACGACACCACCATCGTTGGCGTAGTCGGTGACATCCGCCACCAGAATCTGCGCACTGAGATTGGGCCCGCGGTCTATAGGCCCTATCTGCAGGACGAGCACCCAGGAGGCCTTGAAATCTACGTGCGCACAGCACAGCCTCCGAAGGCCGTCGAAGCCGACATCCGCCAAACCATTCATCAGCTCGATCCCACGCTGGTTGTCGACGGCCCGCGCACCATGGAGGAGGAAGTAGATCAACGCGCCGCCGATGTAATCGCGCTGGCATTTCTGTCTATCGGCTTCTCCGTGCTGGCCATGATTCTCGCCGGCGTCGGTCTTTACGGCGTGCTCGCTTACTCCACCGAGCAGCGCACCCGCGAAATCGGCGTGCGCATCGCCCTCGGTTCGCCTCGATCCGGCGTGGTGGCTCTGGTCATCCGCGAGATGGCCCTCATCGCCGCTGTTGCCGCCGCCATTGCGCTGCCCTCGGTGGTTGCGCTGGCGCGTCTATTCAGCAGCTTGCTTTATGGCGTTACCTCGTTCGATCCATTTACACTCACGGTCGCGGTGCTTTTGACGGCCGTGATGGTCGCCCTGGCCGCAGCCCTCCCCGCGCGCCGGGCGGCAACCGTGCAACCTATGCAAGCGTTGCGAGCTGAATAAAAACAGGAGATCTGATGCGATCGATTTTGCGGAACCTGCAATATGCGCTGCGACAGTTGGGCAAGTCCCCGGTTTTTGCCTTCACGGCTGTGCTCACACTCGCCCTCGGCATTGGCGCCACCACGGCTATTTTTACCGTGGTGTATGCCACGCTGCTCGCGCCTATGCCCTATCCAAACCCCGACCAACTCGTCATGGTCTGGTCCAAAATTCAGGGCTTTCGCAACGGCATCGCCGCGCAGGACTTTGTCGACTGGAAGAACCAGAACACCGTCTTTCAGGACATCACTGCCTTCACGGGCCAAAGCTTCAACATGGCCACCAAAGAGCAGCCCGAGTACATCAACGGCGGCGTCAGCAGCCCCGGCATGTATCGGATGTTGGGAACTCCTTTCCTTTATGGCCGCGACTTTCTTCCCGAGGAGGGCACGCTCGGCAAAGAGCATGAAGTGATCCTGATGAACAAGCTCTGGAGACGCCTCGGCTCCGATCCCAACATCGTCGGCAAAACCATTCAGCTCGATGGCACCGCCTACACCGTTGTCGGCGTACTGGGACCGGGCCAGCCCGACCGCCTCGATAACTGGCTCATTGTGCCGCTCGCGTTCAAGCCCGAGCAGCTCAATCACGACTTCCACTGGCTGCTCGCCATGGGACGCATGAAGCCGGGTATCACCATCAAGCAGGCGCAGGCCAATATGGATACGGTTACGGCCAACATTGCGCAGGCCAATCCAAAGAGCAACAAAGGCTGGGGCGCCATTGTCGAGCCATTGCACAACGACTTCCTTCCCAAGGGAGAGATCCAGATGCTTTGGATTATGCTCGGCGCGGTAGGCTTCGTGCTGCTCATCGCCTGTGTCAACGTTGCCAACCTGCAGCTTGCCAGAGGCACAACCAGACAGAAGGAATTGGCGGTTCGTACTGCTCTAGGCGCCTCGCGCAAAGCCATCTTCGCGCAGTTTCTCACCGAAAACCTCGCGCTTGCATTCATCGGCGGCGGGCTTGGAGTTGCCCTCGGCTGGGCACTCTTGCGCGGGATTGTGGCGATCATGCCGCCGGGAACGCTTCCAACCGAGGCCGATCTTCGACTCAATCTCCCCGTCCTGCTTTTCACGCTGGCAGTGTCCACGCTCTCCGGCCTGCTTTTTGGCTGCGCTCCCGCCTGGTCAGCCACGCGCGTCGATCCTGCTGAAATCCTGAAGGAAGGCGGCCGCTCCGGCACCGGCGTGGGCCGTCACCGCATGCGCCGCCTGCTGGTTATCGGAGAATTTGCTCTTGCCCTTGCCCTGCTCACTGGAGCCGGACTCGCTATTCACAGCTTCTGGAACCTCACCAAGGTCGATCTGGGCACCAGCACTACGAATATCCAAACCTTCACGCTGCCCGTGCCCGATGCCCGCCCCAAAGATCCGGCGCGCATCAACGCCTACTACCAGCAGATGATCATCAGCATCAAGGCCGTTCCCGGCGTGCTGGATGCGGCCGTCTCCGTTGGTCTTCCCCTCGAGGGTTCCGGTTTCGGCATGCCCTTCACCATCGCCGGCCAGCCCGACTTTGCCGATCCATCCCAACGCCCCGGCGCGGGCTTTGATATGGTTACTCCCGACTATTTCAAGACCTACAGCATCCCTGTTCTTCGCGGCCGCGCTTTTACCGATCAGGACACAGCCGCATCGACGCGGGTAGCCATCGTCAACAAGAAATTCGCCGACAAATACTTTGCCGGTAAAGACCCGCTCCAGCAGCGCATCAACGTCGAAGAGCTTGTTCCCGGCGTGACCAAGCTCGGCCCCTATATCTCCTGGCAAGTCGTCGGCGTCTTCAACAACGTGCGTGCCGGCAGCTTCCGCGACGACGACCGCTCCGAGATACTTATTCCCTTTGCGCAGATTCCCTGGCCCCAAGCAAACATCGGCGTTCACACCGCGGGCGACCCTGCGAAGGTCTTCCACAGCATCGCCGCGGCCGTTCATTCCGTTGATCCGCAAATCGCCCTTGCCGAACCGCACACACTGGAAGAAATCAAGAGCCGCAACCTCGGCGGCGATCGCTTCGTTATGACGCTGCTGGGCACATTCGCATTTATCGCCCTGCTGCTTGCGGCGGTGGGAATCTACGGCGTCATATCTTTCACTGTTGCCCAGCGCGAACACGAGATCGGCCTGCGCATGGCCCTCGGAGCCAGCCGCGCAAACGTGGTTAACCTGGTCCTCAAGGAAGCGTTGATCCTCTCCTGCATCGGCCTCGCTATCGGTCTGGTCGGAGCCTTCTTCATCGGCCGTGCGTTGCACAGCGGGCTCTATGGCGTCGGCTCGATCGACTACGGCGCCATCGCCGTCGTCGCTCTGGTATTGCTGACCGCATCGCTGTTCGCCAGTTGGATTCCCGCCCGCCGCGCTGCCGGCGTCGAGCCCATGAATGCGCTTCGCACCGATTAAGAAAGGAGACTTGGAATGCGTTCGATTCTTCAAGACCTGCGTTACGCGCTGCGCCAACTGCGCCAGTCGCCGGGATTCACCGTCACCGCGGTGACCGTGCTGGCGCTTGGACTTGGCGCCAACATTGCCGTATTCACCGTGTTGAGTGGAATCTTTCTCCGCCCGCTACCCTACGCGCAGCCCGATCGTATCGTCGAAATCAAAGGCGCTGGTTCCGAGCCGTATTACATGATGAGCTACGCCAACATGCTCCAGTTGCGCGATGCCGTGGGCCCAGGAATGCGATTCGGCGCGGTCATGAATCGCTCCATGGCCAGCATCGTCGCTCCCGGAGGCCGCTTCCAGGCGCAGAAGATTGAGGTCACCGCCGGCTTGCCTGCAATGCTCGGCGTGCAGCCCATCCTCGGCCGTTCCTTCCGCGACGATGAGAACGATCCCGGCCGCAATCGCGTTGTGCTCATCGGCGAAGAGGTTTGGCGCAAGTTCTACGCTTCCGATCCTCAAATCGCAGGCAAGACGCTCACCATCAAAAGCCAGTCCTACACCATTCTCGGAGTCATGCCCAAGGGCTTTTCATTTCCCTTTGACGAGCAGATGCAGATATGGTCGCCCGCGACAATCAATCCCGCCAGCCGCTCTTCAATGAGCGGCAAGCAAGTGGCGTGGGTCGGAGATATCTACGCGCGCCTACCCGACGGCATGACGGCGGCACAACTGACGGATATCTTGAGCCGCACGCAGACCTCGATTGCCAAGGAGGTCTCCGATGACGGCCCGGCCATTGCCAAGCGCATCGCGGTCACAGGGTATCAGCAGTCGCAGAACCAGCAGGTCCGCAAGCCGCTCCTGCTGCTTTACGCGGTGGTCTTCGGCATCTGGGCGCTGGCTTGCCTCAACGTTACCAGCCTGATGCTTGCGCGCGCGGTCTCGCGCACGCGCGAACAGGCCGTTCGCGCCGCGTTGGGCGCAAGCCGCGCTCGTCTGCTGCAACAGACTGTCGTCGAGAGCCTGTTGCTCAGCGGCATTGGCAGTGTCTTCGGATTGCTGCTCGGTCAATCCGCCATCAAACTGCTTTGGCATCAAATCACCCGCAATCTGCCGCTCACCAGCGCCGTTCATCTCGATTGGCGAGTCGTTCTCTGCCTCGCGGGGCTCACGCTTGTTACTGCAATTCTCGTTGGCGTCTACCCCGCGCTGCGTGCCATGCGCCGCGATGTGCAGGGCAGCCTTCACGGCGTCACCACCACCGCCTCCGCCAGCCAGAATCGCACCCGCGAAGCGCTGGTCGTGGCGCAGCTTGCGCTTACTCTTGTGTTCCTCGTCGGTGCTGGGCTTTTCTTGCGCACCATTCATGCGCTGCGCTCGGTGCCGCTCGGCTTTTCGCAGCAGAATGTACTCACCGGCGGCATCATCATCAACGGCGGTTCGCATCAGTTGGAGGACGACGAGGGCAAGCCGCAGGATCCCAACATCGTGCGCACCGCCTATCTGCCGCTACTTGATCGTTTGCGCGCCATTCCCGGTGTGAGAGTGGCCGCGCTCAGTTCCGTGTTGCCCATGCGCGCGGAGTTCGGCGTGGGCATCTCCGGCAACATCGATCACAAGGAGGTTCCGCGATCTCAAACTCCGTCGGCCGATGGCCGTCTGGCCTCGCCTGGTCTTGTCGATGCGCTGGGAATCCCCATGCTGCGCGGCCGCTTCTTTACCGAGGACGATTCGGCCTCAGCGCCTCCGGTCGTGGTCGTGAATCAGGCGTTTGTCAACAAGTACCTTCCCAATCAGAACCCCCTCGGACACACCTTTTTTATGGGCAAGGGACGATTCGCGGACATGCATATCGTGGGCGTCATCGGAGACGTCAAGCAACGCAAGGTCACTGACGCCACCAGGCCGGAGATCTACTTCAGCCTGGCGCAGGTCGAGCCGGGAACGCCACTTTACGGAATCGCAACAGCGTTCACCCAGGTAGCCATTCGCGGCGCCGTTCCCGCCGATTCCCTCCGCGCGCAATTTGACAAAGCTCTTCATGAAGTCGCTCCCGACTCCACCACCACCGATGTAAAGACAATCCACGAAGCCGTCGAGGATTCCTTCGGCAACCAGACCCTCATCGCCCATCTGCTCGAAGGCTTCGCCGTTCTTGCCCTGTTGATTGCAGCCGTCGGCCTCTATGGCCTGCTCTCCTTCGCCGTGGTGCAACGAACCCGCGAGATCGGCTTGCGCATTGCTCTCGGCGCTCCGCAGGCGAATATCCTCAGCCTCATTCTGCGCCGCGCTCTGCTGCTGGTCGCTGTCGGTTTGTCAATCGGCGGAGTCCTCGCCTGGTTTGCCGTCACCCTCGCGCGCACTTACATCTTCGGCGTCCAGCCGCACGACACCCTCACCTTCACCGCGGTTGTGCTTGTGCTTGCTGCCGCCTCGTTTGTCGCCGCATGGCTGCCCGCACGCCGCGCCGCCGCGGTCGACCCCATCCTGGCTTTGAGATCGGAGTAACTCACATGATCGAACTGAAAAATGTAGAACGCAGTTACAAGACCGGCCACACTGAAACCTGGGTGCTGCGCCGCATCGGCATCACCATCGAAGAGGGAGAGTTTGTCACCGTCATGGGACCCTCCGGGGCAGGGAAGTCCTCGCTCCTCAACGTCCTTGCACTCCTCGACGACGGTTGGCTGGGCGAGTACTGGTTCGGCGAAACCCCGGCCCACAAACTCAACCGCAAGCAGCGCGCCGATCTCGCCCGCCAGCGTGTCGGAATGGTTTTTCAAAGCTATCACCTGCTCGACGATCTCACCGTGGCTGAAAACATCGACCTGCCTCTCTCTTATAAGAACCTGCCCGCCAACCAGCGTCAGGGGATGGTGGCCGACATTCTCGACCGCTTCCAGATCGTCGCCAAGAAGGATCTGTTTCCCAATCAGCTCTCCGGAGGCCAGCAGCAGTTGGTGGGCATCGCGCGTGCCGTGGTCCACGCTCCCGCGCTGCTGCTTGCCGACGAGCCCACCGGCAATCTCCACTCCACACAGGCTCGCGAAATCATGGATCTGTTTTGCGAACTCAACAATGCGGGCACAACCATCGTGCAAGTAACTCACTCCGAAGAAAACGCGCGCTACGGCAAGCGCATTCTCGAGCTGCGCGACGGATGGCTTACGCGCGATGAACTGCTTCAGCCCAGGGCAACGGAGGTAGGCGCACAGTGAATCATTCCATCCCATCCATCGCCAGAACTACGCAAGCCCTGGCCGCAATCTTTCTTTTGCAGATCAACCTCGCGCTTGCGGTCGAGCCGGCGCCCGCGCCTTCCGCGCCGGCCGCCACTGCCACTGAGCAGACGCCGGACGCTCCGGCACCGGCGGCAACCGGCGCCGCGGCGCCGACGCCGACTCTGGCGCAGCAGATGCAGCAGGCGAAGCAGCAGTCGTATGTTCCGCCGCGGCCGTTTCAAGTGCCGATGCCACACTCCCACAACCCGCTTTTCCCCTATCTCCCCAGCACCGCGCCTGAGTTGGACCTGAGCAACTCGCCGCGCCTGGAGAACCTTATCCGCGATGGCAAGATCTACCTTTCACTGCGGGACGCTATCGCAGTGGCCATCGAGAACAACCTCGATCTGGCCTATTTCCGCTACAACTTCCCCATCGCCCAGACAGACATTCTGCGCACCAAGTCAGGCGCCTCGGCCAACGGCGTCAACACCGCCATCGTCCAGGGCACCCAGGGCGGTTTTGCCGCTTCCTCAGGCGGCGGAGGCGGCTCGTCCGGAGCTGGATTTTCCGCCGGCAATGGCGGCATCGTCACCTCGACCCTCGGCGCCGGCACAGCCGTTTCTTCGTTCGATCCCTCCCTCACCTTCCAGGGCTACGTCGATCACACCACCACCCAGGAGGCCAACGAGGTCACCACCGGCGTGCCGGTTCTGAAGAACAACACGATTGAGGTCTTGTCCTCTTACTCCCAGTCCTTCCCCATCGGCACCGGCATTCAGGTCAACTATCTCGGCCAGCGTGTCGCCAGCAACACCCCTTACAACCTCATCAATCCCGAGCTTTATTCCAGATTTCAAGCGATAATCCAGCAGCCCATACTGTATGGCTTCGGAGTCGCCACCAACGAGCGCTTTATCCGCATTGCCAAGCGCAACGCGCAGATCACCGACCTTGCTTTCAAAGCCCAGGTTATCGCCACCGTGACTCAGGTGGAGAATATCTACTGGGACCTGGTGAATGCCTACGACAGCGAGCAAATCAGTGAGCGCTCTCTCGGCTTCGCCAACAAGAATCTCTCCGACGATCAGAAGCAGCTCGAACTCCAGGCGATCCCCGCAATGCAGGTCATGACGGATCAGTCGGCAGTGGCTCAAGCCGAAGGCAACCTCACCGTGGCGCGCGCCAGCCTTCGATTGAACGAGCTGCTGATGAAGAACGCGCTCACCAAGGTCGACAATCCGGCGATCGACGAGATGCCGGTCATTCCGCTCGACCTGCAGGGAGAGCCCGACCCCAATGCCGACAAAGCCATCGACGAGCTCATCTCCGAGGCCGAGAAGAAGCGGCCCGAGGTTGCCATCTACAAGATGCAGGCCGAAGTGCAGAAGCAGTCCCTGAAGGACATCAACAGCGAGCTATTGCCGGTTCTCAACATGTATGGCCTCTACGCCGGCGCCGGAACCGCGGGTCCCTTGAACCCCTTGTGCAACCCCAGCACGCAGGATTGCTCCACCAATCTGCCCACCGGTTTCCCCAGCATGTTTGTGAACACATTCAACTACTCGTCTCCGGAATACCAGGTGGGGATGACGCTCTCTATCAATCTGCGCAACCGCCAGGCCAAGGCCGATCAATTCCGCGCCGTGCTGCAGTACCGCCAGAGCCAGATCTCCTCCGAGCAGCAGCAGAAAACCATTCTCTTCGACGTACGCAACTCGAAGTTTGCTCTTGAACAGGCCCAGGCTCAGGTTCAAGCAGCGCAGAAAGCACGCGACCTCGCAGCGAAGACCTTCGACATCATGAAACAGGAACAGGTGCTCGGTGCGAAATCCGGCCTCGATACGCTGAACGCGGAAAGCGCGCTCGCCCAAGCAGAATCCGCATTGGACACAGCGCAAACAAACTTCGAGAAGAAGAAGGTGGACATCGATCGCGCCATCGGCGAGACGCTGGAGAGAACGGGGGTCTCCATCGACGACGCGAAAGTGGGCGTCGTGACGCATTAGCCGTAGAATCACGGAAAAGGACCATGCGGTGTAGTGGAGGCAGACAATTCCAAATAAGCAAGAGCAAATTCGTGTTCTGGTTGCCGACGACCAGCCCCACATTCTCGAGGCCGTGGAGTTGCTGCTCGCCCCGCAAGGTATCGAAGTCACCTGTGTCCGCTCGCCGCGGCTGCTGCTTGAAGCGCTCGGCCAAAGCGATTACGACGTCCTGCTCATCGACCTCAACTACACGCGCGACACGACCTCCGGACAGGAGGGACTGGATCTGCTCGCCCGCATCCAGGAGATAGACACGCGCATCCCGGTGATCGTGATGACCGCGTGGGGCAACATCGATCTGGCTGTCGAATCCATCAAGCGCGGCGCGCGCGACTTCGTGCAAAAGCCGTGGGAGAACGAGCGCCTGATTTCGCTGGTCCGCGTGCACGCCGAACTGCATCACGCCCTGCGCCTCGCACGCCAACTGGAATTGGAGAATCGCCTGCTCCGCGCCGAAGGCATGCCGGAGTTTGTGGCCGGCGCGCCCTCCATGCAGCCCGTCCTCGAGCTGATCGCGCAGGTTGGGCCGTCTGACGCCAACGTGCTCATCACCGGCGAACATGGCACCGGCAAGGAGATTGTCGCCAAGCTGCTGCACGCTGCATCGCCTCGCGCCGCCCGGTCGCTGGTGGCCGTCAACGCCGGCGGGTTGCCCGAGGGCACCTTCGAGAGCGAGATCTTCGGCCACGTGAAGGGCGCATTCACCGACGCGCGCACCGATCGCATCGGCCGTTTCGAGCTGGCCAACGGCGGCACGCTGTTCCTCGATGAGATCGCCAATGTCCCCATGCGCCAACAGGCAAAACTGCTGCGCGTGCTTGAGACCGGCGAGTTGGAGCGTGTGGGCTCCTCGCAGACCCGCCGCGTCGATGTGCGCATTCTGTCCGCGACAAATGCTCAGTTGCACGAGGAGGCCAAGGCAGGCAACTTCCGCGAAGATCTTCTCTTCCGCATCAACACCGTCGAAATTCATCTGCCCGCCCTTCGCGATCGGCGCGAAGACATTCCGCTTTTGGCGATGCATTTTCTTGGCCGCAATCGCGCTCGCTATCGCAAGCAGGTAAGCGGATTCTCTCCCGCGGCCATGCAGCAGATGATGCAATATCCCTGGCCCGGCAACGTGCGCGAGCTTGAGCACACCGTGGAGCGCGCCGTGCTACTTTGCCGCGGCGATGAGATCGAGCCCGCTAACCTCGCCATCGCCGCCTCGCGCTCCGCTTCGCAATCCTTTGAGAATATGAGTATCGACGATGTCGAGGCGCTGCTCATCAAGAAGGTGCTTCGCCGATGCGATGGCAACATCTCGCAGGCCGCTGAATCCCTCGGCTTGAGCCGCGCCGCACTCTATCGCCGCATCGAAAAATATGGCCTCTGACAGGCATGCACGCAGGCGCCGGCGCTCGGCGGTTCGCCGCGCGTGGCTTTATTGTCTGCTGCTCACGCTTCCCGCGCTCGTGCTCGGCGCGCTGTTCTTATACAAGCATCCAATGGATCTGGCGCCCGCGCTTCTTCTTGGCGGATGCCTTCTGATTTACTTATTGCTCGTGGCCGCGGCTCTCGTCGAAGGCTTGATTCGCCCGCTGCAAACGCTCACCAACGTTGTCTCGTCGCTGCGCGAGGGCGATTACTCGTTCCGCGCGCGCGGCGCCGGATCGCAGGACGCAGTTGCAGAGCTGGCCGCCGAGGTCAATGCTCTTGCCGATCTGTTGCAAAAACAGCGCGTCCGTTCGCTCGAAGCCACAGCGCTTCTCGGCCGCATTCTTGAAGTCATGCACGCGCCCCTGTTTGCATTCGACCGCGAAGACCTGCTGCAACTGGTCAACAACGCGGGCGTCAAGCTGCTCGGCCTTACACACGCCCGCAGCTTTGGCCACTCGGCGCGCGAACTTGGCCTTGATGACTTGCTTGCCGCGCCCGATCAGTCGATTCACACCTTCGGTTCGAAGCCGACTCGCTGGCTTTTGCGCAAGGCCGTCTTTCGCCAGGATGGCGTTCCTCACACGCTGCTCTTGCTGGCGGACGTAAGCCTTCCGCTGCAGGAAGAGGAGCAGATCGCATGGAAGCGTTTGATCCGCGTGCTGGGCCACGAGCTTTCGAACTCACTCGCGCCAATCAAGTCTATCGCCGGAAGCCTGCTCGCGCGCGTCGACAACATGGAAGGCGACAACGCGACGCTGCACGACTTTCGCCGTGGACTAAGTGTCGTTGAGAGCCGCGCCGATGCCCTGCACCGTTTCGTCCAGTCGTATCGGCTGCTTGCCCAGCTTCCACCGCCGCAGCTCAAGCAGGTGCAACTGGGGCTGCTGCTCGAACGCGTAGTCCTGCTCGAACAGCGCATTCCGATCCAGCTCGAGCCCGGTCCCCCCGTAGCTCTCTACGCAGATTCCGATCAGCTCGAGCAGATGTTCATCAACCTGCTCGCCAACGCCGTCGACGCGTCTTTGGCCAACGGCTCCAAGCCTGTTCGCGCAACCTGGAGCGTCGCCGACTCCAGTCTTCTGGTCACCATTGAGGACCGCGGGCTGGGCATCGCAAACACCGAGAACCTGTTTGTGCCCTTCTACACGACCAAGCCCGCGGGCAGCGGTGTCGGCCTGGCTTTGGCGCAGCAAATAGCCCGCGCCCACGGCGGCGAAATCCGCCTCGAAAATCGCGACGACGGCGACGGCGCCCGCGCCACCATCCGCCTGCCTCTCATGCAGCTATAACGCAGCCTCCAATGATCACTGGTTGGGGAAAAAGAAGATCATTCCGCCCAGAACGAACATCCCGCCGACCACCCAGAAGATCAACCGTCCCTGCCATCTCGGAACCTGTCGATCCGAGGCTATCGGCAGCGGGATGCCACCGGTCGCATAGAAGTTCTTGAAGAGGAAAGAGGCAACAATCAGAGCTGCCCCTACTACGATCATGGTGATTGCTTTGCCCTGGTCCACCGAATGTTGCTCCTAGCTTTTAAGAAGTCGTTCTCCCGACAGAGTGTTTCAAAAATCTGCTTTGTATCAGGGCACGACTTCAGTCGTGCCGAAAAGGGCCGGAAAACGAAGGGGTTTTAACCCCTGAGGGGCAGCGTCCGAGATTTGGCGACCATTTTTGAAACACGCTCTAGCTTGAATGCTGGGTGCCCCATCCATCGCGCACTTTGCGATGGGTGGGATGCGAAGTCGCTCACAGACACACTGAACAGAACCTGCTCTTAAGCTGGATTAATCGCAAACCAGCGCCCCATCCGGCAGACCGAGTCCATCCTCCACTTCCATCTCGGCCCCGCCATCCGTCTCTCCGCGCCGCGCTGCAAAAAACAGTTCCACCTGCTCCAGCACTTCCGGTCCGGTCTTCGCATGGTAGATAGCTGCCCGCAGCTTCGCTCCCCCCGGCACTCCGTGCGTGAACCACGTAGCGAATTGCTTCATCTTGCCCGCCGTCTCACCCAGACGCGCATCTCTGGGCAGATCCTTGGTTGCCTCAGCCTCATCCAAAAGCATCTGAAAGTAAGCGCGAATCATCCGGTAACGATCCTCGACCGTGGCCGTCTCGTATCTGCCCGTAGCCGTGTATTGGGCAATCTGCCGAAAGATCCACGGATTCGCCGGCGCTGCCCGCCCAATCATCACCGCATCGCAGCCCGTCTCTGCCACCATGGTCACCGCGGCCTCGGGAGAAGTGATATCCCCATTCCCAATCACGGGAATCTCAACCGCCTGCTTCACTGCGGCAATCCACTGCCACTGCGCCTGCCCGCTATAGCCTTGCTCGCGCGTCCGCGCGTGCAGCGCCACGGCGTTCAGCCCTTCGGCTTCGGCCATCCGCGCCAGCTCAACACAGACAATTTGCTTCTCGTTCCATCCGATACGGAACTTGACCGTGAAGGGAATCGTTACTGCCTTTCGTATCGACCGAAAGATCTCGGCGATCTTGGGCAGATCCCGCAGCAGCCCCGATCCTCCATTGCACCCCACCACCCGCTTGGCCGGGCAGCCAAGATTCAGGTCCACCAGATCGAATCCCGTCTGCTCCACGATCCGCGCCGCCTCGGCGAGAGTCTCCGCATTGGACCCGAACAGTTGCGCCCCGATCGGATGTTCGTCGTCGTAGAAGGTGAGATACCTCCGCCTCTTCGTCTCTCTCATCCGCGCCAGCCCATCGGCCGAAGTGAACTCCGTCATCAGCAGCCCACAGCCTGACTGCGAATTGCTTACGGCAGCGTCAATCTCTTCCGCGAAGCCTGACCCCTGATCCCTGATTTCTGATCCCTTTTCCGTCGTAAACAAACTCGCATGCCGAATAAACCGCCGAAAAACAGTATCCGTAACTCCTGCCATGGGAGCCAGCACCGTCGCCGGAGCAACCAACACGTTTCCCAGGCGCACCTCCGCCGGAACCCGCGTCCCCGCCGGCATCTCGTGCTCTCTGGGGTTATCCCAGTCCTTCTTGACGGTGAATCCCTTGCCAGCCATACCAGTAACCTGCCGTAACCGAATTGCCCCAGTTCATTGCATCCCTAGATTCGAACTTCGATATCTGGACGGCTCTTCGCCAAGAGCTTCGTCTCAATCGCCTTGAGCTTTGCAGGATCCACGCGAAAGCGCTCGGGGGCCACAACGATTTCTGCTGTGGGAGATTTCCCCCCATTTTCCTTGATTGTGACTATTCCAAGGCACCCGATTCCGTCATCGGGAAACAAGCCGAGATGCCCAAGTTCTCCAAAAGCGCGGTCATAGCTCTCGGCCGGAATTGCAAGGTATCGAAAGTGAGCCGGCATAGACATCAACTGGCGATGGATACCTTGTAGCTTCTCGCTGAACTTTGCGTTCCATGTTTCCTTCAGCGCATTGAGTTCCTTTGGGTTGGATGGCTTCAGCCGTTGGCTCTCGGACGGACTTAGATCGCGTTCAAGCTTGATCTCGACGGCGTGCAGGTCGCCCGCGCCGCCGTGGTCCACCGCTAGTACGTCCGCAGCGATCAGGGAGCGAGGTGGATCCAAATAGATATTGGGTACGGACAGCGTCCGCCGAAGAAGTTCCGCGACTGCATTGATCGCGCGCCCCTCTCTCTGACGTAGTGTCAACTCTCGCGTCTCTTCCTTTACGGCCATGGCTATACCCTTCCTTCCCGCCTCGGCAGATTTCGCTCTGCCCAGGTCTGAAATCGCACGGCAGCCCAATAGAGCGCTGTGACCTTTTCGTTATCAACCTGCTTTTCACCGTAGGAGATGTCTGTCTTTGCGCCCAGCAATCTCTGAAGATGCGGGACTCCCTGAAGATCGATACCTGCTTTGGTACATGTCCGCTTCAATGCGGCAACGGCCTGCCGATGGTCCTCACCTCGTGCGCGCGCGCCGCCGAGTCCTATCAGAATTGCATCGTTATAGGAGATGGCGCTATGCACGGCAAGCAATGCTACAGCGGAAGCATAAGCTGGCAGATCGTCCTGACAAAGCTTCATGGCGTTTGCAAGTTGCGTTGCCCGGCGATAGTAAACTGTGAAACTCGCCCTGACCATTCTCACCCATTGTCTTATGTGAAAAGGCCTCCGCCAAAGCGGAGGCCCAATCGAGCTTGCCGATTGTCTTCGACGCCGGCTACTTGGGCGCCGATACCTCGCCGGCCTTGGCATACTTGCGGCGGAACCGCTCTACGCGCCCTGCTGTATCGACCAGGCGCTGCTTGCCAGTAAAGAACGGGTGGCAGTTCGAGCAAATTTCCACGTGAATGTCGCCCTTGTGGGTTGACCGGGTCTCAAAGTTGTTTCCGCAGGCGCACATCACTCGCACCGCGGCGTAATTGGGATGAATCTTTTCCTTGGGCATCGCTATAGACAGACCTTTCCTGCAATCTTCCATATCCATTGTATGGGGATTTGGGCGGTTTAGCAACGCTTGACGGGTTTGGAACCGGGCCAGCTTGTCGATCGCCCGTCAACTCGCCTTCTCCCGCGGAACCAGAGCGGCTGTAAACTCGTATTAAGGGCCAAATGAGCGCCACCGTATTGCCAGACCAGTCCGTATTGCCAGATCCGCCGGTTGACTTCCTTTCAAGCCGCCTTTTCGACCTCACGCGGCGGATCGACGGAGTTGACCCACAGTTGTCGCGGGTTCTGGTTCCGTGGGTCGTGCGGCATCCGCGCTACCTGCCAGGGTTCCTCCGCCTGGCGCGAACCATCGGGCAGTCGAGGCGCGTACGAGCACGCGCGCTTGCCGGCGGGGTACAAGTGCCGCCCTTCCTCGTTCTCAGCGTCACTTCCAAATGCAATCTGCGCTGCGCCGGCTGCTTCGCGGGAGCCGTCGGCACCGTAACCGCCAAGCCCGCGCAACCGGGCCTCAGCCTCCGCGACTGGCACGGAATCGTGGACGAAGCGGTTCGACTGGGGGTAATGGCCTTCATGATCGCCGGCGGCGAGCCGTTCTTGCTGCCGGGCATTGCCCGCCTGTTCCGCGACCATCCCGATCGGCTCTTCCTGGTCTTCACCAATGGCACCGCCCTCAAGCCCGACGACTACCAAATCCTCAAGAAATGCTCCAACACCGTCATCGTCGTCAGCCTGGAGGGCGATCGCGATCTCACCGACCTCCGCCGCGGCCGTGGCGTCTTCGAGAAGGCCCTCGGGTCTCTCGACCGGCTACAGGCCGCGGGAGTATTGACCGGAATCGCCGTTACCGTGGCGCCGGCAAACATCGGGTACTGGACCGATCCCCGGAACATCGACGAGTTGATTGCCCACAGCGGACCGCTGGCCATGTTCATCGAGCAGATTCCCACCGGGCAGGTTCCCACCGGTAGCTGCGAAAGCGGCGGGTTGCTCACCGAGGAGCAGCGGAGACGCTTCCGCGAAACCGTCGTTCAGTATCGCGACCGCGCCACCGGAGGCGCTTTCATCATCCATTCGCCGGGCGATGAAGAGGCGCTCGGGGGATGCGTTTCCGCCGGACGCGGATTTGCCCATGTGAATCCAAGCGGCGACGTCACCGCCTGCCCCGTTTCCCCGCTCGCCACGCACAACGTCAGAACCTCAAACCTGCGCGAGGCCTTAGCCAGTCCGCTCTTCACCATGATTCGGGAAAACGCCCATCTGCTCGAGACCGAAGGGCATCCCTGCGGATTGTCCGCGCACGCAGAGGAGTTGGAGACCATGACGAAAGATCTTGGCGCTTACCGCACCGGCACGCCTGAATCCGCGGCTCGTAACAAGGAATGGCCAGTCTCGCTAAGCTGAACGTCACAAGTGACCCGCTGCTCCGAGTCGCCCTGCGCTCCAATTGACGGCCGCTCGGAAAACTAGGCGTTGTACATAATTAAGTGCTTCAACGGCGTGGCACTGTGTCAGGGCATGACTTTACAGGCTGCGGAAAAACGGGGAACAGGAGGCGAATTCGCCGAAAAACTTCCCTCAGGGGCTAAAGCCCGCGTTGATTCTACGCCACTTACGGCACGGCTAAAGCCGTGCCCTTTCAAAGCAATGAGTTTTTCCGCAACCTGTAAAGCCCGGCCATTATTGGGCCCTTACGGCACGGCTGAAGCCGTGCCCTGACACATTGTCGGGCGGAACGGCGGCAAAAAACGGCCCCCGTTTTTGGCGGGGGCCAAGTTGCCTTGGTTCTCTCGTTTTGCGAGAGCTTGGTTGGCGGCCGAACGGCGGGGCAGCCGTTGGCGCGGAAAAAGCCTCGGGGGAGGGCTGCAACCTTTTACGGCCGCTCCGCACCAGTCGAGGAGGCAACACCCTCAGAGGGCGCTACTTCCTGGGCCGCCAAGCTGTTTTCCATCAACCGGATATGCACGCTGCTGGTTCTGACGCGAAGCGGCCGGGCGTCCTCATCGCCGGCGGCGGCGACCTGAGCATTGCCGAGAGCGACAGCGTGCATGCGGTAGACGGGAATCTGATGTTCTGTGACGAGGTAGCGCTTGACCGACTCAGCCAGACGCTCGGAACTCTGAATACCGGCGCTGCCGGCTGCGGGGGAGTGCGCTTCTACCTCGAGGATGTAGCCCTGATGGCCGGTGACAGTGGCCGCAAGATCGTCAAGCTGCTTTTTGGCCACCGCGGATAGAATCGGCGAGCCGCTGCGGAAGGCGATGTCGGCTTCAGTGACCTGGCGGTACTGGTCGAGGCCGTTGACGGTCGAGTTCAATTGATCGATATGAGTGCTGGCGCCATTGGCAGTGTCTCCAGCCATCTGGGCCTGTTGACCGGCAGCGGTAGCGGCCTGGTTGGCTGCGTCGGCGGCGGACTGAGCCCGATGGATGCCGGCCTGCGCCCTGCCATCGACGTCCTTGATGTCGTTGGCGTTCTTGGCATTGACGTCATCCAGCTCACTGAGCCGGTCGTTGATGGCGTCAGTCTGCTTTTTTACCCACTTTTTGCGGGCGAAGGGGTTCATACGCCCCCAGAACCCCTCCTTCGGGGGCTGAAGCTGCGCGCCAGTCACGGAGGGGGACTGTTGCTGAGCAGAGGACGCGGAAGGAGGTGTGTTCTGGGGTGTCGCAGCCTGCCAGGCCGGAGACGATGAACTGTCGCCCGGGGCTTGGCGCGGCTGCATGGGCTGGGATTGCGACTGGGCCAGCGCGGGAAGTGCGACTGCAGATGCTAGGAAGAGGACAGCTAAATGGCCGGGAAAAACGTTCCGAGTTGAGGATTGGCTTCTCATTTTGTATGTGCGGCCCTCACCGCATCGTGCTCGGCAGAATGTGGCTGCATGGAGCCGCGGTGTCTGCTTTCCTTTTCAAATAGCAAGGCTCGTTCCAATCCCGCTAGTTTCGGGAATGAATGCCGATCTGACTCATATGAAGTGACTTATAGGCGAGAAGAAGTTCGGGATTGAGCCGGCGGTTGGCTCTCGAAGACGGCTGGCCGGTGTAATTTTTGCAAGGTTGAGTATTTTGTACCGTGTAAGGGAGCTATCTGGTCTCGACGTGGATCACGCGGACCTCGGGGTAGACGCCGTCCCAGTCCGGAGAAACCGCGTCGAAGATGAGGCGGAAGTCATGGGCGTCGCCGGGCTTGAGCGGCGCGGCTGAGACCGGTTCCAGATCCACGTAAGGTTCGCGAATGCGGATGAGCCTGAGCGGCTGGGTCTCATTCTGCGCCACCTCATGAGTAAAGGTGCGGAAGAGGACCTGCACGGTGATGCCGGTGACGATGCTGTTGCCGGTGTTGGCGATGCGGCCGTCGAGATATGTGACCTTGGTCCCGGCGTAGTTGGGCGCCTCGCTCATGGCCACGTTGGTAATGGGAAGATTGGCGGCGTACGGATCCGGCGCGGCGGAGATGGGGGTGACCCTGTTTGTGGATTTGCCGTGCTCCAGAACGAGGACAACGACGGCCGCCCCGATGAGCACGATAGCCGCCGCCAGCACCATCGGCAGCCAGTTGCGCTCGCGAATATCGCCGGGAGGCACAAGATCGAGATTGGAACCAGAGCTCACGAGCGGATTTTACACCCGTTACCAAAGGAATGCGTGGGTATCTAGCGTTCTAGATATTTGTATGGAAGTTTTTATCGCGATTGCCGACCATTTAAATGGAGAGTTGTGGTTGACCAAATCTCCAACTTTGCATGCAACTTTGTCGGGCGCCGCGGGTCTAATCATTCAAATGCAAGGAACCGCTCTGCACAGATCTCCGTAACATTAACTGAAAGGCAGGTTCACGATGCATTCCCTCCCCCAGCCCGCATATGATTGCCTGCCCACTCTGCCGACCCTGCGCGGGGCGTCATCCCGCTCCCGCAGGGCCGAGGAGTTGGCCTACCAGAGCCTCACGGTGGCCGCCATGCTGCTGCTGCTGGCTGGCCTTTGGGTGTTTTAGGAGCAGCTTCTAGCTTCCAGCCGTTAGCTTTTAGCTATTAGCTTTTCTTGTGCCCCGAATTGAGTTGGGCGAATCACGGACTGTATAGAAACGAGACACCCGCCTGAGGACGAAGTTCAGCCGAAGCGCGCGCGCTTGACGGTTTGGCGGAAGTCTTCTCCGGTCATTTCAACTCGAACACACATCTCCGCCAGACGGGAGCGCATGCGGTCGCCGATGCGATCGCCGAGAGTCTCCTCCCTGGCAGCTCGCTGTTCCTTGCTAAGTTGGAGCCCCGCTCCGGAGGGCAAATCAGCCCAGTTGGTGGTGATAATGGTGGTTTGCTTGTCGTTGTAGCGAGTGTTCAGGATGAGGGCGATCGTATCTGACACCCAATCGCTCGACCTTTGGGCTCCCAAATCGTCTAGCACCAGCACTTCGGCGGCAAAGACTGGTTTCAATAGTCCCAGTTCTGTGTTTTGGACCTGCGGGTTGTAGCTGTCCTGGATTTTCTTGAGCAACTCGCGGTAATCGCAGAACAGGCCTTTGACGCCTCGCTCCTGCACCAAGCGGGAGAGTACGCCGACAGCCAGGTGGGTCTTGCCGAGGCCGGCTGTGCCAACAAAAAGAAGACCATTACCGGCCGTGTCAACCGGATATGCCTCGGCAAACTTGCGTGCGGTCATCAAGGCCTTGGCGAGGGAGGGATTGGCCCCTTTGAAGGCAGTCTCGTATGTATCCAGCGAGCAGTGCCGGTAGCGCTCGGGGATATGCGCGGCGCCCAGGCGGCGCTCTTCGCGCACCATTTCCTGGCACTCGCAGGGGCGTGAAACCCATTGCCCGCCGTCGTTGACCACCCGAACCAGCCCGATTCCATTGCAAATTGCGCAGACACTCATCTGCATTCAAGCGTAGCGCAAACGGGTCGGAGACGCGGCAGTGCAAGGCGCGGCCCCGAGTGTGGAAAAAATGGTGGCTGAGACGCGGCTCGACGAGCTGTGCCCCGGCTTGTATAATCCTGGCCAAACGCATGCCAGACCTCACTGAAACTACGCCTGCATCAACCATGCATGCACTGCGCCTTGGAATCGTTGCCGGCTTCATTGCCAACCTGTCCTATCCGATTGCGGTATTTGCAAATTTACCCATGCGGGCCACAGCTATCGTTGCGGCCTGTTTCGGGCCTTCGCTGGCCGTGGCATGCTTTGGCCTGAAGGAGTTGCTCGATCTGGAGAGGCGAACGATTTCAAGCGCTCTGGGACTGCTGCTGAATGCGTTGAGCGGGGCTCTGTTTTCCGCCATGGCGCTGGTGCAAATCGCGGCCGTCTTTCTGGTGAAGGACCGGACGGTGCTTTCTTCGATGAACGCGATCTGGCTCGGTCTCGATAAGGCATTCGATTCGTACCTCGGTCTGGGAACGATATTCTTCTCCATCGCTATGTGGCGGCATCCCCGCTTTGGCAGAGCGATGGCCGTTGCCGGGATAGCGATTGCAACGGGCCTGCTGGCGCTCAACTTCTATACCTTTCCCGCGCCTCCGGCCAATGCGGGCCTTTTCGATCCTGGACCGGTTATCGGATTCTGGTATCTGATCGTCACGATCCTGATGGTCAGTTCCTGGTCCTGGGCGAAGCAACGCACTTCCCAACTTGCAACCAAACAGCTCTTGTGATTGGCGTCTGTCCTGCCAACCGGGAGTGAAACCGGATAGTCCGATCGCAACAAGCGCATTCGAGTCTTTTAGAATCGTAGGAAGAGTGGAGAGCTGCCGATGATCAGGTTCACTTTGCGAGACTCAATGTTGGCCGCCGCAGTATTGACTGCGGTGATCTATCCGGCCCGGCTGACGGGGCAAGAACCGGCGAGCTTGCCGGAGACCAAGGCGCCCGCCGCGACGCAGACCGCGCCTGCCGAAGCCAAACCCGCACTCTCGCCCAGCGGCCATCCGCTGAACGACTACTGGATTGCCCACGACAAGCAGGTGTTGAACGACTTCGGCTGGCTGGCGAAGTTCAAGGAGGCTGATTTGGCGCTTGGTCCGCCTGCGGCAGGAGAAAGACGCGTGGTGTTCATGGGCGACTCGATCACGGAAGGGTGGAAGCTCGAGGAGTCGTTTCCCGGCAAGCCGTATATCAATCGCGGCATCAGCGGGCAGACCACGCCGCAGATGCTGGTGCGGTTTCGCCAGGACGTGATTGCGCTGAAGCCAAGCGCGGTGGTGATTCTGGCGGGCATCAACGACATTGCCGGGAACACCGGGCCGGAGACACTGGAGCAGATTGAGGACAACCTGGCTTCGATGGCGGAGCTGGCGACGGCTAACCACATTCGCGTGGTGCTGTGCTCGGTGCTGCCGGCGCTCGACTTCTCCTGGAGCCCAGGGAAAGAACCAGCGCCTAAGGTTGCGGAACTGAATGCGTGGATCAAGGCCTACGCCGCGGAAAAGGGATATGTGTATGTGGACTACTACTCAGCAATGAAGGACGATCGCGGAGGGTTGCCGGCTTCGCTGAGCAGGGATGGAGTGCATCCGTTGCCGGCAGGGCATGCGATTATGGCGCCGCTGGTGGAAGCGGGGATTGAGAAGGCGCTGGCGCGAGAGTAAGGCACTGCACATTAATAACAGCTTCAGTTGATCGTGTCAGGGCATGACTTTACAGGTTGCGGAAAAACTCATTGCTTTGAAAGGGCACGGCTTTAGCCGTGCCGTAAGTGGCGCAGAATCAGCGCGGGCTTTAGCCCCAATACTGTTCACTTTGCACTAGTTTTGTGGCATTCTGTTAGAGGCAGGAGGCCACCGATGGCGCGTACGGTTGCGGAACTCCCCGCGGGACCCCGGATTACCGACTTCATCAGTCT
>Ga0326727_10002345_pt1 | contig 65236 bp, 56 predicted proteins | sample MB2enrmetagenome_FD_207643 | JGI IMG/M metagenome (GOLD analysis project Ga0326727, IMG submission 207643) | Lab enriched peat soil microbial communities from McLean, Ithaca, NY, United States - MB29MY | ecosystem: Environmental > Terrestrial > Soil > Wetlands > Peat | place: USA: New York...
CCGCATCGACCCGAAAGGCATCAAGCCGGTGATTTATGCCCTGGGTTACGAGGGCAATGCGCTTTCCGGCGCCACCGACACCGACGATCCGATACTGATGAAGCGCCTGGCCAACATCAACGATGCCACCAACACCGTGTACAACGCGAACTATGCGCAGGGGATGTACATCGCGATGGAAAGCACCGCCGACGTCGGACCCGCGTTTGTAGCCGTCGCCTCGCAGATTCTCCGCCTGTCGTTCTAGTCCGTCTGTCTGCTGTTTGAACCCTCGTGACCGGGAAGCCAGCCTTCCCGGTCACACTTCCCTCCATCGACCACGACGCACCCTTGCGCCGTTTCATGAAAGCGGACTTGACCTTCCCCATGCCGGTGGGTATAGTGGCCATCAAGACCCGTCTGAACGTCTAACTGGTCCGGGAGGAGAATTTCGTGAGCGACGCGACGAACCCGCTGGTTCTGGAGAAGTACACCCTGGGAGTGGGCGACCGCTTCGCTCACCAGGCCAAGGCCCAACTGGCCGCCTGCATGGAAGCCGAAGCGCGCGGAGCGGCGGTGATCCCGGTGTGGAACAAGTCCAACCGCGAACACAAGATCGTGGGCTCGAATCCAGCCGGCACGCGGGGCGCCGCCGACGCCGCGGTGCGCCAGTTGGGATGGAAGCACGCCCACTACGTGGACGCCGACCACATCAACCTGGACACCGTGGAAGGCTTCCTGGACGTTTCCGATTTCTTCACCCTCGACGTGGCGGATGCCATCGGCCGTCCGCCCGAGGCGGGGGCGGCGGAGAGTTTTCTCGCGCGCCATCCGGAACTGACCGGGCGCACCGAGATCCCCGGCATCCCGGAAACTTTCGAGATCTCCCGCGAAACCGCCCTCAAGGCGGCGTCCAAGTACCTGGCGGCGGTGGCCGAAGCCGGACGCATCTACCGCCATATCGCGGAGCGGAAAGGCGCCGGCGGCTTCGTCACGGAAGTTTCCATGGACGAGACCGACAGCCCGCAGACGCCTCCCGAGCTGCTGATCGTTCTGGCGGCCATCGCGGATGAGAAGATCCCCATTCAGACCATCGCTCCCAAGTTCACCGGCCGGTTCAACAAGGGCGTGGATTACGTGGGCGACGTGGAGCAGTTCGAGCGCGAGTTCGCCTCCGATATCGCGGTCATCGCGCACGCCGTGGCGGCTTACGCGCTGCCCGCCAACCTGAAGCTCAGCGTCCACTCCGGCAGCGACAAGTTTTCGCTCTACGCGCCCATCGCGCGGTCGCTGCGCCGGTTCAACGCCGGAGTTCACCTGAAGACCGCGGGCACCACCTGGCTGGAGGAACTGATCGGCCTGGCGGAAGCCGGGGCGGAGGGTCTGGCTACCGCCAGGGAAGTGTACCGTGGAGCTTTCGAGCACCGCGAGGAGTTGTGCGCGCCCTACGCCACGGTGATCGATATCGATCCGGCGCGGCTGCCGTCGCCGGATGCGGTGGACGGCTGGACCGCCGAACAGTACGCCGGGGCGCTTCGTCACGACCGCCGGAACCCGCTTTTCAACCCGCACCTGCGCCAACTGCTGCACGTCGGCTACAAGGTTGCCGCCAAAATGGGCAGCCGCTACCTGGAGATGCTGGTGGCCTGCGAGCCTTCCATCTCGCGCAACGTGACCGGGAACCTGTTCACCCGCCACCTGGAGCCGCTGTTCCTGATTGTATGAACAGTTTCGAAGAGCGCCAGCGGGCGCTCCAAGACATCCTCGATCGACGTGTCCTCATTCTCGATGGGGGCATGGGGACCATGTTGCACCAGGTGCCGCTGTCCATCGAGAAGGACTATCTCGGGCGCCAGAACTGCTCGGAGATCCTGGTGGCCACCCGGCCGGATGTTATCCGCGACATTCACCTGGCGTACTTCGAGGCCGGCGCCGACGTGGTCGAGACGGATTCCTTCAACGGCGCACGGATGACGCTGGCGGACCAGAACCTGGAAGACCGCACCTACGAGCTGAATTACAAGGCGGCGCAGATCGCGCGCCAGGCGGCCGACCGGTTCTCGAACGCAGGACGGCCGCGCTTTGTCGCCGGGTCCATGGGGCCCACCACCAAGAACATCAGCGACATGCGCACGGCCACGTTTGAGCAGTTTCGCGCCGATTATTACGAACAGGCCAAGGCGCTCGTGGAAGGCGGCGCGGACCTTCTGGCCATCGAGACGTGCTTCGATACCAGCGCGGTCAAGGCCGGCCTGATTGCCGTGGAACAACTGCGGCGCGACCTCGGGCTGGCGATTCCAGCGCTGGTCTCGGTCACCATCGACAAGACCGGCTGGATGTTCTCCGGCCAGGCCATCGACGCGCTGTACGCCTCCATCGAGAATCACGACCTGCTGGCGATCGGCCTGAATTGCGGCACCGGTCCGGACCTGATGACCGATCACATCCGCACGCTCGACCAGATGTCCCGGCATCGCGTCTCCTGTTATCCCAACGCCGGGCTGCCGGACCCCGAGACGCAGACCTTCCCGGAAACGCCGGAATCGCTGGCGGCGCAACTGGAGCGCTTCCTCGACCGCGGCTGGCTCAACATCGTGGGCGGCTGCTGCGGCACCACCCCCGCGCACATCCGCGCCATCGCGCAAATGGCGGAAGGCAAGCGCCCGCGCCCGATTCCGGGCCCCTCGCATCGCACCTACTTTTCCGGCAAGGATCTGGTGGAGGCCGAGGACAGCAACCGGCCGCTGATCGTGGGCGAGCGCACCAACGTGATCGGCTCGCGCCTCTTCAAGCGCCTGGTGGCGGAAGAGAAGTGGGAGGAAGCCACCGACATCGCCCGCCGGCAGGTCAACAACGGCGCGCAGATCGTGGACGTGTGCCTGCAAAGCTCCGACCGCGACGAACTGCTCGACATTCCACCGTTCTTCGAGAAGCTGTGCCCCAAGATCAAAGCGCCGGTGATGATCGACACCACCGATCCCAAGGCGGTGGAGCTGGCGCTCACTTACTGCCAGGGCAAGAGCATTATCAACTCCATCAACCTGGAGGACGGCGAGGAAAAATTCGAGCGCATCTGCCCGCTGGCGCGAAAGTACGGTGCGGCGCTGGTGGTGGGCACGATCGACGAGGACAAGCGGCAGGCCCAGGCCTTCACGCGCGAGCGCAAGCTGGCGGTGGCCGAGCGGTCGTACAAGCTGCTGACGGAGAAGTACGGCATCCCGCCCGAGGACATTATTATCGATCCGCTGGTGTTCCCGTGCGCCACCGGCGACGCCAACTACATCGGCGCGGCGGTGGAAACCATCGAGGGCATCCGGCTGGTGAAGGAACACCTGCCGTACGCCAAAACGGTGCTGGGCATATCCAACGTTTCTTTCGGATTGCCGCCGGCGGCGCGCGAGGTGGTCAACTCGGTCTTCCTGTACTACTGCACCCGCGCGGGGCTGGACCTGGCCATCGTGAACGCCGAGAAGCTGGAGCGCTTCGCATCCATTCCCGATGCTGAGCGGCGCCTGGCCGAGGGCCTGCTCTTCAACTCGCCGCCGGTGGACGCCGGGGATGAATCGCTGCGCGCCGCGCCCGAGGACTGGCGCGAGCAGACCGCCGAACAGAAGGCCGCCATCAACCAGTGGCACATCGCCCGAGTCACCGGCCATTTCCGGCAATCCACCGGGCGCGAAAAGCGGCGCGCCGGGGACGTGCCGCTGGATACGCGCCTGGCCAACTACATCGTCGAAGGCTCGAAGGACGGCCTGGTGGCGGATCTGGAACGGAAACTGGCCGAAGGCGCGGCGCCGCTCGAGATCGTCAACGGGCCGCTGATGGCGGGCATGAACGAGGTCGGGCGCCTTTTCAACAACAACGAGCTGATCGTGGCCGAGGTGCTGCAATCGGCCGAGGCCATGAAGGCCGCGGTGAGCTACCTGGAGCGGTTCATGGCCAAGGCCGACGCGGCGGCGCGCGGCAAGGTGATCCTGGCCACGGTGAAGGGCGACGTGCACGACATCGGCAAGAACCTGGTCGAGATCATCCTCTCGAACAACGGCTACCAGGTGGTGAACCTGGGGATCAAGGTGGCGCCGGATACGCTGATCAAGGCGTGCCGCGAGCACTCTCCGGACGCCGTCGGCCTGTCCGGCCTGCTGGTGAAGAGCACCCACCAGATGGCCGTCACGGCGGCCGATCTGAAAACCGCGGGCATCGCCGTTCCCATGCTGGTGGGCGGCGCGGCGCTGTCGGACAAGTTCACGCGCACCCGCATCGCGCCGGCCTATGGCGGGGCGGTGTGCTACGCCAAGGACGCCATGACGGGGCTGAGCCTGATGAACCGGCTGATGGATCCCGCCGGGCGCGACGGCGTGCTGCGCAGCCACACCGCGTCGGCCGAAGCGCCCGCCGCGGAGCCGGCTCCCGCGCCTGCGCCGGCGGGGACGGGGCGAAGCGGCAAGGTGCGCGCCGATCTGCCCATTCCGCCCGCGCCGTACCTGGACCGCAAGGTGCGGCCGCTGGGGCACCTGGCGGAGCTGTGGAGCTACATCAACCCCTACATGCTCTACGGGCGCCACCTGGGCTACAAGGGCAATTTCGAAAAGGCCCTGGCGGAGCGCGAACCCAAGGCCCTGGAACTGTTCCACACCATGGAGGAACTGAAGCGCGAAGCGGCCGGCTTCCTGCGTCCGCGGGCGGTGTGGCAGTTCTTCGAAGCCGAGCGCGACGGCAATTCGATCCAGCTTTTCGCCCCGGCCGGCCAGGCGCCCATCCACACCTTCCGCTTCGGACGCCAGCGCCGCGAGGACGGCCTGTGCCTGAGCGATTACATTCTCGGCCCGGAGGACGGGCGGCGCGATCACCTGGCGCTGTTCGTGGTGACGGCCGGCGAGGGCGTGAGCGAGCGCAGCCGGCAATGGAAGGAGGCCGGCGAGTTCGTCAAGGCCCACGCCATTCAGGCGCTGGCCATCGAAACCGCCGAAGCCGCCGCGGAATGGCTGCACCGGCGCATCCGCGAGGATTGGGGTTTTCCCGATTCGCCCGCGACCACCATGAAGGACCGCTTCACCTCGCGCTACCGCGGCAAGCGCTACAGCTTCGGCTATCCGGCGTGCCCCAACCTGGACGACCAGCAGGGGCTGTTCGGGCTGCTCGCGCCCGGCGATATCGGCGTCCGCCTGACCGAGGGCATGATGATGGACCCCGAGGCCAGCGTCAGCGCGCTGGTCTTCCAGCATCCCGATTGCGCCTACTTCACAGCGGACGAAAACGAGGCGGAAGCGAAAATCGGCTGAATTTTGTGCAAATTGCACAAAGCGCCAAACCGGCTTGTTGAAAACAAAGAGCGTCGCAGCCGGCATTTTGTGCAATTTGCACAAAACCCCGATTCCGCCCGATCCACCGCCCTGCCCGCGGTGCCATAATGGCATCAGCATTACCGCAACTCAGAGAGCGGGCCCACATGAATATGACGACTGCCAGGGAGGGACTAGCCGAACTGCAGCGCGAGTTTGCACGGCGCGGATGGAACCGCAAGGCCACCGGGAGAATCCTCGCCGAGCTGGCGATTCACTTCCTGATTGCCATGGCCGGCCTGGCGGTGGTGGTTTTCGCCGGCAACATTTTCGCGCGCGCCGCCGGCCTGCTGGTCTCGACGTTCGGGTTGATCGGCCTCGCCACGAACACCCACACGTCCACGCATTATGCTTCCAGCGACCGGCGATGGCTCAACCAGGCGCTGGCCTTCTTCGGCTATCCGTTCTGCCTGGCGCTGAGCGCCACGTTCTGGTGGCACAAGCACGTGGACCTGCACCATTCCGCGCCCAACGTCATCGGCGTGGATGAAGACGCCGACCTGCTGCCCTGGTTCGCCCTCACCGAGCGCGACGTGGCCGGCAGCCGCGGCCTGAAGCGCTGGTACTTCGAGCACGTCCAGTGGTGGGTGTTTCCCGTGGCGCTGGCGGGCAACGGCTTCCAGATGCAGTTGAACAGTTGGAGGCACCTGCTGCGCATTCTGCCGCACCGCGCCCTGCGCCGGCGGGAGCACTGGATCGACCTGGGGGCCATGACCGCCCACTACGCCGTCTGGGTGGCGCTGCCGTGCCTGTTCTTTCCGGTGACCCATGTGCTGCTGCTGTACGCGCTGCGCATCGTGCTGGCGGGCTACGCGCTGTACGCCGTGGTGGGCCCGGGCCATCTGCCCGCCGAGGCGGCGCGCGTGGATCGCAGCCAGGAGCAGACCGATTACATGCTGTTGCAGACCGCCTGCACCGTCAACTTCCACACCGGCCCCATCGGCCGCTGGCTGTGCTCCGGGCTGGAGTACCAGGTGGAGCATCACCTGTTCCCCAACACCTCGCACGTGTATTACCCCAGGATCGGCCCCATAGTGCGGGAATATTGCCTCGCTCACGGCTTGCCGTACCGCAGCTATTCCTGGCCGAGGGCGATCTGGCTGAGCTGGGCGGTCCTGCGGCGGGCGCAGCCGGTGCACGCGGAACTCGAGGAGTTGCGCGGCGGTTGATAGGGCCGGTGCCGTGTCATGGTGTCATGCTCCGCTACCACGTTGCGTTCCACCTTCCACGCGCGGCCGGCGAAATGGTGGTTGCGGAAGCCCTGGATTTTCCGGGAGCCGTTACCCAGGGCTTCGACCTGGCCGACGCAAGGCTGATGATCGCGAGCGCCATGGAGGACCTGGCTCAGTGTCTGATCGAGGAAGGCAAGCCCCTGCCGGCCCCCGACTCTGGCGCGGCCGCCGACGCCGACCTGATCGAACTCGTGCCGCTCTCCGTCCACGTTGGGGCTTCCCGCGTGTGAAGCGGATTCGTGTCTGTTCACCATGGCATCAACGCAACCCCGGGATAGACGGCTATATCAGTCGGGGTACCTCAGCCGGCGTGAAGTGGCGCTTCCCGAAAGTGCCGATGCTAACTGGCTTGTCGCCGCGCCCGTCACTCACCATCTGCGAATTAACGGGCGGATTCCGATATAGGGTCCGGCGCACAATGGAGTGGTGCACCTTTCCATCGAGATCGACCGGGAAGATGACGGCCGCTGGATTGCCGAGGCGCTGGAACTCCCCGGCGTGATGACCTACGGGGAGACGCGCGAGGACGCCATCAGCAACACCGGGCGGCTGGCCATCGGGGTAATCGCCGATCGGATCAAGCACGCCGAACTGCCGCCGTCGGCCCTCAACGCCTCGTTTCAGGTGCTGAGTGAGCAACTGGCCGGCGACTAAGGCGCGCCGCGTGCCGGCAGCTCTGGAGCGCATTGGCTGGCGGGTCAGGCGGCAGAGTGGATCTCACAAGCTTCCGGTCCGCGATGGCTGGCCGGACTGCGAGTTTGCTTTTCACGACAACGACGAGTTGGGCCGCAAGATTCTGAGCCGTGTGGCGAGGCACACGGACTTGCGGCCTGAAGACCTCTGACGGGGCCGGCCTTTGAGGTCAACTCCGGCGCCACCCGCGCCAGGTATCCGGCCTGGTGGCCTCCACGCTCGCCCGCGCCGCTACGGTGCGTTCCTGGCGCCCCCGTGGCGCGGCGTAGGCGTTCCTGCGCCGACACCCGGCGCATGATGCGCCCTTCAGCACCGCGAAGCCAGGGGCGCGGCGCATCGACGCGCGCGATGGCGCCGAAGGGGTGCCCGTGCGCGACGTGGGGTCCGTAACCTGCTCTGCCGCCATCCGGAGCGCCGCCTCCACGACGGCGGATCGCTCCGAGTTCACCGAACGAGTGCTGCGCGAGACCACCCGGCGCCGCTTCGGGCAAGCGAGCCGGCCCGCGGTCATCGGCGACCGCGCCCCCTGGATCTGGAACATCGCACCGGAACTGTTTCCGGCTGCCGTTCACATCGTGGACCGTTTCCATGCCAGGGAGCACTTGAGCACCGTCGCCAAGGCCCTCTACGGCGCGACCAATCCACGCGCCGCCGAGTGGGCCAAACGCCGTCATGCACCGTCCTGCGAGGAAGCTCGAAAATGTACGGGCTACATACGGAACAACCGCGCGCGCACGCAATCCCCGGACTTCCGCTGGCAGAAACCATGCACCCCCAGCGGCGTGGTCGAGGCCGGCCGCAAAGTGGTCGTCGGCACCCGGCTGAAGCGGGCTGGCATGCACCGGACCGAGCATGGTTCCAACGCGATCATTGCGCTACGCGCCTGCCGGCTCAGTGGACGGTTCCAGGATTTCTGGCGGAGACGCTCACAGAGGACCGCCGCTTGACCCGGGGCATCTCACTTTTGGGTCGTACGCCCTCGGGGTTGGCGCCCTCGGCATGGTGGCTCCGGCGTAACGCCGGTTGACAGGCTGGTGCGCCTGTCAACCCGGTATTTACCACTGATCCGTGCGGAACGGCGCGGCGGGCAGGCCGGCGGCGTTGTACAGGTTGGCGCCCTCGGGATAGTTGTCCCAGGCGTAGCGCACGGCTTGCGGCATGGTGGTGTCGGGCCGGCTCACCACGATGGTGTCGCCGTCGATTTTGGCGTCGGCGTCCAGGAACTTGCGGTCCGCGCCGGCCACCTGGAACCACTTCAGCGGGCCGTCCTTGGCCACCAGTCCGCCGCCCAGGTGCGAGAACTTCAGGCGGATGGTCGAGCCCTCGATGGCCATCGATTCGTAAACCGGGCCGGAGTACTCGATGTTGCGGTGGTAAACGTTGGCGAGCGCGATGCGCACCAGGCGGTCGCCCAGCGGTTCCTTATTGTGCGGGTGAACGTCGGTGGGATCGCCGATGTCGAGGGTGACCGCCATCCCCGTATTGGGCAGCGACAGCACCGCGGCCTGGCCGTCGCGCACGCGCGGGTTGTTGCTGATGTTCTTGAGGGCCGGGAGTTGCACCACGTAGAAGGGGAAATCGCCCTCGCCCCACAGCTTGCGCCACTGGGTCACCAGGGTGTTCTGCACGTGGGGATAGAGCGTGACGCCGGCATCGCCGCCAACAATCGATTCGCCCTGATACCAGATGACGCCGCGCATGGCGTAGGGAATCGCGCCGTTGATCATGCCGTTGAACAGGACCGTAGGCTGGTGCTGGTCGCGCGCCGGATCGCCCCGCCGGACCTGGCCGGGCCGGGCGTTGATGGTCTGCGGCGCCGGGGGCGCCTGCTCGGGCGGGGCCTGCGGGTTTTCGCGGAAGAACTTCTCGGCGGCGTCAAAGCGGTCGAGCATGGGCTTGAGCAGCGGATCGGCGGCCATGGCGGCGCGCGGAATCCAGGCTTCGGCAGTGCTGGCGCCGAACGCCAGGACCACCATGCCAACCGGAACGTTCAGCTCCTTGTGCAGGTTGCGGGCGAAGAGATAGGCCACGGCGGAAAACCCCGGCACGGTTTCCGGGCTGCACACCTGCCACTCGCCCTGGACCACGGGCTGCGGATCGTAGGACGTCGCCTCTTTGCCCATGAACACGCGGATCTTGGGGAAGTTGGCGGCGGCGATCACTTCGGCTTCGTTGACCAGCCCGGCGTAGCGCGCCTTGGCCTTGGAAACCGTGAAGGCCATATTGGACTGGCCGGAGCCGACCCAGACCTCGCCCACCAGCACGTCCTGGATGGTGATGGTGTTGGCGCCGGCGATGGTCATCTCGAATGGGCCGCCGGCTTTCAGGTCGGCCAGGCGGACCATCCACTTGCCATCGGCGCCGGCGGTCGCGCGCTGCTGCTGGCCGTTGAGGCTGACGGTGACCTGTTCGCCAGGGCTGGCGGCGCCCCAGACCGGCACCGGCATGCCGCTCTGCAGGACCATGTGATCGCCGAACAGCGGGGCCGGCTTGACATCGGCGGAGGCCGCGCCCGCGCAGGAAAGGAGCGCGAGGACCGGCCAGACGAGGGACGTGGTGCAACGCGCAAAGGTTGGTTTCATGGAACCAGTTTCGCACTATGGGGCGGGGCGTGCCATCCGAAGCGAAAAAACAGATAGTTTGCCATTTTTCGGTCAACTTGTGCGGGAAGTTCGCAGTTTTTGCCTATATAATGGGTCTCAGGCTCTTCCATGCTGCTGCGATTCCAGGTGACGAATTTTCGATCCTTCAGGTCCGAGCAGACCCTTTCGATGGTTGCCGGCTTGTTTAAGGATCATGCTGAGGCCGTTTTCCATCCATCGGGCGTGGACGAGGGCGTGCTGCCGGTTGCCGCCATCTACGGCGCAAACGCGTCCGGCAAGACGAACGTCATTCTGGCGCTGCGATTCATGAGGGACGCCGTCAAGAACTCGCACGCACGGTGGGAACCGGACGCGCCTATTGAGCTTGAAGCGTTCGCCGGAGAGCCGGCATCGCCGACAACTTTCACAGTGGACTTCTTGCTGAGGGGCGTCCGCTATCAGTACGGGTTCTCCATGAGCCCCGCGGCCATCCTGGAAGAATGGATGTTCGCTTACCCTGCGGGCAAGAAACAGACTTGGTTCGCCCGGGAGCAGGGCAAGCCGATCTCGTTCAGCGCGAAGATGCCGGGCGACAACAGGATGATCGAGCGCCTGACGCGCCCCAACAGCCTGTTTCTGTCCGCCGCGGCGCAGAATAACCACGAAGCGCTGTTGCCTGTTTTCCGGTGGTTCTCGCAGTCGCTGGCGTTCGTCCTGGGCGGCCGGTCCAGGATTAGTCAACGGACAATCGCCACTTGCACCGATGGCGAGTCGCGAGACAGGCTGGCCCAGATGCTTCAGTTTGCGGACCTGGGGATTGCATCTCTGCAGGTAGTGGACTGGGGACAAGCCCTACTTGCCGCTGGAGGACGGGCACCGGAAAAGGAGGCGAGGGAGGTTATCTTTTCCCATCGGATGGGCAATTCCCTACAACCCTTCCGTGAATTCCAGGAGTCGAAGGGCACCATCGCGTTCCTGTCCCTGCTGGCTCCGGTACTCGGCGCCCTCGATCATGGCGGCCTACTTTGTATCGACGAGTTGGACCACAGCCTCCATCCCCTTCTCGCCATCGAGGTGATCCGCCTGTTCAGCGACCCGAAGCGAAATCCCAAAGGCGCCCAACTCATCTTCAACACCCACGATACGAATCTTCTGAGTGCCGACTTACTTCGCCGGGATCAGATCTGGTTTACCGAGAAGGCGCGCGACGGCGCGAGTCAATTGTACCCACTTACGGACTTCAAGCCGCGGCGCGAAGAGAACCTGGAGACCGGCTACCTGCAGGGGCGGTACGGCGCGATTCCGTTTCTCAACCCGGATAGCCTCCTTCGTCATGAAGAAGAGCGATAGTTTACGCCGCCATCCCGCGTTCCGGGAGCCGCGCGCCCGTTTCCTCATTGTCTGCGAAGGCGAAGTTACCGAGCGGCATTATTTCAACGATCTCCGCCTTCGAGAGCGCGGCTTGGTCGAGGTGAAGATCGTTCCCGGCGGCGTACCCAAAACGGCGGTGGAGACGGCGGTGAAGCTTAAGAAGGAATCCGACAGCGACGCCAAGCGCCGCAAGGACGCCAATCTCCGGTACGACCACGTCTGGTGCGTATTCGACATTGATGTGCACCCCAACGTCCCCGAAGCCAAGCATCAGGCGCGGGACAATGCCATTGAGGTCGCGGCGTCCAATCCATGCTTCGAGTTGTGGCTTCTTCTCCACTTCCAGGAGCAAACGGCGCACATCGAACGCGACCGTGTGGCCCACTTGTGCCGTGAGCACGTGCCGGGCTACAAGAAGAAACCCGATTGTGAGTTACTCACACCGCGCCAGGAAGAGGCGCTCGCCAGAGCGGCTCAACTCGACGCCTGGCAAGCGACTCGCGGCAATGCCGGCGAAAACCCATCGACCGGCGTCCATCGGCTGGTCCTGCAAATCAAAGCCGCCCGCTAATCCCTTACAATCGGGACGAGGTGAATCATGGCAACAGGAGCAGCAGGCGCGGCCGCCGCGGCGGCCAACGCCATCAGGGCATCGGGAGTGGTGGTGCGCGTAAAGCCGGAAGAGTTCGCCAAGCTTCTGGCCCGCGCCAGGGACCCGCTGGTGGTCAGGGCCAAGGGTGGGTTCTTCGGCAAAAAACACGACTACCTGATGAGCTACAAGGGGCTGGCCTTCTACTGCACGGCCGATGAGCCGCTGCCGTTGCCGGCGGGCGTGGAACTGGTGGTTGCGGGCAGCATCTATATGCCCGGGTAGCGCTCGCGCCCGTGCGGCCCTCCCGTCTATGGGAAAATGGTGTCTTGTGATCGTGCGCGACGGCATCTACTACGCCGCCGGCCTGTCGGCGGCCGGGGCCCTCATCGCCTGGCTGGGCGGGGTCTGGCTGGCGTCGCCGCTATGGGTCCTGGCGCTGTTCTGCCTGTACTTTTTCCGCGACCCCGAGCGGCGGATCCCCGAGGGAGCGGTGGCCGTATCGCCGGCCGACGGCAAAGTGGTCGCGGTGGTGGGCGAGGGCTCGGAGGCGCAGCGGATCGGCGTGTTCATGAACGTCTTCGACGTGCACGTGAACCGCGCGCCCATCGCGGGCACCATCGCCAGCGTGAACTACCAGCCCGGCCGCTTCCGCGTAGCCAGCCGCGCGGAGGCCTCCGATCAAAACGAACAGAACGTGGTGACCGTCGAGGGCGGCGATACCACGGTGGTTTTCAAGCAGATCGCCGGGCTGATCGCGCGGCGCATCGTGTGCACCAAGAAGCCGGGCGACACGGTGGCGGCGGGCGAGCGCATCGGGCTCATCAAGTTCGGCTCGCGCGTGGACGTGCTGTTGGGCGCCGAATGGGAAATCGCGGTGCGGCCCGGCATGCGCGTATCGGCGGGATCGTCGGTGATCGCGCGGCGCCGCCCACGGGAGACGCATGGGGCTTAGAGAACGCCTGGTGGATCCGCGATCTCCCGACCGCCGGCCTCGCCGCGCGGCCTACGCTTTGCCCACGCTGTTCACGGCGGGCAATATTTTCCTGGGATACATCGCCATCCTGCGGTCGTTCCGCGGCGCCCTGGCGTTCCACGCGGGCGGCGCGCCGGAACAGTTCGTGATCGCGGCCGAAGCCATCGCCGGGGCGTTCTTCCTCGACGGCCTGGACGGCCGCATCGCGCGCATGACCAACACCACCAGCGATTTCGGCCGGGAGATGGATTCGCTCGCCGACGTCATCAGTTTCGGGATCGCGCCGGCCATTCTGGCGTTCGCCTGGGGCGTGTACTTCGTGGACGGGGCGGTGGGGACGGGATTGCGGCATCTGCACGAATTCGGCGCATTCGTCTCGTTTCTCTTCCTGCTGTGCGGGGCGGCGCGGCTGGCGCGCTTCAACGTGCAGAAGAACCCGGTTCCCAAGAATCCGGGCCACCCCGACCGCAAATATTTCGTCGGCATGCCGATTCCGGCGGCGGCGGGAATGGTGGCTGCGGTGGTGTTCGCCTCGGGCGGCAGACCGCTGGAGTGGTGGCCTCTCTCGGTGGCCTGGCTGGGCTTGCTGGCGCTGCTGGGTTTCCTGATGGTCAGCACCTGGCGCTACCACAGCTTCAAGGGAGTCAGCCTCAGCAAGGCCTACTCGCCGCTGCTCATCGTGCTGTTGGGCGCATTGATTTACGGCGTCTGGAACTACGGCCAACTGCTGCTGCTGGCGGTGGCCGGCACTTACGTGGCCAGCGGAGTGGTGGTCCGCATCGCCGGCATCGTTCGCCGCCGGGTGCTGAAATTGCCGCACCGCGCGCCGCCGCCTCAGGAGCCCGGAGTTGCCTGATTCCCCATTTGCCGTGCTGGTGGGAAGCGAATCCCTGTTGGGCCGCGAGATTCGCGATATCGCGGCCACTTCCGGGCCGGGGTTCGAACTCCGCCTGATTGCCGCCGATGGCGAAGAACCCGGGCGCCTGACGCGGGTCGGCGACGAAGCCGCGGTGGTGGGAGACCTGGCAGCCCGCAACCTGAGCGGCGCGGGCGTGGTGTTTCTGGCGGGCTCGCCTGCATCCAGCCGGAAAGCGCTGAAACTGCTTGAGGACGAGGAGACGGCGATCGTGGACCTCACCTTCGCCGCCGAGGAACTCCCCGACGCCCGGGTGCGCGCCCCGCTGGTGGAATCGCCCGGGGAAGAGCGCGGCGAGCGACCGCGCGTGCACTCGATCGCGCACCCCGCCGCCCTGGCGCTGGCCCTGCTGCTGCGCCGCATCCACGCCAACGATCCGCTGCGGCGCGCCATCGCGCAGATCTTCGCTCCCGCCAGCGAACACGGCCAGGCCGGGGTGGAGGAGTTGCAGCGGCAGACCATCAGCCTGCTCTCGTTCAAACCCATGCCGCACGAAGTCTTCGATACCCAACTGAGCTTCAATATGCTGGCGCGGTATGGAGACGACGCGCCCGTCGCGCTGGAAGATACCGAGTTGCGGATCGAGCGCCACCTGGCCACCCTGCTGGAGTGGCCGGGCGAAGGCCGGGGCGCGCCGCTCCCCTCGCTGCGCGTCATCCAGGCGCCGGTGTTTCACGGCTACACGTTCGGCGTGTGGGCCGAGTTCGAACACGGGCCGGACCTGGAGGCCGTGGAGGCCAGTCTCGCGACGGGCGATATCGAAGTGCGCGGCGGCGAATTCGAGCCGCCCACCAACGTGGGGCAGGCGGGCCGCAGCGGCATCGCGGTGGGCGCCATCGCGCCGGACCGCAACTGCCCCGATGCCCTGTGGTTGTGGATGGCCGCCGACAACTACCGCCTGGCGGCCGAGAGCGCCGTGGCGGTGGCCCGGCAATTGCTATGAGACGGATGCTATGAATCGGATCCTCGCCGTACTCCTCGCCTGTGTTGTGTCGGCCGGCGGACTGGCTTCGAGCGGCTGCGGATACGGGGTGGCCGGCAAGGCCGACTTGATGCCCAGGAACATCCACACCATTTTCATCCAGCCGTTTCAGACCGGCATTCCGCGCGCCGACATCGCGCGCCTGCTGTCGGCCGACCTGGCGCGCGAGCTGCTCTCGCGCACCCGCTACAAAGTGGTGGCCGATCCCCGGCAGGCCGACGCCGTGCTGGCCGGCTCCATCAGCAACTTCTTCAGCTACTCCACCACCACCGATCCCGTGACCGCCCGTTCCACCGGCGCACAGGTGATTCTGCAAATGAACATCGACCTGAAGGAGAAGGGCACCGGCAAACCGCTTTTCGTGCGCAACGGCTACGAGTTCCGCGAGCGCTACGAGATTTCCGAAAACGCCGCCACCTATTTCGACGAGAGCAGCACCGCCATCCAGCGGGTCACTCGCGACGCGGCGCGCAGCATCGTCTCGGCCATCCTCGAGAATTTCTGATGACGCCCGCCCAGTTGCTCGCCCGCATCCCCAAGGGATCGGTTCCGCCGGCCCTGCTGCTGCTCGGCCCGGAAGCCTACGAGCGGCGGCGCATTAGGCAGGCGCTTTTCGCCACGGTCCCGGAGAACGCCGCCATCGAGCACGACCTGGCGGAACAGCCGCTGGCCGGGGTGGTGGACGACGCGCGCGCGCTGTCTCTGTTCGCCTCCCAGCGGCTGATCTGGGTGGTGAACGCCGAAGCCGCCCTGCCCAAAGGGCGCGCGGCGGAAGAGGGCGACGAGGCGGACTCCGCGGGAGGCGCGGCGCCCGCCGCGGCCGCCACGCTGGCGGATTACCTGAGAGATCCGTCGCCGGGCGTGACGCTGGTCTTCGAGGCCATGCGCTTCGATTTCGAAGGCGACGACAAGCGCAAGCAGGAGCGCGTGCGCAAGTTCTATTCCGCCATCCAGGACGTGGTCGAATTGCGCCGCTTCGGCCCGCGGGAAGCGCGCCAGGAGACCGATGCGCTGGCGCGCCGCGCGGGTTTCCGCCTGGACCCGGCGGCGGCCGACCTGCTGGTGGAGGCCCTGGGCGCGGACATCGCGCGCATCTCGGTGGAGATCGAGAAGCTGGCGCTCTACGCCGGCGCCCGCGTGGTGGGAGTGGACGACATCGGCGCGCTGGTGCCGGACGCCCGTTCCACCACCATCTTCGCGCTGGTCAACGCGCTGGGCCGGCGCGACCGCGCGCGGAGCCTGGAAATCCTGGACACGCTGGCGCGCGAAGGCGGCTACCTGCCGCTGGCGCTGGCGTTCCTGTCCTCGCAGTTCCGCATGGCGCTGGTGGCGCGCGAAGCCGGCCTGAAGAACTCGCCGCAGATTCAGGCGTACTTCCAGCGTCTGGGGGTGCCCATGTGGCCGTCGCGCGCCGACCAGATCCAGCAGACCGCGGCCAAATTCGCGGCGCCGCAACTGGAGCGCGCCATCGCGCTGATTTTCGAGGCGGACCGGGGACTTCGCGACGCGCGGCCGGACGACCGCATCGTCATTGAGCAGTTCGTGCTGAAGCTGACCGCGTAGGCATGCCGCCGCGGCCAGCTACGCCGACAGGGCCTTGACCTTGAGGTGCAGGCTGGACTTGTAGCGGGCGGCCGTATTCTTCTTGATGATCCCGCTCTTGGCCGAACGGTCGATCAGGGAGAAAGTCTTGGGCAGAAGCTCGATCGCGGCCTTGGGGTCCTTGCCCACGAGCGCGCGGCGCATGGCGCGGATTCCGTGGCGCAGCCGGGTCTTGGCCTGCCGGTTGAATTCCGTGCGCCGCTCGGTTTGACGGACCCGCTTCAAGGCGGAGTAGGTATTTGCCATCTTTTCGAATCTAATCCTTACAAAGTGGTAGAGCTTTCAGGATAGCGCAGCGGGAGGGTGGGGAGCAAACCGGTATCCAGTACGTCTCCGATGAGAGCGGCGAGCCAACTGCCGTGATCGTGCCTATCTCCTTGTGGCGCGACATCGCATCCGAACGGGAGACGGCTTATCTCTTGAAATCGGAATCGATGAAACGCCGCCCGGTGGAAGCCAAGGATCGTCAACAGGGCCTCACGCTGGACGAGACTATTGCGAAACTTGGAATTTGACGCCGCCGCGTTCGCGCGCCGGCCCTACTCGCGTCCCCTGAGAATCGCGGCCATGACGCGGGGTTGCGCCGTCGGTGAATCACCGCTACGACCCACGGGGGTTTCGCCTCCGCCGCTATGTGTTCGTGGATGCCGTTTAGGCCGCTGAGCGCCTCCGCGTGGAGCGCGTACCCGCTCATACGGGGCGGCGGCGTTGCGATTCGGTCTTCTCCATCAACCGCCGATACGCTTCCTCACCGTCGATCGGGGTCGCGGTGCCGCATGCCAGGTCGTCGAAGCGCCGGTCGAGGGTTTCGCGCGCGTGCGCCAACTCGTCAAAAAAGCCAACCACCGCGTCTTCAACCAGCTCGTCGCTGGGACGGCCGGTGTCGCGCGCCATTTGATCGAGCTTCGCTTGCACGTCGGGCTTGAAATGCACTTCCATGGCTTCGTTTCCCTCTCATGGGGTACGTCAACCGGGCGTGGGCTGCCGGTGCGGGACGGAGCCGGTTTGATGTGATATAGTGAAATCACTATATTGACCGCTTATGACGGATGAACCGCTTCTCAAGCCGGTGATCTGGGTCGGATCGAGCCGGAGGGACTTGGGCGGGTTTCCCGAGCCTGTGCAGGATCACATGGGCTACGCGTTGTATGTGGCGCAGCGAGGCGCCAAGCACGCGGACGCGAAGGCGATGACCGGCTTCGGCGGGGCGGGAGTCGTGGAAGTCATCAAGGACTATCGCGGCGACACATTCCGCGCGGTTTATACCCTGCGGTACGCCGGGGCGGTGTATGTGCTTCACGCCTTCCAGAAGAAATCGAAGACCGGGCGAGAGACGCCGCGCCGGGACATGGAGCTCATCAGACAACGGCTGCGCGAGGCCGAACGGATTGCAATCGAGGGAGAGTCATGAGCAACAAGGGATACGAAACCGGAAGCCGCAACGTATTCAAAGACATTGGCGTGCCGCATGCCGATGAGCACTTCGTCAAAGCGCAACTGGTGTTCAAGATCGATACGATCCTGAAAGAGCGCGGCATGAAACAGGTGGACGCCGCCAGGCTGTTCGGCGTCCGCCAGCCCGACGTATCGAAGATGTTGCGCGGCGAGTTCCGCCAGTTCTCCGTCGAGCGTCTTCTTCGCTTTCTCGTGGCCCTGAATCAGGATGTGGAAATCGTCGTGAAGCCGCACCGTGGCCGGAGTAACGCTCCGGCTTTGCGTGTGGCGTGAGCCGCGTGGTCCCAAGACCTACCCTTTGTGTAACGCGTTGCGAGCAGCGGACGCTCTAACGAACGTCCGTCACCTTGCCGTCGTGAAACTCTATTGTCATGTCCTTGTACTTATAGAGAATCTTTTCGCCAAGGTCCACCTTGGTGGCAGGAAGCCCGAGGGCCTTCTCAATCTGATCCGTCGTCATGCCAAGCTTGATCTCCTTGGTCGCGGTCGTTGCCGCTGCGCTGGACTCGGCCGACGGCGCAGCCCCACCGGCCGCAGCGGCTTCCCGCGCGACGGCCGGCGGCGCGCTAACGGCTGGACAGGCTGACTGGTCGGGGCCACGGAAGCCAGTCTTCACCTGAGGGAACGCGTCAGCCTGAAGCAGGAACAACACGTGGCTTGCGGCGCTACCAGCGCCCGTGTTAACAAGGCCAGCGTCCTGCGTCGCGCTACCGCTCCAAACGACATCGCCGTCCTTCGTGGTCAACTCGGCGCTCACGATGCTCCGTTCGCGGTTGGCAGAAATAGGCGAGCCACTCACGCTCTGCTGCTGGGAAAACTCGAGCGTCGCGTCTGCCTGGCCGGGGCCTCCAGCGAGGCGAAAACACGTCCACTTGGACAGGTTCTGACGCGCCTTAACGGCGGCCTCGTTATTTCCCTTGATGAAAACTGTTCGAACGTCTCGAACGCGAGGGTCCACCGTCTTCTTTTTGCTCGTGAACGCACTTTCTGGAAAACACAGGAGCCCAACTATGAGGAAGAGGTAAGTTTTCTTCACTGCAATTCCCTCCCCGATGATTATACAGACTAGGACACCCGAAATCTCGTATGCGATCGGGACCGGGGCCACCGGGCGCGACCGCCGTGTCAGATCGTAGCGGCAATCGTCGCCGGGGCGCGAAAACGACGCCCGGGGGCTCGCCCTTTCTTGGTATATGAATACACCGCCGCCCGCACCCTCCCCCGCCCGCCCCCGCCCTCCACTTGGGATAATGGTCCCAATGCGGCGCTTGCTCCTGCTCACCCTGGTCCCCTGGCTCCTCACCGCGGACTCGTGGGTGAAATACACCTCCGGCCCGTTCGAGGTCCTCACCGACGCCAACCCGCGCGCGGCGCGCGATAAGCTGGTGGACTTCGAGGAGTTCCGCCACGCGCTCGGCACGGTCCTCGGCATCGACGATTTGCAGATGCCGCAGACGGTGCGCGTCCTGGTCTTCAGGAGCGCCAAGGGGTGGACGTCGCCCGCGCCCATTACCGAGGGGCGCGACCGCTACGCCATCGTCCTCGAAGAGAAGACCGATATCTCGCAGGAGGTCTACGGCGGGTTGACGCGGCTGTTCCTGCGCGCCAACACGTCGCAGATGCCGCCCCAGTTCGAGCACGGCCTCGAAGAATTCTTCTCCACGTTCGCGGTGAAGGGCATCCACATCACGGTGGGCGCGCCGCCGCCATCGACGGATCTGGATTGGGCGCGCGTCCACCTGCTGGTGGTCGATCCGGAATATTATGGGCGCATCCGCATCCTTCTTTATAACCTGCGGCAGGGCGTGGACGACGATCCGGCTTATCGCAACGCTTTCGGCAAAACGCCGGCGCAGGTGGAGGAGGCCGCGCGGCAGCACTTCCTGGATCACGACGTGCGCACTTCGTCCATCGACAGCCGGCCGCTTTCCGAAAAGGATTTTCCCGAGCGGCCAATCGCGAGCGCCGATGTCCGCCTGGCGCGCGCCGACCTGCTGGCGGGCGACGCATCGGCCGCCGAATACGAGAGCCTGCTGCGCGACCACGTGAAGATTCCCGAGGCCGAAGAGGGACTGGGATTGCTGGCATTGCGCGCGGGCAATGGCGACGAAGCGCGCCGCCATTTCCGCGCCGCGGTGGACGCCGGCAGCACCAGCGCCCGCTGCTACATCGAGTACGCCAAGCTCGAACCCGACAACGGCAAGGCCTTCGAAGCCCTGCGCAAGGCCGCCGGGCTCAATCCCAAACTGGACGAGCCGCTGGCCCTGATGGCGGCGCGCGACACCGATCCGCGCATGCGCCTGGCTCATTGGAAGGACGCGGCCGCGCGCAACCCGCGCAATCCCGCTTACTGGCAGGCGCTGGCGGAATGCTACACCGCCGAACACGATTACACCGAAGCCGCCAAGGCGTGGCGGGAAGCCGAGCAGGCCTCCACCGATCCGGCCGCGCGCGAGCGCATGCACCAGGCGCGCATGGGCGTGGAAGGGCAGCGCCTGGATTACGAGCAGGCCGAAAAAAAACGCCAGGCCGAGGAGGATGCGCGCGAAGTGGAGCGCTTGAAGGGCCAGGCCCTGGCCGAGGTCCACAAGCTGGAGAACCAGTACGGCAACGCCGGCGCCAAGCCGGCCGAGAAGCCGGTGCCATGGTGGGACGGCCCCAATCCCTCGGGCAAGGTGACCGGCGTTTTGAAGCAGGTGGACTGCCTGGGCAAGCAGGCGCGCCTGCTGATCGAGGGCGACGACCACAAGAGCGTCCGCCTGCTGGTCGCCGACCCCAAGGTGGCGATCGTCGGCGGAGGCGAGCACGCCTTCGGCTGCGGCGCGCAGAAGCCGCGGCGCGTGGTCGTCGAATACTTTCCCAAGGCCGATCCGCGGACGGCAACCGCGGGCGAAGTGGCCACCATCGAGTTCCAGTGAGCGGCGAACCTCGGCACACCCTGAAGCAGCGCATCAAGCAATGGATCTTCGGCCTGCTGGGCAAGGACCCCGAGGCCGTGGTGGTCACCTTCCACACGGGCGACCGCGAGTTGTGCCGGCGCATGGAAGAGGAAGTGCGGCGGCTGGTTCCCGGCCGGCGGCACTTCTCGGCCACGCCCGAGAACTGGCCCGAATTGCGCCGCCAGTTGCGAAGCTACCGCATCGGCCTGGCGCCGGTGCTGCTTGGCGCGGAGGCGAACGCGCTGCGGCGGGCGGCCTGGCGCATGGCGCCGCGCAAGATCCTGGCGTATAACTCGCGGCTGGAACGGCTGCATCTGCGGCTCAACCTCTCCTCGTTCCTGTTCTGGCGCGGCGTGCCGCTCGATCGCGTCCATTTGCGTCCCTGGTGGTGGCCGTTTCCGAAGCGCGAGCGGACGGTGACGCCGGAAGGCTGGCGCACGCTGGCGGGCCGCGCCTGTTCGCCGCTTCGCCGGCGCGTGGCCGTGCTGTCGCCGTATTTTCCGTTTCCGCTCTCGCACGGGGGCGCGGTCCGCATCTTCCACCTGCTGCGCGAAATGGCGCGCGAGTTCGACGTCGAGCTGTTCGCCTTCACCGATGGCGGCCCACCCGCCGAAACCGCGCCGGTGCTGGAGTTTTGCGCGCGCGTGGTGCTGGTGGAAAAGCCGCGCTACCGCGAGGCGCGCTGGAGCACGCCGCTGCCGCCGGAAGTGTACGAGTTCCGCTCGCCCGCCATGCGGCAGGCCATCCAGGCGGAGCGCCGCGACTTCGCCTTCGAGCGCTTGCAGGTGGAGTACACCCAGCTTGCCGAATATCCCGGCGACGTGCTGGTGGAGCACGATGTCACCTTCGACCTGTTCGGCCAGATCGCGCGCCGCCAGCGGACCCTGTCCGCGTGGTGGGATTTCCTCCGCTGGCGGCGCTTCGAGCGGCGCGCCATCGGCCGCTTCCCGCGCGTGGTGGCGATGTCGGAAAAGGACGCCGCACTGCTGCGCCCCGCGGCGCAGGCCGTGGTGCTCGCCAACGGCGTAGACCTGGAGCGCTTTCGCCCCGAACCCGAAACGCCCGGCGAGCGGCTGCTGTTCATCGGCTCGTTCCGGCATTTCCCCAACGTCGCGGCCTATCGCTTCTTCGCCGAGCAGGTCTGGCCGCTGTTGCGCGATAAGTTCCCGCGCATGACGGTAACCGTGGTGTGCGGGGCGGACCACCTTACTTATTGGCGCGCCTTCGCGGACACGCCCGAGCCCCGGCCCGAGGAGCGCATCCGCATGCTCGGCTTCGTCTCCGACGTGCGGCCGCTGTACGTGGAAGCCAACCTGGCGATCGTGCCCACCACCGTCTCCGCCGGCACCAACGTGAAGGTGCTGGAAGCCATGGCGATGCGGCGCGCGGTGGTTTCGACCACGTGCGGCTGCGCCGGCCTGGGGATGCTGCACGGGCACAGCGTGTGGGTGGCCGACGCCGCCGAGTCGTTTGCCGCGGGCATCGCCACGCTGATCGGGGACGCGGAGCGGCGGGAGCAGATCGCCCGTGCCGCCGAGTTGCACGCCGCGCGCCAGTTCGACTGGCGGGCCATCGGCGAGCGGCAGCGCGAACTGCTGCGGTAGGGAAGCGCGCCGCGGGGCTGGCGCAGCGTGAAATTTTGCGAGGGGGTGCGCCGGATTATGGCCGGTTTTGTGCAATTTGCACAAAAAACGGCCTCTAAGCCCTTTGTTTTTGAAAATTTTTGTGCAAATCGCCCAAATCCGCCGGGCGTTCGTTCCCGAAAAGCGCCGCCACAGTTGCGGCGGTGGGCCATCCAGGCAGCCGGCCGCGCCTGCCGGCCAGAGGCTGCGGGTTCGAATCCATGCCGGGGGAGCCAATATCAAGCTTGGCGACCTCCAGCCATCCGATCGACCTCATTACGGGCATTTCGGACGTTGCTCCCGGGTTGGCCCCGCTTGACAGTGACCCTGGCGTGGACTCGAGCTCGTCATCCGGCCAGCATCCCGAAACGAATCGGCGCCGCCCCACTATGCGCGCCAAATTTCCGGATGGGCGGCCTTCCGCGCCACCGCCTGCCGCGCCACAAAGCTGAGGATCTCCCAAGCGCGCTCGACCGTAACGGAGCCGCTGTCCCGTAACCGCCGCAGGGATCGTCCCCAAATCAATGCCACGCACGTCCCGCCGAACTCCCAGTCAAACTGGATGCTGAGCGGCCCTTCCAGGTACCGGATCGACCCGCACCGTCCGCTGGTCCCGATCGCGATTTGACGCTCCTCCAGAATGCTCTCAGCCCGCTCTACCGATCCTGCGCTTGCCGCTCATGCGCCGCAGAAAGGTCGGGCTACCCCGCTCACAACAGCCTGAGATTTCCGGCGTACGCCACCATTGTTTGCCGGCGCCGCGCCTTCCTGAACGAATCGCGCCATCCGGAAGTTACCTTGGGCTCCCTTGGCGAGTTCGAGACGTGTCCAAGCCGGATGCGCGTACACGACCGCAAAACATTCCAGGTAGATTCTGTCGCCGGTGGTGCGGGCCTTTAAGAGGGTAGGTCGGCACTACATCGTGTTTTTCAAACAGCGATGTTACAGGCGCGGCACTTGCAGTTCTGGCGAGGCTCAAAACCGCCGGCGCTCTCACCCCGCCAGCTCACCCACCGCATCGGCCAGCACCAGCGCGCCCGTGGCGGCTTCGGCGGCGTTGGCCGCCAGCAGCGTCCCGGCGGGCGCGATGCGCGATAGAAACAGCGCGTCGTAGCGCCCGCCGGCCGCCATCCGCTGGCAGCCCAGCGAGTGCGCCCGCGCGGCGCGCGCCAGGGCGTCCACCACTTCCGCGGCGCACTCCGCCCGCGGGTCCATGTGGAGCACTTCGGCTTTCACCGTGAGCCGCCGGCGCTGCGCCGTGTCGCGGCACGCCATGGCAATTTGGCTCACCATTGCGTCGCGCTTCGCCTGGTCGAGATCTTCCACGTAGATTTCCAGGCGCACGCGGCCGGGCACGCTGCCGGCCGCGCGGTTCGCCGTCCCCGCGCCCATCGAGATCTTTTCCACTTCGAGCGCGATTTCGGCCGCCGCGCCGGGAGCGTCCTGGCCGGCTTCGGCCTCCACCGTCACCCGCAGGCCGGCAGGCGCGGCGAAGGCGGTCGCGATCCCCAGCGGCAGCCCGGCCTTTTCCAGCAGCCCACCCCGCTCCACCTGCAACTCCACGAAGGCGGCGTAGTGTCCGGCGCCAACGGCGGCCGATTCAATCGGCCCTTCGAAACCCATTTCGGCGCGCCATTCGTCGAACGTCCTGCCGTCGGCGCCGGTCAGCCGCGCGGCCTTCCAGACCGGCATGGCGCCCGTTAGCAAGCGGCTCCCCAGGCAGTCGACGCCGAAGCCGGCCGGCTCCGCGGCGGCGAACCGGATCAGATCCACCGGATGCTGCGGCCGGTAGCCGGCGGCCTGCAGCGCGCGAATGGCATCCAGGCCGCCCAACGCGCCCACCGCTACCGCGGGCAGTTCCGGCCGGCTGCCCGTCCAGCGGGCGAAGGTGTTGCCCACGGCGTCCCGGCGCACTTCCAGACCGGCTGCCTCCAGGCGCTGAGCGTCCATGTCGAGGTTCATCGATTCCAGTTTTCCAGAAACTTCATGCCCACGTCCAGCGCCGCTTCCACGTCCGCGGCGAGCACGGTCTCATCCGGATGATGGCTCACCCCGTTGGGAGTGCGCACGAACAGCATGGCCGAGGGGACCTTGCGCGCCAGGATCATGGCGTCGTGGCTGGCGTGGCTCACCATGCGGTGGTCGGGGCATCCGGCCGCGCGTATGGCGGCGCCCAGGGCTTCCACCATGGCGTGGTCCATGGGCGTGGTGGTCTGGTCGCACAACCCGCGCCAGTCGCACTCGGTCTGGCGGGCCTGCGCGATGGATTGCGCCCGCGCGCGCAGGTGGCGGACGGCTTCGATCCGCACCGCATCCCGCTCGTGCCGCGCGTCTACCGTGGCGCGCACCGCGCCGGGGATCACGTTGGCCGCGCCCGGCTCCACATCCACGCGCCCCACCGTGGCCGTCAGCCCGCGGGTGGTACGCGCCAGGGCCTCGACGGCCACGATCCACTCGGCGGCCGCGGCCAGCGCGTCGCGCCGCGCGTCCATGGGCGTGGTGGCGGCGTGATTGGCCTTGCCGGTGAACCGCGCCACCGCGCGGCTCTGCCCGCCCACGCTCACCACCGCCGCCAGGGGCCGCTTCACGCCGGCCAGCGTGGCGCCCTGCTCGATGTGAATCTCCAGGAACCCGAGCACGCCGGCGTCGATGGCCGCTTCGGGCAGCAGCGCGGGGTCGAGCCCGAAAGCCCGTATGGCGTCCAGCACCGGCGCGTCCATCGCCGGCGTGCCGGCCATCGCCAGGCTCCCCAGAAACGGGATACCGAAGCGCACGCCCTCGGCGTCGGAGAAGGCCGCCACTTCCACCGCGCAGGGCGGCTGGCACTCCACCAGCGCGATCGCCAGCATCACGCCCAGGATGCCGTCGTAGGCGCCCCCGTCGGGCACCGTGTCCAGGTGCGACCCGATCAGCAGCCGCGGGCCCGAGCCGAACAGCCCGCGCACATTGCCGGCGGCGTCCACGCGCACCTGCATGCGCGCGCCTTCCATCCAGGCCCGCACCAGGCGGTGGGCTTCATGCATGGGCGGCGAAAGAAACGTGCGCGTGATGTGGCCGGGATGCTCCGTGCAGGCGGCCAGCAGGCGGCACCGGCGGAGGGCTTCGCGCGCGAGATCGGCGAACGCTTCCACGACGCTTCCTGGTATGTAGTGTAACCGGAGGGCGTGAGCCGCGGCGGCGCAAGACCCGACTAAGCCCTAGCGGGGAGCGGGCTGCTACACTGAAATCGCGGAGGATTCCACATGCATTTTCATCACTCTTGGCATCGGTTCATCATAGAACTCGGCGTGATTGCCGCCGTTACGGTGGTCTATCTGATAGCCCGCGCGTGCCGCAAGCCCGAATCCGGCGACGGCAAGTAGCGCAGCCGAAAGCGCCGAAGCGCCCGCCTACCGCTGTGAAACCTCGATGGCCTGATCGAGGTCCCAGAGGATGTCTTCGATGTCCTCGACACCCACCGAGATGCGGATCAGGTCCTTGGTCACGCCGGCTTCCAATTGCTGCGCGTCGGTCAACTGCTGATGCGTGGTGGATGCCGGATGGATGATCAGGCTTTTGGAATCGCCCAGGTTGGCGAGGTGCGAGAAGACCTTCACGTGGTCGATCAGCTTGCGCCCCGCCTCGAGTCCGCCCTTGATGCCGAACGTCAGAATCGAACCCTGGCCGAGCGGCAGGTACTTTTGCGCAAGCTGGTAATACGGGCTGGTGGGCAACCCCGGGTACTTCACCCAACTGACCGCCGGATGCGCGCTCAGCCACTCCGCCACCCGGAGCGCGTTGCGGCTGTGCTGCTCCATGCGGAACTTGAGCGTCTCGATGCCTTGCAGGAAGAGGAACGAGTTGAACGGGCTGATGCACGGCCCGAAGTCGCGCAAGCCCTCCACGCGCACCTTGATAATGTAGGCGAGGTTGCCGAATGTTTCGCTGAAAACCATGCCGTGGTAGCCGGGGCTGGGCTGGGTGATGGCCGGAAACTTATCGCTCCAGGCGAACTTGCCGCTATCGACGATGATGCCGCCGATCGACGTCCCGTGCCCGCCCAGGAACTTGGTGGCCGAGTGCAGCACGATGTCGGCCCCGTGCTCGATCGGCCGGCACAGGTAGGGCGACGCCATGGTGTTGTCGATCACCAGCGGCACGCCGGCTTCGTGGGCGATGGCCGCCACGGCTTCGATATCGAGCACGTTCATGCGCGGGTTGGCGATGGTCTCGCCGTAGACCGCGCGGGTCCTGGAGGTGATGGCTTTGCGGAAGTTTTCGGGGTTGTCCGGCTCCACGAACCTGACGTCGATGCCGAGGCGGCGGAAGCTCACGTCGAACTGCGTGTAAGTGCCGCCGTAGAGCGTGCTGGCGGCCACGATCTCTTCGCCCTGCCCCACCAGGCTGCTGAGAGCCAGGAACTGCGCCGCCTGTCCGCTGGAGGTGGCCAGGGCGGCGATGCCGCCTTCGAGCGATGCCACGCGCTGCTCGAAGACGTCGGTGGTGGGGTTCATGATGCGGGTGTAGATATTGCCGAACTTCTGGAGCGCGAAGAGTTCGGCGGCGTGGGTGGAGTCGTCGAACACGAACGAGGTGCTCTGATAGATCGGCACGGCGCGCGCGTTGGTGGCCTTGTCGGGTGTGTGACCGGCGTGCAGGGACCGGGTGGAGAAGCCCATTTGGCGGGCGGGAGCGAGGTTGTCAGGCATACTCTATGAGGATACTAGAGAAAGCGCGGCGGATTGTAAAAACCCCGGGTTTTTTGGCCGATAAGAACTATATGCTTGCTCTAGATGCGGCCTTGCAAGGCATGCAGAATGCCGAAACCAGCTTCGACTCGGCGGCCCGGCGGATTTCTCAAGCGCCCGCGCCCCAACCTCAGGACACCGCCAGCCTCAGCGATAACGCGGTGGCCCTGGCGCAATCCGGAAACGGCTTCGAGGCCAACGCCAAATTGGCTCACGCCGCCGACCAACTGACCAGGACCACCCTCAATATGCTGGCCTGATTTCTACTGGTACGCGCCGGCCTTCTTGAAATCGCCGGCCTTGACTACAACCAGCGCCGATGGATCGATGTGCCGCCGGAACACTGCGTTCACCTGCTCCGGCGTCACCGCGGCCACCTTGGCATCCAACTCGCCGCGCCACAGGAAGACGCGGCCGAAGCGCTCGTCGATGGCGATCTGGCGGCTCACCGTCCCGTCGGCAGCCCGGCTCACCGATTCGTTTTCGAGCCACGCCTTCTTGGCCGCCGCCACCTCATCCGCCGTGAACCCGTTCTTCAGCACCTGCGCCAGCTCGTCCTTGAAACTGGCCTCCACCTTGGGCGTATTCTGCGGAGCGCTGATGGCATAAGCCACGAAGGTCGCGCCCTCGTCGACCTGGGGCGCCGTGAAACTGGAACCTACGCCGTAACTCAGGCCTTCCTTGTCGCGGATCCGTTTGAATAGATGCGAGCCGCCGGAACCGCCGAAAATGTAGTTGGCGATAATCATGGCGGGATATTCCGGATCCATGTCGCTCATGCGCGTGGTCAGCCCCAGCTCCAACAGCGCGTTTTGCTTGTCGGGCGTCTCGAACTTCTTGTCGGAGGCTGCCACTTTGTGATACTCCGTCGGCACGCGCGTGTACGGCTTGGGGCTCTTCCAATCGCCGAACAGCTCGGCAACGAGCTGCTTGGTCGCCGCTGGGTCGAACTGGCCGACTGCCACGAACGCGCTGTTGGAGGCGCCGTAGAAATCCGCGTAGAACTGGCGCGCGGCCTCCAGCGTCATGTTCCTGGTGTCCTCCAGACGCTCGTCGAAGGTGCCCACATAGCGCACATCGCCGCGGGGATAGGGTGTGAGCTGCCGCTGCAACTCGATGCCCGCAATCGCCGTGGGCTCGTTGCGCATCTGCTCGATGGAGGACAACTGCTGCTGCTGCAGTTCCACAAACTCCTTCTCGTCGAAGGCCGGCTGGCGGAGAACTTCGGCCCCCAGGCGCAGCGCCGCCGGAAGGTTGGCTTCGGTGGTCTCCAGGGCGAGGGTCGTGCCCGTAGGGCCGCCGCTCACGCTCCAGTTGGTCTTCAGCTTATCGAATGCCTCCTGAAGCTGCTGCCGCGTCTTGGTCTTGGTACCGCGGGCGAGCAAGGTGGCGGCCATTCTGGCGGCGTACTCGCGCCCGAAGACCGCCTTCTCATCCCCGAATTCCAGTTGCACCCGCGCCAGCACCACGCCGCCGCGCGTCTTCTTCGGCAGCAGGTCCACCCGCATGCCGTTGGGCAGCTTGGAACGCTGCGTCCGGGCTTCGATATTGGCCGGGGTGGGATCGAACACTTCGCCGGCTGAAATGGCCGCGCCGCCCTTGTAATCCTTGAGCGCCACCGAGGCGTCCAGCGCGGCGGGAATCTCGGCCGTGTCGGGAGTCTTGGTGGGAATGAACTCGCCGATCGTGCGGTTGGTGTCCTTCAGGTAAGCCTTGGCCACGCGGGCCACGTCCTGCGGGGTGACGTCGCGGACGCGGTCGCGCACCAGGAACAGCAGCCGCCAGTCGCCGGCCGCCATGGCTTCGCTGAGATACAGTCCCACCTGCTGCGAATTGGCCAGCAGCAGGTCCACCTGCTTGGCGAAACGCGTCTTGGCGTGATCCACTTCCTCCTGCGTGGGCGGCTGCTCGACAACCCCGGCCAGGGTCTTCAGGGTGATTGCGCGGGCCTCGTCGATGTTCTGTTCCGGCCGGAGCATCACAAACGCCATCAGCATGCCGGGGTCGTGCATCCACCGCAGGTTAGCGAAAACGTTGACCGCCTTCTTGGTCTCCACCAGCGCCTTGTAGAGCCGGCCGGACGGAGCATCGCCCAGCACGTCGGATAGCATCTCGAGCGCGGGCAGGTCGGGATGCGTGGTGGCCGGCGCGTGGTAGACCACGAAGATGGCCTGGTTGTCGCCCCTCCGGCGAAGCATCACCTCGCGCTCGCCCTCCTGCGGCGGCTCCACGGAATAGGTCTTCGGAATGGCGGTCTGCGGCTTGGGAACCGCGCCCAACCCGGCGTTGATATCGGCCAGCGCCTTGGATTCGTCGAACTTGCCGGCCACCATGACCACCGCGTTGTCCGGCCGGTAGAACTTGTGATAGAACGCGTCCAGCTTGTCGATGGGCACGTTCTCGATATCCGAACGGCTGCCGATGGTCGGCTTCCCATAGGGATGGAACGAGTAGGCCGCGCCGATGGTGCGTTCCTCAAGCACGTTGGTGGGGTAGTTGTCGCCCATCTCGAACTCGTTGCGCACCACCGTCATTTCCTTGTCCAGCAATTCCTTTTCGATGCGCATGTTGGTCATGCGCTCGGCCTCGAGCCCGAGCGCCCAGGCCAGGTTGTCGTCCGAGGCGGTGACGGTCTCGAAGTAATTGGTGCGGTCGTCCGACGTGGTGCCGTTCCACTGAGCGCCGCGGTCGGTGATCTCCTTCTTGACGTCCCTGCCGCTCTTGGTGCGCAGGAAGAGCATGTGCTCCATGAGGTGCGCCATGCCGGCTTCGCCATTGCCTTCATGGCGCGAGCCCACCAGGTACGTGACATTCACCGTGACCTTGGGCTGGGACTGATCGGGAAACAACAGAACCCGCAGGCCGTTGGGCCACGAGTACTCGGTGATGCCTTCGACGGAGGTCACCTTCTGAACGCCTTGGGGCAGCGTTTGCGAAAACGCCGCCGGCGCGAGGAGCAAAGCAACTGCCAGGGAAAACCGTAAAGTTCGGCGCATATTCACCTCAGAATTGGATTAGGGTCCTTGCTGCGGGATTTGAAGCCGTGGGGCTCAAGCAAGCTTAGACGGTCCACTCCCGGAAAAGTTCCTTTATTTTCCGATACAAAATGTAGAAAAAATTCGATTCAGGATGTCGTCCGCAGTGGTCGCGCCGGTGATGGCGTCGATCGGCCCCAGGGCGGCGTAAAGATCCAGTAGCACCATCTCGTGGGGAATCCCCGCCATCACCGCCCCGCGCGCCTTTTCCAGGAACTCCACCGACTCCTGGAGCAAGCGCTGGTGGCGAAGAGTGGTGATAAAGCCGTCATCCTGTTCAAAAGCGCCCGCCGGAGCCACCTCTTCCAGGATGGCGTGGCGCAGTTCGGCGATTCCCTCGCCGGTAAGCGCGCTGGTGGGATGGGCGGCGGCGAACTCCACGGCCAGATCGCACTTGTTGCCCACCACCAGGTACCGGCCCTGGCTGGCGGCGCGGTCGAGCAGCGCCGCGTCCTCGGGCTCCAGTGGCCGCGAGATGTCCACCACCACCAGCGTCAGATCGGCATCCGCCATGGCCTGGTAGCTGCGCTCGATGCCCAGCAATTCCACCGTCCCGGCCGGCTCGCGTATGCCCGCCGTATCGCAGAGCTTCACGGGGATTCCCCCGATGGAGGCGGTTTCCGAGACCAGGTCGCGGGTGGTGCCGGGCGTGTCCGTCACGATGGCGCGGTCCTGTTCCAGCAGGCGGTTGAACAGGCTGCTCTTGCCCACGTTGGGCCGGCCCACGATGGCGAGCGTGAGGCCGCCCGTCACCAGCGAGCCGTATTGGAAGCTGGCGGCCAGGCGCGCGATGCCCTCGAGAACGGGGTGAAGGCGCGCCAGGATCTGTTCGGCGGAGGCCACGGCGACATCGTCCTCGGCGAAATCGATACCGGCTTCCAACAGGGCGATGAGCGCGAGCAAACCCTCCTTGAACGGCGCCAGGCTGCGCGACACCGATCCGCCGGCTTGCCGCGCCGCCACGCGCGCCTGGTAGAGCGTGGTGGCGTCGATCAGGTCCCTGACCGCTTCGGCTTGCGGCAGATCGATGCGCCCGTTGAGAAACGCGCGCAGCGTGAACTCGCCCGGCCGGGCCAGGCGCGCCCCACCCGCCAGGGCGCGTTCCACGGCTTGCCGCAGCACCACTGGCGAGCCATGGCAGGAGATCTCGACCACGTCTTCGGCGGTGTAGGAATGCGGGCTCTCGAAGAAAGTGACGGCCACCTGGTCGATGGAGTGGCCGTCGCGGTCGCGCAATTCGGCGAGCGACGCGCGCCACGGCCGCCACTCGGCGCGGCTGAGGAAGGTCTCGGCGATGGCCCGCGCGCCGGCGCCGGACAAGCGCACGATACCGAGCCCGCCGCGCCCCGGAGGGGTGGCGATGGCGACGATGGTGTCGGAAAGGGACATGGACTGATAACCGGCTGTGGGGCAGGCTGGCAGCCTGCGGCGGGTTGTTAACCCGCCTTCCGAAGCCTTGCACACGGCCCCAACCCAACGCGGTGGAATTTCGCCGGCCGCGCGGTCACCCGCGCAGGCGGGTTGCCAACCCGCCGCAGGATGGCATCCTGCCCCACATCGCTATCTTCTGCCGCGGCCGCGCGGGCCGCCGGGAGCGCGGCGCATCTCCGGCGCGTGCGGGGCTTCCGGCAGGCTGGCCATCCCGGCCGGGTACACCACCACCTGCCGCGCCGGGCCGCTGCCGATGCTCTCGCTGCGCACCGCGGTTTCCCCCCGCAATGCCAGGTGGATCACCCGCCGCTCGCGGCTGTTCATGGGATTGAAGCGGAACGGCTGGCCGGTGCGTTTCACCTTGTCGGCGGCGGCGTTGGCGCTGAGACGCAGTTCCTCGATGCGCAGCAGGCGGTAATCGTTGGCGTCGAAGGAAATCCGCGAATGGTCTTCCGAGGGCATCCGCAGCATCTCCATGGTGACGTGCTCCAGCGCCAGCAGCAGTTCGGCGCGGTTGCCCAGGATGAGATCCACATCCCCGCCGGAGAACTTCACCACCACATCGGGCGTCTCGAAGTCGCCGTCCCCCGCGGCCACGTCGGCGATCTCGTATTGCACGCGAAGCCCCGCGTTCCGCAAGGTGGTCCGCAGAAATGCGTCGATTCGCGGGCCGATTTTTGCCGTGGAATATTTTCTCTCAGTCACGCGCTATTTCCTGCCGTTCTTTCTTTTGGGCGGCGGCTGCACGCTCGCCACCGCCACGCGCGCCGCATTCGTGCGATTGAAAAACCATTGCTGGCCCATGTTCACCAGATTGCTGGTGAGGTAGTATAACACCAGACCGCTGGGAAGATGGTAGAAGATCCAGCCCATCACCAGCGGCATCATGTACATCATCTTCTGCGAGTTGGGATCCACGTTGGCCTGCGGCGTCATCTTCTGCATCAGGAACTGGGTGGCGATCATGACGATGGGCAGAATGTTGACGGAAAGAACCGCGTTGGCCGCCAGGCACTCCTCCTGGGAAAGATCCTTCACCCACAGCCAACTGGCCCCGCGCATCACCACCGACACCATGAACACCCTGTAGAAGGCGATCAGGAACGGCATCTGCAGCAGCATGGGCACGCACCCTCCCATGGGGTTGACGCCGTGCTTCTTGTAGAGGTCCATGACCTCCTGTTGCTGCTCCGCCTTCTTGGGGTCCGAGAGGCCGATGTTCTTGTACTTGGCGTTGATGGCGTCGATCTGCGGCTTGAGCGCCTGCATCTTGCGCGCCGACTTCATGCTGGTGAGCCGCAGCGGGAACAGCACCAGGTTGATGGCCACCGTCACCACCACGATGGCCCAGCCGAAATTGTGGACGAAGCTGTTGTATGTCCAGTCCACCACGAAGAACAGGAACTTGACCAGGTACTCCGAGCCGGGTATCGACCAGAACTGGAAATTCACCACCTGCTCCAGTTTGGGGTCCACCTTCTTCAGCAGCGGAAGATCCTTGGGGCCGACGAAAAGGCGGAAGCGGTTGACCTCGCCGTCCGAAACCGCGACCCCCGCGAAATCCTGCGGCTTCTCTTCGCGAGGAGTGCGGGTCCAATCGCCGAAGGTGGTCTGCTTCACCGTGGATCGGCCCTCGGGCAGGAACATCGCCGCGAAGTATTTGTCCGCCACGCCGGCGAAGGAAAAATCTCCGCTGGCCGTCACCGGTCCGTTTTTCGCCGCCCTGGCGCCCTGGTCCTGCAGCTTGTTGGCGGTGGAGTCGAAGTACAGCGTGATGGTGTCGGAGGAGGGAACGCGGATGGTGAGATCGCCGAATCCGCCGCGCCATTCCACCAGGTGGGGGACGGGCTTGCCGTCGAGCGTCACCTCAGTCGAGACCTGGCAGACGTAGCTGGCCTTCTCGAAGCGGAAGCGTTTGCGGACCGAGGCGTGCCCGTCGCTGAATTCGTAGGTGACGCCCAGCTTATCCCGATCCGGAGTTTCCTTGAAGTAGGCCCAGTTGAGGGTGGTCCCGGAGATCGCCTTCTCGGCTACGATGGCGCCGTCTTCGCCCTTGTCGCCGAGCACGCGCACAGAATCGCCGGCCTGGAGCTCGCCCAGATTGCTCGCCGCGGCCTCGGGGGCGGCCCAGTCGAGCGAGTTCCGCAGGGCTACCTGGCGGAAGCGCCGGTACGCCGTCCCGTTGGCGCCGGGCTTTACCTCGGCATCGCCCGAACCCAGGGCGATGGTAAAAGTCCCCTTGGCGGTATCGGTCCTCACGACCGTGCCGGTGACGCCGCGGGTTTGCCAGTCGGCGTCGTCATCGGCGGGGCTCACGGGAAAGTACAGGGACAGCGGGAAATCCCGCCCGGAGGCGGTGTTGGTCAGCTCCAGCATCCGGTCGTCGTTGCCCTTGTACTTCTTCAGTTGCCAGCTTCGAACGCTGCCGCCCTGGTTGCTGAAGACGACCTGAAACTGGTCGGTCTCGATAGGGAGCGGGTCGAGCGGCCGCTCGGTCACGGCGGGGGCCGCGGGCGGCGGCGCGCCGGCGCCGGCCGTCTGCCGGCCTTCGGGAGGTCCGGGCTCCGGCGGTTTCCCGGCGTCCTGGCCCGTGGTGGCATGGGTGTCGGCCGCCTTGCGGGCCGGCGTGGGGCTCTTGGGCATGAAGTAGGGGCTCAACAGCATGACCAGCCCCATCAGGACGAATGCGAGCAGCAGCCGCATCTCCATCGGCAATTCATTCGCGGACGGCGCCTGTTTCCCGCCGCCGCCTTTTGGTGATTCAGCCATTCAATAAAAATTCCGCCTCGAAAACCGGGTGACTACCGCACGGGATCGAAACCGCCGGCACAAAACGGATGACAGCGCGCCAGCCGGCGCACTCCCATCCAGATTCCCCTGGCCGGCCCGTGCCGCTCCACCGCTTCGCGCATGTACTCCGAACAGGTGGGATAAAAACGGCAGGCCGCCGGCAGCAGGGGGGAAAGCACGCGCTGGTACACAGCAATCACTACGACAACCGTCCGTCCGAAGATCCACCCAATCGCGCGAACAGCTTCCCGACCTCCCGGCGCAACTCCGCCATGGGCGCATCCAAGGCCCTGCGTCGCGGATTGATGACGATTGTCCACGGTGTTGTCAGCCCATCCAGACACGCGCGGACGGCTTCCCGGAAGCGCCGCTTGATGCGGTTGCGAACCACGGCCTTGCCCATGGCGCGCGGCACGGTGAATCCGATGCGCGGGGCGCCCGGCTGGGGCTCCCGCACGCAAAACGCCGCAAACATCGGGCTGGCGTGGCGGGCGCCCTGGTCGTAGACTCTGCGGAAATCTTGCGAGCGCAACAGGCGGACACGTTTAGGAAAACCAGAGATGGACCACTACCTCTCGGAGCTGACAGTCAGTTTTTTACGGCCGCGCGCGCGGCGGCGTGAGAGTACCGCGCGGCCATCGTCGGTTTTCATGCGGCTGCGGAACCCGTGGGTCTTGGCGCGGCGGTGGCGATTGGGTTGAAAGGTGCGTTTCGGCATTTTAGCTCAAGTATTTAGTATAGATCAGGCGGGAGGACGGGGCAAATCGGATAGACACTCCGATAGCCCCGCATGCCTGTTTGAGCCGCTACCTCAACCCCGCCGGCAACCCTCCGAATCGGCCCGCTGTCTCGCGTTTGCCTGGTTGCCGGTTTACAGGATGTCCAGGATGTGGACACCCGCACCCTTCAGTTTGTGTCTGTTTGGCTTACACCGTGTGTCTCAACGTCCCACTGCAGGTGGCGTCTCGATCGCCGACAGTAGCAGGCAAAGCAGCACCAGAACCGCCAAGCCTCCCGCTACAACCATAAAGTCCTCCGTAACTCTCAGCGCAAAGCATGCACGTGAAGGGCCAAAAAAAATGAGGGGGCTGCGCGGGGCGGTCGCAGTTGGGCCGACGGGCTGACGGGCTACAGCTCCGGGCGGTTGGGAGCGGGCCGCCGGGCGGACCCGTGTCGGCCGCCGGGCCGACGGCCCACGACTCCGGACGGTTGGGCGGCTTGGCAGACCAGTGTCGGGTGGGCTGACGGGCCACGGCTCTGAGCGGTTGGGGGCGGCTCGCCGGGCGGACCCGTGTCGGCTGCGGACCCGGCGGCCCACGACTCCGGACGGCTGGGCGGCTCGCCGGGCCGGACCCACGTGGGCTGACGGGCCGCGGCTCCCGGCGGTTGGGAGCGGGCCGCCGGGCAGACCCGTGTGGGCCGACGGGCTGACGGGCCACGGCTCTGAGCGGTTGGGGGCGGCTCGCCGGGCGGACCGGTGTCGGCTGCGGACCTGGCGGCCCACGACTCCGGACGGCTGGGCGGCTCGCCGGGCGGACCCGTGTCGGCTGCGGACCCGGCGGCCCACGACTCCGGACGGCTGGGCGGCTCGCCGGGCCGGACCCACATGGGCCGACGGGCCGCGGCTCCCGGCGGTTGGAAGCGGGCCGCCGGGCAGACCCGTGTGGGCCGCCGGGCTGACGGCCCACGGCTCCGGACGGTCGGGCGGCTTGGCGGACCAGTGTCGGGCGGGCCGACGGGCCGCGGCTCCGGGCGCTTGGAAGCCGATTGCCGGGCCGGACCCGGGAAGCCACACCCTCAGGCAAATGTGCTACGGTTTCTCGCCGGAGGCCGGTGGGACGGGTGTGGCCACGGGCTCGCCTGGTTTGCAGGAATCGAGTGCCACCAGAAACGCAGCCACCGTGTTCCACTGCGTGCCCGCGCGGTGTTCCACTATGAAAGACTTCAACCCCGCGTCCGCGCGCACCCGCCAGTCGGAAGCCGGCGTCGCCGGCCGCTTCGACACGATGGGCTTGCGGCTTTCCTGCTTGACGGCCCAGGTCTCGCCGCCGTTCGAAGACTCGTAGAGCGCGTAGCGCGCGCCGCTCTCTCCAGCGCCCCGGTCGAGAAGCAGCGTGCCGCTCTCCCGGGTGGTGAAGTAGAACTGCTGGATGGAACCGAACCGGCTCTCGTTCTCCTCGCTCAGCACCTCGCGCTGCCGCCAGGAGACGCCGCCGTCGGTCGAGACCAGCAGAAACGGATCCTGCGTGAACGGGAACAGCACCTGCCCCGCGATCCACGCCACCCCGGCGCCCAGGTGCTCGATGTGGTCGAGGCCGGCGCCGCGTATGCGCTCGTGGGGTTCGCGCCAGGAGAGCCCATTGTCGTCGCTCGCCAGCAGCACGGAGTAAAGCGTCACCGCGTCGCCGTGAATGTTCCCGGCCGCCAGAATTCGATTCCCCAACGCTTCCACGGTGGCGAGCTCCAGGAAAACCGGACATGGCGCATCTTCCGAGCAGGACATCCCCGCCCAGCGAATGTCCTCGTCGGCGCACTGGAACGGCAGCAGCATGGGCTTTCCGCCATTGGTCAGGACGGCGGGCGGCGGAACGGGATTGGCCAGCATGTCCTGGGCATGCGGGGGAACGGCCATGCCCGCCAGCAAAATCGCGGCCATCCCCCTTGTCCGAAGCTTCATACAAGTTCCCAAATATTTTCCTTAATTAGCAGTCATATAGCTCTAAAGGGCTACTCGGAAATGGCCCTATTGGCCAAGCAGGAATTTCCTAGCACCGTGTAACATGGATGCAGTGTTCCTTCGTCTAGAAGGTAAATCCCCGTTACGACAGCGGGCGCACTCACCCCTATCACCCAATATGCGCCCGCTTCTCTTCTTTGGTTTTTTCCTTCGTCAGACCTGACCGCGGACGGAGCGTCCCGTCTACCCCTCGAACATTCCATCGAACAGCACGCTGGTCAGGTAGCGCTCGGCCGAGTCCGGCAGAATGGTCACGATGGTCTTGCCGGCAAACTCGGGTTCTTTCCCCAGCCGCACCGCCGCCGCCACTGCCGCGCCGGAGGATATTCCGGCCAGAATTCCCTCTTCCCGTCCCAGGCGCCGCGCCATCTCGATGGACTCTTCGTTGGTCGCCAACTCCACCCGGTCAAGCAGGGAAAGGTCCAGCGTATCCGGAATGAACCCCGCGCCCAGCCCCTGGATCTTGTGCGGTCCGGGCTTCAGCGGCGCTCCCGCGAGGTGCTGGGTGATCACCGGGCTGCCGGCCGGTTCCACGCCCACCGAAATAATATTGCGGCCCTTGTCCTTTTTGATCGAACGGGAGATGCCGGAGATGGTGCCGCCGGTGCCGATTCCGGCAACCAGGACATCGATGGAGCCCTCGGTGTCGTCCCAGATTTCCGGGCCGGTGGTGCGCCTGTGGATCTCGGGATTGGCGGGATTCTTGAACTGCTGCAGGAGCACAAACCGCTGGGGATCGGCGGCCACCATCTCCTCGGCCTTGGCGATGGAGCCGGCCATGCCGAGCGAACCCTCCGTCAGAACCAGGTGAGCGCCCAGGGCCTGCAGCACTTTGCGGCGTTCGAGCGACATGGTCTCCGGCATGGCCAGGGTGATGCGATAGCCGCGCGCGGCCGCCACAAACGCCAGCGCGATGCCGGTGTTGCCGCTGGTGGGCTCGACCAGTTCCTGGCCGGGCTTGAGGATGCCGCGCTCTTCGGCATCCCAGATCATGGCAGCCCCGATGCGGCACTTCACGGAGTAAGCCGGGTTGCGTCCCTCCACCTTGGCCAGGATGGCGGCTTTGGAATCGCCCGCGACCCGGTGAAGCCGGACCAGCGGGGTGTGACCGATGCTCAGCGAATTGTCGTCGTAGATTCTCATCTCAAATATCCCAGTTCAACACAAACCGGTTTTGCTTGTCGGCCCAGTCGCGGGCCAGGTCGGCGAAGGTGGTTTTGTCGAGGATTGCGGAGACGGCGCGGTCCACCTGCTGCCACATGCCGCTGAAGGGCGTCTCGGTTTTGCGCCTGGGCCGGCCCCGGCTGGGAGGCGGCGATTCCACGGCGCGCAGCACTTCGCCGATGGTCAGCGAATCGGCCTCGCGGGCCAGCAGGTACCCGCCTTCGGCGCCGCGCCGCGATTCCACGAACCCGGACTGTTTCAACCCGGCCAGAATCAATTCGAGAAACTTCTGGGGGATCTTCTGGCGCCGGGCGATATCGGCGATGCGCACCGGCTGGCCCGCGGGCTGGCACGCCAGGTCGAAGATCGCCTGCAGGGCGTATTCACCTTTGACTGAGATATTCATCGGGGTTGTGTGAGGCAATCACGGGCATCCCAGTAGAGATTGTACTCCACTGCGGATGGGGCGGGATTTGCGGCGGCCCAACGAAAGGCGCGCCGGGGGTGAAGCCGGGCGCGCCTGCGAGTGCCGTCTGGGGGCCGCTAGAACGTGAAGCGCAGCGACATGTCGACGCGCCGGTTGTTGGCGGAGAGGCCGCCGCCGAAGCCGCCGAAGCCGCCGCCACCGCCGCCAAACCCCGAGTTGATGCTGGTGGGCTGCAGGAAGGTCGGCGACGACATATTGCCGCTGTACCCGCCCGGGTTGAAGTGGTTCAGAACGTTGCTGACGTTGACGCTCACGGTGGCGTTGAAGCGCCGGTCGGTGGTCTCGCCGCCGCCGAAGAATCCGCCGCCACCGCCGCCGCCGCGTCCCCCACCGCCGCCGCCTCCGCCCATACGCATTCCGCCGCCGCCGCCCGGACCGCCGAAGCCGCCGCGGCCTCCACCACCGCCGCCGCCGGGAGGGCCGCCCATGCCGCCGCCGGGAGGGCCGCCCATACCGCCCGGGCCGCCGGTGTTGCCGGCCGCCGCGTTAGCCGCGCGCTTGGGACCGAATCCGAAAACCCTGTACAGGCGCAGGTTGATTGAAATCAGGCCCGGCATGGTCAGGTAGTTCCGCGGAATCAGGTCGCCGAGGCTGGCGGCATTGCCCACCGCCTGAAAGTTTCCATACTGCGTGCAGCGCACATTGGCGCTGGCGCAGGATGCGCTCCCGGCAAAATCCGCCCGCACGCTGCCGTAGTCGCCGAAGATATCGGTGCCGCTGGTCACATCGTACGGCGCTCCCGAGCGCAGGGTGACGAACGGCGCCAGGCGAATGCCCTTGGGCCCGATCACCGATCCGATCAACTGGAAGTTGTGCCGGCGGTCCAGGCTGGAGCGGCCGTAATCCAACGCGAAATCGTACGGATCGGTGGGCGAGCCCGGCAAATCCTTGGCGTAGTTGAGGGAGTAATTTCCGAACAGCGAAACGCGCGAATTGAACCGGGAATTGAAATTCACCATCAGGATGTTCTGCCGCATGAACCCTCCCGACTCGAGTTCCATCACCCGGTCGGCGCCATACAAGGCGGCGTAAGGGAATATGCCATTGCCGATGGCCACCGGATTCGGGGGCGTGTAGGAGCCCACCAGCGGCGTGTTGATGTCCACGCTCTGCGAAAGATGCACGGAGCGGTTGTTGGTGAAGGTCACCGCCATGGTGGTGTTGCGCGGCAACTGCCGCTCCACGCCGATGGCGCTCTGCAGGCTGTAGTCCGATTTGAGCTTGGGGTCCACCAGGTTGATCAGGTTCGGCGCGCCGCCGAGCGTGGAGAGCGGCGGGATGTTGGGGTAGAAGGTGGGATTGTAGACGGTGTAGTCCAGTTGGTTTACGCCGTTATTCAAGACGGCGCTCTCGAACGCCCCGGTCGAGATGCGGTCGTAGAAAATGCCGAAGCCGCCGCGGATGACGGTTTTTTGCCGCCCGTTCTTGGATTTCCCAGGCGCAAACGCGAAACCGAATCGCGGCGCGATATCGCTCCGGTCGCTGACCAGGTTCTGCACTTCGTAGCGCAGGCCGAAGCTCAGCGTGAGATTGGGACGCAGCCGCCAGTCGTCCTGCACAAACGGACCGGCGTCCCATCGGATGCCGCTGATGTAGGACATCCCGCCCAGGATGCTGAACCGGGAAGGCAGGGCCTGTCCCTGGAGAAAAAGCTGGTACTGCTGGATGGAGGTGAGGGATTCGATCAACTGGTCGCCGCTCGCATCCGTCACCGGCACCAGGCCTCCAACGAACGAGTACGCGCCGCCGAAACCCGACGGGTTCTCGTTCTGATCGCTGTCGCGGCGGGCTCTCACTCCGAAACGAATGGTGTGTACGCCGTGCGCCACGGAAGTGTAATTCTGCAATTCGAAATGGTGGCTCACGGAATAGTTGTTGCCGCGATCGTTGCCGCCCGCCGAGAAAGCGCCGGCCACGCTGATGGAAGGAATCAGGTTGCCCAGCGAATCGGAATAGTTTCGCGTCCATTGGAAACGCGTTTCGTTGACCACCTTGGGGCTCAAGACGGCGGTCTCGGTGATCATCGCGTTCTGGCTGTTGCCGGTCGTGTTGTAGGGGATCTGGGAGAGCGGCGGAGGCAGCGAGGTCCCGCCCAATCCGGAGTTTTCGCGAGAGCTGGTGCGCTCTTCGAAGCGCGCGATCAAGGTGTGGTTGGTGCTCAACTGGTAATCCAGGCGCGGCTCGATGGCGGTATTGGCGCTGGGCGTCACCACCGAGGAGTTGTTATACAGAACGTTGAGCGGATTGGCGGGAACCACGTAAGTGGCGTGGGTGATGGCGTTGTCCGAGATATCCCGCCGGTTGAAATCGACGAAGAAGGACGAGCGGTGGTTGATGGGGCCGCCCAGGTTGCCGCTGAACATGCGGTTCGAGTAATCCGGCTTATTGGTAGCCAGAGGATTGCGCGAGTTGAAAATGCCGTTGCCGTAATTGATGGCCAGCGCGCCGCGGAACTTATCGGTGCCGGGCTTGGTGAGGATTTCGATGCGCCCGAAACCCAGCCGGTCGAATTCGGCCGAGAAGGGGTTGGAGTTGATGCGGATCTCGCGAATGGATTCCTTGGGCGGCAGGGTGCCTCCGCTGAAACCGTCGATGTACATCTGGCCGCCGTTCGGCCCGGCGCCCGGTCCGGCGAGGGCTTGCAGCGCGTCCGCCAGGTCGTCGGGATCGTCGGGGAGGGCCTGCAGGTCTTCGCCCTTGATCACCAACTGCGTGGCGTTGTTGTCGGGCTCGACGCTGAGGGTCGGGCCGGATTCGCCCTGCACCATGATTTCCTGCTGTTCCACCTTCAACGCCAGTTGGATGGGGACCTGCGCTGTCCCTCCGGCGTTGACCGTAACCAGTTTGCGGAACGGCTGGAAGCCCGGAAACGAAAGGCTCACGGTATAATTTCCGGGCGGCAGGCCGGCGAACGAGTAGGTGCCGTCGGCCTGCGTCTGGGCCGTCTTGGCCACTCCGTTTCCAGCCAGCGAGACGGTGGCGGCGGGGATCACGCCGCCGGAATCGTCGGTCAGCGTACCCTTCACCGTTCCCGTGGTGGGCTGGGCCAGCGCGCCCGTCACCAGCAGCGCCATGGCAAAAACCGCTAATAGTGTCCTTCGCAAATTGACCATACTTCCTCTATTGTTTTGTTCTTCCTTCAATTCCCGGCGATCCCCGCATCCGCATCCCTGTCCCGGGCCTCCGGCCGCGTCGGGCCGTGGTCTGGCGGAGAACCGCTGCCGCACCTGGCGGTCATGAAACTACTCCCCTTCGCCGCCACCGCCGCCGCCGAGGTTCCATCCGCTCATGATGTCGCGCGCCGCGGGAGAGGTGAGCAGTTGTTCCACGCCGGCCACCAGCATCACGGCGGTCACCCGGTCGGGCGTGCTGCCGGCCGTGGTCAACACCACGATGGGTTCCCCGGGCTTCAAGCTGGAGAGCGGAACGGAGGGTGCGCGGTCGAAAACCTGTCCGATGTCGCCGCCCCGTCCGCCGCCCGCTCCGCGCCCGAAGCCGGCCCCGCCGCGACCCTGGCCGCGGCCGCCATTGTCTCCCTGGCCGGCTCCCGGATTCAAACGCCGCGCCAGAAAGGCATCCATCTCGGGCGCCAGCCGCTTGATCTGAGAGTCGGGGTCCAGCCGGATGGCCAGCGGCTTAGGCTTCTTGGTGGCCAGGTCCTTCACCCTGATCTCGTGGTTCTGCGCGTCAATCGATTCGATGGTGGCCGAAATACGCCGGAACGTGCCGAAGAAGACCCGCTCGGCCGCAATCTTGTCGCCCTCGGCATTCTTGTTGCCCAGCACGCGCACCTGGTCGTCGACCTTCATGTCGGCCAGCGACGCCGGCCTGGCATCGGTGGACTTGAACGAATCGGCGGAGTAGCGCTCAATGTCGGTCTTGGCGGAAACCTGGACCGTGAATTCCCTGGCGCCCACCTTGAGCGTGATGGTCCCGGCCGCCGCATCCACCGCACTGGCCACGCCGCTGGTGCCGCGCTTCACCCAGTCTTCGTCTTCCAGTTTGTGCAACTGGGCGATATCCGCGCTGGTCAGCACGTAAACTTTCGCGCCTTCCAGAGTCTTCTTGTCGGCGGAGAGTTTCCCGAGAGCGATCAGCTTGTCGCCGGGGGCGATGGTGGGCAATTCGATGGCCACGAACTGCTTGGGGTCCGTGACCCCGGCGGGCATGCGCAGCAGGACGGCGCGGCCAATGAGAGAGACCGTCACCGGATCGCCCTTTTCGGTGGTCACGGCGATCTGCCTGGCCTGGACATTGACGCTGGTGACGGCGCCCTTCACCTGGTCCACAGCGGGCGCGGCCGGCTGCGCCAGCGCCGGAAGCCCGCCCAGAATGGCACACAGCAAGGTTCGGGAAAGGTATATGAAATTCATCGGGAGACGCGGGTACCTCGAATTCAAAGGGCGTTTGCGCTCCCCCCAAGGTTACACCTGGGACACACTTGCTCGATGGATCTAACCGGCTGAGAATCCTAGACTTACGATGGACTTTGTGGGGCCGCAAGGGGCCTTGCGGGGGCATCGCAAACGGGTGGCATTGGGGCTTGTCAGGGAGAAAAACGGCAGGGAAAAACACGAGACGCCGCGCAGGTTTCAGCACGCTACGCGGCGTCGCAGAAAATCGTGAGGATCTTGAAAAGCCGGCTTACTTCTTCGCGGTGTCCTTCTTCGCGGTGTCCTTCTTCATCTTGGTGGTCTTCTTGGACGTGTCCTTCGCGGAATCTGCAGCGATGGCAACGCTGCCGGCGAGGAACGACAGGGCAAGCATCAAAGTCATGAGTTTCTTCATTAGCGGTTCTCCTTTGGATTATGGGGACGATTGATCGTCTTGCCAGTATCATAACCAGCCGCACATGAACTGTCCCTTAATCCCCAATTAAAATCAGTTCATGTAACTCGTTCACCGCCGTTTTCAAAATATTTGCGATGCGGAAGGCTCCTTTTTTCAACAGCTTGTGGGCATGGCCGAGTTTCTCCACAGGGGGTTTCCCGGTACCACCCTGGTAGAGTGGAACCGGAGTGAAGAAGCCGGATATCGCAAAACGAATGGCTCGCCGGGCGGGTGTGACCCGGGCCGAAGCCGCCGACCGCCTGGACGAAGCGGTGCACCAGATCCTGCTGCGCCTCAGACGCGGACAGGAGGCCGACCTCCCGGGCCTGGGAAAACTCAAACAGGCGCCCGGCGGCATGGTCCGGATGGATCCCGAGGAGCAGCGGCGTGGCTGAAGATTCCGCTCTCAAACATCTCACCGCCGTGGTGGTGAACGGGTTGGCCGCCGGAAAGGCCGTCGAGATCGACGGGCTGGGAGTGTTCTACCCGGATGCCCAATCCTGGTTCCGGTTCGAACCCTGCACCCGGCCGCGGGTCTTCATCGCCTACGCCAAGGAAGACGCCGCCTCCGCCAGCCGCCTGTACGGAGCCCTCGAAGCCCTCGGGTTCCAGCCCTGGATGGATGCCCGGAAACTGCTTCCCGGCCAGAACTGGCCGCGCGCCATCGAGAGCGCCATCGAGGTCTCGGATTTCTTCGTGGCCTGCTTCTCCCACACCTCCGCCCGCAAACGCGGCGGCTTCCAGGCCGAGATCCGCTATGCCCTGGACTGCGCCCGGCGCGCGCCCCTGGACGAAATCTTCATGGTGCCCGTGCGCCTGGACGCATGCCGCGTCCCGCCGGTGATTCAACGCGAGATCCAGTACGTGGACCTGTTCCCCGATTGGGATGCCGGCGTGGCGCGGCTGGCGGACACCTTGCGGGCGGAATGGCGCAGCCGGACGGCGGCGTAGAGCCGGAGCAGGAGCATCATGCGACACTGGAGGCAGCCGGTTCCGGCGAGAGCCACTCCATGCTGCGCACACTGTTTCTAGCGACGATTCTGGCGGCCGCCGCGCCGTGTTCGCTTTTTGCGGACGACACACCCACGCAAGCACAACCGGAGATTCGGGGCGCCGTCACCGAGGTGGGCACCCACCTCCCCATCTCTGGCGTAAACGTCGAGATCTTCCGCTGGCCCGACGAGGGCCCGCGCCCGCTCGGCGTCAAGCACGACGACACCGTCACGGTGCGCACCGATTCGAGCGGCGTGTTTCAGTTGCGGGTGGAGCGGCTCGGCGATTACTCCGTGGAAATCAGGAAGGATGGTTGGAGCGCGGACCGATCTCTCAATCCGATCCTGAACACCAGCCTCGGCGTGAGGCTGACGAAGGATCACCCCCACGGCGAGTTGAAGTTCCAAATGGCCCGCACCGGGGAGTTGGCCGGCAGCGTAGTGGATTTCGAAACCCGCAAGCCGGTCGCCAACCTGCATGTCTGGGCCATGCAAACCAGGTACTCCGGGCGCCAGCGCAGCGCGTGGCCGGCCGGGCAGGCTGCCACCACCGGCGCCGACGGCCGGTTTGTCATTCAGGGGCTGATGCCCGGCGACTACGTGGTCCAGATTCGCCGCACCGAAGCCGCGGAGCACGGCTTGCGGCTGGAGTTCACCGGGAAGGATCTGGAGACGGTGGAGCATGGCTACCAGGAAACGTACTGGCCAGGCGGAGGCGACATGTCCGCGGCGGTTCCGCTGGCAGTGGGCGCGGGCGCACAGGCGCTGGTTGGCGAGATCGTGGCGAAGCGGGTGGCGCTGTACCGGATTCACGGTTCGGTAGCGGCGGGCGGATGCGCTCCGGGCGAGAAGATCTCCCTGGCGCAGGTCATCCGGCAGTACGGAGCGGACGAACATCGTATCCTCGGCGAACTGCCCTGCGGCAAGGACTTCCTGCTGGTGGACAAGGAGCCGGGGACCTACTGGCTGAATGCCGCGGTTTCCAGGGGCGGCCGCAACCTGACCGGGTCGGCAGCGGTGAGCGTGGAAGATAAGAACGCCGAGGCTGCCATCGCGCTCGAGCCGGGCGTCACGGTGGAGGCGAGAGTGGTGGTTCCGGAAGGCAGCCAGAAGCCGGATTTCCAATCCATCAGGCTGTTGCTCGGGCCCGTGGGAGGCACCGCGACGGGTTTCGATCAGCCCGATCCGCCCGATGCCGACGGCCGCATCCGCCTGGCGGACGTGCCGGTTCGCGACTACGAAGTGACGGTGTTCCTGCAACCCAGGAGCTTCTACGTCAAGGAGCTTCGCTACAATGGCAGCGCACTGGCCGGCAGGATTCTGTCCCTGAACGCCGGGGCGATGGCCCACAACCTGGAGATCGTGCTGGACGACAAGCCGGCCGCCATCACCGGCGCTGTGGGCGACAGCGACCATCGAACCGCCAACGCCTATGTGCGGCTGGTGAAGTGCCCGCTCTCGGACGCGACCTATCGGGAACTTATCGCGACGGTTGCCGGCGGCGATGGCCGGTTTCAGATCGGCGGCCTGGCGCCCGGCACCTATCGCGTGTTCGCGGTGGAGCGGGAGGCGATGGGCGACCTGGAAAACTTCACCATCCTCGACCGCGTTCTGGCGGGCGCCAAAGAGATCGCGCTCGGCCCCAACGGCCTCCAGGATGTGACGCTGGACCTGGCGGACACGCGAAGATAGCTTCTCGCTCCCGCGCGGGCCGCGTGGGGACGCGCGGCTCCGAAGTGCTACCATACGGCCCATGAACACCCTGCGTCTCCTCTGCCTGACGGCGATCTCCGTCCTGCCGGCCGCGGCGCAACCGGCCGGCTCCGTGGTGTTGCACGCCGCGCGGCTGCTGGATGTCGAAGCCGGCCGCACGCTCGAGCCCGGCGAGGTGCTGGTGGAAGCCGGGCGCATCGCGGCCGCCGGCGCCAGCGTGCCGCACCCGGCGGGCGCCACAATCATTGACCTGGGCGATCGCACGCTGCTGCCGGGTCTCATCGACGCCCACGTCCACCTGTTTCTCCATCCCGGCGCGGAGGACCTGCAGACCGTGCAGGAGTCCGTGCCGCAGCGGACGCTCAGCGCCATCCTGGCCGCCCGCGACGATCTGCTGGCGGGCTTCACCGCGGAGCGCGACATGGGCACGGAAGGCGCGGGCTCGGCCGACACGGCGGTGCGCAACGCCATCGACCACGGCCTGTTTCCGGGTCCCCGCCTGCGCATCAGCGGCAACGCGGTGGACATTGAGGGCGGGCACGAAGACGCCATCGGATACAACCCCGAGCAGCGCGTGCTGCCCAACGCCACCTGGGCCAACGACGCCGCGCAACTGGTGGAGGTAATCCGGCGGCAATTCAAGGAAGGCGCGGACTTCATCAAGATCTACGAGACCGGGAAGGACTCGTTCAAGAATGGGCGCTTCTCCACGCCCTTCCAGTTCACCGAGTCGGAACTCAGCGCCGCCGTCCAGGAGGCCGCGCGCGTGGGAAAACGCGTGGCCGTGCACGCCACCGGCGAACCGGGCGCGCTGTATGCCGCGCGCGCGGGAGTGGCTTCCATCGACCACGCCGATCAACTTGCGGACGAAACCATGCGCCTGATGCGCGAGAAGCGGATCTTCGCGGTTCCCACCTTCACCATCCAGGAGTACTTCGCCGGGCACGCTCCCGCCGCCGCGCAGGAGGCGCGCGAGGGCGAGATGCTGGCCTACCACGCGCGGGAGTTTCGCAGGCAACTGGCGGCCGGCGTGCCCATCGCCATGGGCAGCGACGTGGGCCCTTTTCCGCACGGCACGCAGGCGCGCGAATTCGAGCTGCTGGTGAAGTACGGAATGAGCCCCATCGAGGCCATTCGCGCGGGCACGCTCAACGCCGCGGAACTACTGGGATGGAAGGACCGGATGGGCGCGCTGAAGGCGGGGTTTCCGGCGGACGTCATTGCGGTGGAGGGCGACCCGCTGCGAGATATCGGGGCGCTGGAGCGCGTCACGTTCGTCATGAAGGGCGGAGTGGTTTACAGGAACGGCGCCGCGGAACCCGCCAGGTAGCCGGGCGCGGCGGCAGGCGCGAAGTGCGCGGGCAAAAAAATACGCGCCCACATCCTGGCGGGTGCGGGCGCGTCCTCCGACCGGTGCAGCGGCTGGCTGCCTACTTGTTTTTGGCTTTGTAGATCTTCCTGCTGGCCACGTTCTGCTGCTGGTTGACCTGTTTCTTTTCGCTGGACGTGAGCTTGCCGCCGTTCAACGAGCGATCCGTGTGGACTTCCTGGTTGATGGCGGATTCGCCCTTCTCGATTCTGGAAGCTTGCGCGGCGTTCATCTTGCCCGACGCGATTCCGTTGGCGATGCGATCCTGCTGGTTCTCGCGGCGCGCATCCACCTCATTGTTGCCGTAGTGCTGGGTGGCGGCGTTGTGCTTGTCTGTGAAAATCTGGCCGCTGAGTTTGTTCTGCTGCTGGTTGACCTGGGCCTTTTCGCCGGCCGTCAGTTTGCCGCCGTTCAAGGCGCGGTCGGCCTTGACTTCCTGGTTGACGGCGGATTCCTTTTTCTCCAGGTTGGCCGTTTCGCCGGCGGTCAATTGCCCGGATTTCACGCCCTGTGCGATCCGGTCCTGCTGGTTCTCCTCGCGCTGGCCCACTTCGCTTGACTGGGCGAACGCCGCGGCCGCAAAAAAGGAAACGGCCGCCACTCCAAGTAACATGCTCTTCATCGGTCTGTCCTCCGTTGGCGGCCTTGGCTCGGCCGCTTTCGTTTCTCATGTGATTCAACGCGGATCGCGGCATGAAGTTGCGGTGGACGCTAGGAATTTTGCGGCGGGGGCGGCGGACTCGCACGGAGGATGGGCGCGAGTGTGCGGACGGGCGACAACATCGGGGACGGACGGATTTGTCAGTCCCCGCGTGTTCGCGGATGTGCGCTGCGGTGGGATCGCGCGGAAGCGAAGAATCTCAGCGGCCGGAGCGGGGCAGGTGTGTGCGGGCTGGGGAGGGTGCTGGCGGTGGTCGCGAGTGTGCGGACGGGGCGAAAACATCGGGGACGAAGTTGCGGTGGACGCGGGGGTTTTCGCGGCTGCGCGCGATTCAGGTTAGCGGGCTGCGCCGGACAGGTGCTGGAAGATGGTTTCCCAGCGGCGGGCGCGTTCGGGCTGTCCGCCGCGCGTGAAGAGGATTCCGAGGTAGTGGGCGCACAGCGGTTCGCCGGGGATGCGCGCCATGTGGGCGGAGCACCCGGCTTCCAGGCCGGCGAGCGCCAGGGCGGAATCGAGCGGCGTCACGCCGGGCGGAGGGTGGCGCAGGAAGACCATGGCCTGGTCGTCCTGGTAAACCAGTTTCCACCCCGTCTGTTGCGGGCCGGAGAGCGCCACGGGCAGCAGGTAGACGGCGCCGGAGCCGTACTCGAAGCCGTTGACCACTATGGTTTCGATGCCATAGCTGTCGAGCAATTCGAGGCCGCTCTTTTCAACATCGGCGGGCAGGGCGTAGAGGATGCGCTGGTAGTCGTGGAAAAGCGAGTCGCTGAGCGCGCGGCCGTCGATGAAGACTTTCTGCCGCGGCCAGAGACGCCACATGAGGTAGCCGCCGTGCTCGTAGGTGTTGAACATGGGCCCATCGATGTGGTGGGCCAGCAGGAAATCGGCGGCGCCCTGGGGGTAGAGCCACTCCTCGGCGCGCAGTTGGAAGGCGCTGCCGGAGACGATCTCCGCGGCGGCCGCCGCCAGCGCCAGCGCGGCCGCGGCGAGTTCCGCCCAGCGGGGCATGGCGCGCGCGATGGGCACATAGGAAGCGATCAGCACGGGACCCAGCCAGGCGATCAGGATGGTGTTCCGCACAGCCAGGAGCGCGGCCGCGGCGAAGGCGGCGAACAGGATCCAATCGGAGAGACGGACCTTGCGGAAGTTCCAGAACAGCGCGGCCGCCGCGGCGAACAGCACCACGGCGAACAGATCGGGCGGCCACAGCGCCGGGCGATGCCACTCCCAGAGCGAGCTTTGGAGCGGGCTGGAGCGGTAGGCCAGAGCGACCCACGGCGCGCGAAAGCCGTTGGGGTTGGCGCCCGAGACCAGCACCGCGAGGGCGCTCGCCATCCACAGTGTGCGACGGCCCGCGGCCCGCGGCGCGGCGCGGCCGGGTATCAGTGCGGCCAGGCTATAGGCCGCCAGCGCGACCCAGCCCAGGAAATAGCCGCCGTGGCAATTGGCCCAAAAGAGAAAGATGGGCGGCAGCAGCCAAAGCCTGCGGCGGCCGGCGGCGGTTTCCAATATATAAATGGTGACGGCCAGCAGCAGGTAGGTGAACAGAAACGGCCGGTCGGCGGCGAAACTGCCGGCGATGGCGGCGGTGACCAGGGCGGCGGCAAGCGCGCGGTGGAAGCCGCCGGTACGATGGAACGCGAGCAGGCCGGCGAGCCCGCAGAAAGCCGTGAGCATGGCGGCGCGCAGCAGGATCAGCGCCGGGAATCCGCCGGCCGCCCACGCCAGATAGAAGATGGCTTGCGCCAGCCACTCATGAGTGAGGTTGAAGCGGCGCACGATTTCTTCGCCGGGGTAGGCCGGTTTGGCGGCAGCGGCGGTGAAGGCGAACGGATCGGGCGAGGGCAGGTGGTGGGTCTGCCAGACGTAGCGGCCGGTTTCGAGATGCCACCAGGTATCGGGATTGGCCACGGCGGTTGAGAACCACCCGAAAAGCAGCACGGCCACAATCGCCAGGACGGCCGGCCGCGGCGGCTTGGGAAGCAGCCGTGGCGGAGTCCGCGGAACGGGAGTAGGACGGCGCGCGGGACGTGGACGCATGCGGGACGTTCAATTTTAACCCGCATCCGGAACGCCGGGACGGGCGGGAGTGGCGGGGCGCGGCGAAGGCGGTGGGCCGGCGGGTGCGGCGGGTTGCTCTTCGATCTCGCGAAAAATGAAATTGTAACCGCAGATCTCGTAGTACTTACGAACCTGCCTTCCCGTACCAACCGGCTCAGCCTGCCTCTTGACCACGTAAGTCTGGGCTAACTTGTCGCGAAGCGCCTGCCGGTGCGGATCGCCGGAGAGAAATGCCAGATCGATCAGGTTATTCAGCGGGCCTAACGACATGAATGCCAGCCTTAGGGTCAACGCGCCCAGGCCGGCAGGCTGACCGCCGGGGCCGACGATTTTGACGCCTCCGGCACGGTAACCCAAAGTGCCGATCCGCGACCATTTCAGAAGGACGAAGTAACAGAAGGCGACGGCCACCCACGTCAGGAGAATCACGTCTACAGACGCCCACGCCCACAGGGCAATGGTAGCTATGGCGCAGATAACCGCCGCGGCCAGACAGTCTATGACATCGATCAGCAACCGCCGCCAGAAAGAAGCATAGTCCTGGCGCCGGAAGTACACCGAGTTGGTTGCGGGCATTGGTGGAGGCTTGGTTCCCGAGCCCCAGGATAGCATCTACGCGACGGCGGCACGGCCGGGTCCAGGCGCAGCGCCCGCGACGGCATCGGAACGGGCAGGCGGATGGGCGATAATAGACCCATGGCCACCGCCGATGGAGCCGATCTTTCCCGGATCACGGTCGTACCGGGTCAACGCTCGGGCCAGGCATGCATCCGTGGACTGCGCGTGACGGTGTGGGACGTGCTCGACATGCTCGCCTCGGGCATGACCGAGGGCGAGATCCTGCTCGACTATCCGTATCTGGAGAAGGCCGATTTCCCCGCGGTCTACGCCTACGCATCCCAGGCCGGGCGCGAGCGGGCGTCGCGTTGAAACTTCTGTTCGGCGCGAATCTGTCGCCCAGGCTCGGCCCGTGTCTTCGAGACGGGGCTGGCCCGGTTCACGCCGGACTAAGTTATCTGGGAGTATGCGCGGGCGCAGGGGTTCACCATTGTCACGGCCGATTCCGATTTTCTCGACCTGGCCGGCTCCCGTGGCGCGCCGCCAAAAGTCGTTCACCTGGAGAACTGCAACTACCGGACGGCGCGGGTTGAAGGCCCGCTGCGCCGTCATGCCATTTTGATTGCGGAGTTGGAGCAGTCTTCGCGAGTGGTGCTGGTGATCCGCAACACGGTGTGACGGCCGGGCACCCGGGCGGGGCTGAGTGGCTGGGTGGACAGTTGCCCGGCTCCAGGGAATCAGCACTTCTCGGGAGGGACCCTCAGCATCCCAAGTCGGGGCACCTGGCTTCTCGGGCTGCCACTTAGCAGTAGTTCGGGCGCTTTGCGACCACGTGACTTGCCGTGGCGGGGTCTCCGTGCCCGGGTTCAAACATCAAGTGACGTCGAGTTCATAAGCTGGTCGAGCGCAGCCAATCGCTCCCCACAGAAGCGGCTGAGATCCGTGTCGCGGACCGAATTGGCAAAAGCCAGGACCTCGTAGTGGTAGGAGTTGTGAACGCATTCCTGGCCAATCCTACGGAGGCGCGAGGCGAGATCGATGGGGCGAGCCCGCTTGCCGTTGAGTCGATGGACCCGCAACAACTTCTTTCCGTCGGCGCGAAGAAGGTACTCGTCAGATGTGAGGCGACTGACTATTGCGTTGAACGCCGACTTTGGCAGTGACTCCAGGTCAGACCACAGTAGCCGATTGAGCAGCGGCAGCCCTCGATTCCAGGTCTTACCCAGATCGGCTTTCGGAATTGCGAGGTACGCATCGGCGAACTGCCTAACCAGAACCGGGTCTTGGTTGTCTCCTTTCCTGGCAAAGATGGCCTGAACCGCCCTGCAACGGTGGTCCTGTAGTTTCGCGGCGGTCCAGAGATCAACTTTCTTCTGGTTCACCCTCAGGCCGAAGCGGTCGAGTCTCCTCGTGATGAGCAGCAACAAACGTTCCACGATCGATGGATCGTTGAGCAAGATCATCTGGTCGTCCGCATACCGAAAATACAGCGCACCATGAGAAGAGCAGGTCTTCTCAGCGAACCGATCATATTTCTGGAGGTAGTAGTTTGCTAGAATCCGCGAACAGTCAGCCAGAACGTCCTGTGGGAGCCCGACGGACTGGGGATGTAGACCCGTATTGCGTCGATTCCACTGGTTCAGCAGATAGAACAATAGCGTGATTAGCCAGCCCTTCCCGCTATCCGCTTCTTCACGAATCCATCGTTCCAGCGTGTCGAGGCGTACGCAATCGTAGAAGTTCGACAGGTCGAATTGCAGCGCGTGGGAATAGTTGCCGCGATCAAGCTGCGCAAACAGGAGCGAGTTGAATTCGCCAAACGCGTGCGTCCACGCACGAGGATTAAAGGAATACCGACCGTATTCGGTCAGCTCACACTCAATGTCGGCATTTTCTCGCTGCCGAAGCCTGCCGCCCAGGGTCCAACCTCCGAAGGTGTTAGGCGTGCGATTCACGCAAAGGACGTCTTCGAGCTCTTTGATGCAGAAGTAATAGACGCAGTAGTCTTCAATACACAGCACCGGCACGGTCCGTGCGACGCCGTGACCCTTGTTTATTACGATCTCAGCCTCGGGAATGCTCGGTGCGTAGCGGGCTGACGAGACGGCTGCGCAAACCCTGTCGATGAGGCTGGCCTTCTCCTCAGGCCCTTCAGGAACACGTATCGGGAAGCTATGATTGTTAAAAACCCTCCAGAAGGATCGGTTGAACCAGCGCTTGAACTGCTCCGGCTTCATGGCGAAGATCGTTTTCGGTTTCTGAGCCTCATGCACTGTGCGCGCAGATCGTTGACAGAGATCGCGGCTTCTGTGGCGCGGGATCAGTACCCTTCGGGCCTTGAGCTTGGTCCCCCCCGACCCGCATGGATTGTAACCAAGGCGTCGATAAAATGCAACCACAGTCCTTGGCGGGCGCGGAGCCTGCCGGCGCCAATGGCCGCATCAGCCTTCCTGCGAGGCGGGACGCTTAGTTGACTGTTCGGCCGCCAACCCGCAGGACTACCCAACAGCCGCGGGGACCCCAGGACACGGCGTCCTGGGAGACCACTCCCTTGAAGTCCCCCCGCAGCCTCCCGCGTGACACCCGTGGCTGGGTGCGTTCTCGCCAGGCGCCCCGCGCCGGAACCCGCCGCACTCAACAACCCACAAGCCGGTCATATTCCGCGTGCGTGCCGATCCAAACCCACATCATTGCGTCCCCGGTCCGTCTACCGAGCGCGCGATGGTGCTGGCCCACACGAACGCTGAAGCGGTCCGCGCTGCCTTGCAGCCGGCGGAAATGGAGCGAGGGGTGACGAGGGTCGCGGCGCCAGAGCTGGTAGTTCTTCACGGCCAGTGCTTGAACGTCAACGGGCAACTCGAAGAACAGCTCCCAGAAGCGGCGGGTGGCAAGGGATCTCACGTTCGCGGCGGCCAGTCGCGAAGGAGTCCCTTCGCCGATTCGCTCTCGGCTTCCTCAAACAGGAAATCCAGTTTGCCCGAGGCGGAATCCCGATCCATTTGCTCATCCCAGCGGGTTTGGTCCAGCGCCCGAAACCACTGGGCTATGCGCCGGTATTCTTCCGGCGGCAAGGCGCCGATTGCGGCCTCGATTTCCTCAACCCGGTCCATGCTTGGAGTTTACACCACTCCGAGCCGGGACTGAACGCCGCCCGGAACCGGGCCACGGCCTACTGATACCTCAGCGCCTCCACCGGGTCCAGGCGCGACGCGCGCGACGCGGGGTACCAGCCGGCCAGCAGGCTCACGGCCAGCGAGAACCCGATGGCCCCGGCCACCAGCCACCAGGAGACGTACCACACCTCCACGTTCGCCACGCCCTGGCGCGCAAGGTAAATGTTGGTGCCCACGTTGATGACGCGGCCGATCAGCCAGCCGAGCAGCACGCCCACGACTCCGCCCAGCAATCCCATGGCGCCGGCCTCGGCGAAGAATACGCGCTTCACGTCGCTATCGCTGGCGCCGATGGCCTTCATGATGCCGATCTCGCGGCGGCGCTCCAGGATGGCCATCACCAGCGTGTTCACGATGCCGATGGAGGCCACCGCCAGCGCCAGGCTCCCGAAGACGCCCAGGAAAACGTCGAACACCGCGAAGCCCTGCCGCAGGCTGCGCATGGCGTCCTGTATGGACATGGCGCCGAAGCCCATCTTCTTGACGGCGTCCTCCACCTTCTGCACCTGCCCGGCTTCCTTCACGCGCACGGTCAGCATGGCATACGCGGGAGTGGCGGTGGCGCGCAGATCGGAGCCCTGCATGGCGTGCAGCCCCTGCATGAATTTCATGGGCAGAAACACGCCGGAGCGGGCATAGCGGCTCTGCATGTCGATGTCCGCCACGCCCACGATCTGCATGCTGGCCTGGCGCGGCACCACCGAGTAGCCGCCGGCCTGGTCCGCGCCCGCCACGCGTTCGGAGTAGCTCAGCACCAGTTGCCTGCCGACCAGGCCGCGGGCCAGCGCGGGCACGTCCAGGGACGGCGGCGCGGACATCTTCTTCAGGATTCCGCGTCCGGCGCGCGGCACGGCGATCCCCAGCAACTCGGCGGCGAAACTTTTCTCAACCACGGCTTCGGCGGCTTCGGGCGAAGAGAAGAAACGGCCGCGCACGGTGTTGAAATCGTCGGTGGTCCGAACGGATTCGGGCAAGCCGGCCACCATGGCGCGGCGGGTCAGGTCGGCGAACGAGAACTCGCCCGGGAAACGCAAGTCGGGATAGGCCTCGACCACACTGGGCAGGCGCGCGATCTCCAGGCGCGCGGCTTCGTCCAGGGCGCGCTCTTCGGCCGCGCCGGATTGGGAAGCGTCGGCCCCCATGCCGCCCATGCGCATGAGGCTGCCGCGGTTCATCACGGTGAGGAGATTGAACCCCACCTTCTCCAGCCGCAGGCCGATCATGCGCTGCAAGCCCACGCCGAGCGACAGCATCGACACCAGCGACGCCACGCCCACCGAGATGCCGATGGTGGTCAGCGAATTGCGCAGCATGGATTCGCGCAGGTTGCGCGTGGCGAGACCGAGCAGGTCGGGGGTTTTCATCGGGCGGCTCCGTTCTCCACGTCGCCTTCCAGCTTGCCGTCGGCCAGGAACAACATGCGCCGCGCGTAGCGTTCCGCCAGGGCGCGTTCGTGCGTGACCATGATGACGGTCATGGCGAGCGAGGCGCGGCACTCCGCGATCAGGCCCATGATTTCGGCGCCGGTGCGGCTGTCGAGGTTGCCGGTGGGCTCGTCGGCCAGCAGCAGGCGCGGATGGTTGATGAGCGCCCGCGCAATCGCCGCGCGCTGCTGCTCACCGCCGCTCAACTCGGCGGGCCGGTGCGCCAGGCGCGGGGTAAGCCCCACGCGATCCAGCGCCTGGCATGCCAGCGACCGCCGCTGGGCGCGGTCCACTTCGGCGAAACACATAGGCAGCTCGACGTTTTCGAGCAGGGTCATGGTGGGGATGAGGTTGAACGACTGGAAGACCATGCCGGCGGTGCGCAACCGGTAGCCGGCCAGCTCGTCGCGGGAAAGCCCGGCCAGGTTTTTGCCGTGGATTGCGACCGTGCCAGCGGTGGGGCGGTCGAGCCCGGCGACCAGGTTCAGCAGCGACGATTTGCCCGAGCCCGAAGGGCCCAGCAGGGCCACGAAATCCCCCGCGGCCACTTCCAGAGAAATGCCATCGACGGCGCGAACCACGCTCGTCCCCATGCGGAAATGGCGGCAGAGGCTATCGGTTCGAACGGCGGGCGGAGGGGTTGGAGTGGGTGTCATAGCGGAGATTGCTCACGCGCGCCGGGCGCCGGGCCGCGTCACGAAAAGCGAAACCAGAGCTGAGACCAGCATGGCCGCGGCCAGCGCCAACTGGGCCAGAGTCATGCTGTGGGTGGCGTCGCGTATGGCGCCCACGGCGTGCGGGCTGGCCCAGCCGGCCAGGTTGCCCACGGAGTTGATGCAGGCGATCCCGGCGGCGGCGGCCGCGCCCGTCAGCAGCTTGGTGGGCAGCGACCAGAACACCGCGAAGGCGCTCAGCACGCCCACGTACGCCAGGGTCAGAGCCACAAAACCCAACCACCCGGGAATTCGCGGAATGGCGCTGGCCGCGAAGGCGAACGCCGCCAGCATCGCCGGCAGCGCGAAATGCCAGCGGCGCTCGCCGGTCGCATCGGAATGCCGCCCCACCAAAAACATCCCGACCGCCGTCACACCCGATGCAATGGCGAACAGGAAGCCAACGGACACGGGGTCTTTGGTCAGCGTATCCTTAATGACCTGGGGCAGCCAGAAGCCGATGCCATAGTTGCCGGCGATGACCCCGAAAAACACCAGGCTCAGCAGCCAGACCGCGGGGCTGCGAAAGGCGTCCGCCAGCCGGGTGCTCCCCTTGGCCTGCCTGGTCCCCTCTTCCTCGCGCAGGCGATCGAGCACCAGGCGCTTCTCGTCCGCCGTGAGCCAGGGGGCCTGGGCCGGCTCGTCGGTGAGGAAGTACAGCGTGACCAGGCCGGCGATGGAGGAGGGAATGCCGGTCAGCAGGAACAGCCACTGCCAGCCGGCCAGGTGGGAGACGCCGTTGAGGTCTTTCAGAATCCAGGTGCAGAGCGGGCCGGCCACCACGCCCGAGAGCGGAATGGCGCTGGAGAAAATGGCCACCATCCGCACGCGGTATTTCTCGGTGTACCAGAAGGTGAGGTACAGAATCACGCCCGGAAAGAACCCCGATTCCACCGCGCCCAGCAGAAAGCGGAGAATGCAGTAACTGGCAGGCCCCCTGGCGAACATGGTGGCGGCCGACACCAGGCCCCACACAATCATGATGGGCCCCAGCAGGCGCCGCGCGCCCACCCGCCGCAACGCCATATTGCTGGGCACCTGGAAGAACAGATAGCCGATGAAGAAAATGCCCGCGCCACGGCCGAACATTTCGTCGGTCATGCCGAGGCCCAGGCGCAATTCGTCGTGGGCGAAACCCACGTTGACGCGGTTGACGTAGGCCAGGATGTAGCAGACGAACAGGTAGGGCATCAGCCGCCAGGTAATCCTGCGGTACGTGGCGGCGTCGATGGCGGGCGAGTCGGGAGCGCTCATGCAGTGCCTCTTTGACCGGGAGTGGCGAATCCTGAGTCTAGCAACGCACCCGGTGGGCGACAAGTGGCGGCGCGCGCCACACCGGCTTCAGAACTTGTAGGTCAGGCCGAACTCCACTACGCGCGAAGCGAAGAACGCGCCGCCCACGATGCCGAAGGGCATGGTGTTGATGTTCTGGTCGCCCGCCCAGAAAGTGGCGTGGTTCAGCGCGTTGATCGCCATCATACGCAGCTCCACCGAATGGTGGCCGGAGATCTCGATCTCCTTTAGCAGGTTCAGGTCCAGATCGAACGTCCAGGGACCGTCGAACATGCGTTTCTGCAGCGTTCCCAGGGTTCCGGCCGGCGGGTTGTAAAAGATCTCGCCCGCAAACGGCGTGGCGTCGATACTGGAGATCGCGCCGGTCTGGTCGGCCGGGTTGACGGCCGAGGTGGGCACCATCATCGGTCCGTTCCCGGTCATGTGGAAGCTGACGGCGTTCCATAGCGCCTGGCCTGCGAGCGTGGTATCGGCGGTGTTGTAATAGGACCGCGCGGCGCGGTTGAACGTGCCGAGTCCCGAAGTGATGGAAAACGGCGCGCCGGATTGCCAGGTCATCACCGCCCCCACGGTCCAGCCGCCGATGAAGCGGTCGAGCGGCCGGTAGTGCAGCCGGTGGTCCTTGCCGAACGGCAGCTCGATAAAGCCGCTGCCCTTGATCATGTGCGTCAGATCGAAGTTAGCCCGCGAACGCTCGAGCTTGGGGTTGTGTATGTCCAGCAGGTTCTGGAAGCGCGACTGCGAATCGCCATCGGCGTCGCTGAGCACCTTCGAGAAGCTGTAATTGGCCAACAGGCTGAGGCCCGAGCGCATGCGGTGGCGGGCTTCCAGTTGCAGCGAGTTGTAACTGGCGCTGGAGAAATTCGTCAGCATATCGGCGCCGATGACGGCGGGGTTGGCGAAGAACGGCAGCGTGTTATTGGGGTTGTAACCGTTGGTCTGGTAGTAGTAAGCCAGCTCGGCGGGCTGCCCGGTCTGGATGTAGTTCACCACGTTGCCGTCGGCGCGGCTGATGTTGGAGCTCAGGCCGCCGTTGCTCGCGAGCGAGCTGATCGCGGGCAGCGGCTGGCTGCCGGGCACGGCGTTGCTGAAAGCCGGATTGAAGGTGCCGTTGGTTTTCAGCGAGAGCAGCCCGTTGTTCTGCGCCTTCAGGAAATCCTGGAAAAACCCGCCGGCGTTGATGTCCACCTGGTTGAAGTCGAAGGCGCGATAGGCGCCCACGGTGTGGTTGCCCACGTAGCGCGCTTCGTAAACCGTGCCCTTGAACTCGTGTTGAATGCCCACCGAATACTGCTGCACGTAAGGCGTGCGCAGGTCCGGATCCACCGCGCCCACGAAGTTGAAGGGCGTGCTCAGGGAGTTATAGGCCACCGTCAGCGGAACCTTGTACACCGGCTCGGGGATGGAAGGCAGGCCGCTTCCCACGCGCCCGGAAAGCCCGGTGGCGGCGGCATATCCCTGCAGGCCGGCGTTGGCTTCCAGCATGTTTTCGGGCGCCAGAATGGACTGGTCGTTGACGTAGAAAATGGAATAGCTGGCGCGCACGGCGGTCTTGCCGTTGCCGAACACGTCCCACGCCACGCCCGCGTTGGGGCCGAAATCCTTCTTGTCGCTGTGATACCAGGGCCGCCCATACGACCCGCCGGTGAAGTCCAGCACGGTGTTGGGATTGAGCAGCGTGGCCACCGCGCCGCCCTGGAACACCGGCTGCAGCTCCAGCGAATTGGTTTCGTCCACCACCCCCGGCAGCGTGTAGCGCAAGCCCGCGGTCACGGTCAGACGCGGCGACAGCTTCCACTTGTCGGTCGCGTAGAGGGCGTACTCGTTCATGCGGAAGTGGCGCAGGAACGGCGCGCCCGGCACGTATCCGGAAGTGCGCGAGGTCACGTTGAACGTCTGGCTGTAGCCGTCCAGGTAGCCTCCCAGGGTAGCCAGCCATCCGTTGGCGACGCCGAGCGCGTCGGCGCTGATGCCCGGCAGGTTGCGGGTGGTCAGCGGCGTTTGTCCCGAGCCCATCGCCAGGCTGTAGACCGGAACCACGCCGGAGTCGTCGTAAGAGCGCACCTTCACCTGCTGCCCGTGAAAGCCGAACTGTATGTAGTGGCTTCCCCGCTGGTACGCGGCGTCGTCCGACAGCACGTAAGTGTCGGTGTTCCGGCCCTGCGGCATAAACTCGTTGACCGGATCGGTAAACGCCATTCCTTCGAGCACGTAGGAGCCGAATTGCTGCGAAGTCAGAAAGTACGCATATGTCAAATTGAACCCGGCGCGGACTTCGTTGGTGAGGCGCGAGGAAGGCGTCCATCGCCAGGACGCCGCCAGCAACGCGGCGTGGGTGGGATTAGTAACCTTGGGCACCACCGAGTAGTCGTTCTCCGCGTCGGGCCGGTACGAGTTATCGCGATTCCACGAGAACGACGCGTTGACGGCCTGCTTCATGTCGATGGTGTAATCCAGCCGGCCGGTGACGTTGTCGCGCGTCTCGTTGGCCACCTGGTTGAAGCGGTACCCGGAGGAGTTCAGCCCGTCGCCCACCAGGTCGCTGTTGATGTGATCGGGCGTGGGAACCTGGTTGAGGAGCGTCTGGATCAATGGGTCGATCGATATATTGCGCAGCGCCAGCAGGTTCGCCGATTCCAGAACGCCGGCGCTGTTACGGTACTGGAAGATGCCCTGGCGCATGGTCGCGGTGGGAATCAGCACGTCGGTGGGCTGCTGCTGGTGGGCCCGCACCGCCTCGTAAGTGCCGTAGTAAAACATCTTGTCTTTGCGGATGGGCCCGCCCATCGACGCGCCCATCTGGTTCTGATTGAGGAACGGCAGCGGGACGCCGGACTGGTTGTTGAACCAGTCGTTGGCCGAGAAGGCGTTGTTGCGGTTGTACCAGAAGCCCTCGCCGTGCACCTGGTTGGTGCCCGAGGGCGTGGTGAAGGCCGTTTCCGTGGCGCCGCCCGAAAGGGCCGCGTTGCCGTTCGAGGTGACGACGGTCATTTCCCGCACCTGGCTGAGCAGCGGCTTGTTGGGCGAGTAATCCAGGGCGTTGTCGCGGATGTAATTGTCCTGTATGTTGATGCCGTCCAGAGTCATGTCGGAGTAAGAGGTGCGCAGCCCGTTGATGACGGTGGCGGAATTGCCGTTGTAGACCACGCCGGCCTCCAGTTGCATGGCGCCCAGGGGATCGCGGTCGAGCAGCGGCAGGTTGCGGATCTCCTCCATGCTGACGGTTTGGGAGATCTCGGCGTTGGCGGTGGTGACGGCCTGATCGTAGCTCTTGACCTCAACCTCGATGTCGCCCACGTAGATAGCCAGAATCAGCCGGTCGAGCACCGTCTCGCGCGCCGGGTCGACGGCAATGCCGTGGCGGAGGAATTTCTGAAATCCAGGCGCGGCCGCCGTCAGATCGTAATAGCCGGGGCGAACGCCGATGAAGTGGAACGTCCCGTCCGTGGCCGTTTTCGTGGTCAGCAGCGGCTTGGTACCGCCCGCCAGGATCAGGGACACCTCGGCGCCCGGGACCGAAGCGCCCGACTGATCGATCACCGACCCGGCGATTCGCCCATCGATCTGGGCGCACACCGGCAAAGCCAGCGTCAAAAGCAGAAGCAAAACCCCAACCAGGTAACGCATGTCTATATTGAACCTCAAAACCGGGGCGGGTGTCGCCGGGCGGCCCAGAACTGGGGTAGCTGGCGCCCATTTTCCGGAACCTGCTAGAGTTTGACTGTAGGATCATGGAACTTCGCGAAATCGCCAACACGCTGGGTTGCCGCCTGGAAGGCGATGGCAGCCTGGAAATCACCGGCGTCGCCGGCATGGAGCACGCCACGGCCGGGCAACTGACGTTCCTGGCCAATCCCAAGTACGCCCCCAAGGTGAAGCACACGCGGGCTTCCGCCATCCTGACTACGGAACCGCTCGCCGGCCTGGACATCGCCTGCCTGGTTTCCGAGAACCCCTACCTGGATTTCGCCCGCGCGCTGGCGCTGTTCTACTCGCCGCCGCGGCCGGCGCCCGGCATTCATCCGCTGGCCTGGATCGCTCCCACCGCCGAGGTGGGCGAGAACTGCTCCATCGGCCCGTTCGCGGTGGTGGGCGAGCACGCGCGCATCGGCCGCAACGCCGTGCTGCATCCGCACGTGGTGATCTACGAAGGCGCCCAAATCGGCGACGATTTCGTGGCGCACTCCCACGCCGCGGTGCGCGAGTTCTGCCGGATCGGCAACCGCGTGACGCTGCAGAATGGCGTGGTGGTGGGCGGCGACGGCTTCGGCTTCGCCAAGCGCGCCGACGGAACGCACTTCAAGATCGTCCAATCCGGCACGACCGTGATCGAAGACGATGTGGAGGTGCAGTCGCTGACCTCGGTGGACCGCGCCACGGTGGGCGAAACCCGCGTCAAGCGCGGCGCCAAGATCGACAGCCTGGTGCAGGTGGGGCACGCCTGCGTGGTGGGCGAGGACAATATCATCTGCGGGCAAACCGGACTGGCCGGCAGCACCGTGCTGGAGCGCAACGTGCTGCTGGCCGGGCAGGTGGGATCTTCCGGACACCTCACGGTGCACGAAGGCGCCATCGTTTACGCGCAGAGCGGCATCGGCGGGGACGTGGCGCCCCACACGCGCATTTCCGGTTCGCCGGCGTTCGCCGCCGGCGAGTGGCTGCGCGCCATCACGGCCTTTCAGAAGCTGCCGGAACTGCTCCGAACGGTTCGGGAATTGAAGAAAAAAGTCGAAGAGCTGGATAGGAAGAAATGACCAATCAGACGCCACCCCATGGCGACCGGCGCCCGGTCGCGTACCTGAACGACAAGTTTCTGAACAGCCCGGATGCCCGCGCCCTGCGCATCCTGGGCGAATTCCTGGAGCCGCTGGCCCACTTCCGCCGCGAGAAGGTGCGCGACACGGTGGTCTTCTTCGGCTCCGCCCGCATCCGCGAAGAGGGGCCGATGAGCGAGTATTACGACGCCGCGCGGACGCTGGCCCGCATGCTCACCGAATGGGCCGTGCAGTTCACCAACGCCAACTTCCGCTTCGTGGTCTGCTCCGGCGGCGGCCCCGGCATCATGGAAGCCGCCAACCGCGGCGCTTCCGACGCCCAGGGCAAAACCGTGGGCCTCAACATCGGCCTGCCCTACGAGCAGTTTCCCAATCCCTACATCACCCCCGAACTGAGCTTCGAGTTCCACTACTTCTTCATGCGCAAGTTCTGGTTCGCCTACCTGGCCAAGGCGCTGGTGGTGTTTCCGGGAGGCTTCGGCACGCTCGACGAGCTGATGGAAATCCTCACCCTCACGCAGACCCAGAAACTGGCCAAGAAGATCACCACGGTACTGTACGGGTCGAGTTACTGGAACGAGATCGTCAACTTCCCGGCGCTGGTGAAACATGGCATGATCTCGCCGGAGGACCTGGACCTGTTCCAATTCGCCGACGATCCGGCGACCGCGTTCGAACTGGTGAAGGCCGGCCTGATGGCCTACGCCATGCAACCGGACACGCCCGAAACGCCGGCGATTTCGAAGTCGCGGATACCGTAGCTGGAGTGGGCGGACCAGGTATAGGCATCGGAGCCCCGCTTCCGGACCGCCGGTGACGGAAGTCCGGTTTGGCTACGCGACCGATTGGGCGAAGCTACTCGCCCGTGCCCGCGCACTGTTACATAGTCAACCGGCTACCGGACTCTTTCGGTGCACGCACGTGTAACCTCGGGGAGGAAATTTGCCTCGAGTAAACCAGCCATTTCGAGTGCACTTTGAAGGAGGTCTGGCTCGGGGATTGGATAGCTCTTTAATTGTAGAATCTCTTCTAAAGTGAGTTTCTCAACCCTTCTCCCACCACAAAGCAAAGCAACATTCGCTTCGGCGCTCGCCATGTGGTCATAACTGACCCCCTTGGTAGCGAGTTCTGCGAGATACCGGACCCGGATCAAAGGGACCCAGATCTCTGCGCCAACAAGGTGGGCCAACAGGATGGGGCCGATTGTTAGCGCCGATATCGACCTTTTCACGCGTGCTGCGCTCGTAGTAGGCAAACGTTACTAGCACTTACGCCTCGCGGTGGCAACGGCCGGTTCCTTGGCCCGGTTCATCCGGAACTTCAAACTGAACGCGTCCGGGATCGCTTGCGTGTTGTGCTTCAATCAAACGCCAACGCTTGTTATCGATACGAACGTACGACTCATACAGTTCGCGGAGCCGGTCGAGCGCACAGGCCGGCCCTTCGATCCAATCGACCCGGAAGATGGAAGTCTCCGCGCCCGAGTCCGACTGGCCTTGGCTCAGAGCGTGGCCCGCGCCGCGGGTTCATCCGGTGAAGCACGATTCTCGCTCCATCGGTACGGGCGAGGATCTCATCTCCGGATCGCAGATCGAGACGGCTGACAAGCGAGCGCGGCAATGCCACGACGCCTTCCGGACCAACCAGCAACCTGTCGACTTGCTGCTCCATACGGCCTCCTCGCCTTCCACCATTAGACTGCAATGTGGGGCAAGTGTACTTCGCTCGCCCCCGTTGGAAGTTACTTCCCCACCACCAGCACATGGAAGCTGTCCGGCAGCACCGGCGCGCGGCCCTTCTTCTGGCCTGCCTGGGCTTCGGGCGCGGGGCCGTATTCGGCGGCCAGCAAGTACACGCGGTGCAGTTTCTCGTCGATCGCCATGGTGCGCGCGCCGCGCTCGGTCGGGACGGTGTCCACGGTCTGATATTTCCCGCCCACCAGCTTGACGATGCTCAGGGTGCCGCTCGCGCCGTTCGAGCTGAAGGCCAGGCCGAGGGTGGAATCGAAACCGGCCGCGTCCGGGCCGTTGCCGATGGCCGGCGTGGCGACCACCTTGAACGTGGGGATGTCGGTCACGGCCATCACGTTGTCGCACACCGAGAAAAGCTTCCTGTTCTTGACGTCGATGGCCAGACCGCTGGGGCCTTCGCACGGCAGAATGGACGTGCGCCGCGTCACGGTGTTCGAGGCGGCGTCGATCTCGATCACCTCGCTCGAGCTTTCGATGTTGACGTACAGCTTGCCTGCGCCGTCGGCCTGGCAGAACTCTCCCGAGGCGCCCACCGGAATCGACTTCACCAGCACCTCGCCGGTCCTGGCGTCAATCACGGTGGCGTCGCCGCCGCGGTGGTTGATGGTGAACACGTGTTTGGTTTTCGGCTCGTAGCATACCGCGTCGGGGCCCGTGCCGGTCGCCGGCTCGCCGGATTTCGCCAGCGTTTTGAGATCGAAAATGGTCACGCTGTTGGAGCCGCCGTTAGTGATGAACCCCTTGCCGAGGTCGTTGGCAATGGCGATGCCGTGCACGCCGTGCAATCCCGGAATGGTGCCCACCACCTTGCCGGCGTCGGGATCGACCACTTCCACCGAGTTGCCGTGGGACGCGTACAAACGGCGGTTGACGGTATCGAGAGCGGTGTAATCCCAGCCGCCCGTGCCGCCGATTTTGATTTTGCTGACGACTTTGTAGCCTTCGGCCGCGAACGCCGCCGCCGCGATCATGGCGATTACCAGTATCTTCTTCATCGTGTGTGACTCCTTGTTAGTGGCTCTGTGCTGCCACCTGTAAGTCCGTTGTGTTATGTGGGGCAGGTTGTCAACCTGCGGCCGATTGTCAATCGGCCTGGCGAGCGAAGCTCGCTTGCACGCCCGTACAGGCGGGTTAACAACCCGCCGCTGGAGTTTCTACATTTTCCGTGTGGCTTGTTTTGATTCGATTGGCCCAGGCGAAGATCCGCCGGCCCTCAATCAAGTCTGTCTATTTTGAGTTCTATTGACAGACCGACCTTAGCATGGCATACTC
>Ga0326727_10002346_pt1 | contig 65232 bp, 53 predicted proteins | sample MB2enrmetagenome_FD_207643 | JGI IMG/M metagenome (GOLD analysis project Ga0326727, IMG submission 207643) | Lab enriched peat soil microbial communities from McLean, Ithaca, NY, United States - MB29MY | ecosystem: Environmental > Terrestrial > Soil > Wetlands > Peat | place: USA: New York...
TTGTGCCGCACCACATGTACCTGATCCATCCTCAGCATCCTCCTCGCGGGCGTACCCGCGACCGTGATGCTGGGTGGATCAGTTTCCGACCGGCGTTTGGATCACTTTCCGAGCGGCGTGATCAGCAAACGATGTTCGCCGCGGAGCAACCCTCTCCACGCCGCGAGCAAACCGCTTCACGCCGCGTGAACCCCGCTCTTCGCGCCCACCAGACTGCTCTTCGCCGCGTCGAACCCGGTTTCGCCGCCCGGCAACCTGCTCTTCGCCGCGTCGAACACGCTCTTCGCCGCGACGAAGCACGATCACGACGCGTCGAAGCCGCTTCACTCCGCGGCGAACCTTCTCTTCTCCTCGGCGAACATCCTTCTCTCCCCGGCGAAACCAGGTTTCACGCGGCAAGATCTGCTCCTCTCCGCCTCCGGAGCGCTTCACTCCGCGACTGGACCGCTTCTCACGAGGCGAGGAGCGCTTCTGTCCGCGTCGAAACCGCTTCCCACCGCGCGAGATCCGCTTCTCTCCGCGCGTGAACCGCTCTTCTCCGGGCGAGGTCCGCTTCTCTCGCGGCAAGATCGGCTTCACACGCGGCCTTGTCCGCTTCTCTCCGGGCGTGAACCGCTCTTCTCCGGGCGAGGTCCGCTTCTCTCGCGGCAAGATCGGCTTCACACGCGGCCTTGTCCGCTTCTCTCCGGGCGTGAACCGCTCTTCTCCAGGCGAGGTCCGCTTCCCTCCCGGTGAGGTCCGCCTTGCTCGCAGCGTGGTCCGCTTCTCTCCGGGCGTGAGGCCCTCTTCTCCCGGCGAGGTCTGCTTCCCACGCGGCGAGGTTCGCCTCGCGGTCGGCCTGGTCCGCTTCTCTCCGCGCCCGGACGGATCTTCCCCGGGCGAAGTCGGCCTTGCTCGCGGCAAGGTAGAACCGACGAGGAGCGCGATCTGCGCTCCTCGCATCGAGAGCCGCCCTCGAGAATTGAACTCGAGACCTACGGTTTACGAAACCGTTGCTCTACCCCTGAGCTAGGGCGGCCTACTGCGAAACGGGGCGGGAACATACGCGACGCCCACCGCGAGTCAAGCCGCCGTTACGCCGCCACGATGCCCTTGCCCACCGACCCCTTCGCCGCCTCCGCGATGCGGGTCGCCGCCAGCCGGCTCATGCCCATGATGGAGTGCTGCGGGTTCACCCCCAGGTTCGTGGGGAACACGCTGGAGTCGACCACGTAGAGGCCCCTGGCCTCGTGGGTCTGGAAGTCGGGCCCCACCACGCTGGTGGCCGGATCGACCCCCATGCGCGCCGCGCCGAAGAGGTGCGTCGTGATGAAGCTCCAGTAGCGCGAGTCGAGGGGCGCCTCCTCGATGAGGTGCACCTCGTCGATGGACCGCATGACGCTCGGCAGCCCGTAGATGCCCGGCCACACCTCGCGCGCCCCGGCCTCGAACATCATCCGCGCCAGCATGGCCGTGCCCTTGCGGAAGCGCTGGATGTCGGCGCTCATCAGGTTCAGCTTCACCTTGTCGCGACCGCCCCAGCCCGGGCGGACGGTGCCCTCGGCCTCGGTGCGGACGACGACCGCCCACACGGCGAGGTTGGAGAAGACGTCGAAGTTTCGCATCAGCTCCTGGCCGATGCCGGGGATGCGCACCGCCGCCAGCTCGGGCGCCATCGAGATGGTCTCGAGCTTGATGCGCTCGGTCTTGCGCAGGTGCGTGCACTCCGCGCCCTGCGTCGCGCCGAAGCTCATCGTCACCGGGGCGTCGAAGACGCCGCCCAGGCCGTAGCCGGGGTGGCACTGGAAGTGCTCGCCGATGGCGCGCGCCCGCAGGCCGCTGCGCCGGAGGATGTTGGGCGTCTGGATGGTGCTGGCCGCGACCAGCACGCCGCGGCGCGCGTGGAGGCGAACCGAGTGCGTGGGCCGTGAGGTCTCCACCGTGGCGTCGCGCGTCGTGTGGGCGAGGACCCCCACCGCGCGCCCGTCCTCGACCAGCACGCGATCCACGCGGCACGCGCAGTAGATGCGCGCGCCGAGGGCCAGCGCCCAGGGGACGTAGCTCACGTTCATGCCCTGCTTGGCGCCGTTGGGGCAGCCGGTGACGCATCGCCCCGACCCGCGGCAGTTGCGCTCGTAGCGGTGCATCTTGCGGGCGGGCAGCCCCTCGGCGCTCGCCTCGTCGAGGAACAGGCGGTTGTTCTCGCCCAGCACGTCGTCGTTCACGGCGTGCACGTTGAGCTCGCGCTCGAGCGCGTCGAAGTGCGGCGCGAGGACCTCGGCCGTGATGTGGTCGCGCAGACCGAAGCGCGTGTGCCACTCGGCCAGCACGTCCTCCGGCGTGCGGTGCGCGATGGCGGAGTTCATCACCGTGCTCCCGCCGACGCAGCGCCCCTGGATGACCGGGATGTACGAGCGGCCCTCGCAGACCTGCGTCCCCGCGTCGCGGTACATGCGGCGGAACGCGTCGTAGACGCTCTCGCCGAACTCGCGGGTCTTCACCCACGGGCCCTCCTCGACCATGGCGACCGAGAAGCCGGCGCTGGCCAGCGTGTGGGCCGCCACCGCTCCCGCCGCCCCCGAGCCCACCACGACGTAGTCGAAGGACTCCTCGACGTTGCGCTCGAGCTTCTCCCCGTCGATGACGGTCCCTTCCGGGAGCGACTCGTCGGGGTATGCGTCGTGATCGTGATCGTGGTCGTGGTCGTGATCGCCGGACATGACGAAGCTCCCTTTCAGGCAGCCTGGACGCGCTTGGCGCGCAGGGTGACGAGACCCGTGGCGACCCGCGCATCGGGTCGCGGCCTGAGCATCCGCGCGCGAACCGCGTCGTTGCCCGCGTAGAGCAGGGCCCCCATCGTCTTCAGGATGAGGACGAGCGAGCGCACGGCGTAGGACTTGCTCGCGACGAGCCTCGCGACGACCCTCTCGCGATCCGCGACGGCGAGGCCGACGATGGTCGTGAAGCGACCCAGCACGAAGAGCGGCGCGAGCGCCACGACCCACACCGCCATGCGGACCCCGAGGGCCGCCTGGAAGGGGACGCTGCGCATCAGCTGGCGGAGAAAGCCGCCGACGTTCATGGCGCGGATGTCGGCCAGGCCGGCCTCGGTGGAGCCGGGGAAGATGGCCCCCATCGCCGCGTCGGCCCAGCGGTCCTCGAATCGTGTCAGCTTCATCGCTTCCTTCCCTTCTTGGTCAGCTCGACCGGCACGGCGGGCTCGGGTGCAACGGGCGTCGCGACGGGTGCCGGGTGCCGCCGCGACCAGCCGGCGTCGAGCGCCTCCAGCGCCTTGCGCGCGATGGTGCGCGCCGACTCTCCGTCCCGCGACCGGATCATGTCGATGAGCGGGTCGTAGAGCGTGAGCGACTCCGACGGGTTGTCGTAGAGCGTCGTGATGAGGTTCGGATACTCGTCGGGCCAGCGCGCGAACGTGTTGAGGAACAGCTCGAGCCCCACGTTGCGCGCCGCCTTGCAGACCGCCCGCATGAACGCGAGATCGGCCCGGGCGAAGGCGAGCGGATCGTCCACGTGCTCGCGCAGCACCTGGATGCAGGCGGCGATGGCGTCGATGTCCTCCTCCGTGTGGCGGTCCGCCGCCAGCGCCACGGCCTCGGCGGCGAGGATGCGCCGGAGCTCGAGGGCGCTGCGCACCAGCTCGTGCCAGGCCGGGTCGGCCAGCTTGAGGCTCTTCACGAGCGTCCCCAGCATCTCCAGGCCGGCTCGCTCGCGCCACGAGGCGACCACGGTGCCCGCTCCGTGCCGCGTCGTGATGAGCCCCAGGGCCTCCAGCCGGCCGAGCGAAGCGCGGAGCGTGAGCCGGTTCACCCCCAGCGCCAGCGACAGCTCGCGCTCGGAGGGGAGCCGCGTGCCGGGGCGCAGGCGACCGGCGAGGATCTCGCCCCGCAGGCGGTCGGCCACGGCGTCGACCACGCTCTGCCTGGCCACCGGCGCCAGCGTCGCGAGCGTCTGGAGGTCGGGGGCGGAGGTGGAGTTCGGGGGGAGGAGGTCGTCGGCCATGGTTCTCGTCTACTGGTTGAACCACCTGACATGCAGCCGGGCGATGCGCAACTGATTTCGCAGCCACCATCTTTACGCAGAGTCCGCTGCCATTCGCGGTCAGAGGCCACGACTCCAGTTATTCCAGGAGCTTGGCTCAGGGCTTCTCGCCCGGCGCCCTCGCCGCTAAGGTCCGGAGGGAGATGATCGATCTGCGGAGCGACACCGTCACCCGACCGACTCCGGCGATGCGGGAGGCCATGGCGCAAGCCGAGGTGGGGGACGACGTCTACGGCGATGACCCGACCGTGATCGCGCTCGAGGAAGAGATCGCGCGCATCACCGGCAAGGAGGCGGCGCTGTTCGTCACCAGCGGCACGATGGGCAACCAGCTCGCCATCGCCACGCAGACGCGCCCGGGGGACGACGTGATCGTCGGCGAGGGCGCGCACCCGGTGTACTCGGAGGGCGGGGCGGGAGCGGCGCTGAGCGGTGTGCAGTACTCGGTCGCGGGGCGCGGGGGCCTGTTCACGGCCGACCAGCTGGACGCCGTGATCCAGCCGCGGCTCTACTGGGCACCCCGCACGTCGCTGGTCGCCGTCGAGAACACGCACAACCGCGCAGGGGGCCGGGTCTGGCCGCTGGCGCAGGCGCACGCGGTCGCGGAGCGGGCGCGGTCGCGCGGGCTGGCCGCGCACCTCGATGGAGCGCGCATCTGGAACGCGAGCGTGGCGAGCGGCGTCGACGTGGCGACCTGGTGCGCGCCGTTCGACACGGTGAGCGTCTGCTTCTCCAAGGGGCTCGGCGCGCCGGTGGGGAGCGCCTTCTGCGCTGCCCGGTCGCTCGTCACCGACGCGCGCCGCGTCCGCAAGCGCTGGGGAGGCGCCATGCGCCAGTCCGGCATCCTCGCGGCCGCCGCGCTGCACGCCCTGGCGCACCACCGCGCGCGCCTCGGCGACGATCACGCCAACGCCAGGGCGCTCGCCGAGAAGCTCGCGCGCACGCCGGGGCTGCGGGTGGACCTGACGGCGGTGGAGACGAACATCGTGAACATCGACCTCGACGTGCCCGCCGACGCCGTCGCGCGGCGGGCGCGCGAGCTGGGCCTGCGCATCGACCCGTCCGGCCCCAGGCGACTTCGCGCCATCACGCACCTCGACGTCTCCCGCGCCGACGTCGAGGTGGCCGCCGCGATCCTCGCCCAGGCCGTCGCGACCGTGCCATGAACCGCCCGGGGGGCTGGGTCGGGCTGCTGGCCGGGTGGTGCGCCTGCGCGGCGTCGCTCGCGTGCGCCCCCTCGCACGGCGCAGCGTACGACGCGGCCTACGCCGCGGCGCTGCGCGCGGAGGGCGCAGGACGTCTCGGCGAGGCCGCCGAGGCCTACGACCGGGCCGCCGCCGCCGCGAAGCGCCCGCGCGACCGCGACCTGGCGCAGTGGTCCGCGGCGGACGTGCTGTCGCGCGCCGGGCGGATGGCCGAGGTGGTGACGCGCCTCGATTCGATGGCGAGCGACGGCTCGAGCGAGCACCAGGCGGAGGCGGCCTATCGCGTCGCGCTGCTCCGCATCGAGCACGGCGACGCCGACCGCGGCTGGCGCGGGCTGGAGGACGTGGTGCGCCGCTTCCCGAAGCACGGGGTCGGCCACGTCGCGGTGCGGAAGCTGGTGGAGCACGCCGACGAGCAGGGCCCGCAGGCGGCGCGGGCCGAGCTCGACGCGCTCGCCCGTGACCTCGACCGTACCGAGCTGGCCCAGCTCGTGGCCTTCCTCTCGGCCAGGCACATCGAGGCGCAGGGGGACGACGTCGCCGCGCGCGACGCCTACCTGCACATCGCCGATCGCTGGCCCTACCCTGCCGGCGCCTTCTTCGACGACGTCCTCTGGTACGCCAGCCTCCTCGACGAGAAGCTCGGTCGCCCCCGGCCCGCGGTGGAGGACCTCGAGCGCCTGGTCGCCAAGCGGGAGACGACGTCGATCATGGGCAGCTACGAGCGCGCGCGGTACGTGCCGGCCCAGCTGCGCATCGGGGAGCTCTACCGCGACGTGCTCCACGACCACGTGAAGGCGCGCGAGGCTTTCCACCGGCTCTACGCCGACTTCCAGCACTCCACGAAGCGCGACGACGGGCTCTGGCGCGAGGCCGCGCTGTGGCGCGAAGACGGGGACGCGAAGACCGCGTGCGAGCGGCTGTCGACGCTGGTGCACGAGTTCCCCGACAGCCGGTTCGTGCCCTGCGCCACGGCCGCGTGCCCGGGGCTGGAGCGGCCCGCGAAAAGCGGCGCCCCCAGAGAGTGCCGCGACTACATCACCCGAGAGAAGGAGGAGACGTCCCCGCGGGATCCGCCCGGGGGCTCGTGAAGGCTACGGCTTCTCGCCTTCCTCTTCTTCTTCCTCTTCGTCCTCGTCTTCGTCCTCGTCGAGGTCTTCGTCTTCCTCGAACTCGTCGTCCTCGAACTCCGCCGGCTCGCCCTCTTCTTCCTCGGCGTCCGCGGCGGCGCGCTTCTCGAACTTCAGGTCCACGCCGACGTCGCCCAGCTGCGTGTCGAGCAGCTCGATCAGCTCGTCCGCGTCGTCGCCCGACCACTCGTCGAGCAGGTCGGTCAGAAACTCGAAGAAGTCCCCGTTGTCGAGGCGGCGCTCGATCTCCTCGACCTGCTCCTCGGTGAACGCCTCGAGGATGTCCTCCCGGAGCGTCTCGATGTCGCCCTCTTCGATCGCGTCCTGGGCGGACAGGCGGATCTGCTTAACCGCGCGCTTGTCGAGGTAGATCTCCATCGCTAGGGCCACCCGAGTATGCGAAGCGCCATCGACCTGTCAACGCCCACGTGAACGGGTCCCGCGATGTATGCTGGAGACGGCATGCGCTGGCGTTTCCGTTCCGTGACGCGGAGGGTGATCGCGACGCTGGCGAGCGCTGCGGCGTCCTTTTCGTTCGGAGCAGCGAGGGCGGATGATTCGGCGATACCGGCGACGAGCACGGTGGGCGAGGCCCGCATCGGTCCCCCGCCCTCGGGGCACGCATACCTCCAGTACGGCGTAGCCCTCGCCGCCGAGACGGTCGTCTCCACCGGCGCAATCTGTTCGCGAGTCGACAACTGCATCTTCGGCTCGGGGGGCGGGCTGGCGGTCCGCGTGGGCTGGCGCCCCAGCGAGTCCCTGTTCCTCGGCGGCATGTACGAGGTCTCCAAGCAGGACCCGGATCAGCTCTACCGGCTCGGCATCCTGCAGCAGCTGCGCGCCGAGGGGAGGCGCTACTTCCCCACGGGTCACGAGGTGACGCCGTTCCTGCTCCTGGCCCTCGGGGTGGGCGGCTACGGCAACGAATGGTCCGTCGACACGTGGGGACCGACCGGTACGCTCGGCGGCGGCATCGAGGTCGAGCTGGGCGGTCCGGTGCTGCTCGTGTCCGCGGCGTACCGGCCGATGTATTTCCACTCCTGGGTCGTGTCGTCGACGAACGATCTGCAGTCCGGCATCGTCCACTTCGTGGGCCTCGACATCGCGGTCGAGGCCAAGGACCGCCTGTAAACGTCACCCGAAGTGGCGACCCGGTGCGGCCCGCCTTGACTCTGTGTGGCACGCCGTTGTCCCATCGCAGTGCGTGATTTGCACGACCTGCGGCCGGGACAACCCGAGCCACCTGACCTTCTGCCAGGAGTGCGGTCAGAGGCTCGCTCCGCGCGTCGCGCCACCGACGCCGCCGGTAGGGCTTTCTCCGCGCAGTGACGTGCCTGCCTCGCTCGCCGCGACGGCGCTCGCGCCCAGCAATTTTCCGCCCCCGCCTCCTGCCCCGGCAGCGCAGCCGCCCGTCCCTCCGCTGCACCGCCCCCCCGCGCCCGAGGTCAGCTTCGCTCCGCGCGGTGAGCCGGCGCACACGGTGCCACTGCCGTCGAACGCGTGCCCGCTCTGCGGGAGCTCGAACCAGCGGGGCCTGCGCTTCTGCGTCACGTGCGGCCACCTCCTCGCCACGTCCGCTCCCGCTCCGGCACCGCCCTCCGGTCCTCCACCGGCGCCTGCGCACGGTCGGGGACCCACTGGCACGGCCGATCTCTCGCGCACCGTTCCCGATCAGCCACCCCGCTTCTCCTCGGCTCCTCCTCCGCCCACACCGACCCCGCCGCCCATCGCCCCCGTGCGCGTCGTGGAGCTGGGCTCGAACGCCGCTCCTCCCATGCAGCGCCTCTGCTCCCGCTGCCGTGGCGCCTCGGAGCAGGCTGCCCAGTTCTGTCGCTTCTGCGGTGCGTCCCTCGCCGACGCCCAGTCCGTCCCCATCCAGCCGTCAGCCAACCCCATCTCCGCGGCGCCTGCTCCCCAGGCGGCGCCCGCTCCCGTCGCCGCCCGTGCGCCGGTCGCGCCGACCGCACCTCCCTCCCCCGCACCGATGGCTGCCCCCGTGCAGGCGGCGCCCGCTCCGAGGCCGCCTGCCCCTGCGGGCGTCGCTGCAGCGGCGACGCGCGCGCGCCTGGTGCTCATCGCCCGCGACGGCAACGAGGGCCCGAGCTACCCGCTCGCCGAGTCCACCGACATCGGGCGCGTGGAGGGGAACATCGTCATCGCGGAGGACCGCTACATCTCGCCGCGTCACGCCCGCATCGTGATGCGCGGTGGCTCCTTCTTCCTGCGCGACCTCGAGAGCACCAACGGCATCTTCGTCCGCATCCCCTTCCCGCGGGAGGTGCAGCAGACGAGCCCGGGAAAGCCCAACGAATCCCCGCCTCCGGCGACCGACTCCGAGCAGCTCCTGGCCGATCAAGACTTGTTCCTGGTAGGACAACAGGTGCTAAGGTTTGAGGTCGTGAAGCATGCGGACGAGGGGTTCGGCGTGGCCTCCGAGAACGGCACGCTACTTTTCGGAACACCCGCTGCGCCGCGTTATGCTCGCTTGAGCCAGCGCACGGTGGAGGGAGTCGTGCGCGATATCTTCCACTTGAAAAAGGCGGAGACCGTCATCGGCCGGGAGTCGGGGGACATCGTCTTCAGTGACGATGGGTTCCTCTCGCGCCGGCACGCCGTGATACGAGTTCACGGAGTGACCTCCGGCGGGTCACGGAGCTTCACCCTCGCCGATCTCGGCTCGTCGAACGGGACGTTCTTGCAGGTGCGCGAGGAAGTGCGCCTGCGTCATGGCGACCACTTCCGTATCGGCCAGCAGCTCTTCCGGTTCGACACGTGACGCAACCCGACACCCCCCATTCATCCCCCGCCCTCGGCGACTCGAACGAGGCGGGAGCCGACGCCCGCGGAGAGATCCGCGTGAAGCTGTTCGCGCGGACGGACGTGGGTCAGATCCGCGAGCACAACGAGGACAACTTCCTGGTCGCCGATCTCACCCGCAAGACCCGCGGGCTGCTCGAGGCCAACCGGACCGGCGTCATCGGGCCGCACGGCGCCCTCTTCGCGGTGTGCGACGGGATGGGCGGCGCTGCCGCGGGGGAGATCGCCAGCCAGCTCGCGGTCGACATCGTCTACGAGCGGATGGTCGACCACCTCGACGACGGGATGCCCCTGCAGCGCGACGACCTCGCGCGACGCCTCGTGCGCGCCATCGAGGCCGCCGGGCTGCGGATCTTCCAGGAGGCCAAGCTCGATCGCTCGCGGCGCGGGATGGGGACGACGGTCACCGCGGCCGCCCTGGTGGACGACCATCTCTTCTTCGCCCAGGTCGGCGATTCGCGTGGGTACCTCCTTCGCCAGGGGCAACTGGTGCAGCTGACGCGTGACCAGTCGCTGGTCAACCAGCTCATCGAGGCCGGCCAGCTCACCGAGGAGGAGGCCGAGACCTTCGAGCACAACAACATCATCCTCCAGGCCCTCGGGACCGCCGACACCGTGCAGGTCGACCTCACGTACTGCGAGCTCCGGCGGGGCGACGTGCTGCTGCTCTGCTCGGACGGCCTGAGCGGGATGGTGCGCTTCGACGACATCCGCGAGGCGCTGCGGTCGACCTCCGAGCCGCTCGACGCGTGCAAGCAGCTCACCGAGCGCGCCAACCAGGCCGGCGGCCACGACAACATCACCGTCATCGTCGTCCAGTTCGACGGGGCCGGCCTCAAGCCGCTGTCGCAGGAGACCGAGCCGCTCAAGTACCGCAAGTACGTCCTGCCCGAGGAGCCCGCGGACAACACCGTCCCGCACCGGATGATCCCGGAGATCTCCTCCGCGCCGCCTCCCCTCAACAACCCGCACGGTCCGGGCTCGAGCGCGCCGCAGGGGCTCTCCTCGACCGTGGTGTTCGGTGGCCAGAGCCCCGTCCACGGCCTCGCCCCCACGCCGCAGGCGCAGCAACCTTCGAGCCGGCCGCCGCCCGCCTTCTACGAGGAAGAGCGCATCGAGATCCCCGGGACGCACGTGCCGGCGTGGGTGGTCGTGGTGCTGGTGGTCGGCGTCATTCTGGTGCTCGCGGGGACGGCCTTCCTCTTCCTGCGCTGAGCTCCAGCGCGTATCTCGCCACGGGCTCGTCCCGATCGAGGGCCAGCGCCGCGGCGGCCGCCTCGCGCGCGCCGGCGACGTTGCCCTGCCCCGCGCGGGCCACCGCGATCCATGCCCACGCCGCCGCCGCACGCTGCCGGTCGCGGTCCCCCACGACCTGCGCCAGCACGGCCTCGGCCTCCTCCCACTCCCCGCGCCCGAGCTGCTCGCGGGCCACCAGCAAGAGGAGGGCCGGCGCGTCTCCGACCTGGCGACGCGCCCGCTCGACGAGGTGCTCGCTCTCGGCGTCGCGTCCGAGCGCTCTCAGCGCCTCCGCCTCGCCCGCCCACCCCTCGGCCCTGGCCGGCGCGACCTCCCGCAGCCGCTGGAACTGCTCCCGCGCGTCCTCGTACTGCCCTCGCGCGAAGAGCCGGCGCGCGAGGTTCGCCCTCGCCGGCGCGAACCCCGGATCGACCTCGAGGGCACGCCGGTAGCAGCGCTCGGCCTCCTCGCCGCCTCCCTGCTCCTCGGCCAGCAGCCCCAGCGCGTGGTGGGGTGCAGGGATGTCCTTGTTCAGCGCGCGCGCCTTGACGAAGTCGCGCCGCGCCTGCTCGAAGTTGCCCCGGCGCAGCTCGACGTACCCGAGGTTGACCCACGCCTCGACGAAGCGCGGGCTGTACTCCAGCGCCACCGACAGGCGCGCCTCGGCGGTCGACAGATCTCCCTCGGCGAGCGCCTGCGCCCCCGCCGCGTTCAGCGCGATGGCCTTCTTCGGCAGCGGGACGACTCCGGCGCAGCCCGGGGCGCCGGCGAGGATCAGCAAGATGACCAGCGGCGAGCTCCACGTCATGCCTCCCTGTCGGTCGCGCGCGGGCGAAAGTTGCTTCGAGCCTCCATTGCGCGCTGCGACACCGGCGCTACGCTTGGGTCCTGCCATGGCTGCTCCACACGACGACGAGCCGGTGGTGGTCGCCTCGCACGAGGCGCTCTTCGAGCGCAGCGAGGAGTCCCGCTGCGACGCCTGCGGCGCGGTGCTGCCGGCCGCGGGCGAGGACACGGAGGAGGGCTTCGACGTGCCGGGCGCCGGCGTGTACATGTGGACGCGCGGCGAGGACGTGCGCTTCGAGAAGGCGCCGCTCTGCGCGTCGTGCGCCTCCGCCATCGGCGTGACGGCGCTGGCCCGCTGGGAGATCGAGGAAGAAGAAGGGTAGTCAGTGCACGTTGTCGCCGCCGGGCGCCTGCACCGGTGGGCGGCGCTCGAGGTGCTCCATGCAGAGCGCGCGCACCGCGGGCGGCACGTGGGGCGCGTGCGCCACCAGCTCCAGCTCGGGTCGCAGGAGCAGCCCGGCGATGCGCGCGGCCATCTCCGGCGGCGTGGCCGGGTTGAGCACCAGCGCCATGCGTACGCGCGGCCGGTGCACCCAGTGGGTCGAGCGCGCGATCTCGGCCAGCACGTCGCTCCGCCCTGGACGCCGCGCGGCCATGCGCACGACGTCGTCCTCGAGCACCCGCGGGTTTCGCAGGAGACGGTGAATGACGTCGGGGTGGGGATCGGCCAGGAGCCGCTGCATCGTCTCGCGGTCCGGCCGCCGCGCCAGTGACTTGCGCTCGCCGAGGGTCAGCGGTCGACCGCGGCCATCGAAGGGGATCTTGTCCCGCCCGCTCTTCTCGCTGCCCGCGACCATTCCGCGCCCCATGCGCGACGGGTGGCGCACCAGTCGCTCCAGCGCCAGCAGCGAGCGTCCGGCGGCCTCCTCGCGCAGTCGCTGGACGACGTCGTCCATGCCCTCCGAGTTGAGCGCGTCGACGATGGAGAGCAGCGCCTCGCGCGGCGCGACCTCCGCCTGCTCCGCTCGCTCGCACACCTCGTCGAGCGTGTCCGCCAGCTCCGACACCTCCCAGCCGCGCACCACGCTCGCCACGTAGGCTGCACGGAGGGCCGCGTCGGCCAGCGCCAGGGTGGCCGCCACGAGCGCATCGGGCCTCCTTCGCCGTTCTCTCGCTTGCCTCGGTTGCATCACTCGCCCGGCGAGGTCTGCTGGTGAGCTTATCCACCCGTCTCGGTGCCCCACAAGCCGGCGCGACCATCCCCGTGACACCTGAGCCCACACTGCAGGGCTCTGCTGGGCCTTGGCCGAACCTGCGGGCAGGCTATTGTCGAAGAGGAATGCCTGACCCGAAGAACCCCGAGCGCGACGAGGACATCGAAGTCGAGGAACGGCAAAAGACTGCAGTTCCGAAGAGGTACAAGGTCATCTTCCACAACGACGACTACACGACCATGGAATACGTGGTCGAGGTGCTCCGTCGCTTCTTCCACAAGAGCGAGACCGAGGCATTGCACATCATGCTGACCGTGCACAAAAAAGGTAAGGCCATCGTCGGCCTTTACCCGCGCGACGTGGCGGAGACCAAGGTCGCCGAAGTCATGCGCGACGCCCGGGACCGCGGCCATCCCCTCCTCGTGACGACCGAGCCGGAATAGAACCGACGAGCCCAAGCATGCGAATCAGCCCCGAGGTCGAGATTGCCCTTTCCGTGGCCGCCAGCGACGCGTCCCGGAGACGCCACGAGTACGTCACGCTCGAGCACCTCCTCTATGCGCTCATGCTGGACGAGACGACGGCGGGAGTCCTGCGCCACGCGGGCGGCGATCCGGCCGCGCTGAAGAAGCGGCTCGAGCGGTACCTCACCGAGCAGCTCGAGCAGCTGCCCGAGGCCGACGCGCCGACACCCACCGCCTCGCTCGGCGTCCAGAGGGCCATGCGACGCGCGGTGAACCACGTGCGCTCGAGCGGCAAGGAGGAGGTCACGGGCGCCAACGTCCTCATCGCCATGTTCGCCGAGCGGGACTCCTACGCGGTGGCGCTCATGGAGGAGAACGGCGTCACCCGGCTCGACCTGGTCTCGTACGTCTCGCACGGCGTGTCCAAGGTCGACGACGAAGAGGTGGAGCCCGGCAAGGCCGGCGGGGTGGAGGCCGGTGAAGAAGGGGCGCGGCCGTCGAAGGACCCCCTCAAGGCGTACACCGTCAACCTCAACGAAGAGGCGCTCTCGAAGCGCATCGATCCCCTCGTCGGGCGCGAGACCGAGGTCGCGCGCATCGTGCAGATCCTCGCGCGCCGCAAGAAGAACAACCCCCTGCTGGTGGGCGACGCGGGCGTCGGGAAGACCGCGCTCGCCGAGGGGCTGGCGCTGAAGATCGAGCGCCACGAGGTGCCCAAGGCCCTCGAGGGATCGGTCGTCTACTCGCTCGACATGGGCGCCCTGGTCGCGGGGACGCGCTACCGGGGCGACTTCGAGGAGCGCCTCAAGGCCGTCATCAAGGCGCTGCAGAAGCTCGACAAGGCCATCCTCTTCATCGACGAGATTCACACCATCGTCGGCGCCGGCGCCACCAGCGGCGGCAGCATGGACGCCAGCAACCTGCTCAAGCCTGCCCTGGCCAGCGGCCGCCTGCGCTGCATCGGGTCGACCACCTTCCGCGAGTACCGCCAGTACTTCGAGAAGGATCGCGCGCTGTCGCGGCGCTTCCAGCGGGTCGAGGTCAACGAGCCCAGCATCGAGGACACGGTGAAGATCCTCGAGGGCCTGCGCAAGCACTACGAGGAGTTCCACGGCGTCACCTACGAGGACGACGCCATCCGCGCCGCCGCAGAGCTGTCCGCGAAGTACCTCCACGACCTCAAGCTGCCCGACAAGGCCATCGACCTCATCGACGAGTCCGGCGCGGCGAAGAAGCTGCTCGACGACGGCTCGAACGTGGTGACCGTGCGCGACGTGGAGGCAGTGCTCGCGCGCATGGCGCAGATCCCGCCGCGCGAGGTGTCGACCAGCGACAAGGACCGGCTGAAGAACCTCGACGCCGAGCTGCGCGCCGTCGTCTTCGGGCAGGACGAGGCCATCCGCCAGCTGGTCTCGGCCATCAAGCTCTCCCGGGCGGGGCTGCGCGCTCCCGAGAAGCCCATCGGTTCGTTCCTCCTCACGGGCCCCACGGGCGTGGGCAAGACGGAGGCGGCGCGCCAGCTGGCCAAGGTGATGGGGGTCGCCTTCCACCGCTTCGACATGAGCGAGTACATGGAGTCGCACACGGTCTCGCGCCTCATCGGCGCGCCGCCGGGGTACGTGGGCTTCGATCAGGGCGGCCTGCTGACGGACGCCATCGCCAAGACGCCGCACGCCGTCCTGCTGCTCGACGAGATCGAGAAGGCCCACCCGCAGATCTTCAACATCCTGCTGCAGGTCATGGACCACGGGAAGCTGACCGACCACAACGGCCGGCAGACGGACTTCCGCCACGTGATCCTGCTCATGACGAGCAACATCGGCGCCCGCGATCTGCAGCGGCGCTCGGTGGGGTTCGGCGGCCCGGGCGGCGCCGACCGCGAGAAGCCCGACATCGACCGCGAGTACAAGCAGCTCTTCAGCCCCGAGTTCCGGAACCGCCTCGACGCGAAGATCGCGTTCCGCTCGCTCGATCCGTCGATCATGAAGAGCATCGTGGGCAAGTTCGTGAAGGAGCTCTCCGGGCAGCTCGCCGAGAAGAACGTGACGCTGGAGCTCACCGAGGCCGCGACCGCCTACCTGGCGAGGGTCGGCTACGATCCCGACAACGGCGCGAGGCCGCTCGCCCGCGTCGTGCAGGACGAGCTGAAGCGGCCGCTCGGCGACGAGCTCCTGTTCGGCGCGCTCGAGAACGGCGGCCACGTGGTGGTGGACGCCGAGGGCGAGGGGGACAAGGCCAAGCTGCTGTTCCGCTACGAGAAGAAGGACGTAGCGGCGAAGGCTCCGGACCCGTCGCTCAACTGATGCCAATGACCGTTCGTGATCTTCGATCACGAACTGTCATTCAGAACGCGACCGTCGTGCCGATGAGAAAGCCCGGGTACGACCCGAGGCCGGCGTGCTCTTCGGTCGACCAGTTCACGTGCATGTTCAGCCCCACCTGGGGAGCGACGCGCACGTTGACCTGCCCGCCCAGCCGGAGCCACTCGGCCTGGTACTGCCAGGACGAACCGGCTCCCTGGGGCAGCCAGTAGCTGCGGTCGACGCCCACGTCGGCGCCGAGGGTGACGACGTCGCGGATGGTCCACGAGTATCCGATGCTGGCGAAGGGATTGAGCGCGTCACCGAAGCCGAGCGAGAGCGGCGCCCCGCTGTCGTTGTAGGGCGGCAGGACCACGCCAGCCCGGAGGTTGATGCGCTGGTTGCGGGCCGTCCAGATGCGCGCCGACACGTCGCCGGTGAAGCCGAGCGCGACCCCCGTCGCGCTGTTCCAGCCGTCCGCCGTGAGCCCCACGAACGGCATCACCTCGACGCTCCCGGGCTCCCCGAACCGGTAGGAGAAGGCGGGCCAGGGAACGCTCCACGACAGCCGATCGGTGATGCGGTACCAGAGCGAGTAGTAGACGCCGAAGCTGCTGGTCGTCTCCCGCCCTGCCGCGCCCTGCCCCACGTTGGCGGGTGGGGCCGGGTCGGCGCCCACGCCCGTGCGGACGTCGAGCAGCCAGTGGTACCCGTTCAGGTTGCTCCACCGGCTGAGCGGCGCCGTGGGAGGCCCCGGGCCCTTCAGCGCCAGCGCGTCGTGGCCCACCGCCTCCAGCTGACCCTCCACCAGCGTCACGGTCTCGCCGTCGTGGATCTCGACCTCCCGCGTGTACACGCGGCCATCGATGACGCTGCGCACGAGGTAGCGCCCGGGCGGCAGCGCGACGCGCGTCGGCTGGCCCGACGGCACGTCGGCCACGGTCACCCCGCTGGGGAGCTGGATGACCTCCATCGGCGCGCGCGCTGCCGTGATGGCCAGCGCGCTGGTGCTCTGTGAGAGCACCGAAAGCACGATGTCCTGCCGGCCGTGCAGGCCGATCTCGAAGCTCGGATGCTGGGGTGTCCGGGCGAAGCGCGCGCTGTCGCGCACGGTGCGCTCGCGGGCGTACTCGTAGGCCTCCTGGAGCGTCACGTTTCCGTCGCCGGCGCGGTCCGCAGCGCCGCGAAGCCCGGCCGCGAAGTAGTGGGTGAAGAACGAACCGTGGACGGCGCTCGCCTCGTGGGCATCCTCGAACCCCGAGCTCGACGACACGAGCGCCGTCCCCTCGGTCTCCACGTTGAGCAGGTCCGCCATGTCGAGGGGCGGGCCCACGCTCAGCCCCTTGGACTGCGTCCAGCTGCCGCCCCGGCAGGTGTCGAGGATCCCCACGCGGATGCGCGCCCGGAGGCGCTCGATGCGCGCCCGCACCTCGGCCACGGGAACGGCCTCGCCGTGCGGGAAGAGCGCCTGACCGTCCGAGTGTCCGGAGTAGTAGAAGAAGAAGAGGACGTCGGCGCCCGCGGCGACCTGGGCGGCGCCGTCGATGGCGGCGAAGAGGTCGGCCGGGTGCGGATCCAGCAGCACGTGCACGTCGTTCGCGGCGAAGGCCCCCACGCGCCGGAGCACGTCGGCGAGCTCGGTCGCGTCGTCGTGGGCGAAGTGCAGCGCCTGCCGGCCCGGAGGGGGATCGTTGGCGCCGACCAGGATCGCGATCCGCCTCGTGCCGGGTGGCGCGGCGTGGACGGTCGAGGACGCCGCGAGCAGGAGCAGGAGCCCCAGCAGGAAGACGAGCCGCACGTGCGGGGTGGGTCCGCTCATCGCCCGCTCCCCCCTTCCTTCGGCAGCACGAAGCCGGTCACCCACACGTCCTGCGTGCGGCGGCCCTCGGTGACGGCGGCGCGCAGGGTCTCGTCGTCGAGCACCTCGCGGCTGAGCACCACCGCCAGCTCCTCGTCGCCGGGTGCTCCGTCCACCACGAGCGTGAAGGGCAGCGGCTCGCTGCCGGCCGGGCACGCCGCGTCCGTGATCCGCTCCCACCCGCCCGCGCCCGGCGAGGCGACCGCCACGTGCTCCAGCCCTTCGCAGGCCACGCGCAGCGCAAGCGCATCGCCGGGACGGACGGGTGAGCGCGCGTCCCAGATCCACGTCTCCGCGTCCCGGTGAACGAGCACCTGGACTGCCGGCGCTCCCTTCGCTCCCACGTACTCCGCCGGAGGAGCGGCTCGACCCCGGACGAACAGGACAGCGGCCGCCGCCAGGGCCACGGCCGTGACCACCGCCGAGGGCAAGGCCCAGCCCCGGCGCCGGGCCGCGGCAGGGGCCCGTCGATCCTCCGCCAGCCGGTCGAGCTCCGCCAGGTAGGCCCGGCAGCGCCCGCACCCTGCGACGTGGGCCTCCAGCGCGGCGTCGGCAGGCCGCCCCGCCGCCCAGTAGACGTCCAGCGCGAACGTCGACATCTCGCCGTCGGCGTCGATGGTCATGACGACAGCTCCCTTCGCAGCGGGGTGGTGCGCTCGTCGAAGCGCTCGAGCAGGCGCCGCACCGTCCTCTCCGAGACCCCGAGCACCACCGCCGCCTCGGGTTGCGGCAGGCCGTCGATGCGGCACAGCACCGCGGCGGCCAGCTCGTCCTCCGGGACCGACGACGCCAGCGAGGCGATGGCGGCCCTGGCTTCCACGTAGCCGCCCAGGTCCACGGCGCACGGGAGTTTCTCTTCGGTCACCTCGTGCGCGTCACTCCTGCGCCGGTCGCGCAGGGCGTCGATGGCGAGGCGCGTCGCAGTCCGGTACAGCCAGGCCATGACGGTGTGAGGGTCGCCCTCCCCTGCCCCCGACTTCCACAGGCGCAGGAACGCCTCCTGCGCGACGTCTTCTGCGGCGTGCGTCCTGCCGAGCAGGCGCCGGCACTTGGCGCGGATGGGCGGGAGAAAGCGCGCGTAGGCGCGCTCGAAGTCGGCCAGCGGAGTCAAGGAAGCAAGGTCTCCGCTGTGAAGACGGGCGACGTCGCCCGATCCGGACACGCCGCGTGTCGCCCGCGTGCGCTTTGTTCGCGCGAGCAGCGGCACCGGGGCGCACGCGCCCCGTCCTCATCGAGGCGGTGGGACGAGCTGTCCCGAAAGAGCAGATGCCGGAGCCAGGAAGCATGCACGGGGCGCCGCCATGGCAAGGAGCGGACCGCGCCGGCCTCCGGCGTCCGGGGCTTTCCCGAATTCCTGCCCCCTTCCTTGCCTCCTCTGCGCCGCTCGCCGCGCATGCTCCGTCGCGGACGGGGACTCCGTCTCTGCCTGCGAGCCTTCGCCGGCCGTCGGCGCCGGATTGTTCGCCGCTCGCTGAGAATCGAAAAAAGACAGCGGCGACTCGTCAGCCGATCGCTGACGCTCCCTGGCGAACAAATGGGACTCCGGAAAGCGACTTCGGGCACTCCTCGCCACTCTTTCTGGAGCGTCCGCCGTGCTTCTTCGATTCGTCGTGGCTCACGATGGTTCGTGAAAGTACCGCGAACGCTCCAGAAACGTTCGCCAGGGATTCCCGGCCGATCTTTCTGGATCGAGAAAGAACGACCTGGAGTCCTTCACGAGCGGCGAACGATGGAGAATGTCTCGCGGACGACTCTCCGCGATCCGCCATCGATTCCCCGCCGCGCTCTCACGACTCCAGAAGCGCGATTGCCGGGCCAGGCTCGCTCGCCAGCCATCGAAATTGGCTCGCTCACGATTCAGAATGGCTCGCTCACGATTCTCAGCTGTCTCTTCACCAGTCCCGGAGAGCCGCGCAGCTTCCTTCTTCCCGGATTCACCGAGGTTTCTCGAACGGGACGCATCGACGAAGAACGAGGAGGGCATCCTCGCGGGCGCGACCGGCACGTCGATTCATCGCGAGCGCATCTCGCTGGACGTTCCGATGAAGGTCGCCGGCGGCATTCTCTCCGCAGGAACGAGCCGAGCTTCCCGACGTCTGCGCACCCACAGCATCGCGGCCGCGCCGAGCACGAGGACCAGTCCCCCGCCCGCCGCACCGTTCGAGCCCGCAGCACGGGCGACCGAGCAGCCGACCTCCGCGGTGGATTCGACGGCCGCGCCCGTCCCGTGGATCGTGATGAGCGGCGAGGCGAAGGAGCCGAGCTCGTCGCTCACGGTCTCGCTGGCGCTGCTGCTGTACGTGTAGGAGAGCACGTCGCTCGGCATGCTGCTGCCCGTCAGCGCGCTGCTCACGGCCGCGCCCCCCACCTGCCACGCGAACGAGGCGCCGTACACGTCGCCTCCCTGCGCGTCGAAGGCGCGCGCGAAGACGTAGAGCGTGTTGCCGTTGCTCGCGTTCGCGTCGCTCTGGGCGAGAGCGCCCACGCTCTGGATGGCGCTCGACGCGACGACGGTGGTCGGGATCACGGCCATCGTCGAGCCACCCACCACGAGCGACACCTGCCCCGTCCCGGGCTGCGCGGCGTCGACCTCCACCCAGTCGCGGTCGTCGCCGAACGAGCTGGTCGTGGTCATCGCCGTCACCGCGCCGGTGCCGGTCGGCCTGACGGCGTTGTTGCCCCAGAGCTCCTGCGAGCCCTGGAAGTAGCGGACGAGGAACGTGGCGGTCCCTCCCTCGAGGACGCTCGCCTGCGTGACCTGCGCCTGCGCGTCGGACAGCCCGCCGAGCAGCAGACCGTGCGCGCACAGCTGGACGCTGTCCGGCTCGGCCACGTCCACCCCGTGCGTGTCGAGCACGTTGCCCTTCGCGTCGACCACCGACAGGGTGGTGTGCCCGGTGCCCACGGTCTCGACCTGGAAGTTGCCCGGGCTCGTCGAGCCATCGACGCGGATCACGGTCGAGTCCCCGCTCTCCAGGCTCCAGCTCGTGGTCGCGGTCGCGGTGTAGCCGGTCGTGGCGATGGTGATGTCGAACTTCGCTCCGTTGACGTACGGCGTGTGGAGATCGTCGGTCGCGGGACCGAGCAGATCGAGCTCGAAGGAGTCCTGCATCGCCACCGAGGGGCCGGGATTCAGCGGGGACTGGACGTCGACGTTGCACGCGCAGGTGAGGGCCGCCGACGTGAAGACGAGAGGGGCGAGGAGAAGAGAAGCGATCCGGGGCATGTGGGTGCCTTTCGCAAGCGGCATGCCCGCCCGACCGCCCGTGAATCTTCGCCCCCGAGAGAGAGGTGTGACCGGCCGTTATCGCACGCGTGACCTCGATGTCCGTGTCGAGCTTCGGTGCGCGCCGGCGCGACTTCTGCGCCGCGCTTCGTTGCCGCGCTCGACAAAGACCGCCGAGCACGGGTCTTGCCATTATTCTGGCGTCGCATGACCGAATCGCAGCCGCAGCTCGTCAAGGTCGTCGAGAGCACCGCCCCTCCGGGCCGCGGGAAGAGTCTCGGAGACTTCCTCTTCGGGCGGCGACTCGCGTCGGCCGAGGAGGAGCAGCACAAGATCGGGACGCTCGCCGGGGTGCCCGTTCTGGGCCTCGATGCGCTCTCGTCGGCGGCCTACGGCCCGGAGGCGGCCCTGACGCTGCTGCTCCCCCTCGGGGCAGCGGGGCTCTTCTACGTCGTGCCCATCAGCGCCATCATCATCGCCGTTCTCCTCGTCGTGTACGTCTCGTACCGCCAGACCATCCGCGCCTACCCCAACGGCGGCGGCTCCTACACGGTCGCGAAGGAGAACCTCGGACAGCGGGCGGCGCTCCTCGCGGGCGCCGCGCTCGCGCTCGACTACGTCCTCAACGTGGCGGTCGGAATCTCCGCCGGCGTCGGCGCCCTGGTGTCCGCGATCCCCTCGCTGCTGCCGTACATGCTGCCGCTGTGCCTCGCCATCCTCGTGCTTCTCACCCTGGTGAACCTGCGCGGCACGCGCGAGTCGGGGATCGCGTTCTTGCTCCCGACGTACCTGTTCGTCGGCACGCTCGCCGTCGTGATGATCCTCGGGGGCGCCAAGGCAGCGCTCGCCGGCGGGCATCCGGTGCCCGTCGCCGCGCCTCCCGTGCTGCCCGCCCCGGTGGGTGCAGCGACGGTGTGGCTGCTCATGCGCGCCTTCGCCAGCGGCTGCACCGCGATGACCGGGGTCGAGGCCGTGAGCAACGGCGTTCCCCTCTTCCGCGAGCCCACCGTCCGTCACGCCGAGCGCACCCTGACCGTCATCATCGCGGTCCTCGTGGCCCTGCTGGGGGGCATCGCGCTGCTGTCGCGCGCGTACGGCATCGGCGCCACGGAGCCCGGGGCGGATGGTTACGAGAGCGTGCTCTCGCAGCTGACGGGCGCCGTGACGGGCCGCGGCGTCTTCTACTACGTGACGATGGGCTCGGTGGTCGCGGTGCTCGCGCTCTCCGCCAACACCAGCTTCGCCGACTTCCCCAGGCTGTGTCGCGTCCTCGCGCTCGACCGCTTCCTGCCCGACACCTTCGCCCTGCGCGGACGGCGGCTCGTGTTCTCGTACGGCCTCGTCATCCTGGCCATCCTCTCCGGACTGCTGCTCATCGCGTTCGGTGGCGTGACCGACCGCCTGATCCCGCTCTTCGCCATCGGCGCCTTCCTGGCGTTCACCCTGTCGCAGACCGGCATGGTGCAGCACTGGCGACGGACGCCCGGGCCGGGCAGCAAGCGGTCGATGTGGATCAACGGCCTCGGAGCCGCCGCGACGGGGGTCACCCTCGTCGTCGTCGTGGTCTCCAAGTTCGTGGAGGGCGCGTGGATCGCCGCGCTCGCCGTGCCGCTGGTGGTCTTTCTGTTCGCCCGCATCAACCGTCACTACCAGTCGGTGGCCGCGCAGGTCGCCGACGACCAACCGCTGGTCCTCGCGGAGACCCAGGCTCCCATCGTGATCGTGCCGGTGCAGTCCTGGAGCAAGCTGACGAGCCGCGGCCTGCGCTTCGCGCTGGAGCTCTCCACCGACGTGCGCGCGCTGCACATCCTCACGCAGGACAGCACCATCTGCGAGCTGACCCCCGTGTGGGAGGAGCTCGTCGCAGGCCCGGCGCGGGCGGCGGGGCTCGTGGCACCGCAGCTCATCCTGCGCAAGTCCACGTACCGGCAGTTCTTCGCGCCCCTGGTCGACTACATCGAGCAGCTGCGCGACCAGACGCCCGATCGGGACATCGTCGTCATCGTCCCCGACCTCGTGGTGCACCGCTGGTACCACCGGTTCCTGCACAACAACCGGGGCACGCTCCTGCGCGGGCTGCTCCGCATGCGCGGCGGTCCGCGGGTCATCGTCGTGAATACGCCATTCTACCTCCGGTAGGCGCGCCTCACGTCACCAGGACCGCGGCGCCCTCGAACCGGCCGTGGCGCAGATCGTCGAGCGCCTGGTTGGCCTCCGGCAGCGGGTACGCCACGGGCCGCGTCCGGATGGGGATGCGCGGGGCGAGCTCGAGCAGCTCGTCCCCGTCGCGCCGGGTGAGGTTTGCCACCGACCGGATGACGCGCTCGCCCCAGAGATCGTCGTACGGAAAGCCCGGGATGTCGCTCATGTGGATCCCGGCGCAGACGACGGTGCCGCCCCTGGCCATCGCGTGCAGCGCAGTCGGGACGAGGGGCCCGATGGGCGCGAAGATCAGCGCGGCGTCGAGGGGCTCCGGCGCGGGAGTGTCGGAGTCCCCGGCCCACACGGCACCCAGCTCGCGCGCGAACTGCTGGCCGGCCGCGTCGCCTGGCCGCGTGAACGCGTAGACCTCGCGGCCCTGGTGCCGGGCGACCTGCGCGATGATGTGCGCCGCCGCACCGAAGCCGTAGAGCCCGAGGCGCCGCCCGTCCCCGGCCAGCCGGAGCGCCCGGTAGCCGATGAGGCCCGCGCAGAGCAGCGGCGCCGCCTCGGCGTCGGAGTAGACAGGGGGGAGCGGGAAGCAGAAGCGCGCGTCGGCCACGGTGAGCTCCGCGAAGCCTCCGTCGATCTGGTAGCCGGTGAAGCGGGCTTGCTCGCACAGGTTCTCGCGCCCCGAGCGGCAGGCGGCGCAGACGCCGCACGTCCAGCCGAGCCATGGCACCCCCACCCGGTCGCCGACCGCGAAGCGCTCGACCCGCGCTCCCTTCTCGATGACCTCGCCCACGATCTCGTGGCCCGGGACGAGCGGCAGCCTGGGACGGGGCAGCTCGCCGTCGATCACGTGCAGGTCGGTTCGACACACGGCGCAGGCGCGGACGCGGAGCAGCACCTGGTCGGGGCCTGGCCGCGGAGCGGCCATCTCGGTCGGCGCCAGCGGTCTTCCGACGCCCGTGAACACCATGGCTCTCATGCGCTACGCATAGCGCGTCAGCGCCGGACATGGCGCTTGGCTTGAGGAAACGTTCCGTGAGGTAATTCCACCATGGCAACACCGCTGGTCTCCATCCTGATGGGAAGCAAGAGCGATCTCGACATCATGCAGGCCGCGCGCGACGCGCTGGCAGAGCTGGGGGTCGAGCACGAGGTGCGCGTGCTGTCGGCGCACCGCACGCCGGACGCGCTGTTTGCGTACGTGAAGGACGCCGAGGCGCGTGGCGTCGAGGTCTTCATCGCGGGGGCGGGTGGCGCGGCGCACCTGCCGGGGGTCGTGGCGGCGAAGACCACGCTGCCGGTGCTGGGCGTACCGATCCCCTCCGGACACCTGCTGGGGCTCGATGCGCTGCTCGCCATCGTGCAGATGCCGAAGGGCATTCCCGTGGCGACCTTCGCCGTGGGCAAGGCGGGAGCGGGCAACGCGGGGCTCTTTGCCGTGGCCATCCTGGCAAACAAGCGGCCGGAGCTCGCGGCCCGCGTCGTGGCCTGGCGGGAGGCGCAGGCTGCGAAGCTCCTGAAGGAGTCGGTCATCGTGTAGCTTGACCCGTACGCCCGTTCAGTATCCCCTGAAAGGGTCGTGCACCCCCTCCAGCCCCTCGCCAACCCCCCGAATCCCTGGGCTTCGACGGACGTCGAGTACCTCGACGGAGAGGCCCCCCACGCCCGGCTCGAGGTCTACGAGGACCACACCCGCACCATCCTCGCCCACAACGACAGCCCGGACGTCGGCTTCTCGTGGAGCGTGAACCCCTACCGGGGCTGCTTTCACGCGTGCGCCTACTGCTATGCGCGTCCGGGCCACGAGTACCTCTCGTTCGGGGCCGGCAGTGACTTCGACCGGAAGATCGTGGTCAAGCCCCGGGCGCCCGACCTCCTGCGCGAGGCGTTCGACCAGCCCGCGTGGAAGGGCGAGCGCGTCGTCTTCAGCGGCGTGACCGACTGCTACCAGCCGCTGGAGGCGAGCTACCGCGTCACCCGGGGCTGCCTGGAGGTCTGCGCCGAGTACAGGAACCCGGCGGGGGTCATCTCCAAGTCGCCCCTCGTCGAGCGGGACATCGATGTCATGCAGGAGCTGACGCGGGTGACCAGCTTCTCCATCATGGTCAGCGTCCCTTTCTGGGACGAGACCAAGGCACGGGCCATCGAGCCCTTCGTGACGACGCCGGCGCGACGCGTGCGCGCCATCGAGCGCCTGGCGAAGGCGGGCATCCGCGTCGGGGTCATGGTGGCTCCCATCATCCCCGGTCTCAACGACGAGGACATGGGCGAGGTGCTGCGCGCAGCGCACGGCGCGGGAGCGACCAGCGCGGGCATGGTGCTGCTGCGCCTGCCCGGCCCGGTCAAGGAGGTGTTCGAGGGCCGCCTGCGTGCGGCGCTTCCCCTGCGCGCCGACAAGGTGGTCCGCCGCATCAAGGAGACGCGGGGCGGCAAGATGTACGACGCCCGCTTCTCGGTGCGTGGCAAGGGAGAGGGGCCCTATGCGGAGGCCATCCACGCCCTGTTCGAGCAGACCTGCGCCAGGCTCGGCCTGAACGGCAGAGAACACGACGAGACGGCAGCGACGTTCCGTCGGCCACGAGGGCAGCTGGCGCTCTTCTGAGAGCTCACGAGATGCGGCTCTGAGCGTGGCCGTGGCGCCGAAAACGCACCCGCGTGCTGGCAGGATCGTCGTGGTACGCGATCTGGTCGTCGTCGTAACGCGACGCCTGGCCCACCACGCACCGAGAGCGGACGGCAGGCGTGGCGGAGACGATCGCGCGGCTGCTCCCGACGCACGGAGCGGGGCACCCCTGGCAGGGGGCCTGGTGCGAGAGGGGCGGGTCCACGTCGGCGTCGACCAGCCATGCACCACGCAGAGCCCACCACGCGCCGTGCGTCTCGTGGATGTGGAGGCGGAAGGGGCTGGCGGAGCCGAGCCCGGCGAGGCGCGACAGGATCAGGAAATCGATGCGCGGGACGGCATGGAAGGCGGCATCGAGCCGCCGGAAGCGCACCCCCTCGCGCACCAGCGCCCCGTCGGCGCGCTCGAGCAACAGAGCCACGAATGCGTCGTAGGGGTCCGACTCGTCCCAGAGCGCCGGGTTCGCGGTCATGTGCCCCAGGAACAGCCTCCACAGCGCCGGCCCGGCGCTCCCCGCCACCACGACGCCGCGTGCTCCGGGCATGAGCGCCTGCGACCGGATGGCGGGGTGAGCCTCCGCGTCGTACGGAGCGGTCGGACACGAGGCCACCAGCTCGATCCCGGTACCGGTCAGCGCGCTGCGGACGACACGCGTCGCGTTCGGAGCCGCCACCGCGCGCGCTCAGTAGTTGTAGGTCACGGTGTCGGGGTTGTCGCTCGCCGGAAAGGCCAGGCTGCGCATGCGACGGTCGATGCACGCGGCCACGCGGTTGTTCGACGGATCGACGTTCACCGTCACCCCGAGGGGCCTGCCTCGCCTGACGAGGACGCAGATCTTCGCGTGTGAGGAGTCCCCCAGGCCGCACGCCACGGCGGCGTTGCTGTTGGAGATCGGGCGCCCCAGATCCTCGCGCGACAGATCCTTCGGCCCCGTCTTGCCCATGGTGATCTGCTGCGGGTTCTCGTCCTGCGCCTTCTCGCAGCTCTTCCCGGTGCTCACGCCGACAGCCACGTGCAGCTCCTCGGTGTCGCCCGACTTCTTGTCGTGATCGTAGATGGCAACGTCGATCTTCGTGCCCTCGTCGTTGAGCTTCCCGAGGTCGTTCCAGAAGACGATCTTGTCGCCGTGATACCCCGTCTTGGTCCTCATCAGCGGGACCTCGATGGCCACCTGGCCCTTGCCCCGGGGGTAGACGAGCACGGCGTCGCGGCTCTTCACGTCGGGCCCGAGCAGGGTCACGTCGTCGTCCGTGGCGTCGATGATGATGTGCACGCCGTCCTCCACGGGCTCGATCTTCACCAGCGCCGAGTAGTCCCTCGGACCGTTCTTGGCGCACGGCGTGAACACGTCGGTCGACTTGCCCTCGCTGAGGTCGGCGCTCTGCACCTTGTCGGCGTCCCCGCATGGTTTCTGGGCCTGGGCTATCTCCGCCTCGGTGGGCTGGGGTTCGGCGGCAGGGGTCTGGGCAGGCAGATTGCTCCCGCCCCCACAGGCGGCGGTCCCGACCAGGAGGATGGCGCAGAGGACGGTCCGGATCATGGACGCAGGATAGACGACTTGCGGGCAGTCGAGAGAGCGGCGGATGATGCGCCTCCGTGCGCTGGTACGTCCTCTCCCTCGCCCTTCTCACGTCCTTCACCCCCCCATCCTCCCGCTCACCCGGGGGTGCCTCGGGAGAGGGGGTCTCTGCGCCCGTGGTGCAACGGGGACAGGACACCCCGGTCGCCGCCGAGCCCACGGCACCTCCGGCCGCCGTGCTCACCCCGCTGGCCGGGCCGGCGTTCGATGACGACGCCACACTCGCGCTCCACGCCGACGACGTCGCCGACTACACGCTGCGCGCGACGCTGGATCCTGCCGCGCACCTCGTGCACGGGGAGGGCACGATCACCTGGCGCAACACCAGCACCACGCCGGTGCACGAGCTGTGGATGCACCTCTATCTCAACGCGTTCAAGAACGAGCGCTCGGCCTTCCTCCGCGAGCGCGTGGGCGGACGGGGGAGCACGACACCCGAGGACTGGGGATGGATCGACGTCCGGAAGCTCGTGCTGCGAACCAGCGACGCTGCGCCCATCGACCTCTGGCCTGCTGCCGAGCTGCGCCGCCCCGGGGACGAGGACGAGACCGACGCGCACGTCCCCTTGCCCGTCGCCATCGAGCCGGGCGAAGCCGTCCAGCTCGACGTCGTGTTCGATGACAAGCTCCCCGCCATCGTCGAGCGCACCGGTTACCGCGGGAGCTACCACATGGTCGGGCAATGGTTCCCCAAGGTCGCCCGCCTCGAGCACGACGGCACCTGGGCCCACTTCCCTTTCCACCACCTGGCCGAGTTCTACGCCGATTACGGCACCTACGACGTGACCCTCGACGTGCCCGAGGCCTACACCCTCGGGGCGACCGGACCGGTCACCGAGTGGCACGTGGCCGATGGGCGGCGCGTCGAGCGGCATGTCCAGACGGACGTGCACGACTTCGCCTGGACGGCCTGGGACGCGTGGCAGGTGGCGCGCGAGACGATCGACGGGGTGGAGGTGACGCTGCTCTACCCGCGCGGCTTCACGCGCATCGCGCAGCGGGAGCTGGCCACGCTGCGCTTCGGCCTGCCTTACTACTCGGCGCACTACGGCCGCTACCCGTACAAGGTACTCACCGTGGTGCATCCCCAGGAGGACGCGGCCGAGAGCGGGGGCATGGAATACCCGACGCTCATCACCGGCATGGGCTCCTGGATGACGCCACCCGGCGTGCTGGTACCGGAGCTGGTGACGCTCCACGAGATGGGACACCAGTGGTTCTACGGGCTGGTGGCGACCAACGAGCTCGCCTGGCCCTTCCTGGACGAAGGGCTGAACCAGTTCGCCGAGCAGGACGGAATGGGCAAGTGGCGCGGAGACAGCTCGGTCGTGGACCTCGCGGGCCTGAGCGTCAGCGACGCCACGATCTGCGCGGTGGGCGGCACGCTCGGCGTGCACGACGAGCCAGTGGCGCAGGCCGCGAACGCATTCTCCACCGGTCAGAACTACGGTGCGCTGGTCTACGATCGCACGGCCTCCGTGGTGGAGACCCTGCGACGCGTGTACGGCGACGAGCCCGTGATGCGCGCGCTGGGCCGCTATGCGCGGCGCTTCCGCTTCGCGCATCCCGGGCCGGACGATCTGATCGCGGTCTTCGAGGAGGTCCTGGGCGTGCACGTCGCGGCGACACTGCGCAGCGCCCTCTTCGACAAGGGCTGGGTCGACTACGTGGTCGAGGGCGTCTCGGCCCATGAGGCCGTGCGCGCGGCGGGGATGTTCGACGCCGACGGCAAGCGCCAGAAGGTGGAGCCCGGCGCGCGCGACGAGGGGGGCTGGGACAACGCGGTGCTGGTGCGACGCCGCGGAACCCTCTCCCTGCCGGTGGACGTGGAGTTCTTCCTCGCGGACGGCACCACCCGGCGGGAGCACTGGGACGGCGAGGGTGAGTCGAGGCGGTTCTGGTGGCACGGCCCGAGCGCGGTGCGGTCGGCGACGGTGGATCCCGAAGATCACGTGATGATCGACATGAACCTCGCCAACAACCGCGGCTCATCGGACGGCCACGGCGCCAGCGCGCCGAGGACGCTGGAGCGGGCGACCTACTGGATGCAGCTCGCGCTGACGGCGGTGTCGCCGTGACCGGCACGGACGCCGCGCTGCGCAGCGTCGGCCTGGCCGACGAGCTGGTTCTCCTGACGCCGCAGTCCATGCGCGCGCGCCGCCACCCGCGCGCCGTGGCCGGCATCTGGATATGGGAAACCGTACTGGCCCTGCTGGTGAGCGCACCGGCCGCCGGCCTCGCGCGAGCGGCCTGGCGCGGGGACGCGAACGGGGACGCACCTCTGTGGGCGCAGGGCGGTCACGCGCTGGTGGACTGGCTGCGGCACGACAACCATGGCCTGAGCGCGCTGCTGAGCAGCGCGGAGATCGTGCTCGTGGTCGGCGTCGTGGCAGGCCTGGTGCCGATGGCAGGGCTGCTGGTCACGCTGACGTACGCCACACGGGAGCGCAAGGCGGCGGGCCTGGCCCGGAGCATCGCCGGAGGGCTGCGCGCGTTCCCGTCCATGGCGCTCCTGCTCGTCGTGGCGGGGTTGGTCCAGGGACTCGTCGTCAGTGGGGGTCTGTTGCTGGCCAGCGCGGTCGGAGGCTGGGCGAACGCCGGTATGGGCGAGGCGCGCGCGCAGCAGCTCGCGGGCGTGGTGGGCCTGATTGCCCTGGCGCTGGGCTCGTGCGTGGGCGTCATGCACGATCTGGCGCGTGCGGCCGTGATCCGTTTCAAGGTGAAGGGGCTTCGCGCCCTCGGGCTCGGCGTGCGTACCCTGCGCCTCTCACCCGCGTCGCTGTGGTGGTCGTGGGCATGGCGCTCGCTGGCCTCGCTGGCACCCGTCCTCGCGGTCGCCGGGCTGGCAGGCCACCTGGGCGGTCGCGGTGGGCTGGCCCTCGCGCTGCTCTTCCTGCTCCACCAGGCCGTCGTCGCGGCACGGGTGGCGCTCCGTGCCTCCTGGCTGGCGCGGGCGGTACGCGCGGTCGACGGAGCGCTACGGCGCGTGGGCTGAAGAAACCGCGCTCTGCGAGGGCGCGGAGAAGAGCGCTCGTTCAGCGCGGCAGGAGCGCGCGATAGAGCTGATCGTAGCGCCTGGCGGGGCGGTCCCAGCTGCGGTCGAGGCGCATCGCACGACGGATCAGACCCGGCCAGCGCGGCAGGGTGCGCGCCGCGATGGCGCGCTCGGTCGCGCCGAGGAGCGCCTCGGCGGTCAGCTCCTCGAAGAGAAAGCCCGTGCCCGTTTCCAGCTTTGCGTCGCAGTCGACGATGGTGTCCACCAGACCACCGGTGGCGTGAGCGACCGGGAGTGCGCCGTACCGCTGGCCGTACATCTGAACCAGCCCGCACGGCTCGTACCGGCTCGGCACGAGCACGAAGTCTGCCCCTGCAAAGATCCGGTGAACGAGGGCCTCGCTCGCCGCGCGGGCGAAGGCGACCCGGCCGGGCGACTTCTCCACGAGCGCCTGGACGACCGACGCCAGGCCAGCCTCGCCTTCCCCGGCGAACACGATCTGCGCGTCCGTCCCGCGCAGCAGCCTGGGGACGGCTGCGGCGGCGACGTCGGTCCCCTTCTGTTCGACCAGGCGCCCCACGCACGCGACCACGGGAGGCGCGCCGTCGATGGTCAGCCCCAGCTCCCTCTGCAACGCCCCCTTGCAGCGGGCCTTGTTGCCGAAGTCTTCGGCGTCGTAGCGGGCCGCGAGAGCCGGATCCGTGGCCGGGTTCCACACCGCGTAGTCGACGCCGTTGACGATCCCCGCGAGCGCTTCGCCGCGCGCGCGCAGCACGCCCTCGAGCTTGGCGCCCAGCTCCACGGTCTGGATCTCGCGTGCGTAGGTGGGGCTGACCGTGGTGACGGCGTCCGCCGTGACGATGCCCTGCTTGAGCAGGTTGATGCCACCGTAGAACTCCAGTCCGTCGACGTGGAAGTGCTCCCACCCCAGGCCCAGCAGCGGCAGAGTGTCCTTCGGGAACACGCCCTGGTGGCGCACGTTGTGGATGGTCAGCACCGTGCGCGCCGCGGCGAGCGCGGGCGTCTCGGCGGCGAGGGCGCGAAGGTAGGACGGCACGAGGGCCGTTGGCCAGTCGTTGCAGTGTACGACGTCGACGGGTCGCCCTGTCAGGGCTCGCTGGCGCACCAGCTCCGCCGCGGCGCGCGAAAGTACCGCGAAGCGCAGGGCGTTGTCCGGATAGTCCTCGCCGCGCTCGCCGTAGACGCCGGCGCGGTCGAACAGCCCGGGTACGTCGACCACCACGAGGTCGACCTGCGAGGCCAGCCGTCCGTCGAACAACGTGGCCTCGAAGCTGCGGTCGCCCAGCGTGAAGCGGAGCGGCGTGAGGCGTCGCGCCAGCAGCAGGCCCTGCTGCTCCAGCTCGGCGAAGCGGGGCATGACGAGCGTGACCGCGTGGCCCAGGCTGCGCAGCGCCTTCGGCAGGGCGGCGGACACGTCCGCCAGGCCGCCGACCTTGACGAACGGGGCGAGCTCCGTGGTGACGAACGTGATCTCCATGGCAACCGCGCTCATAACATAGAATCGTCGGTGCATGACGCGTGTCCGCGGCTCTTCCGTCCGGCCCCCCCGCCCCGAAGGCGTGGACGAGGGGGCGGTGGTGACGGTGTTCCGGGTTCCGCCCGAGGTTGCGGGTCAGCGCGTGGACGTCTTCATCCAGAGTCAGCTCAATCGCACCAGCCGCACCCGCGCCCAGGCCATCGTCCGCGCGAGCGCCTACGACGGCAGCGGACGCAAGCTGGGCCCCAACGACCGGGTGCGGCCCGAGCAGCAGATCTTGCTCTGGAGGCCACCGTGGGACGAGACCCCGGTCCCCCTCGAGGTACCGGTCGTCTACGAGGACGAGCACCTGATGGCGGTCGACAAGCCCGCCCTCCTGCCCGTTCACCCCACGGCGCGGTATCACAAGAACACGCTCATCAAGGTGCTCCAGGCGGAGCGCCCCGATGCAGCCTTCCTCTCGCTCGGACACCGCCTCGACCGGGAGACGAGCGGGGTCATGCTGGTATCGAAGACGCGCGCGGCCGATCGAGCGCTGAAGAAGCAGCTCGAGGCGCGTTCGAACGTGGAGAAGACCTACACCGCGATCACCTGGGGGGTACCCGACCGCGGGGACGGCGCCCGGAGCTTCCGGCTAGAGCGCAGCCTGGAGCTCGACATGGACAATGCCATCCGGGTGAAGATGAAGCTCAGTGACGCGCCCACTGCGCTCTACGCGTCGACCGTGTTCGACGTGGTCGAGGTACGCCGCACCGGGTCGGGCGCCTCGTATGCCCTGGTCCGCTGCACGCTGGAGACTGGCCGGCAGCACCAGATCCGCCTGCACCTCGCGTCGCTCGGCGCCCCCATCGTGGGTGACAAGCTCTACGGGCCCGATGAGGGGACGTTCACGCGGGGAGCCGACGGCGAGCTCACGCCCGACGACGTCGCCCGGCTGGAGCTCCCGCGGCACGCACTCCACGCGGCGAGGCTGGCCCTCCCCCACCCGATCACCGGAGCACCCCTCGTCCTCGAGGCGCCGCTACCGCTGGACATGGCGGAGTTCTGGCGCTCGCTGGCGTGACACCGTTCACATCCCGCGAGGCACCCTGTCGAGATCGAGTTGTTCGAGGGCGACGCGGATGAGCGCGCTGCGATTGGCCTTGGTGATTCCGCGCGCCTTCAGCTCGTCGACGCGGGCGTCGAGCTCCTCGAGATCCTTGGTGTAGAGCGAGATGCAGATGACCTTGTAGTGCACGGGCTTCGGCGCCGGCTCGGCCTTCCGGCCGCGCGGGCGAGGAGGGCTCGCGTCGGGAGCGTAGAACGCCCCCGAGAGGACGCCCTGCACCTCGTCCGCATCGAGCACGCGCGCTCCTCCAAGCCCTGTCTCTTCCTCACGCCCGGCCATGCTGTTCTCCTGGTTCTCTGGTAGCGCCCACGTCGCCGCTCACTCCCCCACGGCTCGCCTGGTGTTCGTTGCTGCAGGTCCGTCGACCAGCAGGTCGACGACACGCAGGTAGTCCTCCGCAGCGTTGGACTCGGGGGCGTACTCGAAGATGGTCTTTCCCTGCGCAGGCGCCTCCTTCAGGCGTGTAGCCTGCCGGATGGGCGTCATCACCCGCTCGCCGAAGTGCTCCTTCAAGGCCTCCACGGCGTCGCGGCAGATGCGCGCGCGGGCGTCGTAGAAGGTGGGGAGCACGCCATGGATCTGCACCGGGTGGTGGAGCAGCGAGTTGACGTTCTTCACGGTCTTGATGACCTGGCGCACGCCCACCAGCGACAGGAAGTCGCAGGCGACTGGAACCACGATGCCATCGGCCACGACCAGCGCATTCTGGTTCATCAGCGACAGTGACGGCGAGCAGTCGAGCAGGACGACGTCGTACTGGTCGAAGGCGGAGACGAGGCGCTCGCGCAGGATGCGGTCGCGGTTCTGTCGACCGGCCAGATAGAGCTCTGCGGCCGCGAGGGTCTCGTTCGAGACGATGAGGTCGAGGTTGGGGCGCACCTTCACGGCTGCATCGCCTGGGCGAACGCCCATCACCAGCACGTGGTAGAGGGTCTTCTCGGCCTTGACGCCGAGCGACACGCCGACGTTGCCCTGGGAGTCGGTGTCGACGAGGAGGACCTTCAGCCCGCGCGAGGCGAGGCCTGCGGCGATGCTGACGGAGGTCGTCGTCTTTCCAGTCCCACCTTTGTGGTTGAAGATGGCGAGGTGTGTGGGCGCATGCATGCGGGCGGGTGCGCGGACGGGACCCGGCGCCTGCGAGGCCGCGGGCGCGAGTCGGGGCGAAGGCCCAAGCGATGGCGCCGAGGAAGGCGCCGATGGCGGTGCAGGGGGAGGAGGCTTCGCTGCCGAAATGAGCCCCAGGCGTGCGCCGCCGGCTTCGTCGAGGATCTGCTTGCGGCACTCCTCGCTGCAGGCATGACGCAGCTCACCCCGTACGCGGACGACCTGCGACACCAGCTCCACGTAGAAACGCTTCTGGCAGGCGTGGCAGGTGGCGCCCCCGGTCGCCTCTCCGCTCACCGCCTTCTGGTGGCAATCGTGCGAACAGAAGAAGGCAAAGCCCCCGTCTCGCTCTTCCATCTGGTAGCGAAACTGCACTTCGAACCGCTTCGCGCAGACGCTGCAGCCCTCGGTCATGGCAGCCATCGTGCTTCCGTGGGTGCCACGGCAGCGCGATGTGGGCCAAGAAAGCGGCGCTCGTCACCAGCGGTCGTCAGTGCCGGAAGTGTCGCACCCCGGTCATGACCATCGCCAGACCCAGCGCGTCGGCGGCTGCAACGACCTCCGCGTCCTTCACGCTCCCACCCGGCTGCGCCACCGCCGTGACCCCGGCCCTCGCCGCAGCCTCGACACCGTCGGGGAACGGGAAGAACGCATCGCTCGCGAGGACGCTTCCGCGCGATTTCTCACCTGCTTTCTCACATGCGATTTGCACCGAAACCACGCGGGACATCTGACCTGCGCCGACCCCGACCGTGACCTCGCCCCGCGCGAGGACGATGGCGTTCGACTTCACGTGTTTGCACACCCGCCACGCGAACTCGAGGCTGGCGAGCTCGGCACCGGTGGGGGCGCGCTTCGTCGCCACCTTGCCGCGCGTCACCTCGCCCGCTGCCGTCGCGTCCCTGTCCTGCACCACCAGGCCGCCGCCGACGCGCTTGTAGGTCAGCGCCCGGTGCTCGGGGGGCAGCCACGCTCCGGTCGCCAGCAGGCGCAGGTTCTTTTTCGCCCGGAGCACCTCGAGGGCCGGCGCGGCGAAGGACGGTGCGACGACGCACTCCAGGAAGGTCTCGGCGAGCACCCGCGCCGTGGCCTCGTCCACCTCGCGGTTGAGCGCCACGATCCCGCCGAAGGCGCTCAGGGCATCGGCCTCGCGCGCCTCTCGGTAGGCCTCCACCAGGGTACCGGCGACGGCGACCCCGCAAGGGTTGGTGTGCTTGACGACCACGGCGGCCGGGCGGTCGAACTCGCGCACGGCGTCGAGCGCCGCGTCCACGTCGACCAGGTTGTTGAACGAGAGCTCCTTGCCCCCACTTCCAAGGCTCTCGGCGCGCGCCACCGAACCGGCCTGCGCGTCGCGCTCGACGTAGAAGGCCGCGGCCTGGTGCGGGTTCTCTCCGTAGCGCAGCCCGTATGCCCGCTCGAAGGGCAGGGTCAGGTAGCGGGGGAAGGCGGTCCGCGTCCCGTCGCCCTCGCGCGAGGAGAGGTAGCCGCTGATCGCCGCGTCGTAAGCGGCGGTGTGTGCGAACGCCTTGGCCGCAAGCGCGGCGCGGGTCGCGGGGGTGGTGTCGCCCGTCTTGGCGATCTCCTCGAGCACGCAGGCGTAGTCGGTGGGATCGCACACCACGGTCACGCGAGCGTGGTTCTTCGCCGCCGAGCGCACCATCGAAGGGCCGCCGATGTCGATGTTCTCGACGATGTGCTCGTGGGTCGACGCTGGATCGGCGGCCACGCGCTCGAACGGGTAGAGGTTGACGATGACGAGGTCGATCTCGCGCGCCCCCAGGCGCTCGAGGTCGTTCCTGTCCCGGTCGCCGCGCGAGAGGATGCCGCCGTGCACGCGCGGATGCAGGGTCTTCACCCGACCGTCCATGACCTCGGGCGAGCCGGTGTAGCTCTCGACCGTCTCGACCGCGACGCCCTCGGCGCTCAGCGCCTTCGCCGTCCCACCGCTCGAGAGAATGCGGACGCCTCGCTCGTGGAGAGCGCGCGCGAAGGGGACGAGGCCGGACTTGTCGGAGACCGAGATGAGGGCGGTGCGGATGGGCATGTCCGCTGCCGGCTACCGTGGCCGCCTGGCGCGGTCAATGCGCGACGCCCGGGTGCGTCGTGGTATGCGCTGGTGCGCCCTAGTCCGCGTCCAGCTCGCTGGAGGCGAAGGCCTCCACGTCGAACTCGACCGTGGCCTGGGTATCCACCTCGGCCTCCACGTCAGCGTCCTCACCATCCTCACCGTCCTCTGCGTCCTCGTCGCCCTCACCCTCGGCGTCGGCGGGCCGGGTCAACACCGGCAGCCGTCGCTTGCCCATGGGGCCCTCGTCGACGTAATCGCGCAGCGCGGTCATGTCGCGCAGGGCGGCGAGCTTCGCCAGCCCCTTCACCTCGACCTGGCGAATACGCTCGCGGGTCAGGTTCATGATCGCCCCGACCTCCTCCAGGGTGGTCCCGCCGCGGTCAGCCACGTCGAGCGCGCAGGTTTCGGTCATCTCCCACACCTCGAGGTCAGGGAAGTTCAGTTTGATGGCCCCCGTACGGGCCGACACGTCCAGGTAGAGGTGGTGCTTGCACGACACGAAGGGGCACGGCCTCATGGCCTCGGCGCACTCGCTGCGCACCCGTGGCCGCTCGACCTCGTCCACCTCCGGGTAGAGCATGCGCCCGAGCTCGAGCTCGCGCTTGGTCATGCGCTTGACGCTGATGGTCCGGGCACGGATGGCACGCTTGCGGCGCGATCTCCGTTGCTCGCGTGTGACCGGCTCGCCGTCGGTCTCCGCGCTCAGGGCCAGCGCCCCGTCCGTCGCCACCTGACCGGTGAGGGTCAGCTCTTCAACCTTCGGTTCGTGCTTGGGGTCCATCCTCGGCTCCTCCCGGCGCATCGCCGACAAACCGCTACCTGTCGAGCGCGGGCCGCCTCGCCCACACCCGACTACTCCATCGCTGCGCTCGTGGCGCTTGCTCTCGGGTTCCGGTCCAGCCTCGACGTCGACTCCTTGTGGAGCCTAGGAAGCTGGGGCCGTCACGCCTAAAGAAAGACCCGGTGCTACTCGTCGACTCCTCGCGTCGGCAACTCGCCGTACACGATGCCTCGACCGTTTGCACCTTAAGGCACTCGAAAGATCGTGGTCAATCCATCGTTTGCCTTTTTTTCGTGCGTTTCCATTATGGAACTCGTTTCGCGCGGTTAGATCGTCGCCGTGACAGGAAATGTCACGACATGGACAGCGCGCGTACCGCGCGGACCAGGCTTGCCAGCCGCAGCGACCCGAGCTCGCCCGCACCGTGGACCGCGAGCGCCCGGAGCGCGTCGTCGGCGGTGGTGAAGCGCTGCGCTGGGTCGCGCTGGATGAGTCGCTCGACGACGGCAACGAGGCTGCTGGCGAGCCGTGGCCGGCGCTCCAGCAGCGGCAACGCCGGCTGCTCGACCACCGCCTTCATCTCCCGCACTCCACGGATAGGACCCCAAGGGCGCTGACCGGCGAGCAGCTCGTAGAGCAGGACGCCGACCGCGAACAGGTCCGTGCGCGCGTCGAGCTCGGCGCCGAGGATCTGCTCGGGGGCCATGTATCCCAGCTTGCCCTTGACGAAGAGAGGACGCGTCCATCGCGTGCGATCGCGGGCCAGGGCGATGCCGAAGTCGCCGAGCTTCACCTCACCGTGCGAAGACACCAGCACATTGTGGGGAGTCACGTCGCGATGAACCAGACCGGGGAGCGACTGCTGGACTGCGGAGAGAGCGCGGAGAAGCGCGCAGGCCACGTGCACCGCGACGCCGTCGGCCAAGCGCTGCTCGCCCAGGGCTTGAAGCAGCGCCCGGAGGTCCAGCCCTTCCACCAGCTCGAGGACCAGGAACGGTCCTGCTCGCCGATCCTCAGCGAAGGTGATCAGCGAGATGACATGGGCGTGTCGGACGCGGGCCAGGAGCCGGGCTTCCTCGCGGAGAGCGTCGGCGTGCTCGGGCTCCACCGTTCCCGCGAGCCGCTTCACGCACACCAGTCGCTCCAGGCCCTCGCCGACCGCCCGGGCCACGTGGACATCCCCCCATGGGCCTCCCCCCAGGCGACGCAGCAGTTCGTAGCGCATCCCCCCGTACCGGAGCTCCTCCCCCAGCGTCGCGCGCGCGGTCCTCATGCACCCCCATCGGCTCGCCACCCGCCACGGTTGCGTCTATGTTCGGCGCCAGGGCGCGAGCGAGGAAGATGACACTAGAGCATCGCGATCCCCACCCCAGGCTGACGCGGGACGTCGCCGCGCGAGGGGCCCGCATCCGATTCGTCGAGGCGGGCAGCGGTCCTCCGCTGGTGCTCATCCACGACTACCTGGCCAGCCGCGTGGCGTGGGACGACGTGCTTCCCCGCCTCGCGGAGCGCTTCCACGTCATCGTGCCGGATCTGCCCGGCTTCGGGGAGAGCGAGAAGCCCCCGCCCGGCCGCTACCGGTACGGCTTCGAGGGCTTCTCCGAGTCGCTCGTGGACCTGCTCGCAGCGCTGGGCCTGGCGCGCGTGTCGGTTTGCGGCCATGCCATGGGAGGGGCGGTCGCGCTGACGATGGCGGCCTCCCATGCTCACGTGGTGGAGAAGCTCGTGCTGGTCAACCCACTCGTCTATCCGCCGCGCACCGACGCGCTCTCCCGGATCGCGAGCCTGCCCTTGCTCGGCCCGCTGGTGTTCAAGCAACTCTACGGTCGGGCGCTGTTCCGCACGCGCTTCGCTGGAAGCGCCGCCGCCCGGCAGGAGCAGCTGTTCGAGCTTTTCGACGTCCCGGCGGCACGCGAGGCCGCCTACGCGACGCTGTGCTCGATGCTCGACACGAGATCCCTCACGGCAAGCGTCCCGCGGGTCACCGCCCCGACGCTGGTGGCGTGGGGACGTAGCAACCGCGCGGCGCCAGTCGAGCAAGGGCGCCGACTCGCGCGCGAGCTACGTGGCGCCCGCTTCGAGGTGTTCGACTGTGGGTCCTCCCCCGCCGAGGAGGTGCCCGCCGCCTTTGCCGGCGCCGTGACGTCCTTTCTGACCAGCGGCAAGGGGACCTGAACCGTGCTCGACGCGCGGGCGCGCGCGCGCTTCATCAGGAACCGGTCGGCGGTGGCGGGGACGGTCATCGTCGCCGCGCTGGTGCTCTTCGCGCTCCTGGGGCCGCTGGTCGCCCGGCACGGCCCCCTCGAGAGCGACTTCGTCCACGGCATCGCAGCTGACGGGATGCCTGCCGGGCCGAGCGCCGATTTCCCGCTCGGCGCCGATCGCATTTTCCGCGACGTCTTCGCCCGCGTCACGCTCGCCGGCCGGGTGTCGCTCCTCATCGCCGTGTCGGCCACGCTCATCGCCAGCGCCATCGGAGCGGTGGTCGGCGTCATCGCCGGCTACTACGAGGGGGCACGGTTGCGCGTCCCGTGGCCGGCTTTCCTGGCGACGGTGGGTGCGATCGCGGCCATGGCCGCTGGCCACCCGACGCTGGCGCTGGTGGTGCTGGCGACCGGAGTCGCGGTCTCGCTTGCCCGGCGCTTCGGTGGGCCGCGCCTCGACGTCGACGGGCTGCTCATGCGAGCCGTAGACGTCATGCTGGCGTTTCCGTTCCTGCTCCTCGTGATGGCCATCGGCGCGGCCCTCGATCACACGTCGGAGGTCACGATCTTCGTCGTCCTCGGCGTCACCGGGTGGACGGGGGTCGCACGGGTTCTGCGCGCCAAGACGATGCAGGTGCGGTCGCTCGACTACGTCACGGCGTCGCGTGCCCTCGGACAGCCAGCGGGCCAGGTCATGCTGAAGCACGTCCTCCCCAGCGTGATCGGCCCCCTCATCGTCAGCGCGACCGTCCAGGTGGCGCAGATGATCGTGGCCGACAGCGTCCTCTCCTATCTGGGAATGGGCATCACCCCGCCCACGCCGACCTGGGGGCGCATGCTCTTCGAGGGGCAGGACTACTATCTGGTCGCGCCGTGGGTGGTGGCGGCGCCCGCGGCGGTCATCGTGCTGGCCGTCTGGGGGTTCAACATGCTCGGGGAAGGACTGCGCGATGCGCTCGATCCCCAGCAGACGTGACGTGCTCGCGCCGGCGCTCGCGCTCGCGGCCATCGCGCTCCTGACCGCGCCGCTGGGCTGCAGCAAGACGCTCGCTTCCCCCTTCGAGTCGGTGCTGGGCGACGCCGCCACGCCTCAACGTGGTGGCACCCTGCACCTGGCGACCATCGCGGACCTTCGCAGCACGCTCGACCCCGCCACCGGCACGGATCTGGCCATCAGCCCCATCCACCACATGTTCGCCGGCCTCGTCGACTACGACGAACAGGCGCATGTGGTGCCTGACCTGGCAGACCACTGGGACGTGGCCGACGACGGCACGACCTACCGCTTCGTGCTGCGGGTCGGCGTGACGATGCACGACGGCGCCGAGCTGACGGCCGACGACGTCAAGCGCTCCGCCGAGCGCGCGCTCCACCCCTCGACGCCCGACCCCAACGCGAGCTCCTTCGCCGGCATCGTCGGGTACGACGCGTACTCGGCGGGCAAGGCCGAGCACCTGGCGGGGGTCGCGGTCGAAGGCCGCTATGTCGTGGCGTTTCACCTGGACAAACCCGACGCCACGTTTCCGTTCCTGCTCGCGATGCACACCCTCCGCCCCACGTGCCGGAGCGCTGGCGACCGCTACTCCGACGCGTGGCTCCCGTGCGGTGCGGGGCCGTTCATGCTGCCGGCCGGAGGCTGGCAGCGCGGGACGAGCCTGCGGCTCGTGCGCCACGAGGGCTACTTCCGTCCGGGCCTGCCCTACCTCGACGCGGTCGAGTGGACCTTCAACATGCAGCAGGTCGTGCAGCGGGTGCGCTTCGAGCGCGGCGAGCTCGACCTGCTCCGTGAGCTCACCGACGCCGACGCCGGGCGCTTCATGACGGACCCGAGGTGGAAGCCCTTCGGCCTGGTGGGGCCGGACACCACCATCTACGGCGAGTCCATGAACACGCGCATGCCGCCGTTCGACAACATCGAGATCCGGCGCGCCGTCGCCGCGGCGGTGGATCGCGAGCACCAGCGCCTGCTCATGCCCTCGCGCATGTCGGTCCTCACGCAGGCCCTGCCGAAGACCCTGGTCGACGATCCTTCCTTCGAGGGGCAGCGCTACGACTACCCCGCTGCGCTCGAACACATGAGGAAGGCCGGGTACCCGTACGACCCGGTGACTGGCACCGGTGGCTGGCCAGCGCCGATCGAGTACCTGGCCTACGACCCGGGCTTCGACGTGATGACGGCTCAGCTGCTGCAGCAGGACCTGGCCAGGATCGGGCTGCGCCTGCGCCTGAAGCTGGTCAGCTACGGTGCCTTCCTCACCCTGCAGGAGCGCGAGGGCTCGTCCGCGATGTCCGAGGGCAACTGGATGCTGGACTACCCCGACGCGAGCTCCATCTTCGAACCGCTCTTCACGAGCGGCGCCATCGCCCCCGAGGGGAGGTTCAACACGGCGTTTTACTCGAACCCGCGCTTCGACGAGCGCGTCGCCCGCGCACACACGGAGGTCGACGCGACCGTCCGGCGCGCGCTCTACCGCGAGGCCAACGCCATCCTGTGTGACGAGGCACCCTGGGCGTTCACCCTCGGCAAGCACGACTTCATCGTGCACCAGCCCTACCTTCATGGTTTCCGGCCGCACCCAGTGTGGCCTCTCGACGTCAGCGGAGTCTGGCTCGACCGCGCAACGGACCGGGCGCTCGGCGGAGGGCTGCCATGAGGTTTCTGCTGCGCCGGCTGGCCTGGAGCATCTTCGTGGTGTGGGGGGTCGTGTCGCTCGCCTTCGTCATCAGCCGCATCGTGCCCGGTGATCCGGCGCGCATGGTCGCCGGCGCCCAGGCGCGCCCTGCCGACGTGGAGCGCATCCGCAAGCAGCTGGGCCTCGAGGATCCCGGCCTGGTGCAGTACGCGCGGTTCTGGGGCCGGCTCGTTCACCTGGGGCCTCGACAAATCGACCCCAAGAATGACCCCGCCCACGCCAACTGCGCCGTGCTCGTCCCGCTGGGCGCGGCGTCCGTGCACCTCGACCTCGGCAAGAGCTTCCTCAAACGGCAGCCCGTGGTCGACCTCATCGCGACGCGGCTACCCCGGACACTGGCCCTCGCCGCGGCAGGGATGTTCCTACAGCTCCTCCTCGGCCTCGGCACGGGCATGCTGGCGGCCGTGCGCCGCGACTCATGGCTGGACCGCTTCCTGGTCGGCACCAGCTTGATTGGCATCAGCGCGCCCACCTTCCTCATCGCCCTCGTGCTCCAGAACGTTCTCGCCCGCGGCCTCGGCTGGCTCCCGCTCGACGGCTTCGGCACGAGCTTCGCCGACCACGTGCGCTGCCTGGTGCTACCCGCCCTGACGCTGGGCATCTACGGAGCCGCCTACTATACGCGCCTCGTCCGAGACGAGATGGTGGTCCTCCTCCGGCAGGACTGGGTCCGCACCGCCCGCGCCAAGGGCCTCTCGCCCATCCAGGTCGTGCTCCGCCACGGGCTGCGCAACGCGCTGGTCCCCATCGTCACGGCAGTCGGGCTCGACTTCGGCGCGCTGCTCGGGGGTGCGGTCGTGACCGAGACGGTCTTCCGCTGGCCGGGGCTCGGAGACCTTAGCGTCAAGGCGCTGCTGGAGCGCGATGGCCCGATCATCCTCGGGTGCGTGATCGTGTCCTCCGTGGCCATCGTCGGCGCCAACGTGGTCGTCGACGCCGTCTACGCGAGGCTCGACCCTCGCGTCACGCGCACCGGATGACTGCCCCTACTGGCCAGAGAGCATGCGGCACTCGTTGACGTTCGCCGAGTGGGCCTGCGCGACACAGCTCCTGTAGGCGTCGCGTGCTGCCGCGCCGTTGCCCGAGGCCTGGAGGGCCGCACCCAGGGTCAGCCACGCGTCCGCGTTGGAGGGATTGCTCGCCACGGCCTGTCGCGCCAGCGCCACGGCGCGCACCGTATCGCCCTTGGCCAACGCACGGCTGGCCTGCGCCAGCGGCGAGCCGCCGCCGGCAACGGGCCCCGTGTCCACCGGTGTCTCGTGCGCCGCGGCGGCGGGAGCCGTAGGTGCAGGTGCAGGTGCCGTGGCCGCCTGGGTGGCAGCTGGCTGGACCGCGGCCGTCGCGGGGGTCGGGGCAACCACCAGGGTGGGCGCGGGCGCCGCCGGAGCCACACTCGCGACGGGTGCAGTCGCAGACGGTGCTGCGGCTGCGACAGGCGTGGCAGGGGCTGCGCTGGCCGCCGCGCTGATGCTGTCGGCGGCCGCTGCAGATGCGCTCGCCGCGGGGCCAATCGCTGTGCTTGCTGCGGCACTGGCCGACGTCACCTCCGTCGCCGACGCCTGCAGCGAGGTGGGTGCCGCGGCGAGCGGTGCTCCAGTGCCCGTGTTGGCCGCTGCCGTGCGGGCGTTCAGGGCCTCGATCTCCCGGTCCTGACGCGCCCGCAGCGCCTGAAGCCCGCCCACGACCCCCAGGATCGCAGCGAGCGCTACCGCGACGAAGACGATGCGCTTGGCCTGCGGGCTCACCCGCCGGGGAAGCCCGGCGACGTGATGATCGTCAGGCTCTTCGTGAGTGGCGAGAACGGGGTTGGTCGGTGGAAGTGTGGTGGGCGCCTTCGCCGGAGTGGTCGCGGACGCTGCGGGAGGCGGGCGCGGTGGGGGAGCCGGCTGTGCCTTCAGCGGTTCGGTCTTGGCGGGCTGCCGCCTCGAGTGAGGCGTCTTGACCTCCACCTGCTTGTTCGGCTCCGTGAGGATGTCGTCCACCTCGATCTCGCCGGTGGTCGGCTCACGGTGGGGGGTCGGCACGGGCTGCGTCTTCTGCGGGGCCTGCTTCACCACCGCGACGGAAACAGGCTTGGCCTCGACGACAGGTGTCTTCTTGGCCTCGACGGTGGGCGACGGTTTGGATTCCTGAGCCTTGGTCTCGGCAGCGGGCTTCGCGATCGGCCGTATCGCGGGGACCTCACGCAGTACGGTCACCGGCTCCTCGCGCACGCGGGTGACGGGCTCTTCTGCCGCAGGCGCCTTCGCCAGCGCGACGGCCTCGCCTGGCTTGGCAGACCCCTTGTCGTGTACCCCGTTGCTGGCCGGGGGCGCTGGCGACGCCGTCCACGTCCGGTCGATGCGCGGCGCAGTTCCCGTCGCAGGCGGAACGGCCACGGGCGGTGGCGACGGGGCCGGCGGCGCGGCCACGGGCTGGGCGGCCGGGAACTGTGACAGCGTGCTGGTGAGCGACTTCGCCACTGCCGGCACAGCTTCGGCCGCGGCCGCCGCCACGGGCGGGGGTGGGCGCACGGTCTCCGATGCAGGTACCACGGCCATCTCGCCGCTCGAAGGCGCCACGACCTGGCGCCCGCTCTCCCTCTCGAAGATCCCCGTCGACGGCTCGTCCTCCGTCGCCCGGACCACCACCGTGCCAGGCTTCGGAAAGAGCAGCCCCTCGAAGTAGAGCTTGGTGATGGTCGAGAGCGTCGACAGATCCTCGAACGGCGAGTCGTCGACCACGTCGGAGAGGTTGCGCTTGCCATCGAACAGCCTGAGGATCCCATTAAGCTCGTCGGGGATCTCGTTCAGGCGCTCCAGCAACTGCGCGTGATCGATCTCGAAGACGGTCGACAACGGGGGGAGTTGCTCGCAGAGCCGCCCCCACTCGTCCACGCGCCGCATCCCCTCCATGAGGATTGCCTGGGTGGAGCCGCCGATGACGTCCTCGTTGGCGACCGCCCGGAACTCCACCTCGAACGTCGCCTCGTTCCAGATGAGAGCACGGTAGATGGCCTCTTCGCCGCGCAGCCGCCCGAGCTCCGCGTCGACCACCTTGCCGTCGCGAAAGTACACGTGCCCCTCCTGGCCACCGCTGCGGAGATGCACCACGCCGCTCTTGCGGGAGACCTCGAAGGTCTGGAGCAGATCGACCACGGCCATGTCCGAGGTCGACCCCGCGAAGCGGGTGCGGCCGCTGGAGGTCCCGCGCGTGGTCGCGATGTTCTCTTGCGTACGCCGTGCCAGGAGTAGGTTGACACGCGCGATGAGCTCGCGGACGAAGATCGGCTTCGTGAGGTAGTCCTCCACGCCGAGCTCGAGACCGCGGATCTTGTCCTCTATGGACTTCTGGCTGGTCAGAAAGACGATGGGGATGGCCGCCCACTCCGGCCGCTCCTTGAGCTTGCGCACCAAGGTGTACCCGTCGAGCTTGGGGAGCCGGGTGTCGCTCAGGATGAGGTCTGGCGTCAGGGACTCGATCTTCGCGAGCGCGTCGAGGCCGTCCGTGGCGGTGGTGACGCTGTAGCCGGCCTTCTTGAGGCTGACCTCCAGCACACGGACGCTCCGCGGATCGGCGTCGACGAGAAGCAGCTTCTGTTTGGCCACGGGCGCAGCCTAGAGCATGGAAGGGGGGTGCGGGGGGTGTCAAGCCAGGCGAATCCTGCACTCTCACCAAACAATGCAAAAAATGTCGGCCTGTCTTCAATGCTTCGCCGCGAAGGGGTCCCCTACGTCGTCGATGCGGGTCGGGGTCGGCGGTTTCTTCGGCGCAGGCGGCCGCGCCACCGTCGCAACGCTCGAGGTTGTACCCATCGCAGGCGCAGAGGAGCTGGCCAGCATGGGTGGGTCACCCTGAGGCGGGGCCGAAGGGGTCGCCTGCGGAGAAGGCAACGGAGGAATGGGCGAGGCCGTGGCCGTCGTGGTCGCGAGCGGCAACAAGGATGGCGGCGCCGATGTGCGTGCCACGACTGCCCACGCCACCGCAGCCGACACCAGCACCGCCGCCACGCCGATGAGGAGTGGCCACGGAATGACCCTCCGGGGCGGCAGGACGCTGTCGATCGCCACACGCATCTCGGCCAGTGTGGGCGGCTCCAGCTCGTCGGCCATGCGGTAGCGCATGCTCGACGGGGGCTTGCCTGAGCTCGCGCTCGACCTGCCCGCGACCTCGATCCGCCCGTCACTCCGGGCGTGCACCACCTCTTCCAGCGCCGCAGCCAGGTCGGACATGGACCCGTAGCGCTCCTCCGGCTTCTTCGCGAGGCACACCATGGTGATGTCCTCGAGCGCGCCGAGCTCGCGGGCGGCCTGGGATACCTGGCTCGGGCGCATGGGCTGCACGAACATGTGCTGGGTGAGCACCCCCATGTACGTGTCTGCCTCGAAGGGGACGCGGCCAGTGAACATCTCGTACATGATGACGCCCAGCGCGTAGACATCGGCGCGGTGGTCCACGGGTTGCCCGCTCGCCTGCTCCGGGGACATGTAGTGCGGCGTCCCGAAGACCACGCCCTGCCGGGTCACGCGGCTCGAGCCGATGATCTTGGCCGCTCCGAAGTCCACGACCCGTACGTCATCGCTGGCCTTGCCGCCGCTCACGCCCCCGACCAGGAAGATGTTGTCGGGCTTCAGATCGCGGTGGACGATGCCTGCGGCATGGGCCGCGCCGAGGGCAGCTGCCACCTGTGAGATGATGCGCACCGCGCGCCGCGCGGGGATGGGCCCGCCTGACTTGATGACCTCCCCAAGCGTCTGGCCGACCAGGAGCTCCATCACGAAGTACGGAGCACCCTCGGGCAGCTGACCGAAGTCGGTGATCTCCACCACGTTGGGGTGGCGCACGCTGGCCGTGGCCCTCGCCTCCTGGATGAAGCGCGCGGCGAGCTCGCCATCACGCGCAAGGTCGCGCCGCAGGACCTTCAGCGCGAAGAGCCGGTCCAGCGCGATGTGGCGCGCCTGGTAGACCTGCCCCATTCCCCCCTCGCCCAGCAGCTCCACGACCTGGTATCGCCCGTCGACGGTGATGCCGATGAGAGGATCCCCCGGCGACTCGTACCGCGCCTTCTCGAGCTTCGCGCCGTCGAAGGGACAGAAGGCGGCCTCGCCCGAGAAGCGCTGCCCGCAGGAGGGGCAGAGGCTCATCTGACGACGGATGTCCACCGTGCTTCTACTCGGCGGTATCTCCATCCCTCGCACTCGCGTCGTTCGCGTCGCTCCCACCGTCGGAAGCGACGCCGGACTCGGTAGGCGTGCAGACCCCACCCAGGCAGGCCAGCCCGTTCTCGCAGTCGCTCGACCGCGTACACGGCGCGTTCAGGCCGACCGTGCTGGTATCGGTGCCGCAAGGATCCCGCAGTGCGCCCAGCACGAGGACCATCAGGAGCGTGCCGCGGCTCACTCCATCACTCTATCATTTCGGATGACGTGTCAGCCGGGCGTCGCGCCTGGCGGCGCGTTCGCCGCCGTCCCGCAGCTTGCGCAGAACTTCGCGTTCGGGATGAGCTCCACACCGCACCCGCTGCAGAACTTCTTCTGCACAATCAGCGGAGTACCGCAGTCGGCGCAGAACTTTCCACCCGGCTGCTTCGCCCCGCACTTGCCGCAGGTTACCTGCGTTCCTCCGGGCGAGAACGTGGGGGCCGGGACGACCTGTTGCGGTGCCTGCGGCGCAAAGCCCTGCGCCATCACGTTGCCCATCCCCACCCCGACCGCCATCTGCGCGCCCATCGCCGCGACGCCCCCGCTCCCCAGACCGTGCGCGGCCATCCCCTGCCCCGCGCCCATCACCGCCTGCCCCGCCGCGTAGCCCTGGTAGCTGCCGGCGAGCTCCTTCACGTAGCGCGCGTCCTGACCGAACTTCTGGTCGAGCTCGAACTGCCTGGCCTGCGCGTCGGCCGCCGCGCCGGCGACCGCGATCTGCTTCATGCGCACCTGGCGCTGCGCGTTGGCCACCTCGGTCTGGGCTGCCTTCATCTGCGCGAGGTCGGCCTCGCTGAAGTTGATGTTCGGGTTCGCGACCGCCAGGATCGTGATGCCGATGTCGGCCAGATCGGGCGAGTGGGCGATGAAGGCGGCGGAGAGCTTGCTGGTGAGCGATATCGCCTGCAGCAGGCTCTTGCCCTCGTTCTCGCAGAGCTCTCCCAGCGTCGTCTTCACGCCGGTCATGAAGAGCTGCTTGACCCAGTCGAGGACGAAATCGTTGTCGCCGGTGGCCGCCTGACCGGAGTAGCCGACCACGAACTTCTCCGGGTCGACCACCCTGACGCTCATCTCGCCGAAGATGCGGGGGCAGACTACCAGGTTGGTCAGCGGATCGATCATCTCGCCGATGGGGCCCCCGAAAGGGATGCTCCGGACCGGCGTGGTCTTCACGAAGAAGATCTCGGTGATGAAGACGTTGCCGCCCGTGAAGCTCGTGACCAGGTGGTTCAGGAAGGGGATGTTTTGCGACTGCAGCTGCACCCGGCCCGGACCCAGCGTCCCCACGACGCGCCCGTCCTTGAAGAACACCGCGCACTCGTCGCTGTCGACGGTGAGCTGCGAGTACATGGGGACGTTCTGGTCGGGGTGCTTGTAGACGATGAGCTGCTTGAGGTTGTCCGGGCGCGCGATCATCAGCTCCTGCACGCCGCTTCGGACGAAATCCATGATGCCCATGACTCTCACGATAGATGGACGTGGGCGGGAGGGCTAGACCCCGCCTCGGCCTATACTGGGGGCGTGCAGCCGCCCATCGACCTGGAGAAGCTCTCCGCCCCCGCTCGCAAGCTGCTCGATCCGGCGTCGGCCGGTCCGATGCGGCAGATGGCCGCGCGCGGCCTCGCTCCGGGTGTGAAGCCCGGGGAAGCGGTGACGGTAGTGGCCCTGCTCTCGGAGTCGAGCGACGCGACGCTCGCGACGACGGCGAAGGCGACCCTCGATCGACTGCCCGCCCCCATCCTCAACGGCGCCCTGGCGGGGGACCTCCCGCCGGGCGTCCTCGCGCTGCTCGCGCCCCGCTACGCGCACAACGCGGTAGTCATGGAGAAGATCCTCGCCCACCCGGCGATGCCGCCCGAGGCGGTGGCCGACGTCGCGGCGGTCGCCGACGAGGCCGTGGCGGAGCTGGTCGCGCTGAACGAGCAGCGGCTCCTCGCGCACCCGGCGATCATCGAGAAGCTCTACATGAACAAGGCGACGCGCATGTCGACCGCCGACCGCGTCCTCGAGCTGGCGGTGCGCGGCGGGGTCGAGCTCCCCGGCATCCCCGCGTACCGCGAGGCGGCCACCGCCATCGGCATGGAGCTCATCGCCGAGCGCTCGAGCGAGCCGACGCCGGACGACGTGCTGTTCCAGGAGACCGAGCTCGCGTCGTCGCAGGCGGTGGTCGACGCGGACAAGGAGGACACGCACCGGCTCGACGAGGAGACCGGGACCGAGGTCGTGGACAACAAGTTCCTCCCGCTCCACGCGCGGCTGGGGGCGATGACCGTGTCGCAGAAGATCCGGCGGGCGATGCTGGGGAGCGCCGCCGAGCGGCTGCTGCTGGTGCGCGACTCGAACCGCCTGGTGGCGACGGCCGCGGTCAAGAGCCCCCTCATCCAGGAGAACGAGATCGCGCGCATCAGCGCGAGCCGCAACGTCAGCGAGGACGTGCTGCGGGCCATCGCGCTCAGCCGCGAGTGGACGCGCTCTCACCAGATCAAGCTGAACCTGGTCCAGAACCCGCGCACCCCGTTCGCCTTCGCCTCCAAGCTCATCATGCACCTCCGCGAGCACGAGCTGAAGGCGCTGACCAAGAGCAAGAACGTCGCCGGCGCCGTGGTGCAGGCTGCGCGTCAGCAGCTGCAGCGCAAGAACGTGAAGGACTAGAGAAGTTCTAGACCACCTCCACGTGCACCTCGGCCTGGAGGGTCTCGGGGCCGCCGCCCACGTAGAGCGTGCCGGAGGTGGGCGTAGCGTCCTGGTAGCTGCGGCCGACCGCGACGCGCACATGATCGGTCTGCGTCACCACGCCGTTGGTAGGGTCGAAGCCCTGCCACCCGTGCTCGGGCAGGTAGAGCTCCACCCAGGCGTGCGAGGCCTCCGACTGGGCGGTGTTCTCGGCCTTGGCGCCCGTGTAGAGGTAGCCGCAGGTGTAGCGCGCCGGGATGGAGAGCAGGCGCGCGAGGCAGATGAAGAGGTTGGTGAAGTCCTGGCAGACGCCACGCCGGTTGGCGTAGACGTCGAAGGCCGTCGTCCCGAGCGTGGTCGACCCCTGGAGGTACTTGTACTCCTTGTAGATCGACCGGTTCATGTCGAGCACGGTGCCGATGAGGTCGTTGTCGTTGCGCTCGACGAAGGCACGCGCGTAGTCCGCGAGCTCCTGCAGCTGCGTCTCGGGGAGCTCCTCGGGCAGGAGGTACGGTGCCATCATCTCGCGCTGCCAGGGCATCCACACCAGCGGGATGATGCGGCGCGTGTCGAGAGGCTTGAAGTCGAGCGGCGGCACGTCGAGGTGCACCTTCGAGCTCGACGCCACGACCAGCTCCCGGTACGGCCGCTCGATGACCACCCGCCGCGCGCGGTTGCCGAAGACGTCGTCGAAGTCGATGTACTTGCCCTCGTAGGGCTCGCCGTCGAGCGTGAGCACCAGGGTGTGCTCGAGCAAACGCTGAACACGGTCGTGCACCGGGACGAGCTTGAGCAGGTGGCTGCTGCGCTCGACGCGCTGCTCGTAGCGGTAGGCGGTGCGGTGCACGACGGCGAGCGTCTTGGGCTCCGCCGGCCGCGGGGCCGTCTGCACCGCGCGCAGCTTGCGCACGCTCTGGCTCCGGGCCGTGCGCCCCTCCGCTCCCAGCTCGTCGATCACCGCGCCCTGCCGCACCACCATCAGGTGCCCGGGCGGCACGCGGGTCCACTCCATGGGCCGCCCGTCGTTGCGGGTGAGCGGGGACGAGGACACGGCCACGCCCTTGCGGCTCACCTCGCCGCGGCTGGTCAGATCGATCGTCAGGTCGTCGTCCCCGAAGGCCAGCGATCGTCCATGCGGCGGCAGCAGGTGACACAGGTGCAGGCGCCCCTCGTCGTGCGCATCCGCGTAGACCAGCAGGTCCTGCCCGTCGCTCATGGCGACGGTGAGCGCGCCGTACTGATTGATGTCGCCGAGCTCGAGGCGCAGGCGCTCCAGATCGCACTCGCCGATCGAGCGCCACCCGGCCTCGGCCACCCGGTCGAGCAGATCGCAGAAGACCAGCTCGGTGTCCGTCGAGCCCACCGGCTCGAAGCGGCCGCCTACCACCAGCCGCTCCCGGAGGGAGCCGCTGTGGCCGATGAGCCAGTCGCGACCGCCGTGCGCGCGGGCGAAGGGCTGCGTGTTGGCGTCGCTGTTCTGGCCCCAGGTAGCCGTGCGGATGTGCACGATGAAGATGGACGACGCGAGGTGGTCCCACGCCTTGACGAGCTCGCTGCGGATGCTCCCGTTCTCGGGCGCCGGCTCCTTGAGCACCGAGGCCGAGGGCTCACCGCCGGGGTAGTAGCCGATCCCCCAGCCGTCGGGTGGCTTGCGGCCCGGGTGCAGGCAGCGAAGATCGAAGGAGGGCGCCAGCGTCCCCTCGAACGACATCGCGAACAGATTGGGCATCTCTTCCCATCCTTAGCGCGATCTTCAGGGAGATTGCGACTGCGTCTGCGTCTGCGGGCTCGCCTCGCCGCTCTCGCCGCCGTGCTCGTCTCCCTGGCCCAGTAGCTCGCTGCTCACCGCGGCGCACGCGGCGTGCGCCTCGTCGACCACGTGCGTGAGGACCTCGTGCACGCGCGGGCCGTGCAGCGAGTCGGGGGCAAGACCGGCCAGCCAGCCCTCGAGCCCCGTGAGGTGGTCGAGGGCATGGCTGCCGGGAGCGTCGTCGCCCCCGGTGATGGCCTCAAGGCGCTCGCGTGCCGACGTGACGCAGTAGGTGACCGACCGCGGAAAGCGCGGCTCGAGGATGAGGAAGGCGGCGACCGAGGAGCCGGCGACCTTGCCGCGGTTGCGCTTCATGAACGCCTCGAACCCCGAGCACGCGCGGAGGAGCGAGAGCCAGAGGGCCGTCTCCAGCACCGGATGGGGAGCGCCCTCGGCCAGGAGCGCGTGGTGCTGCACGTCGAGCAGGCGCGCGGTCTGGCTGACGCGCTCGAGAAGCACCCCCAGCCAGATGTAGTCGAGCGGCGCGTCGTGCAACATCGTGCTGCGCAGCAGTCCGAGGGCGAGCTGGGTGCCGCGCTGTACGCGTGCGTAGAGCGCGTCGCGATCGTGCTGGTACATGGCCTCCGCTTCGTCGCTGTCGAGGAAGACGTGCAGCTCGTTGATGGTCTGCCAGACTTCGAGGCTGACCACCTCGCGCACCGAGCGCGTGTTCTCCCGGGCGGCCGCCACCGAGCGACGCAGAGCCACGGGGTTGTCCTCGTCGGTGACCATGTAGCGCTGCACGAGCTCGGCGTCGCCCAGGGCGTCACGTCCGTGGCGGGCGACGAAGTCGCCCTCCTGCCCCGCGACGATGAGCACCGGGTGCCAGCAGCGCACCGGCGGGAGCTCGGCGTCCAGCGCGAGCGCGCCCGTCACCTGCAGGACGCGCGCGGTGCTCTCCGCCCGCTCGATGTACCTCCCCAGCCAGAAGCAGTGGTCCGCCACCCGCGCGATCACGTGTCCTCCTGCAGCACCCACGTGTCCTTGGAGCCGCCCCCCTGGCTCGAGTTGACGACGTACGACCCCTCGCGCAGCGCGACCCGCGTCAGCCCCCCGGGGAGAACCCACGAGCCGTCACGGCCTGTGAGCACGAAGGGGCGCAGGTCGACCCGGCGCGGCACCAGCGCGCGGCGGACGGGGTCCCACGTGGGGCACGTGGAGAGCTCCACGCGGTGCTGCGCGACGTAGCGGCGCGGCTCGGCGAGGATGCGGCGCCGGAACTCGTCGCGCTGCGGCGCGGTGGACTCGGGGCCCATGAGCATCCCGTAGCCGCCCGCCTCGTCCACTGCCTTCACGACCAGCTCGCCCAGGTGCTCGAGCACGTAGCGGCGATCGTCGTCGCGCGCGCACACGTACGTGGGCACGTCGGCCAGGATGGGCTCCTCACCCAGGTAGAACCGGATCATCTCCGGGACCAGGGCGCACACGGCCTTGTCGTCGGCCACGCCGTTGCCCGGCGCGTTGACGATGGTGACCTTGCCGCTCGCCCAGACGCGCATCAGCCCGGGGACGCCCAGCATGCTGTCGGCCCGGAACACCTCGGGATCGAGGAAGGCGTCGTCCACGCGGCGATAGACGACGTGCACGCGGCGGAGCCCGCGGGTCGTACGCAGGAAGACGTGGTCGCCCACGACGCAGAGGTCCGAGCCCTCGACCAGCTCCACCCCCATCGTCCGGGCGAGGAAGCTGTGCTCGAAGTAGGCCGAGTTGAAGGGCCCCGGCGTGTGCACCACCACCAGCGGATCGGCCTCGTCCTCGGGAGCGACGCTGCGCAGCAGCTCGGCCAGCCGCGCCGGGTAGTGGTCCACGCGGCGGACGCGCGCCTCGGCGAACTTGGCGGGGAAGACTCGCTTGGAGACGAGCCGGTTCTCCATCACGTACGACACGCCCGAGGGCGTCCGCAGGTTGTCCTCGAGCACGCGGAAGGTGCCGTCGGGGCTGCGGATGAGATCGATGCCGGCGATGTGGATGCGCACCCCGTGCGGCGCGCGCACGCCCCGCAGCTGGGGCAGGTAGTGCTTGGCGCCCAGCACCACGGCCTCGGGGACGCGCGGAGATGCGAAGATGCGCTGCGGGCCGTAGACGTCGTCGAGGAAGGCGTGGAGCGCGCGGATGCGCTGCTCGAGGCCGGTCTCGACGCGCCGCCAGTCGGCCGCCGAGACGACACGGGGTACGAGGCAGAAGGGGAAGATCTTCTCCGAGCCGCGCTGGTCGCTGTAGACCGAGAAGGTTACCCCCTGGTTGAGCAGCGACTTCTCCGCGAGCGCCTGGGCGCGCGCGAACTCCTCGGCTCCGGTGCCGAGCAGCGCGGCCAGGGGCCGGGTGAGGCCGGGTCGCGCCTCGCCGCGCCGGGCAAAGAGCTCGTCCCACGCGCCGTCGAGCGGGGCGTAGGGGTCGAAGAGATCACGCGCGACGGGTGAAGGTGGGGGCGTGGCCCAGGCGGAGCTCATTCGGGATCAGACTCGGGATCGGGCATGGGGTGGTCGATTGAGAAGCGCCGGAGGTCGAGCGTGTACGGCGTGTCGCCGTGTGACCGCACGGAGCGCGCCCGCGCCGGCCAGGGAGAAGGCCCCTCCACGGTGAAGCGCTGCGCCCGGCGCGCGGCGGCCTCGAACCGCGTGAGCGGGGGCTTGTCGTAGCTGCGGCCTTCCGGGTGCCACACGTGATAAGCGCACGCGCCGAGCGAGCGCTTGCCCCAGCGATCGAGCAGCTCGAAGCGCAGCGGGTGGTGAATGCCGAGGTGCGGGTGGAGGCTGTGCGGCGGCGCCCACGCGCGGAAGCGAACTCCGCCCACGTGCTCGCCCGCCACGCCGGTGGGACGCAGCGGGAGCTCGAGCCCGTTGAGCATGATGGAGTGGCGCTCGGGGACCAGCCCGTCGACGCGCAGCTCCACGCGCTCCATCGACGAGTCGACGTAGCGCGAGGTGCCGGTCGCCGTCGCCTCCTCGCCGAGTACGTTCCACGGCTCCATGGCGTTGCGGAGCTCCAGCCTCACGTCGCCAAGCTCGAGCACGCCGACCACCGGGCAGCGGTGCTCGAGGAACACGCGGTATGCGTCGCGCGGGAGCGGTAGCCCCGCGTGCTCGAGGTGCGCCAGCACGTCCTCGAAGTCGCGCCACAGCCACGTCGGCAGCAGGAAGCGATCGTGCAGCACCTGGCCCCAGCGAACGAGCGGCCCACCGTAGGGCGTGGCGGCGAACGAGGCCAGCAGCCCCCGCACGAGCGCGACCTGGGCCACGACCATGCGCACGTGCGGCGGCATCTCGAAGGCGCGGAGCTCGACCAGGCCCTGCCGGCCGTACGGTGTCTGGGGATCGAACAGCTTGTCGATGCAGATCTCCGTCCGGTGCGTGCTGCCGGAGACGTCCACCAGCAGGTTCCGGAAGAGGGCGTCCGACAGCCACGGCGGCGCCGGGTCGCTGCGGTCCCGGGCGCGCGCGAGGGCGATCTCCAGCTCGTAGAGCGTGTCGTGGCGCGCCTCGTCGACGCGCGGAGCCTGCGAGGTCGGGCCGACGAACAGGCCGGTGAAGAGATACGAGAGCGAGGGGTGGTGCTGCACGAAGGTCAGCAGGCTGGCCAGCAGATCTGGCCGCCGCGTGAAGGGGCTGGTCAGTGTGGTTGGACCACCCAGGGTGATGTGGTTGCCCCCGCCGCTGCCGGCTTGCCGTCCGTCGAGCAGGTGCTTCTCGGCGTGGAGACCGCAGCGGAGCGCGGCGTCGAACACCTCGCGCATCAGGGTCTCGTGCTCGGCCGCCGTGCGCGTCGGCGGGATGTTGACCTCGATGACGCCCGGATCCGGCGTGACGGCGAAGTGCAGCAGCTCGGGCGAGCGTGGTGGGGGATAGCCTTCGAGCTCCACGTCGAGATCGAGCGACGCCGCAACCTCGTCGATGGCCTGCACGAGCTCGCAGAAGCGGCCCGCGGTCGCGACCGGTGGCAGGAACACGTGGAGGCGCCCCCCGCGCGGCTCGACGCAGAGCGCGGTACGGATCCCGGCCGCGGCCCGCACCGGCGCGACCCTCTGCGTGGCCTCCGCTTGCGCCGCCTCCTCCTCGGGCTCGATCTGGCGCGGATCCGGAGGCCCCGGGTACGGCTCCTCCGCGGGCAGCGGCGGCCCTTGTCCCTCGATGGAGTCCAGCGGGAGGCGCAGGCCGACGGGGCTGTCGCCCGGCACCAGGTACAGGCGCTCGCGGCGGAAGGTCCAGCGCTCCGCGCGCCATCCACCATTCGGGGCTGCGGCCAGCGGCAAGACGTGGCCCACGACGGCGTCCAGGCCTCGATCGAGCACCCGTGCGAGGCGACGGCGCTCCTCGGGATCGCGCAGGTCGGCACGGTGGGGGTCCACGCCCACGGGCAGGCGTGCCTCCTCGTGCAGGTGGTGCCAGGGGTCCTCGAACGCGGGCTGCAAGGCGTGCTCGTCCACGTGGAGCCGCGCCGCGAGCGTGCGACCGAAGCGCTCGGCGTCGGAATTCGTGGCCCGGGGCGGGCCCTGCACGCGGTTGCGCGCGAGCGCGACGCCGTCGCGCCGCGCAAAGATCTCCAGAGCCCAGCGAGGCAGGCTCTCGCCCGGGTACTGCTTGCCGAACCGGTGCAGCACGACCCCGCCCGGCGCCAGGCGCGTGCGCAGCGCCATGGCCAGCGCGAGCCCCTGCTCCCACTTGGTCGGGCCGAGCGCCGCGTGGTTCCACTCCGGGCGCTCGGGATGGAGGCGCGACGTGAACGTGGGCTCTCCACCGACGGTGAGCTCTAGGCCCGCGGCCGCAAGCGCTGCGTCCGTCTTCGTGCCGGCGGAGACCAGCTCGGCCCACACCTCCTCGGTGAACGGCGCCGTGGGCCGGGGCTCGTGCCCCAGGCGTTCCACCTGCATCGCGAACGACACGTGGTCGGCGACGACGTCGCTTGTACCCTCGATGGGCGCGGCCGCCGCCGGGCGCGCCGTGCAGGCCAGCGGGATGTGGCCCTCGCCGCAGAGCAGGCCGCTGGTTGCGTCGAGGCCGATCCAGCCGCCGCCGGGGACGTACACCTCGGCCCACGCGTGCAGGTCCACCACGTCGCGGTCCACCCCGCGCGGCGCGTCGGGGATCATCCCCTCGTCCGTGAGCTGTACCAGATAGCCGCTGACGAAGCGCGCCGCGAGGCCGCGCGAGCGCAGGGTGGCGACCAGCAGCGTGGCCGAGTCGCGGCAGCTCCCGCGCCCCTCGGCCAGCGTCTGCTCGGGGGTCCATACGCCCGCCTCCTCGCGGATCACGTAGCGCAGGCGCCGGTTGACCGCTGTGTTGAGCGCGACGATGAGGTCCACCGTCTTGCCATCGCGCGGGAGCTCTGCGAGGAACGCCCGCAGCAGCGAGCCGCCCGCGTAGGCCTCGTCGTGGACATCGAGGTAGGGCGCGAGGTCCGGCAGGATGGCCTCGGGATAGGCGAAGGGCACGTAGTCGCAGCGCGGGTCCGGGAAGAAGTCGAAGGGGTTGACGGGGCGCACGTCGACGGCGAGCTCGACGCGCAGATCGAAGAACGCCACCGGCTTGCCCGCCGGAAACGAGAGCCGCGCGACCTGGTTGCCCGCCGGATCCTGCTGCCAGCGCACCTTGCACTCCGGCTCGACGTGGAGCGCGTACGTCTCCACCTTGGCCTTGGAGTGCGACGCCGGGCGGAGCCGGATGGTGTGCGGCCCGAGCGTCGCCGGGCGTGGGTACTCGTAGCGACTCTGGTGTTTCAGCAGCAGGCGCACACAGGCAAGGTTACCGAGTCCCTCGTTTCGAGGGCGTTTCGTTTGGGGGGACGGTCTCGGGCGACTGGGTCGAGACCTCGACCGGTCTACGGGCAGCGCTCGGAGACCCGGTTTCGCTCGGGCGAAGCTCGTCGAACGTCCCGGAACGAAAGCCCATTTCTCGTGGCGACGGATGAACCGTCCGCCGGGAATCGTCCGCCGACCGTTGGGATTCGTCCGAGGACGGTTTCGCACGGGTCACGGACCTCTTTCGTCTGTCCGAGCACCCTTTTCACTGGTCCAAGGTCGGCGTCGACCTGGAAACCGTCGTGACTTCACGGCGACGGCGGCAGAGTCCACACGTACGCCGTGTACCGGTACTCGCTCCACGCCTGCACGGGCGCGGCGCCCCCGGCCACGAGCGGGGTGCCCGTCGGCGTGAACACGACGCGCACGCGGAGCGAGCTCTTTCCCTCGGTGAGGGCGCGAGGGAGCAGAAACTCGTCGTCGCGCCACTGCCGGTTCGAGGTCTCGAGCACCGGCTGGAACGGATCGAGCTCCCCGGGCGGGTTGGAGTAGACGCACGCGTTGGAGCCCGCGAGGTACCAGGGGCCGACGTCGACGAAGCGCGGGCTGCTCGCGGCGCCGTCCGCCACGTAGACCTCCGCGCGCTGGTCGGGGTACCCGTAGTCGAGCTTGCGGCGCAGGAGGACTCCCAGGTTGTCGGGCCGGATGGCGAGCGTGAACTCCGAGGTACCGGTGGTGTGGCGGCCTGTGTCGGTGGTCGCGGGGAACACCTGCACCGTGCCTCCGTCCGGCAGGTCGAGCGTGTCGACGCCCCACTCGTAGCGGCTGGTCAGCGTATCCACGGTGGACGCGTCGGGCGAGCTGTAGCCGTGCGCAGTCTCGTCGGCGGTATCGCTCACGTGGAGGGCGTCGGTCTGCACCAGGCACGCTCCTGGCAGACCGTACCAGTACGCCACCGTCCGGTAGTGCTCCGTGGAGTCGTCCACGCCGCCATGCTCGAGCTGCAGGCGTGCGTTCTTGCCGAAGGGCATCTCGTCCGCGAGCAGGAACCGGTACGCCGACTCGATGGCGTCGTCGGGGCTGGTCGCGCTCGCGAGGTCCGGCGAGCCGACGGGGTGGCCGTAGAACGGCAGGGTCGTCTGCAGCCCGCCGTCCCAGTAGTCCCCTCCCCCTCCCCACTCCTCGGTCCCGGTGCCCTGCACCTGCGGGGTCTGGCTGTCGTCGAAGAAGAAGCGCGGATCGCCCTCCAGCGTCCCGAGGTTCGCCTGGTCGGAGAAGATGAACGACGTGCCTACGATCTGCCCGCACCAGTCGCCGCCCCCCTCCACCGCCGTGGTGTCGAGCAGCACGAGGTCCGCGCCGGGCGTCGGCGTCCCCTGGTCGGCGTAGGTCGCGTGGAAGTACCCGGCCCAGCTGGGCGGATCGGTGTACGGCTGCGTCCTTGCGGCCCACGCGACGCTTGTTACGGGAGCGGCGGCGCCCACCAGCGCGACGTGGGCGCTGCGCTGGAAGGGCATCGGGAAGTAGACGGCGAACGTCACCGCACCGGCCGCGAAGTGGATGCTGACCGGGAAGGCCTGCACCAGGTACTCGCGCCCGTTGCGGTTGACCATCGAGCCGGCGCCGAAGAACAGCGACACGGGCGCGCTGACCGAGGGCGTGGCGCGACCGTCCCACGTCATCTGCAGGGTGGTGGCGCCCAGCGTGGCCGCGTCGGCGATCGGCACCGTGAACGACAGGGCGCGCAGGGTGGCGGGCCCGGTGGCGTCGAGGACGGTCGCGGGCGCCCCTGGAGAGAGCACGATGCTCCCGCCGTAGCTCTGCACCCCGGGCGTCGAGGCGGGCGGCGCGATGTCCTGGCCCGCCTGCCCGAGGAGCTGGACCACGTCGTCCGGCGGAGTGTCCGCGCTCCACGTAGTCACCGGGTGCGAGAGGTTGCCCGCGCACGGCGGCAACAGGTGGTAGCTGAAGTACCCCGTGCCGTAGTGTGTGCGCTCGAAGCCGACCTCGAGCGACTCCGTGAAGGGCACCGGAGCGCCGGAGACGTCGCTCCCCTGCGTGGTGGGCCAGGTCAGCGCGAGGGGCGCCGGATAGGGCCCTGGAGGCAGGAAGGCCGAGGTGGACGCAGGGGTGGCGGGGGTGGCGGTGCTGGTCTCCGCGACGGCGAAGTCAGTGCCGTCGACGACGTCGTGCCAGGGGCTGCCATGCCAGTGGTTCGCGCGCCAGAAGTAGAGGACGCCGGTCCCGGCGACGTCCAGCGCGACGGCGCGATCGCTCGTGAGCCTCAGGAAGTGCGACGCGTCGGAGCCCTCGTTCCCCCCGGCGCGGTCGTAGGTGCTGCGCATGTACGCGCGCTCGCCGATGCGCAGGTACGGCCAGCGATCCCACTGGCGGTAGGCGTCGAGGCCAACGGGGATGGTGGGGTTGTCGGTCTCGGGCGACGGGGCCCCGGCGTCCACGCCGCAGGTCACCATCGGGGGTGCGAGACCGTCCGGTGCGTCGTCCGAAGGAGCGCTGCCGTCCAGGCCCACCTCCGTCCCCTCCTCCCCGCAGGACCCGAGCGCGAGCACGACGAAGCACACGGGCGCGACCGCCGTGCGCGCTCTCACGTCGTCCTCGTGGCGCGAGGCATGGCCCCCAGTGAAGCACGGCCGCGCGACCCCCGCTCAGGGCGCGTCCTGCCGGGTGAGGGCTGCCGCGACCGCGTCCGCCAGCTTCGCGTGGGCGCGGGCGTCTGGGTGCAGCGCGCTCTTCACGATCCAGGAGGGATCCAGGTCGACGCGGATGTGCTCCACCGGGAGCCCGTCGAAGAGCCGCCCCTCGATGGCGGGGCGCCCGCTCGCGTCGGGGAGGCAGGGCTCGAGGAAGTTCGTGAGGACGAAGAGCGACCGGGCGCCCCGCGCCCGGGCTGCGTGGTCGGTCGCTGTGAAGACGGCGCGGGCGACCCGCAGCGACGCGTCGTCCTCCCACGGAGCCACCCGCTCGACAAACGCCACCAGAGGGGAGGTGCGGAGCACCTCGGCCTGCGGCGGCGCCAGCACCAGAACACCGTCGTGACCGACGACCAGGTGGGCGCGTGACCCCGACACGTCGCGCTCGAGCAGGTCGGCCAGGGCGACGGTCACCACGGCGAGGGGGCGCTGCAGCCGGGAGAGGTGGTCCAGCGTCGACAGGTAGATCTGGTCGTCGCCGTAGCCGTGCACCCCGGCGTCGACGACGGCCACGCCGAGGCGCTGGCCGACGAGCGCGGGGTAGGTCTGCTCCCACGCCACCCCCAGCCCGAACGTGAGCGACTCGCCGGCGAAGAGGAGCGTCGGCGCCGCGGGATCGGCCACGTCCTTCTCCGAGGCCGCCCTGTCGCCCGCCGCGTCGACCGCGTAGGTGACGGCGCGGCCGTCGGCGTCGACGACGGTGGTGCTAGGGCCGTCCAGGGCCCACCCGACGTGTGGATCAGGGCGCACGGGCGGCAGCGTCATCGAGGCAGGCGGCCCGGCGTCCGCGCGCGCCCTGCGTCGCAGGACCAGGTCGGACACGACCAGGGCGAGGACCACGGCGAGGGCCACGCGCACGACCACGCCGGACGAGACACCCCTCGCGGCCATGCGCTGCGCCAGGCGCTGCACCGGGAGGAGCAGGAGCAGCAGGAGGACGCCGAGCCCGCCCAGCAGCGCGCGGAACCGGCCAGCCGCCGCCACCTCGGCGGGGAACACCGCGCAGCGGGCGGGGAGGACGTGCACGTCAACCCAGTCGCGATCGATGCGCAGCGCCGCGACGATCAGGCCGAGGCCGACGAGGGCGAGGAGCAGCAGGACCGGACGGAGAGCTCGCAACGGACGAGGCGTGCTCAGAAGGCGATGCGCACCACGGCGCTCTCGCTGCGGTCGACCACGACCGCGTCCCCGGAGGAGAGCTCGGCGATCCCCGTCGGGTGCCCCAGCGATGGCGCGACGCTCCCGAGCCGGAGGCCCTGACCCGCGGGGAAGAGCCGGCTCACCTGCCCGCCCGGGAGCGACAGGCGGTCGACGGAGGCGCGATCGAGGACGAGGAGACCGTCGCGGCTCTGCGCCAGGGCCGTGGGGTTCTCGAAGTGGACACCCGGCACCGTCGTCACGGTGCCGGTGGCGACGTCCACCCGGCGCACCGAGCCGTCCTCGCGATCGGCCACGAACAGCGCTCCGCCGGCGAACGCGAGGCCCGTGGGCGAGGAGAACCGCGCGCCGCGGCCGACGCCGTCGACGTTGCCGCGGGCGAAGGGCTCCCCGGCCAGCGTCGACACCTGCCCGCTGCCCAGATCGACGCGCCGCACGGTGTGCGTCGACGCGTCCGCAACGAAGAGCGCGCCGTGGTCGACTGCGAGCCCCGCCGGATCGCAGAACGTCGCCGACTGCAAGGGGCCATCGTCGTTGCCGCACACGGATGGCGTCCCGGCGACGGTCGTCACCTCGCGGGTCGCGGTGCGGACGGCGCGCACCGCGTGGTTGTCGGGATCGGCGACGAACAGCGTCCCGCGCCCATCGGTCGCGATGGCGGTCAGGACGCCGAACCGAGCGTCGACGCCCCAGGCGTCGAAGAAGCCACGGCCGAACGGGCTCCCCGCGAAGATGGTGGTGGCGCCCGTGGCGAGGTCCACGCGGTGCAGCGACCACGAGCGGCCCCCCGTGACGAAGGCGGCCCCGTCCGCCGGAGAGACGACGATGCCCTCGGGCTCGAGCAGCTCTCCGCGCTCGATCGAGTTGGTATCGAAGGCGAGCCGCTCGCCGACGCCGGCCGCCGTCCCCACCATCGCGTCCGCGAGGGACACCGCCCTCAGGACGGCGTCGTCCCCGACGTAGACTGTGTCGCCCATGCGGAGGGTCGACTGCACGTCCCGGAAGAGCGCGTACACGCTCTGCCCGTCGCGGTAGCCGACGCCCTTGGCGACCGAGCCGGCAACGGAAGTGACCTCCGAGGTCTCCCGGTCGAGGCGCCGGAGCTGGGCGTTGCCGCGATCGGCCACGAAGAGGGCCTCCTTCGTGCAGTCGATGCCGCGTGGAGTGCGGAAGCGGGCGACGGAGCCGCGCCCGTTGGTCGCGCCTGCGTAGCCAAAGCGGTTCGACCCGGCGACCAGGACCGGTGCCCCCGCTCGCACGTCGATGCGGAACACGGCCTCCTGCAGGCTCTCGGCGACGAACAGCGTGTCGCCATCCACGCAGAGCCCCCAGGGCTGCATGAAGCCCGCGGTGAGCGTGCCGACCTTGCGCGCCGCGAGGTCCACGCGGCGGATGCGCCGGTTGCCGACGTCGGCGACGTAGAGGATGCCTCCCCCGAAGGCCAGCCCGGCCGGCGAGTCGAGCAGCGCCTGCGCCACGTCGCCCTCGGTGTCGCCCCGGACCCCGGGTTGCCCCACTGCGACGGTGAGCTTGCGCGTCCCGAGGTCGAGCGCGTAGACGACATGGGCCGAACGGTCGGCGACGAAGACGCGCTCGGCGCCGTCGTAGGCGACACCCCAGGGCAAAGTCGGGACGGCGGGCTGCACGCGCGGGAGCCGCGCGAGCGTGGTGACCTCCCCCGTGGCCGGTACGAAGCGGCGGATCGAGCCATTGCCCTCGTCCGCGAAGACGATGGCGTCGCCCACGCGGACCATGCCCGCCACGAGACCGAGGCGGGCGTCCTTCCCCACGCCGTCCAGATCTCCGCGGCCACCTGGAGTGCCGGCGACCGGCAGGATCGCCGGCCGCGCTCCTGCGTCCACCACCCCCATCGAGGCGACCGCGGCGCGTTCGCTCCCGGGCTCGTAGACGAAGCCGGCGTCCCCGGCGTGGGCGCGCTCGCTGTCGGTGAGCGGCGCGGGCCGGGACCCGCCGGCGCGGCAGCCCAGCGCCAGTACCGCCCCCACGACGCAGAGCCCGCGCAGCCGCCGCCACGCTCTCGAGGCGACGCCGGTCATCGAGCGCGCCGCTCCCACACGGTCCAGTGCGTACCTTCCCAAGCCTTCCAGAACGTGTCGTCCGGGGCGTCGAAGCCAGGGCCCCGGGTCAGCACGTAGTCGTACGCCGCCAGATCCTCCCGCGGCTGGATGCGCCAAGGCTCCCACTCCCAGAGGAACGCGGGAGGGCTCTGCCCCAGCGGATCGTGGTGCGGGCGGTAGGCGTAGGGCCAGTGCGGGTACCCGGCGAAGCTGAAGTTGACCTGCCCGCCCCGCTCCAGCAGGTAGTAGGACGCGTAGTGGAGGAAGGGGTTCTGTTCGAAGTACCTCGACTCCGACTGGAAGATGAGCCCCGCCACGCGGTGGTTGCGGGGCAGGTGCTCGAGCGCCGCGTCGAAATCGCCCACGTCCTCGTGCTCGAAGTGCGCGAGGTGCCACTCGAACGTCTCGGCGGTCAGCCCCGAGATGATCACCATCGCGACCGTGCCGAGGTGCCCGAGCAGTCCCCGCGGCATGCGCAGGACGGGCACGAGTGAAAGGACGGCGAGCAGCGCGAAGCGGTCGCGGATGTGGCCGAGGAAGCCGTTGGTGCCCTCCGAGCGGAAGTAGAGGAAGGCGCAAACGAGCGGGATGAGCAGCCAGCGGGCGGTGGAGACTGGCGCGCGGCCCTGGCCGCGGTTGCGCGCGAGGACCGTGAGGGTCACGGCCGTGACCACGAACATCGCGAAGAGCTTCTCGTCCGCCGAGTCCGGGTAGGTGTTGAAGGCCAGCTCGTACATGGCCCGGCACGACGCCCAGAACGGCCACAGGTCCTTGTTCTCGGTCCCGCTGGTGATGGCGCTGCGGACGAAGTCGCCCGACGCCGTGAAGAACGCCCAGTACACGACGGCGAGCCCGACCGGGACGATGGGCAGCCAGTAGCGGACGAGCGCACGGAGGGAGCGCCAGGGCGCGAGCACGGCGAGGCCGATGCCGAAGATCCCGAAGACGACGACGTGCGAGTAAAAGGTCAGCAAGGCGACGACGGCGAGGCCGACGGCGAGCCTCCGGCGTCCGGTGCGCAGGGTCTCGATGGCGAGGCTCCAGCCGTAGAACATCAGCGGGATGCCGATCACGAACTGGAGCAGGCCGATGAGCATCTGCGTGTTCGTGAGCAGGGGGACGATGAGCAGGCTCAGTCGGGGGTCGCGCCCGAGAGAGCGCAGCAGCGCGTACAGGGCGGCCACCGTCCCCAGCATGTAGCTCGTGGTGATGAGCAGCCCGGCGGTGCGGACGTCGACCACGTACGAGAGGAGATCCCCGAGGATGTAGAAGAGCAGGTACTGCGTGCTCCCCAGGTGGGTGACGTAGATGTCCGCCGCGGGGGACGTGCCGGCGTGCACGTCGTGCACGACGCGCAGGGTGGCGAGGTGCTGCGGCAGGTCCTGGATGGGCAGCCAGCGATGCAACCAGAGCGGCACCGCGACGAGGGCGGCGCAGGCGAGGCAGAGCAGGAAGGTCGGCGAAGGAAGCGAGCGGTGGCGCATCTCGTGCGAGGGCGAGCGTGAGGCTCGCGATTACCGCAGCCCACCCAGCAGGGCAAGGCTGGCGGTGCTTGACCGAGGATTGGCTCCGTACATATACGCTCGCATGGGTTCGTCCGACGGGTCGGTCCGCCCCGGCTGGGTGGCAAGGGCGGTCGGTCTCACGGTGGCCCTGGGCGGGGCGGTGCTGGTCGCGCTCGCGCTGCGGATCGACCGCCGCTGGATCGATGTCCACATGACGCCCCACTTCTGCGCCGAGGAACCCGGACAGCTGGTGCGGGGCGTGGTGCTGCGCTGGGCGGGCATCGCCGCGGGCGCGCTCCTGTTGCTCGCCTCGCCGCTGGTCGCGCGCTGGGCAGGCCACCGGTCGCCGCGGGAGACGGCGAGCGCCACGCTGCGCCTCGTGGTGGCCGCGGGCCTCGCTCTCTTCGTCTCCGATCTGCTGCTGAGGCGCACGCAGCACGTCGAGCCCGCGAAGCCGACCGTGCTTCACTACGAGCCCGACAGCGAGGGAGACGAGCTGCTCGTCTATCGACCCGTCCCGTCGCACGTCACAGACTGCGTCGCCGGCGACCGACACCTGCGCTTCGTGATCGACTCCAACGACTGGCGCGTGCGCAGCACGGACGACGTGGTCGACTTCGCGCGACCGACCGTGATCTTCACGGGGGAGTCGATGGCCTCGGGGTTCGGCCTCAACTACGAGGAGACCTACCCCTACCGCGTCGCCCAGGCGCTGGGAGTCCAGCCCGTGAACGTCGCCGTCCAGGGCTACGGCAACGACGGGGCCTACCTGCGCCTCTACGACGCGCTGCCGCGCTTCCAGCACCCGGTCGCGACGGTGACGCTCGTGAACCAGATGATGGTCGACCGCAACGACTGGCCGGATCGCCCGCACGTCGTCCTGGGCGACGACGGCTCGCGCACGCTGCAGCCCGTCCGCGCGGAGGAGGGGTGGCTCGCGCGGTCCCCGCTCGCTCACCTGGTGACGAGCGTCGTGCACTCCGACGAGGCCCTGCGCCGGGCACGCGCCTACCTCGCGGCCACGGCGCGCGAGACGCGCGACCACGGGGCCTTTCCGCTCTTCGTCTTCACCAGCTTCCGCGTCGCCTGCCTGCCCGACGAGACCGGCAATCCCTCCCTGGAGAGGAACCTCTTCGAAGGGCTCGACGTGGTGCACATCCGGGTCGACCTCCCCGGCGACACCTACGACCCGGTCATCCTGCACCCGAACGCCGCGGCGCAGGCGCTCCTCTCCGAGGGCATCACGCGCGCGCTGCGCGAGCACGGCGTCGCGACGCGCTGAGCTCTACCCTCCGTCCACCG